>FWPU01005333.1_pt1 | contig 28128 bp, 25 predicted proteins | sample 2228361 | NCBI WGS metagenome assembly FWPU01 (sample SAMEA103939777, study PRJEB20133) | metagenome
GACGGCCTTTATTGTCATTGCGAGGAGATAGCACCATTTTGTAATACTATACTTTTAGCTAAACAAAATGGTGCTCTAGACAAAGCAATCTCTTCAAAAACCGACTTTTTGGACAGACTATTTAGTAAAACATTAGGATATGATTTTTTCAGTGGTAGAATCAAAATACAACGGTGGATGTTTTTATTGTCAAACCTAACCTTATAACTTACCCAGAGCCAAAGGTAGAAAGATTTCTTTTTGACTTTCTGCCATCCAATAGCGGCTATGTTTTTGTAGGTGCTGACGCTGTCAGCTCCTCTATTTTCTTTGGTTAAACAAATCAAGATTTATATTTATTATTACGATAATATTAAAAGTAATGATAACCCTTATGTCTTTATGAAAATTTATAGTAATGGGGACTTAATTGAGAAAAATATCCTTCTTTAAAAAAAATGCTTTATTTTTGATAATTTTATTGATATTTGCCCTTGTCTTAATTTCTCAGTATCTTCTTTTTGAAGATTTAATTAATGAAAAATTGACTTATTTTTTTGGTAAGAAGGAAGAATTTAAAGTTAATGAAGAAGACGCTTTCATAAACCAGTTTGCTTTTAATTCTATGGATGAGATTTTAGAAGCCCTGCCGGGAAGAATCCCCATCCTGCAATATCATATAATTGAATCCCCTTATGTTTATTCAAACTATATATTGACAAAAATAATTGAAAAAAATAAAAAAAATGCTCGTTTTTTCACCACTTCGCAGGAATTTAGAAATCATCTTGAACTTCTTTATAGAAATGGGTTTAGAAATATTTCTCTTGATGAATATCTTTCTTTGATGAAAGGTGAAAAGAAAGAGATAAAAAGAATCCCACCCGGGGCAAAGCTTTATGTTCTAACATTTGACGATGCCACATTTGGACAGTTTGACTTTATAAAAGATGAAAAAGGCAATGTTTTTATAGATCCAGATTGTGCGGTGGGAATAATGATAAATTTTGCAAGAAGGCATCCAGAATTCAAACTAAATGCAGCTTTCTGTGTTGATTTTGAAAATGTTCCTTTTTTGCAACCGGAGTACACCGGCAAGAAACTAAACATGCTTCTGGATTATGGTTTTGAAATAGTCAATCATACAAAAAATCATAGACACCTCTCAAAGCTTTTTAAGAAAGACAGAAAGCTTGTAAACTATGAAATCGGCAAAGCAATGGAGCTTTTTGAAGCATATCTTGGTTACAGGGTAACCTCAATAAATAAAATCTGCTATCCCTTTGGTGATTTTTCTTTAGAGCTTGCAGAATATATAAAGAAAATAAGCTACAATGGAAGGGAATACAAATTTATAGCAGCTCTTGATGCAGTTGGTCCGGTTGCTTTAAATCCGAACGAAAAGGAATTTAATCCATATGCCATAAAAAGAGTAGAAATAAATAGATTTACTTTCTTCAGGTGCGTTATAAATGCAAAAGACATTTACAAAATGCCCCCTCTGATTCTTAAAAAATCAGAAATAGGTAAACTTGTAAGAGCTAACCTTTCCACAAATTTATATCTTGATCTAATAAAATTACCTTAAAAAATCGTACAATTTAGGTTAATTTAAAGATATACCAGAAAACAACTTGAAATTTTCAGTAGGTAATATTAAAATTTTTGTTGATACTTGATTAAAAAGGGGAAAAATGTATCTGGAAAAAGAGGCTATAGATTACTTTAAAAGCTATGAATTGAAAGAAAGCTTTTTCATAAAATTTGCAAATAAGGAAGAAGGTTTTTTCCCATCAAGAAGGATTGGAAGTAGTGCAGAATTTGAAGAGTACAAGGATTATGTACCTTCAGATAACATTAAAGACATTGACTGGAAAAAGTACGCAAGGACGGACAGACTACTTATTAAACAGTACGAAAGCTATGCACATAGCAAAATATTTTTTATACTTGATGTTAGTAACTCTATGAATTTTCCTGCCAAGCCTATCTCGAAATTCGAGTACTCGAAAAAGCTGGTGGCAATTTTTTCATATCTTTTGTTAAAAGAGCAGAATGAGGTATATTTAGTAACAATGGGTGAAAATATCAGTCCGGTCATTCATATTAATTCAAAAAATATTGAGAATGTTTTATCGAGTGTGGAAACTGAAAAAACATTTAATTACTTAAACTTAATGAACATTGAAAATAAAAGTCTAACTTTTTTTATATCTGATGGATGGTGGGGAGATAATTTTCAGAGAGTTTTGGATACACTTCTTGACAGAAGAATACATTTTTTACAAATTCTTGCAAAAGAAGAAATCAACCTTCCATTTAAAAAAGCCACTATTTTTATAGATAGTGAAACCAATCTAAAAACCCCTGTTGACAGTCCTGCTCTTTTTGAAATTTACAAAAAGAAAATGAATGAGAGGATAAATAAGCTTTATACTCAATTTTCAAATCACAATCTCTGTTACTATCTTTTGAGTGATAATATTCCGTACTATCATTCGCTTAAAAATTTTCTGGATATTGTAAGATGAAATTCCTTTATCCACATTTTTTGTATTTTCTGCCAGTGGCTTTGGTTCCTATTTTAATTTATTTGTTTGATAGAATTAAAAGAAAACCCATTGTTTTTTCATCTCTGGAGTTGATTCAGGAAGTAGTCAGGGAAGAGAAGAAAAGAGTGAAAATAAATTTTTTCTTAAGGCAAATAATAAAATCAATAATTTTATTGCTTCTCATTCTCTCATTTGCCCAACCAGTAATCAAAGCTCCTTTAAAAGACTTTGTAGCCATTATTGACCCCACTTACAGCATGAAAGATTTTAATCTCTTTGAAATAATAAATATTTTAAAAAATAATATGATTGAAAAAATATATGTGGGAAGAAATGAATATAAAGATGAAATTTTTTATGAGAAAGAAAAAGACGTTGTAAAAATATTAAATGAGAAAGCAAAAGGAAATATTCTGCTTGTAACTGATGGGCAAAAGATTAACTTTGAAAAAATTGGCTTTTTGAGTAAAAATATCACAAACCTTTTTATTTTGCTTCTGAAACACCAAAAGGAAAATTTTTATTTCAGAAATGTTGAATTATTCCCGAAAATCCTTGTAGATTTGTCCGAAATAAACATAAGAGCGAAGCTGAATACTGATAAAGAATCAAAAATTATGCTTTATATCAATGACAGGATCTTTTCAGAACTGAATCTAAAGGGAGAATTAAACAAATCCTTTACATTTGAAAGAGCAATGCTTAATAAAGGCAGAAATATTATCAAGCTTGAAATAGTTGCCAATGATTTTGAGTTCGATAACGGGATAGAGGAAAGCTTCTTTTTTATTCCTGACATAAAAGTTTACATTGATAAGAAAAACACGCTTTTCTACAATTATACCAGAAAACTGGTGAGAAGCCTCTTTGATAATGTAAAAGAGGTTGAAAATCTAAATGAAGCAGATTTTGCATTTATAAATAGCCTCAAAATAAATCAAACCATCCCAACTTACATTATTCCTGAAAAGGAAGGATTTAAAAGAAATATTCTGCCCCTTAAGGAAAAGAATGAAGAAATTTATGGAGAAGTTTATTCTGAAAATTATCCATCTCTTAATAATTTCAGAAGCTTGAAGTTAAGAAATAACTTTGAGTGGGTGGGTGGTTTATATGACTTTTCTTTAGTATTGAAAATTGGAACCTTTCCTGTGGTTTATAAAAGTGGGAATACTTTTTTATTTACATTTTCCTTTTCAGAGAATATAAAAGAGCTTTCAGAAAATCCATTTTTAGCAGTCTTTGTCTATGAGACTTTAAGTTCCTTTTATGAAGAAAAGAAGGAAAAATCAGTTGCATTTCCAAGTGAAGAATCCGTCTTTGATTTTTATACTAAAAAAGAATTTATTAATCTAATTAAAAATGTACACAGAAACATAAACTTAAAAATTTTTGAGCTAAATGAAATTCAGAGTAAAAACTACAATCTGAGAGAAATACTTTTGATACTCTGCCTCTTATTATTCATTCTTGAAGGGATAAACTAAAGAATGGGGCTAACTGGAGTCGAACCAGTGGCCCACAGTTTAGGAAACTGTTGCTCTATCCCTCTGAGCTATAGCCCCATCAAAAAAAACTTAGCCCTATCGGGATTTGAACCCGAGTCGCCGCCGTGAGAGGGCGGTGTCCTGGACCAGACTAGACGATAGGGCCATGAGCTGGGGCGGAAGGAGTCGAACCCTCACAAACAGATCCAGAGTCTGTCGTGCTACCATTACACAACGCCCCAATCATTTATATTTTACTATAATTTGGTATGTTGTGTCAAATTATTGAAATAAACGATTTTTAACTTAAATTGTGTGATAGCTATTTATTTATAGGTAATGAGTAAAGTTGAAGTATTTTCGTTGACTATCAAGTCAATTCATGTAAACAAATTAACTTTCCAAAATTTGCTTTTATTATTAAATTATAATAAAATTAAACATTTCAAAAGGGGTACGTATTATGATTTCTACCTTATTGGGTATTATTATTGCTCTACTGGCAATGGGGGTTCTGATTTTTGTCCATGAATTTGGCCATTTTTTGTTTGCGAAAATAAATGGCATTGGTGTAGAGGCATTTTCTCTTGGCTTTGGGAAGGAAATTTTTGGTTTTACAATTGGTGAGACAAGATATAAACTCAGTTTGATACCTTTTGGTGGATACTGTAAGCTAAAAGGAGAGGGAGAGCTTGATAAAATTGAGATGGATACCGATCCACGTTCAATGTATAACAGGCCAGCTTATGCAAGACTGCTCACAGTAATTGCAGGCCCATTGTTTAACTATCTTTTTGCTTTTATTATACTTTCAATTCTTTTTCTTGTGGGTTATAAAGATAGGCTTATTGCTCCATATGTAGAAGTAATTGAAAAGGTAGGTGATACTTCCACCCCAGCCTATACTGCCGGGTTAAAATCGGGGGACCTTATCATTTCCATTAATGATAAACCTGTAGAAAGCTACGCCGACATTCCAAAATACATAGCATTAAGTAAAAGTGATATGCTAAAGATAGTATTTCTAAGGGAAAATAAAACCAATGAAATAAATGTTAAAACCCTCTATGACAAAAACAGAGGTGTGTCTTATCTTGGTGTTAGCATGCTATTTTTACCGGTGGTTGGTAGTGTCTTATCAAATAGTCCAGCAGAAAAAATTAATTTAAGAGAAAATGATAAAATAATTTCTGTGGATGGGGAAAAGGTGAACTATTTCTTTGAATTGAAGGAGAAGATAAAAGACAAAGCAAATAGAGAGGTGGAAATTGTTTACCAGAGAGCAACAAATGTTTATACCAACAGAGTTATCCTTGATAGGTTTGAGGGAGCTGGATTTCTGGGAGTTTATCCAAAGGATGTTATATTTTTTGAGAAAAATGTTAAGGCAAGAGGAATATTAAATTCGATAGTTATGAGCTTTAATGAAATAAATAAGATTTTTGTAGAAACCTGGCAGGGAATTATTGCGATGATTAAGGGTAGAATAAATCCCCAGAAGAATATTTCAGGTCCAATAAGGATTATAGGTATTACAAGTGAAATTGCTATGAATACAGATTTTATTACTTTTATCAGATTTTTAGTATTGATAAGTGTTGCACTGGCGTTTTTTAATCTTTTACCTATTCCCGGATTGGACGGGAGTCATGTTATACTTAACTTTATTGAAACAATTACTCCATTTAAAATTCCAATAAAAGCAAGAACATATATTGAGTATGCAGGCTTTATTTTCATAGTTTTGCTTTCAGCTGTAGTTTTTTTGAATGACATAATAAATATATTTGGTGGTAGATAATGCCATATGATGAAACAAACAAATTAAAAATTGGTGTTCTTGTTTCTGGAAGAGGTTCAAATTTGGAAGCAATAATCAAAGCAATAGAGGAAAAAAGACTTAAAAACACTGAAATCGCCATTGTAATAAGTGATAATCCAGAAGCAAGGGCATTAGAAATATGCAGGGAACATAATGTTCCTGCAGAATACATTTACCCCGGCGAATTTAAAACAAAGCTCGAAGGTGAAGCTGAGGAAAGGTATATAAAAAGATTAAAAGAAAAAGGTGTTGAACTGGTTGTTCTTGCTGGATTTATGAGGGTGGTAAAAGATAAGCTTATAAATGCTTTCAAAAATAGAATTATAAATATTCACCCCTCACTCCTTCCAAAATACCCGGGGCTTCATACTCACCAGAGAGTTCTTGAGGCAAAAGAAAAAGAATCAGGTTGTACGGTACATTTTGTTAATGAGGTTGTGGATGGTGGAAAAAGGATAATGCAGGCAAAAGTTCCAGTTCTACCTGATGATACACCGGATACTCTTGCTGCAAGAATTTTAGAAAAGGAGCATATTATACTGCCAAAAGTGATTCAGATGTTTGCTGATGGAAAGATAGACTATGATACTTTTTCAGATAAGCCAATTTTACTGGGGGAAGAAACATAAAATGGAAATACTTAATGCTATAAGGAAAGAAATCCTTGAGCTTGACTACTATAAGGCTGGTAAAATTTCAAGAGCAAAGCAAAAAAGGAAAATAAAACTTTCTTCTAATGAAAATCTTTCAGGAACATCCCCCCTTGCAATAAAAGGCATAAAAAAGGTCCTTTCTGGTAAATTGAATTTTTATCCAGACTCAAAAATGACCAAACTAAAGGAAAGTCTTATAAAATTTTTAAAAAAATACAGCTTTGGAATAAAAACTGGTAATATTATTTTTGGTGATGGGTCTGGAGAGGTCATAAGTATGTTGTTTTCTCTTTTTCTTGACACTGGTTCTACTCTAATATTACCGGAGAAAAGTTTTATTCTATATTATCTACATTCAAAAATGAGAGGGTCAAATATAATTGAGGTTGAAAGAACATATCATAAAATAGACCTTAATAAAATAAAAGAAGCATTTGATAAAACTGTTGGTAGAAAAGTAATTCTTCTTGCAAATCCGGACAATCCTACATCAAGCTTTTTGGGGAAAGAGGAGATAAAAAATTTTCTTGTTCAAATCCCACCAGATGTACCAGTGATTTTAGATGAGGCATATATACACTTTGCAGGTTTGAAAAGCTCTGCGATAGACCTAATAGATAATTATCCAAATCTTATTGTTGTTCAGACATTCTCAAAGGCTTTTGGGCTTGCGGGGTTAAGAGTAGGATATGGCATAATGAATGAAAAACTCTGCGAGCAGATAGAAAAAATCCGTCTCCCTTTTAATCTTGGTTTATTGCAACAGGCTGGGGCAGGCTATGCACTAAAAGACGAGAAATTTTTGAATAGAACAGTTGATTACGTAAATAAAGGAAAAGAATATCTTAAAGAGGAATTTAAAAAGCTTGGGCTGAAATTTTTAGAACCATACGCCAATTTTTTCTTTGTGGATTTTGGTAGAGACGCCCTTGATATAATTAATTTTCTGGAGGGGTACGGTATAACCTTAAGACATCTTGTAGACTTTGGTTACAGTGAAAATTTTGTAAGAATCACGATTGGATTGCCTGCACATAATAGAATTTTAATAGAAAAATTGAGAGAATTTTATGGAAGAAAAGCTAAGACTACTTGAAGATAAGGTAAAAAAGCTTGAAATTTTACAATCATTGAGCCTTCTTTTGAATAAAAGTGAGAATTTAAATGAGCTTTTAAATTTTATGCTTGATAAATGTATTGAATTAACTGAAGCAGATACTGGCTCAATAATGTTTAAAAACGAGGAGAACGAGGAATTAAGGTTTGTGGCTTTCAGAGGCTTTTCAAGAGAAAAGGTTGAGAAAACAAAGATCAGAGTGGGCGAAGGGCTCACAGGCGTTGTTTTTAAAGAGGGTGTCCCGAAGCTTGTCAATGATGTCTCTGTCGATCCTTTTTATATTCCGCTAAGGAATGATATTCAATCAGAGGTTGTTGTCCCACTTTTTTCTGAAAACAAAGTAGTAGGTGTGTTGAGTCTTGATAGCAAAAGAAAAAACGCATTCAGGGAGGTGGATCTACAGCTTCTTTTAACAATCTCGAGTCTTGCATCTTTAATTCTTTCCAAAATAAACCTTAACAAAGAACTCGAGAAGAAAATCCAGATTAAAGATTTGCTTATAGACATTATCTCTTCCCTTGAAAATAGCTTTGATGTTGATGATATATTTGATTTTATAATGAAAAGATTTTCAGAAAATTTTGGAATAACAAGAGGCATGCTTGTAACTTTTGAGAATGAAGAGTTTAATATTCTATCTGTAAAAAAGGCATTTAACATAACAGAAGAAGAAATTAGCAGGGGAATCTACAAGGTTGGAGAGGGGATTGTGGGTAAGGTTGCAGAAACGGGTAAGTCTATTGCAATTAAGAACCTATTTGAAGAAAAAGCATTTCTGAATAGAATGAAAATAAAAAGAAATAAAGACATACCGGTTTCTTTCATCGCTGTCCCAATTAAAATTGAGGGAATGGTAATTGGTGTTTTGGCAGTGGAAAAAAGATTTGAAAGTCTCTCTGCTCTTAAGGAAACTCAGGAAATACTGGAAATACTCTCCAATTTTATCGCCGGGAAGGTTAAAAATATAGGTGTTTTGTTAAGAGAAAAAAATAATCTTAAAGAAGAATATGTCAATTTGAAACAGGAACTTTTTAAAACATTTAGTTTTCAGAACATAATTGGAAAAAATAAAAGAATGATAGAGATTTTCAACCTTATTAAAGCTGTAGCAGACAGTGAAGCTTCAATATTGATACTTGGCGAAAGTGGAACAGGAAAGGAACTTATTGCAAAAGCCATACATTATGCAAGTTCAAGAAAAGATGGACCCTTTGTGAGTATAAATTGTGCAGCCATACCTGAGACCCTTCTTGAATCAGAGCTTTTTGGATATAAAAAAGGAGCATTTACAGGTGCAGTTAATGATAAAAGAGGAAAGTTTCAACTCGCTAACGGAGGAACACTTTTTCTGGATGAGATTGGGGACATGCCACTTTATCTTCAGGCAAAGATTTTAAGAGCATTGCAGGAAAAAGAAATAGAACCAATTGGAAGTGAAACGAAAGTAAAAATCGATATAAGATTGATTTCAGCAACCAATAAACCAATTGTAGAATGGATAAAAGAAGGAAAATTCAGGGAAGACCTGTATTACAGAATAAATGTTATAGAGATCAAACTTCCCCCATTAAGAGAAAGAAAGGATGATATTCCGGTACTCATAAATTATTTTTTGAAAAAATATGCAGAGAAAAACAGACGTAATGTAAAAAGTGTGTCAAAAGAGGCAATGCTTCTATTCCAGAATTATAGCTGGCCAGGAAATGTAAGAGAGCTTGAGAACATAATAGAAAGGGCGGTTTTACTCTGCGAAGGGGATACTATAGAAACATCTCACCTTCCTGATTATCTCAGAAAAGAAGACGAGATCCCCGAGCTTCAAATGTCCAAGTGGATTGAAAAGGTAATTGCAAATCCAATATTTGATGGCAGAGTTTATGATTATGTGATCGATAATTTAGAAAAGGAACTAATTTCCAGAACGCTGGTTAAATTCAACAGAAATCAGCTAAAGGTTTCTGAATTTCTTGGAATAAATAGAAATACTTTGCGATCAAAAATGGATAAGTATAATCTGTAAAATTTATCTATTTTTTTAACTTTAAAACCCCAAAAAACTTTCAAAACTTTTGATTTTCATATAGAATATTAAGTCTCAATTTTATTTATAATAATTATTCGGGGAAAAAAATGATTGAAGGAAAAAAAGATTTTATAAACACGCAGTGTTTTAGTTCTAACACGCTAATGAAAATTATAAATCTTGGCATTGAAATGAAAAAAAATAAGAAGAAATATGAAAAAAGCCTTGCGGGAAAAAAACTTGGGATGATATTTGAAAAATCCTCTACCAGGACAAGGGTTTCATTTGAAGTTGGAATGTATGAACTCGGTGGGATGTCAATATTTTTGAGTTCAAGAGACATTCAACTCGGCAGGGGAGAAACAATAGGTGATACAGCAAAGGTGTTATCTCGATATTTAGATGCTATAATGATAAGGACCTATAGTCAGAAAGATGTAGAAATATTGGCACAGGAGGCCACCATTCCTGTAATAAATGGATTAACAGATCTGCTTCATCCGTGTCAGGCGATGGGGGATTTTATGACTATTCTGGAGAAAAAGGGCAGACTTAAAGGATTAAAACTTTCTTTTATCGGCGATGGAAATAATATGGCGCACTCACTCGGGCTTCTTGCAAGTAAAATGGGGGTAAATTTTGCAATTGCCACCCCTCCGGGATATGAAATGAATGTAGAAATAACAAGGCAGATTTTTTCAAATGCAAGAGAAAGTGGTTCCGATGTAATAATAACAAATGAACCATTTGAGGCGGTAGAAAAAGCAGATATAATATATACTGATGTTTGGGCATCAATGGGACAGGAATCTGAAAGAGAGAAAAGATTAAAGGATTTCAAGGATTTTGAAGTAAACGAGGTTCTTGTGAATCATGCCAAAAGTGATTTTATCTTTATGCACTGTCTCCCTGCCCATAGAGGTGAAGAGGTTTCAGCCTCTGTGATTGACGGAGAACACTCCGTGGTCTTTGATGAGGCTGAAAATAGGCTTCATATTCAGAAGGCAATTTTGTTTTTATTAATGAGTTAGAGGAGTATATGGCAAAAGTCTGGCAGAAAACCAACGAACAGCTCGACCCGGTTATAGAAAAATATGAGGTGGGCTCTGATTATCTTTATGATTCAAAGCTTGTTAAGTATGAAATAGCTGCAAGCATTGCACATGCCATGCAGCTTGAGAAGATAGGTGTTATTGACAGGGAAGAAAAGGATAGTATAATCAACACACTTAGAAAAATACACGAAAAGTATGGGAATTATTTTCCATTAACTCCTGAGGACGAAGATATACATTCTAAAATTGAATTTTTGCTTACTGAGGAGATTGGTGACATTGGGAAAAAGTTACATACAGGGAGAAGCCGGAACGATCAGGTTATAACAATAATGAGGCTTTTTGAAAAAGAGGAGATTTTAGGGATTTCTTTAAGTCTAATTGAGCTTTTAGAATACCTGATAAAACTTGCTGATAGAGAAGGGAAAAAGCCTCTACCCGGTTATACACATACTAAACAGGCGATGCTTGTAAATGTTGGTTTCTGGATTTCAGGGTTTATAGAATCAGCACTTGACAACATAAAATTTATAAAAGCCGTATATTCAATTATTAATACAAATCCGCTTGGGAGTGGAAGTGGTTTTGGTATCCCGCTTGAGCTTGACAGAGAATACACAGCGAAACTTCTTGACTTTTCTGGCGTTCAATCCAGTCCAATGGCTGTGCAGAACTCAAGAGGAAAATATGAGGCATGGGTTGTTGAATCTTTATGGAACATAATGAATGATTTTTCAAGAATGGCACAGGATTTGCTCCTTTTCAATATGGATGAACTCCTTTACGTAAAGACAAATGAAAAGATTACCACTGGCAGTTCTATAATGCCTCAGAAAAAAAACTTTGATGTTCTTGAACTCATAAGGGCAAAAACAAATGTTATTACTTCTTACCTTTTTGCAATTAAAAGCATTATAAACGGATTACCTTCAGGTTATAACAGGGATACTCAGGAGGTGAAGGAATTATTGGTAAAATCCTTTATCATCACAAGAGATACAATTCAGGTTCTCAAAGTAATCACAGAAAACATTGAATTTGATGAAGAGGCTGTGATTTCAAAACTTTCAAAAGGCATATTTGCCACCGATCTGGCTTATGAACTTGTAAAAGAGGGACATTCTTTCAGGGATGCCTACAGACTTGCCGCACAGAAAATTGAGGAAATTCAGGTAACCGATTCTTTCATTCAGGAAAGTTTGAAAAGAAGAGTTTCTCTGGGTTCACCTTTGACAATTGATTTTAAAAAATATAAAAATATAATTGATAAAGAGAAAAAGTTTTTTAAAGAGAGCCAGAAAAAATTTAGCGAATGTATGGAAAATCTACTAAAAAATATTTGAAAACCTTAACTCAATACTAAATAAACGGAGGATACATGATTAGAAAGGAACAACAGAGGACTGTTTATTGTGGAGATGTAAAAAACGATTCTTTTGTAGGTAAAATGGTGGTTGTTAATGGTTGGGTGCAGAATTACAGGGATCATGGAGACCTTACCTTTGTTGACTTAAGGGATAGAACTGGGATACTTCAGCTTGTTTTTGACCCTAAAACTGATCCACATGCGCACTCAATAGCGAAGAAAGTTAGAAGTGAGGATGTAATAACAGCTGCAGGTATTGTCCATCCAAGAAGTGAGGAAAACATTAACCCGAGGCTTCCTACCGGACATTTTGAAGTTAAATGTAATACCATAGAAATATTGAGTAAGTCAAAAACTCCCCCATTTCAGATTGATCAGGATGAAATCAGTGAAGAGGTAAGGCTAAAATATCGTTACCTTGATATAAGAAGGCCCTTTATGTTTAAAAATCTATCAGTGAGGCATAGGATTACAAGTATTGTTAGAAAATTTTTAGATAAACATGGCTTTCTTGAGATTGAAACTCCAATTTTAAACAAATCCACTCCGGAGGGAGCAAGAGATTTCCTTGTTCCCTCAAGGCTTGCACGTGGCAAATTTTATGCCCTGCCTCAGTCACCACAGATTTTTAAACAACTCCTTATGGTAGGGGGAATTGAAAAATACTACCAGATAGCAAAATGTTTTAGAGATGAAGACTTACGTTCTGATAGACAGCCTGAGTTTACCCAGATAGATATTGAAATGTCATTTATTACTCAGGACGATATTATTAGTCTTATGGAAGAAATGATAGCTACGATTATGAAAGAGATTTATGGGAAAGAATTAAAGCTTCCATTTAGAAGAATGAGCTATAAAGAGGCAATGGATAAGTATGGAATAGATAGACCTGATTTAAGATTCGAACTGGAAATAGTTGATGTTACAGAAGTTGGGAAAAGAAGTGATTTTAGCGTGTTTAAAACCGTGGCCGAAAATGGAGGAATGATAAAGTGTCTACCTGTCCCTCAAGGAAGCAAACTTTCAAGAAAGGATCTGGATGACCTGATTGCTTTTGTAGGTAAATTTGGTGCAAAAGGAATGGCGTGGATGAGGGTCAAAGATGGAAAACTCGAATCAAATATTGTAAAATATTTTTCTCCAGAAATTCAAAATGAATTGATTAAAGTAACAAATGCAAAGGATGATTATACACTTCTTTTTATAGGTGATGTGAAGAAAAAGGTAGTTTACGATGCAATTTCCAACTTGAGGATTAATATTGCTGACAGATTTAATCTCAGAAAGAAAGATGTTTTTGAATTTCTATGGGTTGTAGATTTTCCATTGTTTGAATGGAACGAAGAAGAAAATAGATACGACTCAGTTCACCATCCATTTACAGCACTCAAACTTGAAGATATTGAGTTGCTTGATAAGGATCCTCTGGCAGTAAGATCTGAAGCTTATGATCTTGTACTAAATGGTATAGAACTTGGTGGTGGTAGTATAAGAATTCACGACACCAGGCTTCAGAAAAAGATTTTTTCTCTTCTCAATATAAGTGAAGAGGAAGCTCAAAAGAAATTTGGCTTTCTACTTGAAGCTTTGTCTTACGGGGCTCCTCCGCATGGAGGGCTTGCTTTCGGGCTGGACAGAATGGTAATGGAGTTTGAAGGACTTGATAACATAAGGGATGTGATTGCCTTTCCGAAAACCCAGAAGGGACAGGACATGATGTGTGATACTCCTTCAGAGGTTACGCAACAGCAGCTCGAAGAGCTGGGGATAAAGATTGTAGAATACAGAGCAAATAAGTAGAAAAAATCTTAAATTTAAATAGAGAAAATAATATGAGTATTTTCACCGAGAAAGTTATAATCCCGGATGAGGTGAGGAATTTACTTGAGCATAAAGAAGTATTTATAGCAAAAGACTTGAAGGACCTGCTTGATCTGGCTTTAAAAGACGAAAAGAATGGAGTAAAAGAGGTAGTTTATGATATTCCCGGAAAAGGTAATTATTGTGAGGCGATTGTTTGCAGGGTGAAAAATGGTATTTCTGTAAATTATACAGAACCCTACATGAGAAGAAGAGACCCTGATAGCATGCTTATTGGTGATAAACTTCCAACTGACAAGAAGACATATTTCGAGGAATATGGCAGGGATTTTGATGAGCTAAGAAAAGAGACCTTTGAATGGCTAAAGAATCAGGAGCTTGCCACTTTCTTTTTTAAGGTTGGTCAGATTGATGATGTATTCGGAATGGCGATCGCTCCTTCAAATGCTGGTTTTTTCTGTCTTGGACTCGGGATACTTCAGGGAATATTTGATATAAGCACTTTAAAAGAAGAGGAAAAAGCGAATGTAAGATGTATTATTTATGTGGCACCACCTTTCAGACACACACATTTTAATGGTAAACAAAGGGTTGTTCATTACAGAAGCGGAAATCTGCATGAAATTTTTAGCTATAACCTTTATCCTGGTCCAAGTGCCAAGAAAGGAGTTTATTCAGCTCTACTTGATTTTGGGGAAAAAGAAGGCTGGATTACTGCACATGCATCCGTGGTTCAGGTTGTAACACCTTACGGAAATAAGGTAAATATAATGCATGAAGGAGCAAGCGGTAGTGGAAAAAGCGAAATGCATGAACATATCCATAGGGAACTCGATGGAACAATTAAACTTGGAGAAAACATCATAACTGGAGAGAGACTTTCTCTCATCTTACCGAAGGCATGTCTTTTAAAACCAGTTGTTGATGATATGGCTCTCTGTCATCCATCTTTTCAAAAAAATGATGGTTATCTTCATGTAAAAGATGCAGAAAATGGGTGGTTCATAAGGGTAAATCATATCACAAAATATGGTACAGACCCGGATATAGAATCTCTTTCAATACATCCTGCTGAGCCTTTAATGTTTTTAAATTTAGATGCTCCACCTTTCAGTACTGCACTTTTGTGGGAACACATAGATGATGATCCGGGTATTCCATGTCCTAACCCGAGATTTATCTTGCCAAGAAAAGTAATGCCAGATATTGTTAATAAAGTTGTTTCCATTCAAGTAAGAAGCTTTGGGGTTAGAACTCCACCTTTTACTAAAAATAAACCAAGTTATGGTATAATAGGTTTTTTCCATATATTGCCACCTGCTCTTGCATGGCTGTGGAGACTGGTATCTCCCAGAGGACATGATAATCCAAGCATTGTACAGAGGGGGGGAATTGAATCAGAAGGGGTTGGTTCATATTGGCCATTTGCAACTGGTAAGATGGTAAATCATGCAAATATATTATTAAAGCAAATAATAGAATGCAAAAGGGTTCACTATGTATTGGTACCCAACCAGCACATAGGAGCATGGAAGATGAGCTTTAATCCCCAGTGGATAATGCGTGAGTTTCTGGCAAGAAGAGGTGGAGTAAAATTTCTAAAAGAAGAGATTTCAGAAGCAAGATGTTCTATTTTTGGTTATTCTCTTAACAAGGTGATAGTGGAAGGTGTAGAGATTGAAAAATTTTTGCTAAAGCCAGAATTACAGCCTGAAGTCGGTACAGATGGATACGATGAAGGTGTAAAAATCCTTTTAGATTTTTTCAAAAATGAGTTGCAGAAATTTTATAAAGCTCCTGAACTAATGTCTCTCGGGAAAAAGATAATAGAATGCTTTTTATCCGGTGGTAATGTTAATGACTATAATAGCTTTATAGAATCTGAAGAAATAATTTTAGAAGATTAGAAATGTATAAAGCAATATTTCTTGATAGAGATGGTACAATCATAAGGGATAAAGGGTATATTAGGAAAATAAAAGATGTTGACTTTTATCCATTAACCTTTCAAGCACTCCTTAAGGCTCAAGAATTCTTCAAACTTTTTATAATTTCCAACCAGCAGGGTGTTTCCTTAGGAAAGATTTCTTTAAACGAGTTAAACGAAGTAAATAACTATATTCTTGATATTTTAGCTAAAAAGGGAATAAAAATTGAAAAGGTATATTATTGCCCTCATTCAAAAAAAGAAGGTTGCCAGTGTAGAAAACCCAAAACTTACTTTCTTGAACTGGCTTCAAAGGAATTTTCTATTGATTTAACACAATCGTATGTTATAGGCGATCATCCCTCTGATATTAAACTTGCTTTAAATGCTAATTGCAAAAGCATTTATGTGCTAACTGGCCATGGCAGACGACATTTGAGCGAAATAACAGGGGAAGTGATAAAAAAAACAAATTTGAAGAAAGCTATTGAATTTATTATAAACCAAATATAAAAGGATTTTTATGAATATTTTTATTAAAACTCTTGAATCTCTTCTTGTTCTTTTAGGACTCGGTTTTTTTGGGTTCTATCTTATCTCAAAAAAAATTTTAAAGGAAGATGTATTAAAAGTTTTGTCTCCAATAGCACTTCAATTTGCAGTTCCTGCAATGATTTTTTATGATTTAATCAGAAATTTTGAACCATCAAAAATTTTAGACTGGTGGTTTTATCCTCTTTATTGGTTATTATCATTTTTCTTCGGAGTTATTCTTTCTTATTTGTTTTCTATTTTTGTTAAAAAAGAGTTTCGAAAGGAATTTTTATTGAGCTTGATTTTTCCAAATGCTATTTTTATCCCTGTAGTATTGATCGCAAGCATTTTTGAAAAGAATGAATTAATGCTTGTAAAATTATACCTTTTTACTTTGCCTTTTCCAATCATTTTATTTAACCTTTATCAAATATTTATTAATAAAGATAAGCTAAAGATTAATTTCAAAATATTTCTTCAACCAATAATTTTAATTACAGTTTTAAGTGTTATAATTAAATATTTAAAATTTGAAGTATATATTCCATATTTTATCATGGATATATCAAAAAGAATTGGAGCGCTTGCCATCCCCATAGTCCTTTTAATAATTGGTGGAAATATTTTTATACAATTTAAAAGAAAGGAGAAAATATTTTTGAAAGAGACAATTTATTTTGTGATAACAAAAAATATATTATTTCCCATTTTTCATATTTTTGTTTTAAAATACATAAATATTTCCGATGACGTCAAATTTCTAATCTTTCTTCAAAGTGCAGTTCCACCGGTTACAGCAATTCCTCTCTTGATAGAAAAAGAAAATTTAAATGTTTCCATCGCAAATCAATTTTTGCTATTTAGCTTTATTTTTGATGTCATAAGTCTTCCATCCATGTATGTGTTATTCACTTTATTTCATCAATTTCCTTTATAGTGCCATTGTAAATGCTAATAATCCAGCCACGTATTTCGGGGCAAATTCCAAGTTTTCTGGCTTTTTTTATAATTCTGTTTTTTTTAAGATTTTTAATCTGTTCTTTTACATTCAATTCACTCAAAAGGTTGCAGGCTTCTACTTCATTTAGATTTTGAAATATTTTTTTGTTCTTTAGATATAGCTTTCTTATTGGAGAAATCCATTTTTTTACCTTCCCTTCTGCAATGTTTTTAAATGCAGATTTTACTCCACCACAATCATAATGACCGGCTACAATTATATATTTTACTTTAAGATTAAAAATTGCAAACTGCAATATTGAATTAAAATTCAAGTCGTTTTTTTTAGTCTGGTTGGCAATGTTTCTATGAACAAAGATTTCCCCTGGATTTGTTTGAGTAAAAATGCTTAAAGGTAACCTGCTATCACTACAGCCCACATAAAGAAAAGAGGGACTTTGACCTTTTGATAATTCTCTGAAATAATCCGGATATTCTTCTGTTATTTTCCTTGCCCATTCCAGATTGTTTTGCAAAATCTCCTCGTAGCTATGTTTTTCAAACATTCTCAACCTCCTGATATTTATTTAAGTTAAACCAGTTGATTATTAGATTTTTTTTATTGAAAATAATTTTTCTTATCTCCTCTGCAATAAGGACAATGCTTCCAAAAACTATGGCTCGTATCCAGTCTGTTAAACTTAAGGGAACAGTAGAAAAAGTTTCTCTTAAAAATGGAATGTAAAGAACAAGAATCTGCAGGATTATAGCCACCGACAACCCTATTGTCAGGTATGGATTTTTTATAAATGGCATTTTAAAAACAGACTGTTTGAGAGAACGAGAATTAAGTCCATTCATCCATTGTGTTACTGCAAGTGTAGTAAATGCAACAGTACTTGAATAAATTTTATCTTTACCAATCAGCACCTCATAAACAAACGGGATAAGTATACTTACCGCCATGATTGGTGCATGAAACAATATAAGTTGTAATATATCCCGATTAACAATAGGTTCATTTTTCTTATCCGGAGGAGAATTCATAACGTCTTCTTTCGGTTCCATTATGAGATTAACAGTCAGAGCACCATCGGTAATAAGATTTATCCACAAAATCTGTAAAGGAAACAAAGGGAGAGGTAAGCCGGCAATTAAACTTGAAAGAAGAATAAGAATTTCAGTATTACTCGAACATAACAAATAATGTATGGTCTTACGCATATTTGCTGTAATACCCCGCCCTTCCTCAACTGCATCAACAATTGTTGCAAAGTTGTCGTCGGAAATTACCATTCCACTTGCTTCCTTTGCAGCATCTGTTCCAGCCCGCCCCATTGCAACCCCAATATCTGCTGTGGCCAGAGCAGGTGCATCATTTACACCATCTCCTGTCATTGCTACAACTTCCCCCTGTTTCTGCAATAACTGAACTATTTGAAACTTATGCCTTGGCTCTATTCTGGCAAAAATATTGCACTTTTTTACAGCATTGTAAAGCTCTTCTTCGCTCATTCTGTCGATTTCCTGCCCGGTAAGCCCTTCATTGTAATTTTCCAGCCCAAGCTCACGTGCAATTGCTTTAGCAGTAACAAGATGATCACCTGTGACCATTATAATCCTTATTCCTGCATTCCTGCACTTCTTTATAGCTTCTTTTACTTCTTCTCTTGGTGAATCCATATTACCAATCAAACCGGTATAAATCATCTTACCTTTAAGATGCTCAATTTCAATTTTTGAATCATCTTCTTCAAAATGACATCCAAAGGCAAGAACTCTTAATCCATTCTCCCCATATGAATTGACTCTCTCAAAAATTTTTTTTCTTACTTCATTATCAAGTTCTCTTATTTCTCCGTTTATGTAATAATAACCGCACATTTCAGTTATAATTTTTTCTGGAGAACCTTTTACAAATACAACAAATTTTCCATCTTTCTCTCTATTTTTTGTCAACATCATTTGAAGTTCAGATTCAAAAGGAATTTCATCAATTCTTTTATGTTCTTTTTTTAATTCCTCAATGCATTCCCACAGCAAGTGCTACAGTTACTGCCACAGGTAATCCTTCCGGAATAGAAGAAACCATCTGACTTAAGGCAACCATGAAAATATCATAAAAAGGTAAATTACGCACAAATTTCCCTATAATAAATGCAATCAAAACCTGTGCAGAAACAAGTACAATCAAAAATTTACCAAATTTTTCCATTTTTCTTTGAAAGGGAGTTTTTGGCTCTGCAGTGGTTTGAATAATGTGAGCTATTTTACCAAGTTCAGTATCCATACCTGTTGCAACCACGACAGCCTTTCCTTTCCCGGAAACAACTACAGTTCCAGAATAAACCATATTTTTTCTATCAGCCAGAGAAGGAAATCTTTTCAAATTTTCCATGGTTTTCCTGGCACGATTTTCCTGTATAAAACCCATAACGGCATTTATTGTCAAAACAGCAAAAATTACAATAGCATTTGACGTCTTTCCTACTAACAGAGAAATAATAGCAGCGAAAATGAGAATGTAAATTAATGGGCTTTTAAATTGAGACAAAAAAATCTTTAATGCTGAATCTGGTTTTTTCCCGATTATTTCATTATAATCATACTTTCTTAGTCTTAATTCCGCCTCTTGTTTAGTTAACCCTGTTTCTTTTGTATCAAGAAGTTTAAAAACCTCTTCTACGGAAAGGGTATGCCATAGATATTTTTCTTTTGTTTCGCTCATAAAAATCTCCCGTTGAATCGTGTTATTTTTATTTTATTATCTATATTGATTCTTCAAAAAAACCACTTAATCTGGGTCTTACATTTTTTAAGAAGGCTTATGTAATAATATAATTATACGCTTAATCTGAACGTTTGGTCAAATTTCAGGATAGAAATTTTCAATTCAACAAGTAATTTTTATTAATCAAAATTGTCCAATTTTATTGTAAAAGAAAAAATTTATTGGCTGAAAATAAGGTCCTGTCGATTAAAAAGTTAATAACAGAAAGATTTTTTGAAAAATAGAATAGTAAATTTGCTGATTTTTTGGTAACTTTTTAGTTTCTTTTTCATTTTTTAGGCAAAATCTCATCCATGAGATATAATCTCAGAAAGAGACAATCCCAGAATCGTAGCTTTTCAGGTCATTTTTATCATTCTGGCATATTTTTTGCTAAACAATCTTCAAGGAGGTTATTATGAAGAAATTTTTTACATTATTAGTGTTAGTAGTGATGAGTGCAAAAATTTATGCTACCATTTTTGGAATATGGGTTGGACTCACAGAAAAGGGAAAGTTTGCCATTAATCCAATTATTCAGTCAACTTTTGATTCTGCAATGGTATAAGTTGATATTAGGAGAAATTGCCATGCGAGTAATTATTCTAAAAAATTGCACAACAGAAGGTCCAGGACTAATTGAAGATATTCTTATTGAGAAAAATATCAAATACAAGATTTTCGACTTAGACGCTGGAGAAAAACCTCCATTAACCTTTAATTTTGATGGGGTTATAGTTCTTGGTGGTCCTGATAGTGCCAATGATGATACAGAAAAGATAACAAACGAAATAAAGTTTATACAAAAAGTTTTATCAAGAAAAATTCCCTACCTTGGTATATGTCTTGGCATGCAACTTCTTGTCAAAGCTCTTGGCGGCAGGGTAATTAAAGCCCCTCTCAAGGAAATTGGTTTAAGGGATCCACTTGGCAATTTCTTTGAAATAGAATTAACCGAAAAAGGTATGAGATCAATTTTCTTGAAGAGTTTACCTAAAAGATTTAATGTCTTTCAACTTCACGGAGAAACTGTAGAGCTTATACCAAAAATTGATCTACTTGCTACTGGCAAGTTTGTAACCAATCAAGCAGTTTCTTTCGGTAATTTTGCTTTCGGTTTACAGCCACATTTTGAAGTTAGCGAAAAATTTTTCTACTCTCTAATTGAAGATGATGAAGATTTGAAACTACTTGATAGAAAAAAATTAATATCTGATTTTGAAAAAATAAAGGAAAGCTATTTTAAAACAGGGAAAATTATATTTTCAAACTTTCTGTCATTATTAAAAGAAATGAGGGGATAATAAAAAACCCTCCCCGGGGGTGGAGGAGGGTATGAAAGAATATATATTTAAGGGGGCTTTATGCATTTATGTAGCAAAAAATATGCCAATACAATATAAAAAAAACTAATTCATTTTTTAATAAAGAAATAATTTTTTCAAAATTTTTTTACAGTATTCTAATTTGCATAATATAGCACATTTTTTTGTGCATTTTGCATATAGATATATGGACAAGGGGGTTAAAAAATTACATTAAACTCAAGCGAGTAGAAAAAACTATCAAAATCAGTCATTTCAAGTCCTGTAAAATCTTTTCGGGCATATCTCAAATTAAAGATAAGATTTACGTTTTGATAGAGGTTTCTCTGATAAGCAAACATTAAAATTAAAGATTCATTCTCAAGGTTGTCAAGGTATGAAAGGTATAAGCTATCGATTAGAGTTGGTGTAAAGACAATTTGAGCCATAAGATAATTCTTTGAAACAAAAGGATAGATAGGTGAATCTAAAATTTCAAAAAGGGTTAAATCATTGGTGTTAAATTCGTGGTGGTAATATTCCATTCTTAAGATAACTTTATCCAGAATCGAATAATCCCAACCAGTCATAAAGTTATAATAAGCATTGGTTTCATTTTTGTAGTGATAGACAAATTCGCCATAAATTCCAAGAATCAAATCTCCTTTTAAAGAAAGTCCCGCTGAAATATAATCATATTTTCCACGATAGAAGCTTGCAAAAGAGAAATCCCACCCAAAAATATTAAGTCCAAGCCTGCCTGCGACATCAGAATTTGTAAAATCAGAGACTGGAAGTAAAATTGACTCAAAATAGCCTAAATCTCCGAGAGGAAATTTTAATCTTACTCCATCTACTCCAAGCCTTGAAAAATTTACATCTCTTAAGTCAATTTTTGAAAAAGGGTCAAGTGGCAAAAAAACAAAACCTTCTCCAAATTTTATAAGTTGCCTTCCAAGATAGAGATCAAACCACTCAGGAAAAATCTTAATATAAAGCTTCCTTACATCCATTGTAAGAAGTGTTTCATTCCCAATCAATACTCCATTTGATTGAAGAGAATAAAGAGTGGCATATACCCCATAAAAAATATTAAAATCAACACTTCCATCAAGTTTTGCAAGACCAGTGTCATTGTTGACAAAGTTAAGCCTTAATGTGGATTTTCCAGCATAAGAAGTATTGCTTATAGCATCATTTGAGATAATATGAATTATACCGCCTCCCGACTGAAAATAACCGTTTAAATTAAGCCCAGTTTCTTCTCCATAAAACAATGCTGAAAAGAGTAAGAAAATAATAATGTTACCTTTCAAGATGCCTTCTTGTAAAATAACTCTTTGGAATCTGGGAATCAAAATCTGCCTCCTCAACTATAACAATAGTTTTTGTATCAGTTTTTAGCTTATCTGAAACGAAACTCTTTGTTGGATAAGCTCTATTTTTATAAAATTTTATATCTGTTGACTCAAAAACTTTTAGAAGTTTATCGCTTATAGCATATTTTTCTTCCTTGAGAGGTACAAAATATTCTTTATCCACCCACATTTTTCGTTTGAAATAGTTTACCTCTTTTACCTTTGCAGTTAGAAGAACAACATAACAATCCCTTTCATTAAATTTTTCTTCACCAACAAGCTCGATCTTATATTTTTCATAAATTTCATCAGATTCAAGAGCATCCTCATAGGAAATATCACTGCCCATCATTCCCTGTTTTAAAAGATGTCCTGAAATAAGAAAGGTATTATTCTCCTCAGCATCATAAACCCACATCTGCTTGCCTATTTTAAGATAGCGTGTATGCTTATCCTCTTTGTTTAAAAATTCGACATAAGAATTTTTTGTTCCTTCTGTCCATGATTTTAGCCTTTTGACTCTAACAGGTTGATTCGGAAGATGTATTTCCATTCTCATAGTCATAATTGCAGTTTTAAAGTTTAGGTTGCTATCAACTTTTCGTAATATTTCTTCACCAGAAATTCCAAAAATATTTGTCCAGATAAAAATTAAAGTCAGTAAAAAATAATATTTCATCTTCATAAAACCTCCTCGATTAGTATTTTATACACTTTACACACTCCTTATGGCATCCACTGCCTTCATTTTTGCAGCATGTCTTGATGGAATTACTGAAACTATAGCAGAAACAAATATCCCTAAAATCATTGAGCTTATTATACTTCCTATAGAAATTGACCATTTTATGACATTATCCACAGGAAAATTTATACTGCCCATTGAGGAAGAAAAGTCAATTCCATATATTGAAAGAGGAATATTTATTATTGTCCCTACAAGTACTCCAGCAATACTACCAATTCCGCCAAGTATAATTCCTTCTGTGGTAAAGAGAAAAAGAATCTCTCTCTTTTTCATTCCCATAGATTTCAGTATTCCAATCTCTCTTCTTCTTTCAAGCACTACCATCATCATAATATTTGTGATGATAAATGCTCCTAAAAATGCAATAGTAAAATAAAGGAAATTATATATTTGCATAGCCTGATCCATCATTGATAGAAATCCACTTGATTCTTTCCAATTAGCGGCTTTTAAATATTTAAACTCTTCTTTATTTTTCAACATTGAGTTAATCTCTTTGCTTAAGGGAATAGCCTCTTTATAATTCTTTAACATAATAAGTATTTCCTGAACTCCTCCGTCAGTTTTTAAAATCTTCTTTGCATCATCGATACCGAGCATAAATAGATTTTCGTCAAGCATATTTAAACCAGTCTTAAAAATACCAACCACATAAAACCTTGGAATGTGAAGTCCTAAATCTGCCCCCTGTAGCATAAGTGAAAAATCATCACCAACCTTGAGTGAAAGAATATCGGCAAGTTTTTTACCTATTATTACCTCTCTATACTTCTTACCATCTTTTTCAATAAGATTTCCAGTAAGATAACTTCCTTCTATGATTGATTTATCAAGCATAAGGAGTTTCTTCTCATTTTCTATATCTCCACCTATACCAAATGCAGCCTTATTATTTCCAGAGTACTGGAGTAATACTGGAAATCTCATTCTCTCAGTAATTAACTCAATCTTTGAAGCAATTTTCTTATCGGCTTTTATAAAATTTATTACCTCATCAGGGGTATATACTAAATGTTGTACTGGCATATACTGAAGATTTTTAAAATACTCTTCGGACATAATTCTTATGTGTCCGGTTTCATTCTTTGTAGAGTTTTTTATCATATTCTCTATCAAACCATCAACAAGTCCATGCATAACAACAACAAGCATTAAGGAAAGTGCAACAGATATAACTGCAAGTATAGACCTTCTCTTGTTTCTTTTAATGTTTCTGAAAGCCATTTTTATGATTGTGGACATTTGAAACCTCCTTTTGTCAAATATTTCAAATTTAATTTATAAAATTACTCACTTTTTTGGAAAAAGTAGTCAAAAATTATAACTTCTTTCTTTTGTCTATAGCGACAAAAGTAAAGAAGCAAAGAAAAAGCCACCACCTTCTGGATTTTTCACGGGTTAGACTTGAAAAAATCTACCCTCGCAAATTCGACATCCTGTCTCAACGTGCTCGGAACAGAAAACATCCTGTTTTCTTTAGTAAATTGTTTGGGTATGATTTTTTCAGTAGGCTAAACTCAAAATCCAACGATAGAGGAATGTTGGTTAAACATAACTTTATAAATTCTCCCATTATACAAACCTTAAACAATTTGTAACCTCAAGTTTTGAAGCATACCTTGCAGGAATATAAGCCGATATTAAAGCCGTAAAGAATGCAAAGCAAAAGCTTATAATATATGCAGCTATATTCCACTGACCATAAATTGTTCCCCAAACTGGCATACCAAGTTCTGTCCCGCTAACACTTCCACCAAAAACTGCTTCGAGATTATATCCCGAGTATATAAGCCATAAATTAGCCAAAAACCCAAGTAACATACCTGCAATTCCACCAATCACACCAATTATACCACCTTCAGTTAAAAATAGCCTTCTTATCTCTTTCGGCTTCAGTCCCATTGCAAGTAAGACACCTATCTCCTTTATTCTCTCATAAACTGCCATTAGAATTGTGTTTACAATTCCCACTCCTGCTATTATAAGCATAAGAAAGATTATAACAAAAGAGGTTCCTCTTTTTTGCTTCATTAAAAGTATAAAATCCCCAAATATTGAAATGAATGAATATACTTTATAATCCGGCAATTTTTCCTGTAATGATTGAGAAATCTTTTCTACTTTCTTTGAAAATGATGGGATACTTTCTCCCTTATTCCATTTTACTTTTATGTGCATTGCTGTAATATTTCCTTCAAGATTAAGTAGTCTTTCAGCTCCCCTGTATGTAATGAACACTCCAGCTTCATTTATAGCAGGGCTTGGTGAATTAATAAGCCCACTAACCACAAAATCAACTGCATTGTGGGTTTCATACTTTGTTCTTGCTATGATAGTAATTGTTTCTCCAACATTTATTCCAAGTTCTTTTGCAAGGTAGCTACCTACCATTACTTCATTATCACTATCATTTATATATTGCCCTTGTTTTATACTATTTTTAATCTCAAATACTCTTGCGTCTTCCTCAGGATTTATAATTGTTCCAATAATATATTTTGATTTGCCAAAGTATGCGATTTCCCCCAGGAATTGAGTTCGGGAGGCTACGTCTTCGACCTCTGGAAAAGTCTTTGCGATTTCTTTAATTTTATCAACATCTTTTATATTTTTATTCAATGGAAAAGCCTTTTTATTTTGATCATATTCAAGAGAATAAATAGTTATTGCGCTATCAGTGTATTTAACAAGGGTTTCTGCAAGCATATTATCAATGCCAACAAAAAGTGAATCAAAAAAGATAAAAAACATAAGCCCAACCGCCATTGTAAAAACTGTTATAAATGTTCTTCTTTTATGCCTGAAAACATTTCTTATTGCCATTTTTATAAGCATAACCACCTCCTATCTTCTTTCATCAGAGGCAATCTGCCCATCTCTTAAGATGATAAGCCTTTTTGCATGTTTTTCTACCCTCGGGTCGTGTGTGGAGAAAATAAATGTGGTCTTTTCAACCTCGTTCATTTCTCTCATTATCTCGATGATTTCTTCAGCCGTTACCGAATCAAGATTTGCTGTTGGTTCGTCTGCAAGGATAAGAAGAGGATTTTTTACTAATGCCCTTGCTATAGCAACCCTTTGTTCCTGCCCACCAGAAAGCTCCCTCGGATATCTATTCTCCATCCCTTTTAAGCCAACTCTTTCGATTAAGGTCATTACTCTCTTTTCTCTTTCTTCAGGTGAAAGCTTTTTTTCAATTATCATTGGTAGTTCGATATTTTCTTTTACAGTTAGAACTGGAATAAGGTTATATGACTGAAATATAAACCCGATATTTTTCTTTCTGTATTCAGAAAGCTCATCTTCTTTTAGATTTTTTAAAGCTGTTCCATCATAAATAACCTCTCCATCGGTAGGAACATCAAGACAACCAATAATGTTTAAAAGTGTGGTTTTACCACTCCCGGAAGGTCCCATTACAGAAAGAAATTCGCCTTTCTCGATTTCCAGATCTATTCCTCTTAAAGCCTCAACGGAGAGAGCTCCTTTCTGATATACCTTCTTTATGCCTTTTAGTAAAAGTCTCCCTTCCATTTTATACCTCCCCACGATAAATTTTTATAATTTTTTCTATTTCTTCAAGATAATCTTCAAGTGCAAATTGTCCTTTTTTTGTTAATTCTATTTTTGTAAAAGGCTTTTTGCCCTTAAAACTTTTGTTAATCTTTATATATCCAGCCTCTTCAAGGTTCTTCAGTTGAATTGAAAGGTTGCCGGAAGTAAGCTGACTTATATCTTTAAGCTCATTAAATGAAACTGTTTTCCCGGGTCTACTTGCAATGATTGTAAGTATTAATAACCTTGCCTTTTCATGTATAACTTTATCAAGATTTAATTCCTTGAAAATCTCACTCACTTTTTGCCTGCCTTTTTAATTTTTTTATAAAACTTATCAAAGCAATTATGAAAAATCCCGGTCCAAAAATGATAGCCGTCCATAATAATGCTTCAACAGGATTTGAAGTTATAAAAATCAAACTTGTTAAACCAGTGGCTAAAATCCAGTAGCCAGAAAATTCAATTTCGGAAAGATTAAAAAAACTGCCGAGGAGATTGTAAAGGATACCAACTCCAATCGCCCATGTAATTAAAATAAAATGGTAAACCTTAAATATTACCATTCCAACTGTAAGCATAAGAATTATAGTTATAATGGTGGTATAAACTTTTAAAAGAGGAATTCCTAAAGCTCTTTTTATTATTTCTGGCCATGGTTTATCCGGAAATATAACCTTCCAGCTCGCCCATTTTATTAGTCCCCCTATAACGAATAAAAGGACAAAACAAATAGCAATTATCCACCTCGTAAGAGTAGAGTTAAGGTTTAAATTTCTACTTGCAGAAAAATAAAAGTAAAGTGAAATAAATGTAATTAGAATGCTACAAAGCAAACTTAAAAAAATCATCCCGGGTGATTGTAAAAACAGAGAAATATAATAATTGTTCTTTGATATTATCTCTTTTACATAATGAAAATCCTCAAGAAGACTTTCTATCTCCTTTTTTTCTTTATCCATAAAACCTCCATTTAGTTTATATCATAAACCAGCTTATTATATAAAATTATTTATGAAAAGTCAAGAGTTTGAGGAGAAAATTTTACACAAAATTAAATTTGAAATTTTTAACTCTTTAACTAATTATTTTTTGATGTTTTTATTATTATTAAT
>FWPU01005334.1_pt1 | contig 28122 bp, 20 predicted proteins | sample 2228361 | NCBI WGS metagenome assembly FWPU01 (sample SAMEA103939777, study PRJEB20133) | metagenome
CAACCGCTCTGCGGAGCGCTCCCGCCGCATCCTGCGCACTGCGGCAGCGTTGACGTGGCTGCTCGATACGTGACAATCTATCTAAAGTCGGTATAAGGCTGTCGCGCTCATGGTTCCGCTATACTCCTGATTGCCGCTGCTGGACAGGTTGCCACTGGTGGCCGAGAAAGGTGAAGGAGAGCAAATAGAGCAGAGGCGTTTCATCAGCGTGGTCGTTGTGGACTGCGCGCGTTTGGCGCGCGGTTATCCCGCGATCGCTCGTTGTCGTATGCGCATCTTCGTATGGTTACGGAAAGGATATTTCGTGAACGTATATCAATAGCAGATACGATGCTGCCCTGTAAGCCTTCCGTCATCTCGGTCAATTGCCGGTTTGCGTCTCTTCTGTTACCATACATAAGGCGCGGTAACGCCGCAACATCTTTGCTGTAAAGTGTGCATTTGGCCGGCGCAAACGCTCGCGTATGATAAAAGCAATCCGCTCCAGCATCCAGCTCAAGATCATGCTCCTGCTGCTCGGCCTGGCCCTGCCGCCCCTGATCATCGTCGGCTGGCTCGGCCTCAGCAGCTTATCGATTGCGCGCGAAACTGCGGTGAGCGAAGGCACTGCCGCCCTCCGTCAGCAGGCGACTGAGAGCCTCCGTCAGCGCGCTGCCGACAAGGCCCAATTCTACGATGCCGCGCTGACTGGCGTCCAGCAACAGGTCGAGGCGGTGGCTGGCTACGCGCGCGAGCGTTATGGGCAGCCCGTCATCAGCTTTACCAGCGATCGGGTCTGGGTCGCGCCCCGCCCAAATGATGAACTGTTGCGCGCCTATGCCCTCGAAGCAGCCTATGTGCGCCAGATGATCCCTATTCTGCGCCAGATGGTTGCCAGCAATCCGCTGGTGAATATCGGCTACATCGCGCTCGATCGCGGCGGAATTATCGCGTTTGACAACGATGCGGTTATCGATCAGTTGCTGACGCTTGAGGCATTTGATCCGCGGGTGCGCCCGTGGTACGTTCAGGCGCGCGAGGCTGGTCATACGATCTGGACGGAGCCGTATGTTGATGCCAATACTGGCCGGTTAGCCACCACCTGCGCCCAGCCGCTGTACGATCCGAGCAATCAGTTTATCGGCGTGGTCGCCTTCGATCTGCTGCTTGATACCATCCAGCAAGACCTGTTGACGGTTGATGTTGGGTCGAGCGGTTATGCCTTGCTGATCAATGCCGGCGGCAATGTGGTCGTGCGGCCCAATATGGAAGCCGGCGCGCGCTGGGATCAACCCTACCGCACCGAGAGTCTGCTCAGCTCACCCAACGAGGATCTGCGCGCCGTCGCCGCTGCAATGATCTCGCGTCGCTCAGGGGTGACCTTGATCGACGATCAAGGCTTGCTCAGTTACGTCGCCTACGCGCCCATCTCCACTGCCGGCTGGAGCGTAGCGCTGGTCATTCCTGCGGACGAAATCGATGCGCCTGCCGTAGCGACCGGCCTCCGCCTCAACGAGAGTCAGAACCGGCTCTGGAACCAACTGGTGACCGTGCTGTTGCTGATCATCATTGCGATTGTGATGCTGGGCATCTTGTTGTCCCTCTCATTCACCAATCGGATCAGCGTGATCCAGGCCGGTGTTCAGGCCGTTGCCAGCGGCGATCTTTCGCGGCGTCTGCCCCCCGCCGGCAGTGACGAGATCGGGCAACTGGTTGAGGCGTTTAACGCAATGACCGGCACGCTGCAAAGCAAGATCGCCGAACTGGAAGAGAATGCGCGTCAACTGGCGACCCTGAACGCGGTCTCGAATGAGCTGAAGAGCATTCTGTCGTGGCCGGTGCTGCTGGAAACGATTCCCAGGGTGGTTTGTGAACGGTTCGGCTTCGATCGCGCTGTGCTCTACCTGGTCGATGGCGATGTGCTGCGCGCGGTGAGCGCGTCGTTTGGGCCGGGCAACGAAAGCCAGGCGCGCCAGTTTCTGGCTGTCGCCAACGCCCGCCCGCTTCGGCTTGACGGTGGCAGTGTCGAAGCCGATGTTATCCGCAGTCGCAAGGCAATCATCGTTGATAACCCCTGGGAACACCCGCGGGTCGATAAGACCAAACAGGCGGTTTCGGCCAGTCGTTCCTACGTGCAGGCGCCCATTTTCGGGCGAAATGACACGGTGATCGGGATTCTGTCTGCCGATTACAAGCTGAGTCAGCGCCCGGTGCAGGCGCGTGATGCCGCCCAGTTGCTCACCTTCGCCAGCATGGTCGGGCTGACGATTGAAAACGTGCAGCTCTACAACGATCTTGAGCAGCAGGTTGCGCAACGCACCGAAGAGCTGCGCGCCGCTTTAGAGCAGGCCCAACTGGCCGATCGCCGCAAGAGTGATTTTCTGGCCAGTATCAGTCACGAACTGCGCACGCCGTTGAATGCCATCATTGGCTTTTCCACCGTCTTGCTCGACGATACCGAGCAGCCTTTGACGCCTACCCAGCGCGAGGATGTGCAGAGCATCAATCGCAATGGCCGCTTCTTGCTCCATCTGATCAACGAATTGCTCGATCTGGCCCGGATCGAGGCCGGTCACCTGAGTCTGGAGATCGCTCCGGTTGACGTGCGCCAGATTGCCGGTGAAGTCTGTGATACCGTGCAGACTCTGCTCCGCAATCGACCGGTCGTCCTGCGGATGGCTTTGCCAGCGGCGTTGCCTGAAGTGGCGGCTGATAGCGATCGGCTGCGCCAGATCCTCTTTAACCTGCTCTCGAATGCAATCAAGTTTACAGAACGTGGTACTATAACAGTAAGCGGGCAATTGATCGATGAAGTGACCGAAGATGGTAAGGTTGGCCAGTATGTTGCTATCAGCGTCTCGGATACCGGTATTGGTATTCCGATCGAGCGGCAACAAGACGTTTTCGGCGAGTTTGTCCAGATTCATGGTCGGCGTTCACGCCTGGGCGGCACCGGCTTAGGATTGGCAATCACCCGCAAACTGGTATTGGCCCAGGGTGGGCGCATCTGGGTTGATAGTACGCCTGGCATTGGTTCAACGTTCACGTTCACGCTGCCTATCGCGCAACCGGGTCAGGTTGCTGAGCCGGTCGCCAGCCATACCGCTGCCCTATGAGCCTGCCACCACAGATTCTCTATATCGAAGACAACCTCGATAACCAGCGCCTGGTGCAGCGTGTGCTTAGCGCGCGCGGTTATCAGGTGGTGATCGCGGAAGACGGCCCGGCAGGGCTGGCGCTTGCCCGCACCAGTCACCCTTCGCTGGTGCTGGTCGATCTCGGCATCCCCGGCCTCGACGGTTACGAGACGACGACGCGCCTGCGTTCGCTGCCCCACATGCACGGTGTGCCGATCATTGCCCTCACCGCCGATGCGTCGCCAGGATCGCGCGAGCGCGCGCTGGTTGCCGGATGCGACGGGTTTCTCAGTAAACCGATCGATGCCCGCGCGCTGCCCGCCCAGATCGCCGAGTTCATCGAGGGTCGGCGCGAGCGTCTGCCGGAAACGATGGAGACGGAACTGCTCCGTTCGTATAACCAGAAGCTGGTCGAACGGCTGGAAGTGCGGGTGCGTGAACTGACCATCGCCAATGCCCAGTTGCAAGACCTTGATCGAATGAAGGATCAGTTTCTCGCCACCCTTTCTCACGAATTGCGCACTCCCCTCACCTCACTGCTCGGCTATATCGAACTCTTCGACCGTGGTATGCTCGGCCCACTCAATCCCCAACAAGAAGAGGCGATCCGGGTGATGCGCCGAAGTAGCGAGATCCTGGCCCGTCAGTTGAACAATCTGCTCTACTTCCAGGAAGTGCGTAGCCGTTCGCTCACCTTTGTCCAGTTGCAACCGCTTGAGGTGTTGCGTCCACTGATTGCCGCCACTCGCGAACGCGCCGCGCAGGCCAATTTGCAGTTCGAGGTGGTGTTGCCTGACATCAGGCCGATCGAGGTTGATCGCTCGGCGTTCGAGCACATGGTGCGAAACCTGCTGGAGAATGCGCTTCAATACACGCCAGCGGGCGGGCGGGTTCGCTTGCTTGTGCGCGATGAGCCAACCCGCCTGATTATTCGCGTGGAAGATACCGGGATCGGGATCGCGCCTGCCGAGCAAGAGAAGATCTTCCTCCCCTTCTATCAGGTCGATCACTCGCTGGCCCGTGGCTATCCTGGTAGCGGTCTGGGTCTGGCGATTGTGCGCCATATCGTTGAGGCCCATGGCGGCCAGATCGCGGTGCGGAGCGCGCCCGGCGAAGGCAGCGCCTTTACGGTTGCCCTCCCGCGCCGGTTCTAAACGTGGTTTGCGCGTTGTGGTTGCCATGAAATGATCTCGTGGCGGGTGTTGTCATCCCATGATCGGGCGCGCGACTGTTGCTCTGCGCTATGCCGCCCGCGCACAGGATATCCTTTCCGTCAGTAATACCAACTTTAGGTGTCCAATCATCGCTGCCAAAGCAACCGAATAGCTGCATCACGCTCACCGTACCGGGGCGCGCGGGGCTGCCTGATCCGTTCCAGGGGAGTTCTCGTTCAGATCAGCGCGCGGCGCTTCCTGCGTTCCCGCGCCATCCTTCTGTCTGGTCAGGAGCGTGTAGCGCCGTCCCGATCCATGGCATTGCGCGGGCGCGTCAGCGCCCGCAGCAATCCCCCGCGTCAGCGGGAAGCGCTTCTCAGTGCCCGCTTCTGCTCTCCCCTCTCCCAGCGGGAGAGGGGACAGGGGTGAGGGTCTCCTCTCTCCCAGCGGGAGCGGGGACAGGGGTGAGGGCGCGCAGGAGCTGGCCACACCGCCACCATCCCGGTCCTGCCAGCGTTCAGCGCGCGATCGGTGCTACCCCCAGCAACTGCTCTCCGCAGCGCTCCCGCCGCATCCTGATCACTGCGGCAGCGTTGACGTGGCTGCCTGACACGTGACAATCTAGCTAAAGTCGGTATTATCGACCGCCCGTCTCGGCAAACTGCAACTGGTACAGCCGGTAATAGTACCCTCGGCGCGCCAGCAGTTCATCGTGGGTGCCATCTTCGACCACCCGCCCCTTGTGCAAGACTACGATGCGATCAACGTGACGGATCGTGCTCAGCCGGTGGGCAATGACGATACTGGTGCGACCACGCATCAATCTGAGCAGCGCATCCTGGATCAACGCCTCGGTTTCGGTATCGACGCTGCTGGTCGCTTCGTCGAGGATCAAGAGCACTTCAGGATTGAAGGCGATGGCGCGCGCAAAGGCCAGCAACTGACGTTGCCCGATCGAGAGATTGGCGCCGCGTTCGCGCACTTCATAGTCGTAGCCGCCGGGGAGCCGCTCGATGAATCGGTGTGCGCCAACCAGTTCGGCAGCCGCGCGAACGCGCGCATCATCGATCGAGGCATCGTGCAGGCGAATGTTGCTGGCAATCGTCCCGCTAAAACAGACCGGATCCTGGGGCACGGCAGCAATGTGGCGGCGCAGCTCAGCCTGGGGCACCGCGCGCAGGTCAACCCCATCGAGCGTGATGCTGCCCTCCTGCACGTCGTAAAAGCGCGCCAGCAACCCAACCAGTGAACTCTTGCCGGCGCCGGTTGCGCCGACAATCGCCACCGACTGGCCGGCAGGAATGCGCAGGTTGATCCCGCGCAACACCGGTTCGGCAGGATCATAGCCAAAGACGACATTGCGCAGCTCGATCTCGCCGCGCACCGGTGTTGGCAGATGCTGGGGCTGATCCGGATCGCGCACGTCTGGCTGCGTGTCGAGCACGGCAAAGATCCGCTCGGCAGAAGCCATCGCCGACTGCAACACCGTGTAGCGTTCGGCCAGGTTGCGGATCGGCTGGAAGGCGCGTTCGAGATACTGAATAAAGGCGACCAGCATCCCCAGTGACGCCCACCCTGCCAGCACGCCCGTCCCACCGCCCCAGAGCAGCGCCGCCGTGCCGATCGCAGCCAGCAGGTTGACCGAAGGAATGAAGATGGCAAAGATCAGCACCGAGCGAATGTTGGCCTGCATGTACTCATCGCTCAGGCGGGCAAAGCCGACGCGACTGCGCGCTTCGCCGTTGAAGAGCTGCGTCACCAGCACACCGCTGATCTGTTCGCTGAGGAAAGCGTTGATCCGGGCCAGACGCTGCCGCACCAGCCGGTAAGCAGCGCGCATAAACCGCTGATAGATCGCCACAATGACCACCAGCACCGGTAGAGTCGCCAGACTAATCAGGGCGAGCCGCCAGTTGAGCGCAAACATCACGGCAATGATGCCGATCAGAGTGAGCAGATCGGCGACGATCATCACCACGCCCTGGGTCAGAAACTCATTCAGCGCATCGACATCATTGGTGATGCGGGTGATCAGACGGCCAACCGGCGTGCGGTTGAAGAACGACATACTCAGATACTGAATGTGGCGAAACAGTTGCACCCGCAGGTCTTTCATCACTTGCTGGCCAACGCTGTTGATGAAATAGGAATGGCCATAGCGCAACGCAAAATTGGCCAGCAATGCGCCGAGAAAGGCGACAAAGTAAGGCCAGAGGCCATCAATCGCGCCCGCGCTGATTGGCCCATCGATCGCCTGCTGGATGAGCAAGGGCGGCAGCAGATCGGTCAGAATGGCTCCGACCAGCAAGACGACCGCCAGCCCCAGCCGTCCCCAATATGGCGTCACGTAGCCGGCCAGGCGCCGCACCAGATAGCCGTCGTAGGCTTTGCCAAGGATTGTATCGTCATCGAACCCGCGCGTCATGGATAACTCCTAGTATTCGGGCAATGAGGGCTGGTTGGCGTCATCCTCACGTTCCAGTTCAGCCGCCAGCAATTCGCGGCGATACATCGCCGCATACCGGCCATTGAGCGCCAGCAGCGTCTGATGGGAACCCTGTTCCACGATCCGGCCATCATCCAGCACGATAATCTGGTCGGCGTCGCGCACGGTCGCAATGCGCTGCGCGATGATAATCGTGGTGCGACCCTGCATCTCAGCGCGCAGCCCGGCCAGAATCTGGGCCGCAGTGTGCGTATCAACGCTGCTCAGCGCATCATCGAGGATCAAAATCCGCGGATCGCGCATCAGCGCGCGCGCAATGGCGACCCGCTGCTTCTGCCCGCCCGACAGCGTCACCCCGCGTTCGCCAACCATCGTTGCCAGCCCATCGGGAAACTGATCCAGATCATTCACCAGTCGCGATACCTCGATCACTTGACGCAGCCGATCGGGATCGACCGTCTCGACGCCGAAGGCAATATTGTCGCGCAAAGGAAGGCTGAACAGAAAACTCTCCTGCGGCACATAGCCGATCAGGCGGCGCAGCGCGGCCAGATCAAGATCGCGCAGATCGACCCCATCGATCAAAACCTGACCGTAGTCTGGATCGCGCACTCGTCCCAGCAGATGCACCAGCGTCGTCTTGCCGGCGCCCGTTGCGCCGACGATGGCCAGCGAGCTGCCTGCCGGGATAGAGAAAGACAGATCACGCAACAGCCAGCGCTGCTCACCCTGGAGATCGGCCCGCACCCCTACCTGACGAAACTCGATCATGCCTCGCCCGTCTGGCAGGCGTGGCGACGGTGGCGAGACGATGGTTGGCTGGCGATAGAGCACTTCACTCAGGCGCGCCAGCGATGCTAGCGCTTGCTGGAAAAGATTCAACATCCATCCTAAAATGATCATGGGGAATGCCAGCAAGGCGAGATAGGCGTTGAACTGCACCAGCTCACCGATCGAGAGCGTTCCGGCGGCGACCATCTGTCCTCCAACCAGCAGAATCAGCGCGGCAATCAACCCCAGGCAGAGGGTCATCGTCGGCCAGAGCAGACCGGAAAGCAACACGTAGCGCAGGTTGAGATCGCGGTACCGCTCATTGTCGGCAGTAAACACGGCAATCTCGGCCTCCTCCTGCGCAAACGCCTTGATCGTGCGAATGCCGGCAAAGTTCTCTTGAGCGCGGGTTGACAGCACCCCGAACTGATCCTGCACCTGACCAAACAGTTGCCGCAAGCGCGAACCAATCGCCACGAACACGATGGTAACCATTGGCAACAGCAAGACCACAATCAGCGCCAGCGCCGGATTGACCAGCACCATCAGCACGGTGGCGGCGATGAAGGTCAACACTGCTGTCGCCGCGCCGTTTAGGCCAGGGCCGAGGAACTGGCGCACCGCGCTGAGATCGTTGGTCAGGCGCGCCATGAGATCGCCGGTGTAGTGCTGGAGATAGAATGCCTGTTCAAAACTGAGCAGGCGATCGAAGAGATCGGCGCGAACATCATTCTCGATGCGGTAGGACGTCACCGCGATCAACCAGCGTTGCAGAAACTTCAAACCGCCATCAAGCAGCGCCAGCCCGATCAGCGCAGCGCCGAACCAGAACAGCTCACTGCTATTGATCACACCGGCAGCGATGCGGTCAACCGCAAACCGCAACACCAGCGGCGCCAGGGCGCTCACCGCAGCGCCCAGCGCCGCCACGAGCAGACCGCCCAGCAAACGGCGGCGATAACGGCGCAGGTATGGAAATAAGAGACGCAGATGGTACATGGCAAACCCTGATGAAGCAAATATCGCCCAATCAGTATAGCGGTTCCGGCCTGATCCGGCGTCAGTCGCAGGATGGAAGATCAAGGGCATGGAAACTGGCAAGACGGAAATCGCATAAGCGGGCGGCGATAATGATTGCAGCGGGCATTGTCGCAATGCCAGCGCATGAGCGCATGCATGTTGCCGCTGGCAGGCGACCAGGCGAGCGCTCTGTTGCGAACCATCGGCGAGAATGAGCGCGAATTGCGATGTAAATCGTAACCTGTGATTGTCTTTTTTCTTAAAAGCAACGGATTGACATTTTTCGTTGACTTCTATATAATTTAGGCAACACACCACTGTTGCAAGTCTCCGACGAACACCGCTGAAGGGCGCTCATAGTGGCGGGGAGTTTCGCAGGAGATGGGCCGGGTGTCGGAGTGAAGTCTTGTTGGTAGCAGAAGAGTGGAGGTTCGCCCATGCGCGACGACGACGATCTGGTTCCACCGAAATGGCGTCCGCTGTTCAACAATCAGGACTGGCTGCTGCACGACATCGTAGTGAAGTCGTTCTACGGCTTCGGCGTCATCGCGGCTATCGCGCACCTGCTGGTCTATCTGTGGCGCCCGTGGCTCCCCTAAGCGATGTAGTGTGAGGAGGTATCATTCATGCAGCCCCGTAGCCCTGTGCGGACGAACATCGTCATTTTTACCATTCTCGGCTTCGTGGTGGCGCTGCTCATCCACTTCATCGTGCTGAGCAGCCCGGACTACAACTGGCTGTCGGATTCGGGCGGCGCACTGTTGCTCAGCGCAGCGCGCGCGCTGTTCGGTATCTGATCGGTGGCGGGCCGGCCACGGCTCGCGTGAGACGGCAACCGCCAGCAGCCGCTCTGCTGGCGGTTGTTGTTCGCAACCGGTAGGGCAGAACGTCTTTTTGCACATAGATAAAAAATTGACCTCATAAGCCAATTCGTGTATACTAAAGCCTGGTGATAATGAGGCAAAGATGTGCGGCGCTCGCCCTTCCGCCGCAATCTCGCGCTTGCATCGGCGCCGGCGTTGTCGGGCCGCCGATCTGGATCAGGAGAGACCCATGCAATCGTCACGACCAAGTGATCGGCAATTGGCGATCGTTGCCTCGGTGGCGGTGGGAATCATTGTTGCGGTCATTACCACAGCCACCTTCTGGTGGGTCTACGATCTGGCGCTGGGCCGCGCGCAACGGGAGGCGGCGCAAACGGCCGGCGCCCGCTGGAGTCCCAGTGACGGGATTAAGGTTATTACCGAATCACAACCGGTGACGCCAACTGATGGTCGCCAAAACTGGCTTGGCCCCGAGGCATGGGCTGAAGGTGTGCAGGCCGGTCAGGCGTGGGTGCAGCAATTCCCCAACACGGTCAATGTGCAGGTGCTGGTTGGCATGAGTTCAGCCCAAATCTGGACGTACATGCAACAGTACGTTTCCGGCGCATTGGGTGTAGGCTGCCAGTACTGCCACAACATCAACAACTTCGCCAGCGATGAGTACCCGCAAAAGATCGCAGCGCGCAACATGTTGCGGCTGGTGCGCGATGTGAACGCTGAGTTCATTGTCAATCTGCCTGCCTGGAAGGGCAATTACGTGCAGTGCGCAACCTGCCATAATAATGCGCCCAACAATCTTGAGTCGTTCGGCGTGCAGTTTATCAATTCGGTGCCGCCGATTAAGGTGACGGTCGATCCGCTTGATGCCAACGGTCAGGCCATCCTCGACCCGGCGCTTAAGCCGGAGGCGATCCGCGAGCAGGTGTTGCTCAAGGATGCCATCCTCTTCTACATCTACAACTATCAGGTCTGGAAGCCTTACGATCCCAACGATCCTGAGAGCGGGCGCGGTTCGCTGGCGCTGACCTACGATGGCGGGCGCACACAGGATCAGGTGACGATCAACCAGAATGTGATGAATTATCAGGCGTGGGCGCTGGGGGTTGGGTGTACCTTCTGCCACAACTCGCGCAACTTTGTCGCCTATGAATTGAACCCGGCGGGCGACAATGTGCTCAACCCGGCTTACGCTTACAATAAGCTGAAAGCGCAGCGCATGTTGCTGCTCACTACCTGGCTGGCCGAGAACTGGACGCGCTACGGCGCGATCGGCAAGGATGAAGTTCCAACCGGTCGCGGCGCTGCCAGCCGCTATTCGTACCAGCGGCTCGGCGATGGGCAGGTCTACAACGTGCCCGGCTGCTATACCTGCCACCGCGGTAACAGTATTCCGCTGGCCTCGATCAATCAGGCTGATATTCCAGATAATGATGCTGGGGTTGTCGTCTTGCCGCCCCAGATTCGGGGACGCTAACGGGTGGCGCAGAGGGGCCGATCTGGCTCCTCTGCTGCCTTGCGCTATCTCATCCGCGCGCTTATGCGCATGGTTGTTCCAGAGGCGCAGCAGCATGTCGGCTGTTGTCGTGAGCGCTTCGTTGTTCTGACGCACACCACCGGCGCTAGAGAGTAGTTCTTATGAGCGATATGAGCGACCGAACCGGTTTGACCCCTCCGTCATCACTGCCGCTGCAAGACCGGCCCGCTTCGCGCTATGCCTGGCTGACCAACTCGATCGCCCTGATGAAACCGGTGACCTGGTTTGCGCCGACGTGGGCGTTCATGTGTGGCGCAATCGCCAGTGGCGCACTGGGCTGGAACGAGTCGATCGGTCGCCTGCTGCTCGGCATGTTTATGGCCGGGCCGATCTTGTGCGGTCTATCGCAGGTGGTCAATGATTACGCTGACCGCGAGGTCGATGCGATCAATGAACCGCAGCGCCTGATCCCGTCTGGGCGCGTCTCCCTGCGTCATGTCTACATCCTGACCGCGATCCTGACCTGGATCGGCGCCAGCATTGCCCTCTTCCTCGGTCGGCAGGTGGCGCTCTTCGTGGCGCTCGGTCTCGTCTTTGCGCTCGCCTATAGCCTGAAACCGGTGCGCGGCAAACGCAATGGCTGGATCGGCAATGCGCTGGTGGCGATCTCGTATGAGGGATTGGCCTGGATGGCCGGGCATGCGGCCTTTGCCCCGCTCACTGGCGAAAGCGTCACCATCGCGTTGCTCTATTCGCTCGGCGCTCACGGAATCATGACCGTCAATGACTTCAAGAGCATCCGCGGCGATACCGTTATGGGTATTCGCTCGATTCCGGTGCAGTACGGCAAGGTCATGGCAGCGCGGATGGTGGTTATCACCATGGGTGTGGCCCAGCTTGCGGTGATCGGCCTGCTCTTCCACTGGGGACACCCGGTTGCCGCGACGGTCGTGTTTCTCTTGCTGGCAGCGCAGAGCATTCCCAATGCCCGCTTTATTCGCGATCCCGAAAACAACGAGGTCTTCTTCAACGCGACCGCCATTATGCTCTACGTCTGGGGAATGCTGGCGGCAGCAATCGGTCTGGCAGCGTGATGGGCGTAAGCCCCTAGAAGTGTGATCTGAATGGCACCACGAGTTCTGATCGTTGGCGCATCAGTGGGCGGGGCGACCGCAGCGATTACGCTGCGGTCGTATGGCATCGAGACGATCATGATCGAGAAGGAGTTGAGTAAGGCGAAGCCCTGCGGCGGCGCGGTGCCGCCGGCGGCGTTTCGCGAGTTTGATTTGCCCACCAGCCTGATCGACCGTAAGGTGCGCCATTGTTTGATCGTCTCCCCTTCTGGTCAGGAGACCCGCGTGCCGGTAGCGGGAACGGTTCCCAGCCCTGATGATTACGTGGCGATGGTGCGGCGCGAGGTGTTCGATGGCTTTTTGCGCCAGCGCGCTCAGGAACGCGGCGCTGAGTTGATCCATGCTCAGTTGACAGGCTTGCGGGTTGATCGCAGCGGAGTGACGGCCACGTATCGAACTCCCACCGGCCACGAGGGTATGGTCTGGGCCGATGCAGTGATTGGCGCTGATGGCGCCTATTCGCCGACGGCAAAATTCCTCGGGCTGCCGAATCTGCCGCGCGCCGTGGCGATCCAGGAGCGGATTAAGCTGCCGCCGGACAAAATGGCGCGCTGGGAGGAGACCGCCGATCTCTACCTCGGCCACGAGGTCAGCCCCGATCTGTATGCCTGGGCGTTCCCCAAGCGCGATCATATCGCCGTCGGCATCGGCGCTGGCCCCGGCCACGGAACGGCGGCGAAACAGTTGCTGGCCAATCTTAAGCGTCGCCTCGGTTCGGCGCTTGATGGCGGTCGGGTGATCTTGCGCGAGGCGCATGCGCTGCCGATGGAACCGCGTCCGCACATGGCCTTCGATCGGGCGATGCTGATCGGAGATGCTGCCGGATTGGTGGTGCATACTTCCGGCGAAGGTATTTATTGGGCCATGAAGAGCGGGCAGATGGCGGCGCAAACGCTGGCCGAGTATCTCGATGCGCCGAGCGCGGCCAACCTGCGCCAGTATGAGCGGCGCTGGTGGAAGCAGTATGGCACGATGTACCGCTTCCTGCGCTTTTTGCAGATTTGGGGCTACGGCAACGAGCGGCAGATGGAGGTTTTCACCGAGATGTGCCGCAATTATGATGTGCAGCGCCTGACGTTCGACAGTTATATGCATAAGCAGATGGCGCCAGCGCCCTGGCTGGCCCAGTTGCGCATGACTGCCGACATCATTGCCAGCGAGGTGCGTAACTATCTGCGCCCACGCGCGCCGGTCCGCGAGCAGCTTGGGCTGACAGTGGTCGAGAAGTGACCCCACGCGCTGATTGCGCGCAGGCAGGATACAGGAGGTCGATCAGCGCTCGGTGGCAATCTCTTGTGCGCACCGGTCAGCATGATTGACGCGCAAGCGATGATTACAGCGGGCGCTGACGTGTCAACGCGCAAAGATGCCGCCTCATTGTCAGCCGCGCGCAGTGCGGTGAGCCATCTCTGCCTCAGTCAGGAGACTGCCTCAGTTGCTCAAGCGCCAGCGCTACCCATGGATCAGACTCGAAACGGTAGCGGGTCCAGTCTTGTGAGGGTAGCAGATCAGGAATCACCCCGCGGCCTTCCAGATCGGTGCCATCATTCAGTCGAAACCCTTCTTGCGCTACCCATAACCGCGCGCCGCCGGTGATTTCATAAGCATAGATGGTCTCGGTATTGCCAGCCGACGGTTGCCCAATCACGATCGCGCCCGCCTCGCGCTGCAAGATAGCCGCCAGCAGTTCGGCATACGATGCGGTGCCGCGGTCGATCAGGACGGCCAGCGATAGATTGCGTAGATCGGGATCGCGCGGGGTCGCGATCAGCGGGGTCGCGGATTGCCGACTCACGAATGCGCCCACTTCACCGGTCACAAAATGGCCGAGCAACCCGCTCAACACCTCGCGCCAGCCACCCGGATTGCTGCGCAAATCCAGGATCACGCCGCGCAGCGGCGCAGTGGTGTGCAACTGGCGTAGCGCAGCGGCCACCTGCTCGTGCATATCGCGCACCCAGAGGGTGCTCACTGCCACGTAGGCCACGTCGTCTTGCAGGCGCATCACGACCGGCTCGATCCGCCCTTCCACCCGCTCGCGCACCAGCTCGATCTCTTTCGTTCCTCCCTCCGGTCGCGCGATCAGCAAGCGCACGCGGCTCCCTAGCGGCCCTTCAATCGAACCCAGGCTGAACGTGCGCCCATCGATCGCCACAATCCGGTCGCGCGGTTGCAATCCGGCCTGCGCCGCCGGACTGGAAGGAAAGACGTGCTGGATCAGCAAGCCATCGTTCAACCGCAGCGTCGTTACCCCGATCCCAACCTGTTCTTCGCGGCCACTGGTCAGGCGATCTTCGGCGAGCACCGTTTGCGGGGGCACAAAGCGCGAGTGATTGTCGCGCAAGAGCTGCACCATCGCGCCGATCACGGCAAAAAATGCGGCATCATCAGGCGCAGCCAGCGCGCGCGGATTGTATTCCGCTCGCACTGCCAGCCAATCGACGCCGTTGAAATTGGGGTCAAGGTAATGCTCGTAAATCGTTGTCCAGACTTCGGTGAAGATCTGCTGACGGAGCGTCGCATCGAGCGGGAGCGGGGTCGGGGGCGGCGTCGGCGCGACCGGCATGGCCGTTGGTGATGGTTCCAGTGCCGGTTCGGGCGTGATCAACAGCGCATCTGTCGTTTGCGCGCACGACATCAGCACCGTTACGATTAGCCATACCAGTAACCCGTAGCATAAAAGTCTTGAAGAGGGTAGTCGCATCATCATCGTTCGAGCGCAAACGCAACAGCCAATACCTCCCCTGCCAGCCGGGCCGCTGCACCGCTTCCTTCACCACCCTGTTCAATCACGACGGCCACCGCATAACGTGGCGTCTCAATTGGCCCGATGGCAATAAACCAGGCGTGCGGCGTCGCGCCCGGCGCATGCTCAGCCGTGCCGGATTTCCCGCCGACCGGGTATGGAACGAATTGCGAAATGATGCTGCCGAAACCATACTGGGCAACCGCAGCCATGTACTGGCGCATCTGTTCGGCAGTGGTTGCCGACATGACCCGCCGCACTGTTGTTGGCGAGGTTTCGTGGATGAGACTGCCATCGGGGCGCGTGATCCGCTGCACCAGATAAGGCTGCATCATCACCCCGTTGTTCGCGATGCTGGCCGCGACCAGCGCCATCTGCAACGGCGAAACCAGAAGCTGGCCTTGACCATAGCCAGTGTCGGCCAGCGCGCGCGGTTGGGCGAGGAAATCGGGTGAAACCGCCAGCAGGCTGCGCTCGGATGGCAGATCGCGCAAGGGGCGAAACGTGGTGGGCACACGGTCGGGCGGGAAGATGTTGAACCGGCGCGCTACTTCGCTCAGCCGCTCGGCGCCGAGGCGCACCGCATACTGGGCGAAGGCGGTATTGCACGAAAATGCGTAGACCCGCTCAAGCGTGGCCGGTTCGCCAATGCGGGCGCTCAGGTTGTCAACGGCATTGACAATCGGCGGCGCGTCTGGTTGGGGCAGATACTGATCTGGGCAACTGATCTGATTGGGCTGGCCAATCAGACGATGTTCGAGCACTGCCACAGCCGTTACTGTCTTGAAGGTCGAACCCGGCGGATACAGGCCCTGCGTGGCGCGGTTGAGCAAGGGCTGACCGGCATCATCGCGATTTAATTGCGCCCAGTACTCACTGATCCGCTGACGCTCAGCCGCCAGTTCGGTGGCCGGTCGCGCGACCAGTTGGCTCGGGTCAAAGCCGGGGCGACTGACAAGGGCCAGGATCGCGCCGGTGCGCGGATCGAGCACGACTACGGCGCCGCGCCGGTCGCCCAGCAAAGCTGCGACCCGCGCCTGCAGATCGGCATCGAGCGTGAGCGTCAATGAATTGCCACGCTGCGGCTCGCCTGTCCACTCACCCAGCAGCATCTGCCACTCATTTCCGCGCGCGCCGGAAAGATACTCGTTGTAGATTGCTTCCAGCCCGCTCTGGCCGTAACGTGAGCTAAAAAAACCCAGCACATTGCCAAACGCCGTCATATCGTACTGGTTTGCCAGCGGATATGTTCGATAGGCAATCCCATTTGTCATCACGCTCTCAACCAGAGTGCGGCCCTGGCGGTCGCTGATCGCGCCGCGCAAAATACGCTGCGCGGCCAGTACCGGGCGCACATTGCTGGTGGTACTGCCGTCGCTGCCGACTTTCACATAATTGCTGATTGCCGCCGCCTGCACAAATTGCTGGCGCAGCAATTGCAGACTCAGCATCGCGAAGCCGATGATGACAATGACGCCTAAGCGAGCGACAGCGCGTGACAGATCGCTTGCTGAGGGGACATCAGCCAATCGCGACAGCGCGATCAATCCAGTCAGACCTGCGCTGATCCAGAGGAGGAGTAGCCAGCGCGGTTCTTGTTCAACCGGCAAAAAGATGCCGTATCCGAGCAAGACTACGACAACTGCCGACATCGGCGCGTGCCACAACCGGCGCCGTCTCATACTGCCAGACTCCTTGGCTCACTCCGCTGCTGACGCAGGGAGTATCTGCGTATTCGCTGGCATGATACCGCAAGATTATTGCTCGAGGGGAAGCGCGACGCGCACAGTTAGCCCACCACGTTCTCCTTCGATCACGGAAAACTGGCCGTCGTGCTCTGCGATGCGGTAGCGTAGCGCGCGAAGGGCGTGAAGATGGGGCCGTTCATAAGTGCCATCAAGCAAGCCAACCCCATCATCCTCGACCAGCAGGGTGACCTGACGCTCGTCGATCTGCAAACGCACGTGACACGAGGTTGCATGGGCATGGCGACGCACATTGGCCAGCGCTTCCTGCGCTGTTCGCAGTAACACGCTCTGATAAGCTGTCGGTAAGCGCTGTACCGGCCCATCAATCTGGCATTGCACGCTCAGACCGCCACGCTGACGTTCGCTTTCCACCAATTGCATGATCGCCAGCCGCAAATCGGGACGCAACGAAACGGCAGGCGCCGACTCGGTTGCCTGACGAGAGCTGATGCGCGCAATCGGTGATGGATACCATGGCGCCGGGGTATTACCGCTCTCGGTGCCCGGCAGAAACGCATGATCGGCCTTTTGCGCTGGTGACACGCGCCCATCCTCCTTGCGGTCGGGTTGCTGGCGAGCATTGGCTGATTGCTGATGCCAGGCATTGAACGCAGCCCAGACCATGGCGAAGATTGGGGCAGCTACAGCCTGATGAGCGACCGATTGCATGTCGGGTATGAACAACGGTGAAATCAGATAAACCAAACCGAAGCTCACACCTCCGATCAGCGCTCCCATCCAGCCGAAGAGCAGCGCAGGAACGATCAAACTGCCCAGCGCAGTGGGGAAGAAGGGCCAGAACGCGCCGCCGCTTAATGCAATCATCAACCAGCCCAGCATGCCGTCGAGCAATAACAACGCCGGACGGTGCTTCATCAGGCGAAGATACCCATGCGCCTGGCCAGTAACAGCCAGCGTTGCCAGCAAGATAATCAGCAACAGTCCGGCATCGCGAGGCAGACTTCCGGTAGGACGTCCGGGCAATGTTAACGCGATCCCAGCAGCGAACCATGCCAGCCAGCGATACCCCACAAACAGCGTAATGGGGTTTAAACGCTGCCGCCACATCTCGATTCGGTGTCGCACGCGCATTCTCCCGGCGGCGGCCGGAAGGACGAGGTCGCCGCGATGAGGCCAGACAACGAAAAGCATGCTACCTTGAAAGCCAGACGCGCCAGCATCAGATTGGGCCGTGTGTGGTTCCAATGCTGTTCACGGTAAAGATTTGCCAGACAATCACGCCCGAATAAGCGCCTCCTCCACCATTGACCAGAGATGGGTTCTTCCAGCCAGGGGCAATGGCACCCTCGCGTCTGATCTATTCCGGTGGTTGATCCTGGCGTGATAAGCAGCAATGCCGGCGTGAATGACGTTCAAGTCATGGATAGTGTAGCAGAAAGGCGACAGCGCGGCAAGACGGGTTTGAGATCTTCCTTAGCCCGATCAGCTCAGCAACGAGAGATAGACCACCCCGCCAACCAGGATTGCGCCGACCACGCCATATTCGAGCGCCAGTCGCCGGTTGAGCTGGCCGATACAGGCATACCCCAACAATCCGATGACCACGTACAGGGTTGCCAGTAGCGCGACACCGGCAAGCAAAAAAGTGGTTTGCCAGTAGTTCAGCGCCCACATTAACTCAGCCATGCCCAAACCTGCCACCATCGCCACACCAATCGAGACCGGACGGCGTTGCAGATTCAGCAGCGCATAGACCAGCAAAGCCGCCACCAGCGCTACCAGCGTGGCTGAATAAAGCGTTCGGTAGCGGGTGTAATAGATGGCGCTAAAGCTGCTCAATGCAATCAGATAACCGATCACCTGCAAGACGATCTGGGCCGGCGTATGAACTTCAGCCTGTCGGTGCAAACTGAAGTATTGCGCAATCAGTGTGATCGTCAGGATGCCGGCTGCCCCCACCAATGCCAGGAGAAAAGCAGCGCCTCCCAACACTGGATTGAAGAGCTGCCAGAATGCGTATGCAGCGATCACACTCAATCCGGGTAAGACCCACAACATTGGCGAAACATCACGCAGCGGGCCGAATGAACGCAATGCCCAATCGGCGACATGAGGATGCGCCCGCGCCATCCGATCGGCGCCGATTGCGGCGAGCATTGTGACCGTGCCGATCACCACCCACGACAGGCTGATTTCGGGCAGATCGCCGCCTATCGCCAGGCGGGCATTCACCGGACTGGCATCGATCAAAAAGACGATTGCTAAACCTATCGTTACGGTGAGCGCAAGCGTGATGATCTGGTCATACCGTGGTTGAAGTTTCGGCACTGATCGACCTCCTGATATGTTGAAACTGTTTCTTTTGAAACCAGATTGACGAGCAAACCAGAACCATGGTATAGTTTAGAAGTAGCAGGAATTATACGGCAGTCAACAGTTGCGCATATACACTCTCTACCCCTGCGCCTCCAGCGCACTAGTGAGGAGCGAGCAATGAGCCTCTCCACAGAGCCTACCGGATGGCAGCAGAGTAGTGAGATGACGCCTGAGCTTGAGGCATACACCTTGCTGCGTCAGGTTCACTCGATGCTCGAGACGTACAATCGCTACGATCTGCGCGGTGAGGATTTGACCGTTCCACAGTTCATGATCCTGAATTATGCCTCGCGGAGTGGTGTGCCGCTGAGCGAGATCAGCGCGCGCATGATGTGCGACAACTCCAATCTAACCGGTATTGTTGATCGCCTGATTGCAAAAGGCTACGTCGAGCGTCGCCCTGATCCGAATGATCGCCGGGTCAGTCTGATCTGTCTGACGGAAGCCGGCGCTGAGAAACTGCGTAATTTGCGTCCGCGCCATCATGAGCGCCTGCGCAAACGGATGCGTTCACTTTCCGAACACGAAGTGCAGCAATTGCGCTCGCTGCTCCAATCATTGTACAGCGGTTTGCTGTCGCCGCCTGATCGCGACGATGATCAGGCCGACCAGTGATTACCCCACTCCCAGATAATCTCGCCCCGGCTGGTACCCCATCTCGCGCAACCAGCCTGCGATCAGATCGCGCGCGCCGTGGTTGGTGACATACACCAGCACAAAGGGGCGTGGCTGGCGGTCGAGCCACTGCGGTGGATGCACCGGCGCGCCATTGATAGTCTGCCCGATTTTCGCCGGATCGATGTCTATCCACGCCGTGGGCGGAAAACCCCGTTCAATCAGGCGGCGCGCGCGCTGGCGCGTGACCCGGCCTGCGCCCCAGTAGACAAGGGGCCGACCGGTATGCAGGCGCGGATCGCGGGCGAGAAAACGCGCCCGCAGTTCATCAAAGACCGTTCGCTCGTACCGTGGATCGCTGCGTGACGCCCGATCTGGCCGTTCGCGCCAGCCCAGCAGGTTGCGCGGCACTTTCGCCATCGCCAGCCCAGCCTCGTGCATCCGCAACCATAGCTCATAGTCTTCTGGATAGTGCTCGCGGGTGTATCCGCCCAGTTCCTGCGCGATCTGGCGGCGAAACATGACAGACGGATGGGCAAAGGGCGATTCGACATAGATCTCTGCCGTGACATCGGCAGGAGTAATGACGCGATTCTGCCAGCGCAGATATTCGCGATAGCCGGCTTTGACCAGTCGCTGCGGAAAAGCCACTACCCGACTGGCAATCAGGGCCAGTTCCGGGTGGGCCATCAATGCGGCATACTGGGCTTCCAGCCGGGCCGGATGCATCACGTCGTCAGCATCCATGCGCGCCACGATCGGCGAACGAGCCAGATCGAGGCCGAGGTTGAGCGCTGCCGGCAAACCGATTCGCCCTGCCCGCACCAGAACGATGCGCCGGTCGCGAGCTGCCGCAGTTGCGATCAGATCGGCAGACTCGTCGTCTGAACCGTCGTCGATGGCCAGCACTTCGTAATCGGTCAGCGTTTGCCGGTTGATGGAATGCAGACAGGCCGGCAGGGTCGTCGCTGCGTTGCGCACCGGCAAGATGATGGATACAAGAGGCGTGGCCATAGCTGTCTGATGCTGGCGCTGGCGTGACGGAAGCGCGGCAGGCCGCGCTTCCGCAAGGCTCAAGCCGCTGGCTGCTCGCCATTGACGCTGGCCAGCAAGATTTCTGCCACATCACGCCGGTGCAACGTTTCGGCGCGCCCGGTATTTTTCGCCGCGTCTTCAAACATCACCATGCAGAAGGGGCAGGCGACGACCAGTGTTTGCGGTTGGGGCGCGGTGAGTTGTTCGAGCCGAATAACATTGACATTCCGCTCGCCCCACTTCTCAAGCCAGACATTGCCGCCGCCGCCGCCGCAGCACATCGCCCGCTCGCGGTTGCGCTCCGGCGCTTCCACCAGTTCAAGACCGGGAATGCGGGTGAGCAGCTCGCGCGGCGCATCGTAGATGTCGTTGTAGCGACCAATGTAACAGGGATCGTGGTAGGCGACGCGCTCATTGACCGGCGCTTGCGGCTGTAACCTGCCATCGGCAACCAGGCGGGCCAGAAACTCGGTGTGATGGACGACTTCGTAATCAACCCCGGCTCGTCCGCCAAACTGAGGATATTCATTCTTGATCGTGTTGAAGCAGTGGGCGCACGTCGTCACCACAGTGCGGAACTTATACTGATGCATCGTCTCGATTGCCTGCTGGGCCTGGGCCTGGAAGAGCATCTCTTCGCCCATGCGGCGGGCCGGATCGCCGGTACAGCACTCCTCCTCGCCGAGGATGGCGAAATCGACCCCGGCCTTCTGCAAGAGCTGCACCATTGCCCGCGCCACTTTGCGCGAACGCTCGTCGTAGCTGGGCGCGCAACCAACCCAGTACAGCACCTCTACCTGCTCCTTCTCGGCCAGCGTCGGCACCTCAAGCCCTTCCGTCCAACTGGTGCGTTCGCGGGCCGGCAGCCGCCACGGGTTGCTCTGGCGCTCAATCCCCTCCAGCACCCGCTTGACGCCTTGCGGCACGTCGCTGGCGATCATGGTCAGATGGCGGCGCATATCGACAATGTCATCAACATGCTCAATCATCGCCGGACACTCGTGAACGCAGGCGTTACAGGTGGTGCATGCCCACAGCTCTTCTGCCTCGATTACCGTTCCCACCAGCGGCAGCGTTTCGGTGGTTGCGCCATTGCCGTTCAGTTCAGCCAGTGTTTTGACCGTGCCATCTTTGAAATGGATGGGATCGCCCCGCTGGAGGTCGGCCAGTTTGGTAATCAGGTACTTCGGCGAGAGCAGGGTGCCGCTGGCGTGAGCCGGACAGACGCTCTGGCAGCGTCCGCAGCGCATGCAGGCGTCGAGATCCATGCGCCGCTTCCATGTCAGATCGGCCAGCGTCGTCACACCCAGGCGTGGTTCATCTTTTTCAATCTCCGCTTCCAGGTTGGGGATCGGATCGAGCGCGCCTTTCGGTTGCAGGTCGCGGAAGAGGGTGTTGAGCGGCGTGTAGAGGATGTGGCGAAACTTGCTGAACGGCAACGAGGCCATGAAGAGACCGGTTGCCGCTGCATGCGTGTACCACAAGACCGGATGAATTGCCAGCGCGACCGGGCTGCCATCGCCCAATCCAATTGCGCGGAACAGCGCGGCCAGCGCAAACCCGACATACGAGAGACGCGCCCAGTCTTGTTCGTAGACGGGCACGCCGCCGATGGTCTGATTGGCAATGCGCAAACCTTCGATCAGGAAACCGCCGATGCCAAGGAAGAGCATCACTCCCAATACCCAGCCATCGGTGCGCCGGTTGTCGAGCCGGTCAGGCCGGGTACGGTAGCGCCGCCAGGTCGCCCAGAGCAGACCGGCGACAAACGCCAGCCCCAGGGTATCGAGAATGAACTCGTAGGCTTTATAGAAATCGCTGACGAGAATCTTGCCGGCCTGCTCACCCATGAGCGGCACCGTAAAATCCTCCTCGACGGCGATGATGTCGGTGCCGATGAACAGGGTCAGGAAGCCGAAGAAGATGAGCGCGTGCATGACACCGGCGCGGCGGTCACGCAAGACCTTCTTTTGTCCCAGACTCTGGCGGGTGAATTCCAGCAACCGCGCCAGCGGATTACCGATTCGATTGGCGGGCAGACCGCGCCGCCAGCGGCCAATGTCGCGCAGGATGCCCCACGCCATAACCGCCGTAGTGATCAAAACGGTGAGGTAGAGGAAGGTTGCGCCGATAGTGTGGTCGATGTTCCAGTAGATTTCGCGAATGGCGATGATCTGCTCGTGCTCCATTGCTGCTCTCCGCACAACTGCTGGCGCTGGAACGGACATGCGGACGCGCTGCATCGGCGAGAACCCGCTTGCGCGCTGCATTCCCTGGGGTAGCGCACTGCGGCCATCATAACATTCGTGATGCAGGGCGTCAACGACATTGCGTTCAGGGGCGAAGAATCACTGCTCTGGCGGCGGGCGTCGGTTCACGATTGAACGTTTGGGGCAGCGCCCACCATCACGCCGCAGTAGAGGAAGATGTTCTCGCCACCCGATGTCGTCCCACTGATGCCCGAGCAATCTCGTCGGCGCGTCAGTCATCGGCGCTTGCCGGGAAGGCGACCAGCGGGCCACGCACCTGCACCTGCACTCTGACGCCTACTGACAGATCGTGCCACGACGCCAGCCGCGCGCTGAGCAGCGTGCCATCGCTCAGGCGCACATCAAACCGCACATTGGCGCCAAAATAGCTTCGTTCCACGATCTGATGCGGCGCCTGCTCATCGGCGATCAGTTCAATCGCTTCCGGGCGAATCAGCGCGTTCACCGGCCCGCGCTGCGGTGTCAGCAATGGCAGCGGGCCAAGCACGCTGTGCGCGACCAGCCCGTGAGCTTCCGCAGGCACAAAGTTGGCCTCGCCGACGAACGACGCCACTGCCCGCGAGACCGGACGTTCGTACAATTCAGCGGGCGGGGCGACCTGCACAATCCGCCCGTTCATCATCACGCCAACCAGATCGGCGATGCTGAGCGCCTCCTCCTGATCGTGAGTGACAAAGAGCGCGGTGGCGCCTTCGCGGCGCAGAATCTGGCGCACCTCGGTGCGCACAGTCAGCCGCAGCCCGGCATCAAGGTTCGAGAAGGGTTCGTCGAGCAGGATGAGCGCCGGTTGCGGCGCCAGCGCTCGCGCCAGCGCGACCCGCTGTTGTTGCCCGCCTGATAACTCGTGCGGCATGCGGCGACCGGCGCCTGTCAGCCCAACCAGATCGAGCAGTTCCTGCACCCGCGCTTCGCGTTCGGGGCCGCGGGCAAGACCATAAGCCACGTTTTGGGCCACCGTGAGATGCGGGAAGAGGGCGTAGTCTTGAAAGACCATGCCGACCCGCCGCTGCTCTGGCGGTATTCCTGCCCCGCATGGCCCCACCACGGTGCGGCCGCCAATCATAATGATCCCGCTGTCTGGCTGTTCAAACCCGGCCACCAGGCGGAGGAGGGTAGTTTTGCCGCAGCCCGATGGCCCCAGCAGGGCCAGAAACTTGCCGGTAGCCAGTTCGAGATCGACCTCGGCCACGGCGGTGAGCGCCCCATAGCGACGGGTGAGGCGCTGGATCGAGAGCGCAGTTGTTTCGAGCGTGATCATCAGATTATGAACCAGAGCGGGCAGCGTATGCAGCCGCAGGAAATAGCCTTCTATGCCTGGATATTGTGTCAATCATAACGGATTGTACCACAGAAGATTACGTGACAGTTGTTGCACATTTACTGACCGCATGCTGCGCTCCATGGTATATTTGAACGTAGAGGGCAGCGAAGGCGCTGTCTGAAGAGGCGTCAGGGAGGTATAGTTATGTTCGTTGGCGAGCGCATGTCTCATCCTCCAATTACGGTTACTCCAGAAACGTCGATTCACGATGCCATGCACCTGATGCGCAGCGAGCACATCCGCCGCGCGCCGGTTGTCTCGCATGGTCATCTGGTTGGTATCGTCTCGCTGAAGGATCTGATCAACGCCTCACCATCGCCAGCAACGACGCTGAGTGTGTGGGAACTCAACTATCTGCTCAGCAAGCTGACCGTCGAACGAGTGATGACGCGCGACGTGGCAACGGTGTCGGTCGATACGCCGATTGAGGAGGCCGCCCGGATCATGGCCGATCGGCGGATTGGCGGCTTGCCGGTGATGCGTGGGAACGAACTGGTTGGCATCATTACCGAGACGGATCTGTTCAAAATCTTTCTAGAGTTAATGGGCGCGCGCAGCGCCGGTATCCGGGCTACGGTTGAGATGACTGATGAACCTGGTTCGCTCGCCAAACTGACCGCGGCAATTGCCAACAGTGGCGGCAATATTATCGCGCTCGGCACCTTCTCTGGCTCTACTGCGGCCACTTCGGAAGTTACCTTCAAGGTGAGCGGCATGTCGCTTGACGCGGTGCGCGAAGTGGTTACGCCGGTGGTGGCGCGGGTGATCGATGTGCGGGAAAGCCATCCTTAGCGCATGGTTGATGCCGGTTGCTCTGGTCGATACAGCAAACCACGCCGGATTGGAGGGGTGGCCTGGCGGGTCGCCCCTCCAAATCATGGCTGGCAGGCAGAGTTTGCCGTGAACATGTGTCATCAACCCGCCATTGTCAGGATGCTGAGCGCACAGCAATTCTGGAGCAGGTGCCTGACCGCAGCGCCATCGCTCTGCAAGCAATGAGATAGCGTCTGATCGTAGCTGTTCGATCCACTGTTCGCGCAGATGGCATCCCGATGGGCGAGATCGGCATCATCACCGCATCACGAGCGGCAGATGCGACTGATACGTCACCAGCGCGCTATCAACCCGGAAACGCAACGAAACCACCTCGGACTCGTTGCCAGCGCTGTCGATCGCCTGGTAGCGGAGATGATACGCGCCATCAACCAATGCGTCGGTATCGATCACGCTCTCACCGGCATCGATCCACGTCTCGCCATCCCACGAGTAGCGCAAGAATGCCCGTCCGCCGCCCAGATCCGCCGCTGCCAGCCGCAGATTGGTGAGAGCAGGGAAGATAGTTCCCACCGACGGGTCGCGGACAAGCCCTTCGCGGGCGAGCGTAAACTCCGCTGCGCCCGGCTCTTTCACCCGATAACCAACCGCCGCTGCGCCGTCAAGCTCGAAGTATTTCACCGCCAGGGTGTGAATGCCAGCCGTGAGTGTGATTGTCCCGGTAATAGTGCGCAGGGGATGCAGTCCGGCGTTCACAATGACCAGGTGGTCGTTCACCCACAGCCAGGCGCCGTCGTCGCTGGTGAGTTCAAAGGTGTATTCGCCACTGGTTGGCGCGATAAAACTGCGGGTCTGCTCGACCAGGAAGTGATCGTTGACATCGGGGAAGGGGCCGCCGCTGCCCCAATCTTTCAGCTCGCCGTACCAGACAAAGCTGCCGATCAGCTCGCCACGGCGGACACTGAGCGGATTCTGGGTGCGCGCCAGCAATTGTTCGGGTATATTCGCCAGCCTATACACCATGGCCAGCGGACGCATCAGTTCGTCGTAGCGCACCGGTTGCGGCGGCTGTCGTTCCGGGGTGATGGTCAGGCGTTGTTCGGCCTGATTGAGCGCGGCATAGGCGACATATTCGTGAATGGCGCCGGCGCGCAGCGTGACCTCACCCGGCACCCGAAACCGCACATAGCCAACGATGGTCTGCGTCTCTCCTGGATCGAGCCGACCACTGATTCCCCAGCGCCACGGATAGCCGCCGGTCTCACCTGCGCAGGCAACGCTGCGGTTCACCGGTCCCAGCATCACCCGGAAACGGCCCGCCTCTTTGGGGAAGACAGGATAGCTCTGGTTCGCCGCGCCGAGGAAGCACTCGCCCTCATCATAGACGTATCCTGTCCGCTCAAACACAGGAGAGCTGAGATCAAAGAGACTGCCGCCGGGCGGATCCTGCCCGTAGATTGGTTGCGCGCCGGCATTGCGCACGGTGAAGCGCACAGGCAATACCTCGCCAGCGGCAATGGTCGTTGCGCCATACTCAACGCTCACCAGTTCGAGACGCTGGTCGGCAGGGGTGAGCGGCTGCCATTGCGCCGCATCGAACAGCACGGCGCGACCGAGCCGCAATGCCTCGCCGGTCAGATCGGCTAGGAAGAGCTGGGCGGTGGCAGGCGTGAACTGGTAAACTCCCAGATCGACCCAGCCCGCCTGCGTCGCCTGATTAATCACCTGCTCAATGACTCCGTTCGCAGTGGTGATGCGGTAGCGCGCCTGTTGAGAAGGTTGCAGGCCAGCGCATTGCGTTGGGATGTGTACCAGCAGGCGATATGATCCAGCCGCTGGCAGATTGGGTCGCCATGTGGCCCAGTTGGTACTCTCGGCAGCAGTGTCAGTGGCAAAGGTGTAGAGCGCTGCGCCGCCATACCCGCACCCGATCGGATACCAGCGGGCATCACTGCGATTGAAACCGCTCTCGCGCTCTTCAACAATCAGATCACCATTATCGGGCAGGCTCTCGCCGGCCAAACGCTCTTGCACCCGCTGGCGAATGAGGGGCAGGAGGGCAAACAGCCGATCACCCGGACAGGTGGTGTAGTTGTTTGGAGTGACCTGGCGATGACCGCTGATATGATCGATGACTGCGCCGGGATTGAACGGCGCGCAAAACCGCGAGATTGAGCAGCCGTAGTAGAAGCTGCGCCCCATCGGATCGATCCGCTTCTGGTCGGCCTTCCAGCTCAACAGCGCCACCAGCGAATCGATGGCCGCAGCGGTTGGCTCCACGCTGCTATAGGCGCCGATCAGCGATACGCCCATTGATCCATAGTTGGCGGTATCGTGGAAGCCAACTGCATCGTCGCCCCCGGCCCGTCCTTCGTAAATGATGCCGTTAGGATCGATCAGGTAGTTATAGCCGATGTCGCCCCAACCGCGCGAATAGGTGTGGAATGACCAGATCGCGCGCACCCGATCGGCCCAGGTCTGGCCATTGGCCAGTGTATTCGAGTCAGCCGTATGGTGGATCACCAGATGGCGCACCGGATAATAGGCAGGCGGCGCCAGTGGACTGCTCTGGCCGTGCGGATTGCCCCACGCCGTTCGGCTGACAATCGGCGGACGCGCTACGGCAGCAGGGGCGCTGGCCGGTTCGCTCACCGGTTCGGCTGGCCCAAAACGACTGTCAACCGTGCTGACCTGTACCCATTGCAGTGCCGCTGCATCGGCTGCGGGCAGATCGATCGCGAGCTGGTACCAGCGCCGATCCGCGCCGACAAAGATGATCTCGCTCCAGCGCAAACCGGGATCGTCGCCGGTTTGCCAGAGTTCTTCATCTTCGGCGACCGCAACCCAATCGCTCCAGGTCGTGCCATCGCTGCTGACTCGCACCGACAGCGTTGGTGTCGCTTCCGACGCGACCTGCCAGCGCACAAGCAAATCGGTGAACAGGCGGGGCGCGCTTACCGGCGGGGAGAGATACCCGCCACTCGCCGGCAGCAATGGCATGGTATCGACAGACGGGGCAGCGGTTGGCGGAACGAAACGTTGTTCATCGGGGCGACCATTGACGGTCGGCGCCGGCGCGGCAGGCGTGGCAGTCAGCAGCGCGATTATCGCCCAGACGAGGCTGCTTACCATGATGAGATGAAGACGAGCGCGCATAGCACACCTCAGTGTTATTTCCTGCCTTCATTCTAACGATCGTGTGTCGTACAAGCGAGAGGGAAGGGTGACGAATCGATGACAGTGGAGGGCAGGCCGTAATACCGACTTTAGATAGATTGTCACGTATCGGGCCGCCGCGTCAACGCTGCCGCAGTGCGCAGGATGCGGCGGGAGCGCTC
>FWPU01005341.1_pt1 | contig 28082 bp, 21 predicted proteins | sample 2228361 | NCBI WGS metagenome assembly FWPU01 (sample SAMEA103939777, study PRJEB20133) | metagenome
CTGGATGCCCTGAAAATGGAATCGTTTTAGATCCTTTTGCAGGTTCAGGGACAACCGGTAAGGTTGCTCAAGAATTAGGAAGAGATGCCATATTAATAGAACTCGTCTCGGAGTACATCAATATAATTAAAAAAAGATGTGGAGAAATTAAAGAGGTGATTTATGTTAAATGATTTTGAACTTGAATCAAGAGAGAGGGAGTACTTTAACTATATTAGGACTTTTTTGAGAGCCAATTTAAATCCTATCATTGAAGGCCTAAATTCAAGGATAAAAATTTTAAATGATTGGCATACCAATTTTATAAAAACTGCAAGATCAGGTTATAGGGCCTCAGATTTAGATACAGGAGCAGAAAGAATTTTTCATCATTTCTTTGCTTCTATTCTGAAACTTCCTAATTCATCGCCTCTCGGTTCAGATTTAATGTTTGAAGCTCCTGACGGTTTTATCCATATCGAAATTAAGACGGCACTCATTGACAACCCTGCTGATTATAAAGGGAAGGTCAATATCGCAATAAATCAAACTTCTTATGGGATAAATAAAATGTTTTTGCCTAATCTGCCTCAATATTATCTGATTGCTTCCAAAATAAAAAAACCCTGCCTGACTTATATTATCCAAATAATCCACGAACATGCTAAATCTAATATTAAGGCATTAAAATTAGCCTGTATTCCTAATGGCCAACTTTATTCACATTATGGGAACAATATTTTTAAAAGTGGTAAAGGGGGATATTCTAAAGGGAGAGATTTTCGTTATAGCTATTCTGTTGAACCTCTATTTAAACTATTGTCAGATAGATATAAAGAAAAAATATTTAGGATTGAGTTGATATACTTGGCAAAAGGCCTTAGTCCGATAGATATCACAAGTCTTCCAGATGTGCCTGTTCATTTTCAATTTTAAATCCTTTAGGGAATGGTACTTTTTAACTTTTACTCACCAAAATTTGCAAGGAGGCATTTACTGAAATGGAGGTGTTGAGATGAGAGAGGCAGTGGTGGTTTCGGCGGTGAGGACAGCGGTGGGCAAGGCTCCACGTGGGATCTTAAAGGATACGCGGCCCGATGATATTGGAGCCCTTGTGATTAAGGAAGCGGTAGCAAGGGTTCCTGGGTTAAAGCCTGAAGAAATCGATGATGTGGTGATCGGGTGCGCCTTTCCTGAGTCCGATCAGGGGCTCAACCTGGCCAGGGTACTGGCCATGAGGGCAGGATTTCCTTATACGGTTCCGGGTCAGACCGTAAACCGTTTCTGTTCCTCAGGCCTCCAGGCCATTGCAACAGCAGCCTATGAGATCATGGTGGGTGCGGTAGAGGTGATGGTCGCAGGCGGGGTGGAGTTCATGAGCCAGGTCCCCATTATGGGGTTGACGCCTTCTCCCAACCCCTATTTAGTTGAACATAACCCTCAGGTCTATACCTCCATGGGATTGACCGCAGAGAATGTGGCAGAAAGATTTGGGATTACGAGAGAGGAACAGGATCGGTTTGCTCTCTTAAGCCATCAGAAGGCAGCCAAGGCCATCAAGGAAGGGAAATTTAAGGAAGAGATTATCCCCATTCCTGCCAAGGTGAAAGAGACAAAAGAAGATGGAACCGTCCTCGTAAAGGAAGTCAATTTTGATACGGACGAGGGGGTTCGATTCGATGCCTCCTTAGAGGCGATGTCTACCCTTAAACCTGTTTTCAAAAGAAATGGGACTGTAACCGCAGGAAATTCATCCCAGACCAGCGATGGAGCAGCCGCCCTGGTTCTGATGTCAAAGGAGAGGGCAGAAAAGATGGGAGTAAAACCCCTAGCCACCTTTCGCTCTTTTGCTGTCGCAGGAGTTCCTCCTGAGATCATGGGGGTAGGTCCAGCCTATGCGGTTCCCAAGGTCCTGAAATTGGCCGGGCTTACCTTAGACCAGATTGGGCTGATCGAGCTTAATGAAGCCTTTGCCTCTCAATCCCTCTATGTGATTAAAACTTTGGGACTGAATATGGATATTGTCAATGTGAATGGAGGAGCGATTGCCATGGGTCACCCCTTAGGCTGTACGGGAGCGAAATTGACGACGACCCTACTCTATGAGATGAAGCGAAGGAATGTTCGCTACGGTTTGGTGACGATGTGCATTGGTGGCGGGATGGGCGCTGCTGGCATCTTTGAGAGGGTCGATTGACCAAGGGGAGAAGTTTTCTAAATAGGATTGGTCCCGAAAGTTCGAAGGTCAAAGCACTTAGGATTGAATTTCCAATTTGGGAGACAAGAAAGAGAGGAGGTTTTTATGGAAGAGTTCATCAAAGGAGGAGCGTTTCTTATTGAATCCATTTCTCCTCAGGAGGTTTTTACTCCAGAGGAATTTTCAGAGGAGCAAAAACTGATTGCTCAGGCAGCCACCGAATTTGTGGTCGGTGAAGTTCAGCCTTTGATCGATGAGATCGAGGCCCAGAAGGAAGGGCTTCTGCCCAGTTTGGTCAAAAAGGCAGGAGAGTTAGGGCTTCTCTCCGGAGACATCGCTGAGGAATATGGAGGACAGAACTTGGACAAAGTCAGCGTCTCCCTGCTCATGGAGAAATTGTCTCAGGGAGGAGGCTCTTTCATGGTGGCTTATGCGGTCCATACCGGCATTGGCTCTCTTCCCATCATCTTCTTTGGCAACAAGGACCAGAAGAAGAGATATCTTCCCAAAATCGCCACAGGAGAGTGGATCACCGCCTATGCGTTGACCGAGCCTGAGGCAGGATCGGATGCCCTCAATGCTAAAACTACCGCCATACTTAGCCCGGATGGGAAATATTATATTCTCAATGGTCAGAAACAATTCATCTCCAACGCAGGCTTCGCCGATGTCTTTGTGACCTATGCCAAAGTGGATGGAGAGAAGTTCACCTCCTTTATCGTGGAACGAAAGTTCGAAGGCGTCTCGGTGGATGAGGAAGAGAATAAGATGGGAATGAAAGGGTCTTCCACAAGAAGCGTAATCTTCACCGACGCCAAAGTGCCAGTGGAGAATGTCCTTGGAGAGGTGGGAAGGGGTCATATCGTGGCCTTTAATACCCTAAATATTGGCCGATTTAAACTGGGAGCAGGCTGTGTGGGCTCCTGCAAGAGCGCCCTCCAGGAGGCGGTCACCTATGCCAAGCAGAGGGTCCAGTTTGGAAAACCGATCTGCGAGTTCGGTTTGATCAAGCATAAAATTGGAGAGATGGCCATCCGAACCTTTACCGTGGAGAGCATGGTTTACCGAACAGCCGCCCTGGTGGACCGAATTTTACAACGAATTGACCACCACGCTGATGACGTGGGAATCCAGATGGCCAATGGGATAGAAGAGTATGCGATTGAGGATTCGATCAATAAGGTCTATTCCTCAGAGATGTTGGATTATATCGTCGATGAGGCCCTTCAGATTCATGGAGGCTATGGCTATATCCATGACTATCCCATAGAACGGGGGTACAGAGATTCACGAATCAATCGAATCTGGGAAGGGACCAATGAGATCAACCGTCTTCTCATCATGGATATGTTGACCAAAAGGGCGATGAAGAATCGTCTCCCCGTTCTCGGGGCTGCCCAGAAGGTGGCAGGAGAACTGCTCACCCTAAGACCCAAGGTGGAAGCCGACGATGGAGCCCTCACCCTCCAGAAAGAAATGGTGGAGATGGCCAAGAAGATCACTCTTCTCGTCGCTGGTTCAGCGGTTCAAAAATATATGATGAAACTTGCAGACGAGCAGGAGATCTTAGGATGGATCAGCGATATGGTGATCGAGGTCTTTGCCATGGAGAGCGCCCTTCTTCGGGCCATGAAAACCATGGAAAGATTTCATGATGAGAGAGCAGAGATTCAGAAAGCCATGGTCAAGGTCTATGTGAACGATGCCTTTGATCGGATCGAAGGGTTTGCCCGACAGTCGCTTTCGGCTATTTCCGAAGGGGATGTCCTCAGGACCCAGCTCTCTGGCCTGAAGAAGCTTACCCGCTTTACCCCGGTCAACACAGTCGCCTTAAGACGGGCGATTGCGGATCACGTGATTAAAGTGGGGAGATATCCCTTTTAAGAATTCCTCCCCCGTCCTCCTTTGCTTTAAACGAATGACGACGCGCCTCCTTCGAGGAGGGGCATTTCTTAATGATAGGAATTTGGCAATTGGATCTTCTATGGGCTTCGATTCAGGGTAGCGCAGAGTATCCTCAAAGTCCCAGGTAGGTTTTACGAATGGTCTCGTCTGCCAAAAGCTCTTCGCTCGCCCCTTCAGCGAGCACCCTTCCGTGGGAGAGAACATAATTGCGGTGCGACAATCTAAAGGCAGAGCTGACATCCTGCTCGACCAGAAGGACGGGCGTCCCTGAGGTTTGGATCTCTTTAATTCGAGAGAAGAGATCTCTTCGGATCAAAGGGGCGAGGCCGGTGGAGGGCTCATCGATGCAGAGGAGCCTCGGTTGGAACATCATCGCACGGCCGATCGCCAGCATCTGCTGCTCTCCCCCCGAAAGGGTACCCGAGATTTGACTCTCCCTCTCCCTAAGAACCGGAAACATCGCATAGACCCTTTTCAGGCTCTCCTCGAATCTGTCTTTTCCCTTCAAGAGGTAGGCGCCCGCTTTGAGATTGTCGAGGACCGTCATTTCTCGGAAGGGGCGTCTCCTCTCCGGACAAAGGATCAAGCCCTTTCGGGCGATTTCGTGAGCGGGTAGATGATCAATCCGTTCCCCAAAGAAAAGGATGCTCCCCTCAATCGTGATATCCCCATACCTCGATCCGCGAAGCGTCTCCTTTTCCCAGCGGACCAGGCCCGTGATCGTCCTCAGCATCGTCGTCTTTCCTGCACCGTTAGGGCCGACCACGCTGACCAACTCCCCCTCGCGCACGGAGACGCTCAGATCATTGAGGATCATGGCCGTATCGTAACAGACCGTTAAATTTCTTACCTCGAGAAGCAACTCAGATCACCTCTTGACCAATGTAGGCTTCAATGACCTTGGGGTTTTTGACCACCTCCTGGGGAGGTCCGTCAGCGATCAACTCGCCGAAATGGAGGACGAGGACACGATCGACGATGCTCATCAGTTCCTTCAATTTGTGCTCGATGATGATCATCGCGGGTCCCTCGCTATGGAGCCTCCCAAACCGTCCTCCCTTGTGAAGCCTTTTAATCGACTTTCCGAGCAGATCGGTTTCCGCGGGATTCAGTCCGCCAAAAGGTTCATCGAGCAATAGTAATTCAGGCTCGGTTGCGATGGCCCTCGCGATCTCCAAACGTTTGAGATCCCCGTGGGAGAGGGAAGAAGCCCGTTCCAAAGCCAGGTCGGAAATGCCTACAAACTCGAGGGCATCCATGGCCCTCGCCTCCGTCCTCTTAACCCACTCCCCCCTTTTCATTGCCCCTGGAGAAAGACAGGAGACCATGACGTTGGCGATGATGGGGAGTCGGCGAAAGGGTCGGGTCGTTTGAAAGGTTCCGGCAATCCCCCGATTGACGATCTCCCATGGTGGCAGGTGGGTGATCTCTTTCCCACGAAATCGAATCCTCCCCTGGTCAGGTTTCAAAATTCCCATGATGAGACGGAGGAGCGTCGTCTTCCCTGCTCCATTCGGACCAATCATCCCAACCATCTCGTGCCGGGAAACACGAAAACTCACCCGATTGACTGCGGTCAAACCGCCAAAATGCTTGGTGAGACGTTCCACCTCAAGAAACTCCTCCATTATTCTTCCCTCAGTTCCCGGCGAGAAATCTTTCCGACATCCGTCTTGGGCAATTCTCCCCTGAATTCCACAATCTTGGGGACCTTGTAATGGGCCAGCCTTTCCTCGCAGTATTTGATAATCTCTTCCTCTGAAATTTTTCCTCTGGCCTCCGTTTGCAAGACGACCAGAGCCTTGATAATCTGTCCAACCCGAGGGTCTGGGACCCCAATGACGCCAGCGGCCTTAATCATCGGATGGGAGTAAAGGACTTCTTCGATATCCTTCGCAAAGACGGAATAGCCCTTATACTTGATGAGGTCCTTTTTTCGATCGTAAAAATGGAAATATCCCTCTTCATCCATCTTGACCAAGTCTCCTGTCCGGAGCCATGTCTCCCCCCCGATTTCGATCAATTGATTTTTCGTCTCTTCGGGTTTCTTCCAATAGCCCTTCATGACGTTGGGTCCCTTGATCACCAGTTCTCCAATCTCTCCAATGGGCAGAAACTCGTCCTTCTCGATCCCGAGAATGGCTGCTGTGATATTGGGAAGAGGAACACCGAACGATCCAATCTTGGGTCGGTGGAACGGGTTGGTATGGGAGACTGCACTGCACTCGGTCAGGCCATATCCTTCGAGAATGCGGGTGCTCGTTTTACGTTCCCAATCCTTGACCGTTGACTCGTGGAGTGTGTCCGCACCACAGACAATCGCCTTGAGTCGCTTCCAGTTCACCCGATCGGTCTTATCGTACTCCTTGAGGTATTCATACATGGTTGGGACACCGAAGAACATCGAGGCATTGTAAGTCTCCGTGGCTTCAAGGATCTCCTCGAGATCTGGCGTTGTAAAGAGGAGGAGCGTCGCCCCTTGAGTCAGCCCATTCAGCATGACTACCACCTGACCATAGATGTGGTAGAAGGGGAGAAAGGCGAGCATCGTCTCTTTGCCTTCTTCAAGAAAGGGCCAGAAGATCTGGGTCTGCGTTCCACAGGCGATCAGGTTGAAATGGGAGAGCATCGCCCCCTTTGGGGAACCGGTTGTCCCGCCTGTGTAGGGAAGGGCAGCAAGATCCTCTTTAGGATCGATCCTCGGGGTCGGAGGTTTTGGTGGATAGTTCCTAATCAAAGTTTGGAATTGGTGAAGGCCCGGTCCTTCTGCAATTTTTGGCACCGGCAAATCCACCTTTCGCCAGATTTTACCAATGAGGCTCTTGCCGAGGAATTTCTTGAGTGGGGGCAAATACTCACCAATGTTCGTCACGATGACGCCTAGAAGGTCTGCCCCTGCCTTTTCAACGTTTTCATAGAGGATGTCTTGACAGACGACGTACTTCGCTTCGCTATCCGTGAGCTGATATTTCACTTCGATGCTCGTATAGACCGGGCTGATCGGCGTGACCGTCGCCCCTGCCTTCAGAGATCCGAAGTAAGAGATGACATACTGGGGGCTGTTCAAAAGATAGAGGGCCACGCGATCCCCGCTCTTCACCCCCAAATCCGAAAGGGCACAGGCAAAGCGGTCCACCTGGTCCTTCAGTTCTTTAAAGCTTATTTTCCTCCCATAGAATACGAGAGCCGTTTTCCCACCGTATTTGTGGGTCACCTCATCGAAAAGCTCAGGCAGGGATTTCTCCGCGATCGGAACCGTTTCAGGAACGCCTTCGGGATAGAATCTCAGCCAGGGCTTTTTTTCGTATTGGACTCTAAATTCCATCTCACCCCTCCCTTTTAGCGGGACCCGGTCCCTACTTTTTGCTCCATATCGGTAAAGCAGACGCGACAGGTCTTCCGCCAAACTACATTCCGCACCTTACATCTCGGACATTCCTCTTCGATCTTATCCCGAATCCATGTCGTCAGGCCCTCCGGCATAAAGAGCAAAATAACGACGACGGTGAGGCCGAAGAGCAATGTCCGAATCTCTGGAAGGATCCGCAATAATTCCATCAGCGGATAGAGGATGAAAACACCGGCGATCGGGCCATAGATGGTGACCACCCCACCAAAAATGGCCCAGATGATCGCCTGGAAAGAAAGCGAGACCTCCAGTGTCGACGGGCCGGCAATCCGGATGAAATGGGTATAGAGTCCACCCGCGACCCCAGCGAAGAATCCACTGAGTGAAAAGGCCAGCAGCTTATATCGCGTCGTATTGATCCCAGAGGCGCGCACCGCGACCTCATCTTCTCGAATCGCATGGAAGATGATGCCGGTTTTTGAATCACCGATCTTCCACATCAGTAAACCGAAGCCCAACATGAGAATGACACAGATATAATAGGTGAGGATTCTTGAGCGTGCCAAAGGCTTGATTCCAGAAACTCCCAGCTCACCTCCGGTGATCTCTGGGATGGTGAAGACGATCCCCATCAGGATGATTGGAAAGGCAAGGGTCGCCAGAGCAAGGTAGGGCCCTCTCAACCTCAAACAGGGAATGCCCACCACGAGCCCTGCGATGACCGCCATGAGCGCTCCGAGAGGGATGGTCAGCCACGGAGGAAAACCGAAGCGAAGGTTCAAGATGGCTGAGGTATAGGCAGCGACCCCGAAGAAGAGGGCGTGGCCGAAATTCATCTGGCCGGTAAAGCCAGAGAGCAGATCCCAACTCGCAGCGAAGATTGCAAAGATCGACGAAAGGATCACAATGCGAAGCAGATAGGGGTCTTTCGTTATAAGAGGGAGAAGTAGCAGGGCAACCGAGAAAAGAAAGGCTATCGTTCGGCTGGGAAGAACAAAGATCTCTTTCTGGAATAAGAGACGGATTCGACGAAGAGAAAGGAAAGCCTTCATCTACCTCTCCTCCTCAAAGGCCACCCCAAAAAGCCCCTCGGGTCGAATCAGGAGAACGACGAGCATAATGGTGAGAGAAAAGGCCCCTTTAAGAAAAGCTCCCAAGGGAATGAGAAAGACCACTATCGTTTCGGCAAAGCCCAAAATGAATGCTCCTGCCAAACTTCCCTTGATCGACCCCATTCCTCCCAGAACGACGATGGCGAGGATCATGACCAGCGGATGGAGCCACATATAGGGCTCAACGACAGAAAGGGGCGCGACGAGTACCCCCGCAATGGCGGCCATCCCGACCGCAATTCCCATAGTGATCATGGCCACTTGGCTGATGTTCATCCCCATCAGATTCGCCACTTCTCGATCTTGAGCGGTGGCGCGAATGGCGATGCCAAGGCGTGTCCTGAACAAGATCCACCAGGTCACCATAAGAACGAAGAAGACAACGACAAAGGTGAGGAGGTGTTGATAGCTTACCCGAACACCCGAGATTTCTAAGAAGCCAGTGAGAAGGCTCGGATTTCCTCGAAAATGGCCTCCGTAAAGAAGAAGCAGGATCTCCTGAAAGACCATGGCTACGGCTATCGTTACGATCAGGACTGTGACGTGGTGTTCCTCAATTGGCTTGATCGTCAGACGATAGATCAACATGCCAATCAGAGGGACGAGGATGATGGCAAGGAGAATGGCAAGAAGAGGATGGAGTTGGAGGCGCGTGGCGAAAGTATAGATCAGGTAAGCTGCGATCATGTAGAAGGCGGTGTGGGCGATATTGACGATTCTTGCGACACCAAAAATGAGCGAGAACCCGACCGCCAATAAGGCGTAAACCCCGCCATGAATTAGACCGTTGATGAGTATGTTTTCGATCATGCTTCAGGACGCAACACGTCGAATCCGCCCGCCCCCCCTTTAGTAAAGGGGGAGCGAGAGGGGATTGTCATGATTCTTCATTTTTTCTTCCACTTCTCAACGACCCACGGTGGGATCTTATACTTCACGGCCCCTTTATAGGTGATCCCTTCCCAGTTGACGGGCCATACACACATGAGCTTTCCATCCTGCCACTGGGTACCAGTGGCTGTCACATAGCCAGGTCCCCAGGTCACGTCGTGATCTTTCGTGAAGACAATTCGGCCTGGAGCTCCGTGGAAATCGGTCTTTTCCAGTTCAGCAACGATCTTATCCGCGTCGAGCGTTCCTGCTCTTTCAATGGCAGCGGCAAGAATTTGGATTGCATCATTGGTGCCCGCATTGTAAGTGGGAAACTCTCCAACCTTAGCCGAAAACTTATCGTAGAAAGGAATCGTCGATGGAGTTATTTCCACCCTGGCATAGGTGTTCATTGTGAGGTCATAATTCCCCAACCCACCGGTTGCCTCCCAGAACCCCTTTTTCTGAGCCTCCACGTTGATGCCGACCGAAGCAGCAGGGATCTTTAGCTCCCCCCACTTCTTCGCATAAGGAATGCCAACGGGGCCTGAAATCGTTGTGAAAATGATGTGGGCTCCAGCCGCATTGATCGCTGAGAGCTCTGCAGTGACATCCGTCGCCGTTGCAGAGGGCCTCCATTCGCCAGCCACTTCCATCCCCATCTTTGGTATGTTGGCTTTCGCCGCAGCAACGATGGGGTCTGCCCAAACGGCCTTTTCTGCAAGAATGGCCACCTTGGGATTTGAGATTCCCAACTCCATTCCCATGATCTTTGCCACCATTCCTAAGAGGATAAAATCTACTTTTGCAAGGAAGATGGAGTTGATAGGAGTGACACGAAACCAGTACTTGTACTTGTTGTAATCTTTTGCGACTCGAGCGCAGAGTTCAGGGTGGGCAGCTCCGCAACCCAAGAAGATCTTTTTGTAATCCATGGCCACGTCCTGCATGGCGAAGACTGCCTCTGTACGAAATCCCCCCATGAGAAAGTCGACCTTGTCCCTTGTAATAGCCCTCTCGACAGCGCTCGCTGCGTCTGGGACATTAAGAATTTCGTTGGTGTCGATCTTGACCAGCTTGATCGGTAATCTTTTTCCCCCAACCAGTACTCCTCCCTTGGCATTTACCTCCTCTGCACCGAACTCGGCTCCGAACCAGTGATGCTGACCCTGAACGAAGGCCATGGGTCCTGCAATCCCGATCTTGATCTCCTGTCCGAGAGCGGGCGAGGTAGCCAATAGAATAACGACAACGAACAAAAAGATTCCTTTAACCCGTTTTTCCATGTGCACTCCCTCCTTTCTTGGTCTTGAAATAGTGCTCTTAAAATCCCTCCCGACCTACTCCTACAAGGAGGATTTAAACCCTCTCCCTCTTAAGATAAGAAAACCAATTGCTGAATACCCCCAAAGTGCGTGTTAGCTCTTGTAGAAGATCCGTCCCGATTCGGCCATCTCTTTGAGCAAAGGGGCTGGCTTAAATCGAGCTCCGTGCTCCCTTTCCAACTCCAATAGGTACTGGTAAACGTTTCGAATCCCCCAGGCATCTGCATAACGGAGAATCCCTCCTCGATAGGGAGGAAATCCAATCCCATAGATCACGGCGAGATCCATATCCTGAGGTCTATCGCAGACCCCATCCTCCATGATATAGGCTGCTTCGTTGATTGCCCTTGCAAGCATTCGATCCATGATCTCTTTGTAGGAGGCCTTCTTAGGTTTTATGCCCTGGGCCTTGAGATAGTTTCTAATCACCTCCTCTACCTTGGGATTGGGCACTGGTTTTTCTCCACGATAATCATACCAGCCTGCCCCTGTTTTCCGACCATAACAACCGGTTTGATAGATGAGTTCATAGATGGGTGACATCTTCCAGCGTTCTCCAAGGGATCGCTCAAAATACTTCGCCACATGATAGTTGATATCGAGACCTGTGAGGTCAGAAAGCGTCGCAGGCCCCATGGGTAATCCAAAATCAAGAACTGCCTCTTCAATGGTGGCTGGATCCACCCCTTCTCCCACCATAAACGTCGACTCTCCCATGAGGGCTCCAAGTTGTCTCGATACATAAAAGCCAGGACCATCATTGACCACCACGGGAACTTTTCGAATCGCCCGGGCAAAGGCCACACTGGTGCAAAGGGTCTCATCAGAGGTCTTTTTCCCGCAGATGATTTCAAGAAGTTGCATCCTTTCCGCTGGATTAAAGAAGTGGAGCCCAATCATCCGCTCTGGGTTTTTGAGCACGGAAGCCATCTCCGTGATCGATAGGGCGGAGGTGTTGGTGGCAAAGACCACCTCTGGCCTGCAGATCTCCTGAAGTTTCTTCCAGATTCCCTGTTTAATCTCCATGTCCTCCAGCACTGCCTCAATCACAAGGTCTACCTCTCTCAAATCATCAAGCGAAGTGGTGGGGGTAAGGTGGTCCTGAATCATCTGCTCCAGTTGCTCTGGGATCATCTTTCCCTTCTTGATCGGGTAGTCGAAGGTCTTTCGAATAGCAAATAAACCCTTCTGGATGGCCTCTTCGTTGATGTCCCAGAGGAACGCGTCAAATCCATGACTGAGAAGTAGGTTTGTAATCCCTGAGCCCATCGTTCCGCCTCCAAGCATGGCCACCCTTTTAACCTTTTTCGGTTCCACCCCTTGAATCCGTGGAAGCCTTCCCGCTGCCCTGGTATTGAGGAAGATTCCAATGAGATTTTTGGCGACCTCTGAAAGGGCACAATCACAGAAGAGTTCTGCCTCTCTCTTTAAATCCGCCTCAAAATCCTCAGAGAGCCCTCGTTCCATGGCCTCAATGGCCTTAAAGGGGGCAATATATCCTCTACCCTTCTTGTTTGCCTCCTCCTTGGCATAGGAGAGGATCATCTTTTTTGAGACAAAGTTCGGAAGTTTATCTTTACGAAACCGGGTGATTCGATCCCGGTGGTTCATTTTGTTAGAGATAAATTCACCAGCGATCTGTAAACTTCTTTCAAGAAGAGACTCCAGAGGCACCACCTCATCAATGCAACCTTTCTCAAATCCCTCTTCTGAAGAGATGGGTTCTCCTGTCAGGATCATTTTTAAGGCATCCGGAAGACCAACCAACCGTGGGAGTCTCTGGGTTCCCCCTGCTCCTGGAATCAATCCAACCTTGACCTCGGGTTGGCCCACCTGGATTCCCCTTGCTGCAATTCGATAGTGGGAGGCCATCGCAATCTCCAGCCCTCCTCCCATACAATTTCCATTCATTGCAACGATCACCGCTTTTGGCCCCATTTCGATAGAATTGAGGAACTGATTGTTCTCTGTGACCGCCCCCATAAGGAAATCTCGATCCTTGATCTGCTGAATCTCGGTAATGTCCGCTCCGCCGGTGAAGTTCTTTCCACTTCCCGTTAGAATGATTGCTTTAATCGCTGGGTCTTCAAAAGCCGATTTGAAGGCATCCCTGATCTCCCTCACCAAGGCGTTTGAGAGTTGATTGACAGGAGGATGATTAAGAGTCAAGAGGACTATTCCCTGATTCACTTCCACTTTTAGCCATTGGTAGTCTGACCTCATCTTTTTCCGCGCTCCTTTATCTTTAAATTTCTCTCTCGATGATCGTGGCCACCCCTTGTCCTCCACCTACACAGGCATTGGCCAATCCAAAGCGTCCCTGCTTTACTTTTAAAATTCGCGCCAGTGTTCCTACCAGACGAATTCCTGTGGCTCCCAGTGGATGGCCAATGGCTATGCCTCCTCCCATCACATTCACCCGATCAGGGTCGATTCCTAACTCTTTAATACAGTTGAGGGTGACAATGGCAAAGGCCTCATTGATTTCCCAGTAATCGATGTCTTTGACCTTTAGGCCAGCCTTTTTCAGAGCCATCCGGCTGGCAGGGACAGGCCCAACCCCCATAATCGTCGGATCCACACCTGCAAACCCGATGGAGCGAATGGTGGCCAAGGGTTGAATTCCCCTCTTTTTAGCCGTTTCTTTGGACATGAGAATCATGGAAGCAGCCGCAGCATTAAGAGGAGAGGAATTCCCTGCGGTGATGACCCCATCAGGCTTAAACGCTGGTTTAAGGTCCTTCATTCCCTCAAGCGTAACGTCCTCTCTGACCGCCTGGTCTCGATCGACGACCAAGGTCTTCCCATCTGCCTGCTCGGCCTCAATGGGAAGGATCTCGTCTTTAAAAAATCCTGCCATCCAGGCCTTATAAGCCAGTTGGTGACTTCGGGCTCCCCAGAGATCCATCTCCTCCTTGGTGATCTCTCTTTGACTAAAAAGCTTCTCTGCGGTCAACCCCATATTGGTGCTGGTGACCATATCCCAGTGTTGATAGATTGGATCATTAAAGAGGGCAGGATTAAGTAAGACCACTCCTTTCTCCTTCAGTGGGGCTCCCATGGGCACCCGGGTCATATGTTCCATTCCTCCAACCATCACAATATCTGCATAGCCCATGGCAATCTCCATATACCCCATGTGGATACAGGCCATGCCAGACCCACACTGCTGGTCAATAAATTTTGATGGAATCTTCTCTGGCAAGTTGGCTAAAAAGATAGGAATCCTTCCCCCATAGGTCCACTGTTCGCTTACCCCATAGGCAGAACCCACAATGAAATCATCCAACTCCTCAGCCTTTACCCCTGTCCGTTTGAGCAATTCTAAAAGAAGCCTTGCCAGAAGCTCATCCGCTCTCAATTTGTGAAACCAATCCCTCGCAGGATCATTGGGTCTTGACCTCGATTGAGCAGTTCTAAGATAACCGGCAATGACGACTTCTCTCATTTCTTCTTCCTCCTTCGTTTCTCCGCTCCAATTACAAATCTGGTTTTCTATCCTGAATCCCCGCCAACCTTTTGACCATCTTCTTTCGGGCCTCGATGTCATACTGGGTGGTAATGGCAATAGCCTCCATCACCGGAGAACCTCCGCCATGATAGGAACCCATAAGATGAATTCCTCCGCTTGAAGAGCAGAGGATATCGCCAATATATCGCCATAACTGGGCGGCATCCTCAGGATGGACCTCAGGGTTACGGGTAATATATTTATAGAGAAGGTCTTTGGTCTCCGGGTTCACAAAATCTCCCTCATAGGGGAAAGTGGCTGGAATTCCGCCAGCAATGTCACAAAGGATCTCTGCTTCACGATATACCGCCTCCCCTGTTAAACATCTCCCCACATTGGCATAAATGGAGTGGGGAATATAACTCCCTGGCCCATAGGGAACAAATCCAACACCTGGAACATAGAGCTCAGGTTTTCCAAGTTCTGATGCAGTAAACCCAGCGGCATAGCCCAGTTCCGTCACCAGGATGATCTCTGCCAGTTTATCTCGGACATGAGGAGCCCTTGCAATGCCATTATATTCTGCAGCCAAGGCCACTGCTCCAAGCATCAAATCTCCTAATGCAGGTTTACACCCTGAGTAACTATGCCGATGGAAGAGAGCAAAGAGCAGGGCGCAAGCCCCTCCATGGATTGTCTCCCCACAGAGAAAGACCCTCTCCCACGGGACAAAACAGTTATCAAAAATCACATAGGAGTCCGTATAACCTGGGGCAAATCCCCTCTTAAAAAATTTTCGTTCCCGCAGGTTATGCACACTTACGACCTGTTTTACTCCCTCCCAATCCCCAGGGACAGCAAAGGCCACTGCCCAGTCCTTCTCTTCAGGTAGAAGGGCACGCGTGGGAACAACCAGGATTTCGTCAGCGATTGAGGCCTCTGAGATATGGACCTTTGAGCCTCGGACCACAATGCCATCCTTCTTCCTCTCCACCACTCGGACATAGAGATCGGGGTCTTTCTGTTGAGAAGGACGCTTCATCCGATCTCCCTTCACATCGGTCTGCGCACAGCAACCCACCAGGTCTTCTCTTTGAAACCGTTCAAGCCATTTCTTAAAATTCTTATGGTATTCCGTTGCCCCACGATTCTCTTTATCCGCTTCGTAAGTGACATTATAGAGGGCATTGGTGGCATCGATTCCCATACACCTCTGAATGCATCCCCCGACAACCTGACAGAGAAGTCGGGTCATATCCTGTTTTTTGTGTAGGTCTTCCTTGCTCTGGTGAACATGACAGAACCGATTGATCTTTTCTCCTGTCAAATGGGAGATGGCTGTGCAGAGACCTTCGTATTTTGGGTCGTCGGCGTAATCGAAGGTCACCCCCATTGTCTCGATGGCAGGCATCTGGATCTCGTCATCGCGAGCAATCTTCTGTCCATTCAGGTAGATATTACGCCGCATCTTTCTCAAACCTTCAAGATATTGAGATTTCGTCCTCATAGCCTCCCTCTCGTCACTTTTCGTTTGGGATTAAACCATCTCCCCTCTTTCGCCATCTCATCGAGGCACTGGCGCTAAAAGGGATATCGTCCACTCTTAATGACGGCCTCTGCAATTTCCCGCTTCAACGCTATTGTATTTACAGGGGTAAAACGGGTCATCTTTTTGAGAGCAGATAACTGGGTTCGAAGGGAATCCCCTTCGGCCATGGAGGAGAGGGCCTGTTTTGCAAAACCCTCCAGGCGATCAAAGGCATCGTTCACATAGACCTTGACCATGGCCTTCTGAAGCCTAGCCTTCCCATCGTTAGATCGTCTCATGGACTTCAGTGCCCTGAGCATACCACTCTCCATCGCAAAGACCTCGATCACCATATTGCTGAGCAGTCCAAGGATCTCCTGTTCCTCCACAAGATTCATCATAAACTTTTGAACCGCTGATCCCATCACCAGAAGGGTAATCTTTTTTGAAAAATCGACCATCTCTTGCTGGAGGGTGAGCCCATCCTCGTCTATCTCCACTTTGGGTCGAAGGCTGAGAAGCTCCGAAGCCAGCCTCTGAGCAGCGGACAGGAGAGGAAGGCGATTCTTGATCGCCCTCTTGGTCAGCATCTCAATGATGAGGAGGCGATTGATCTCATTGGTCCCCTCCCAGATGCGATTGATCCGTTCGTCCCTGTACCTTCGCTCCACAGGATAATCGTGGATATATCCATATCCGCCATGGATTTGAACCGCCTCATCTACCACCTCGCCCACCTTTTCTGAGCAGAAGACCTTATTGATGGAGTCTTCAATATTATATTCCTCAATCGCCTTGGCCATCCTCAGGCCAACATCTTCAGCTTTGCGATCGATGGTCTTAAAGATTCGAGCCGTGAGCCCTCCGGTTCGATAGACCATGCTCTCCATGATAAAGCATCGGATGGCCATCTCTGCGAGTTTTTGTCGAATCAGGCCAAACTCACAGATCGGTTTCCCAAACTGAACCCTCTTCTTGGCATAGGAGGTCGCCTCCTGTAAGGCTATTTTTGCCCCTCCCAGACAGCCTGCTCCCAGGCTGAACCGACCCATGTTGAGAACATTTAAGGCAACGATATGGCCTTTTCCAATCTCTCCAAGGAGATTTTCTACCGGGACCTTCACATCCGAAAAGATGACCCCTCGGGTGGAGGATCCTTTTACCCCCATCTTATTCTCCTCCTCGTCGAGGGAAACTCCCTCAAAATTCCTTTCTACAATGAAGGCTGTAAACTTTTCTCCATCCACCTTTGCATAAGTCGTAAAGAGGTCTGCAATTCCTGCATTGGTGATGAATTGCTTCTGACCATTGAGGAGATAGTATTTCCCATCCGGACTGAGGATGGCGGTTGTTTTGGAGTTAAGCGCATCAGAGCCTGCCTCGGGTTCGGTTAAGGCATAAGCCCCGATCATCTCTCCAGTGGCCAATTTGGGAAGATAGCGTTGTTTTTGATCTGGGGTGCCAAAAAAGAGAATGGGAAGAGAACCTATTCCAGTATGAGTCCCGAAGGAAGCCATAAAAGAACCTCCTCCCTGGGCCATCTTCTCCCAGATGAGAAGGGAGGTCACCTTATCCAGATCTTGACCTCCATATTCCTCCGGGATATCTGCGGAGAGAAAACCCAACTCCCCTGCCTTCTTGAGCAGGCTTAAAACGAGGCCTTCCTTCTTCTCCTCAATCTCCTCTGCGACAGGTTGGACCTCTCCTTCCACAAAATCGGTGACTGCCTTGGCAATAAGGATCTGCTCCTCTTCGAAATCCTCCGGGGTGAAGATTTCCTCCGGAGGGATTGAGTCAATTAAGAAGGATCCCCCTTTAATGAAGTTTTCCATCTTTTTCTCCCCTCTCCTCGGAGTCCATTTAAAGCAAATTTAAATATGAAATCGGAAAGCTCCCCAACGGAAACCCCTTTTTGGGGGTGAAACCAGATTCGGGTGCGGGTGATCATGGAGGCAATCATAAACCCAGCCAGTTTCACATCCACCTCAGGCCAATACCCCTGCTCGATCCCCCTCCGAATGACCTTTCGAATGATCCGGTCATAGGTATCCCGAAGGTCAATAATTTGCTTTCGTTTATCTGGGGAGAGATTGTCCAGGGCCACATCAAAAAGCAACCTGGCTGATCTCCGATAACTCAACGTCACCTTAAGATGGCATTCGATGATATACCTCAACTGCTCAATGGGGTTGGCCTGGGTATCCTCCTCCAGGTGCTTGATGGGATGAATGATCTGTTCCATCTCCTCGCGAAGGACCTCGAAAAGAATCTGTTCTTTATCCGAAAAGAAGTTATAGATATTGGCTGGCCTGCACCCATAGGACTCCCCAATATCGCTCATACTGGTAGCCCCGTAACCCTTCTCCCAGAATAGCCTCCTGGCTATGTTGAGCATTTTCCTCCTCTGAGAGCCAGGTCTTAATCTGTGTTTTGGCATTCCCTGATCCTTTTTGATATCGTCCTTTTGGAAGGAGGCATTCGTTCAAGATTCGGACGGGTAAATTATATTTATTAATGAATGACCATTAATCTATACGATCGACTTTAGGCTTGTCAAGGAAAAAATTTGAGACCTCTGAAAAAGTATTTAAAAAGGATTTTTTGGACTGGGAGGTGGGGTGAAAAAGCCTTTGAGCGGATACCTCTAAATGTCTTAGCACTCAAACCTAATTCCTCAATAGGATTGAATTTTCATGGGTTGGATTGTTAACAAATAAAATTGTAAACGCCCGCATTCGAAGGATTTGGAACCCCACCTCCCAGACTATGGATGACTTTTTCAGAGATCTCAATTTGGAGACTCCTGAAAGGGCTGAAAAGAGTGCTTTCCTTTATAAAAACCTTCCCTGGCTATCCTAAAATTTGCTCGGCGATGGTATCCCTTAACTCCTCTTCGTTTCCCAGGGAAACGCTCACTTCCCAGGCATCTCTGAAATAATGTTCAATAGCCTGTTCTGCCATATATCCGTAACCGCCAAAGATCTGGAGGGCTTCATCCACCACTTTCAGCAGATTTCTCATTACTATTAATCGGGTGAGTTGTAAAAAGGTAAGGTCCAACTTTCCTTGGTCATATTCGGTCGCACACTGATAAACAAGCCAGCGAGAAACTTCAACATTGACAGCCATCTCTGCCAGTTTATGGCGGATGGCCTGAAATTGAGAAAGTCTTCTCCCAAATTGCTCTCGTTGTTTGGAATGCTCCATCGCTCGGTCCAGAGCCCCTTGGGAAATCCCAACCGCCTGGGAGGCACTTCTGATTCCTATCACCTGATGGCTGTAGTTGACATGAACCATCCCTTCTCCCGGATTTCCAATTCGATTCTTCAAGGGCACCCCAATCCCTTTAAGGAGAAGGTCTCCGGAAGGGATCATCCTCAATCCCATCTTTTCCATCGGGATGACCTCCAGGCCTTTGTTTTCTCTCTCCACGACTAAGGTCAACCATCCTTCTTGAGGGTCCTTACAGAGGGTGAGAAAGAAATCGGCGTGGCAGGCACTGGGAACAAACCGTTTTTCTCCCCAAACATAATATTGCTCTCCCTTTCTTTCTGAAACCGTGGATAAAGAAGAAAGGTCTCTATCGTCTTCCGATTCAGCAAAGGCGATGCTCATCCGTTTGGTTCCTTGGGCCAGAGGGATGAGAAATTGCTCCCTTTGTTCTTTGGAACCAAACCTTAGGATGGCCTCCGATCCCCAATCCACCATACCCAAGGCACAGCCAATTCCGGAATCGATCCTGCAAAAGGCTTCCATCACCAAGACCGCCTCGAAGAGACCCAACCCCTGGCCTCCAAACTCCTCAGGATAGTGAATTCCAATGAATCCTAATTGAGAGGCCTTCTTCCATAGGGATTCGGGGAATGCCCCTGTCTGATCCAGTTCCAGAGCCAGATCCGGATCGAACTCTCCCTGGGCAAATTCCCTGGCCGCCTTCTGAATATCCTTTTGTTCATCCGTGAGTTCAAAATTCATAGGTTCTCCTCATTTTGCATTAATTCATTTCTCAAATTTATAGCCTCTACAATCCAAGAGTAGAAGCGATCACCAGATGTTGAATTTCTGAGGTCCCCTCGGGAATCTTACTGAGCCTACCATCCCGGAGAAACCTCTGGACTGGATTGTCCATTCTCATTCCATGATTTTTTTGTATCGCCACTGCTTTTTGAATGATCCCTTGAACCGATTCACTGCAAAAGAGTTTAACAACGGAAGCATCTTTCATTGAAGCCAGGCCTTGATCAAAAAGCCAGGCGCCTCGAAACGTCATATATCGCATCGCCTCAAGCGTCATGGCCATCTCGGCGAGGATGAATCGAATCGCCTGGGATTTTGAAAGGGGTCGTCCTTCCCTTTGAGTCTTCTTGATGTAAGAGAGGGTTTCATCAAACGCCGCCTGTCCAACACCGGTACACCTGGCTCCATAGGTGAGCCTTCCAGATTTCAATGTCTCCTCCAGCTGGCTTAGCCCTCCTCCTTCGCTTTGGCCAAGCATCCTCTCCTTGGGAACATAACAGTCATCAAAGGCCAGCTCGGCGGTATCGGAAGAATGATTTCCAAGTTTTTTAAGTTTTTTGATCACAGAAAATCCTAAGTCCTCTCGTTCCACGATAAAGAGATTGATGCCCGTGCCTCGCCTTTCAGGATTCGTATAAGCGGCAACCGTCACAAAATCGCAGATTGTCCCATTGGTGATGAAGGTCTTGGTTCCGTTGAGCCGGTAGCCCCCTCGCTCTCTGGTAGCGGTTGTTCGAATGCCAGAGGCATCGCTCCCTGCATCCGGCTCCGTGAGGGCAAAAGCGCCAATCTTTTCCCCACGCGCGGCAGGGACAAGATACCTCTGCTTCAATTCCTCGGAACCAAAATGAAGGATAGGATCTGTGGCCAGACCTCCATGGACCATGAGACCTGCGCCAATACCCACACAGATCCTGTTAAGTTCCTCCACCACAATGCATTCTGAAATCTTATCAAGGCCTGGACCTCCATATTGCTTTGGACACCTCAGGCAGAGGAGGTGTTCTTTCCCCAGGACTTTGTAGAGTTGAACTGGAAAGGTCTCCTTTCGTTCATACTCTTCCACCAGCGGGCTAACCTCTCTCTCAAGGATCTCCTGAACCTTCTTTTGGAAGACCCTCTGTTCCTCATTCAATTCATAGAACATAACGTTTTACTCCTTTGATGCTAATGTTTGATCAATAAATTCTTAACACCAATATCCAGGTGAATGATCATTAATCTATTTCATCGGAATGAACCTGTCAAGCGAGTCATTTGAACCAAATTTAGATTTAGAAACCGACCGTTTTTTTCATAAGGTTATTGCGAGCGCCCAAAGGGTGCGTGGCAATCTCATTTAAGAAGGCGATATTGGTTTGGGTTCCTCACCTGCCTGCCGCAGGCATGGGCTGAGTTACAGGACCGAGCAACTAAAGAAAACATCACTGAGGGGTTACCCAAAAGGAAAGATTTCGTTTGACACTGTTAAACCTCATGGGCTATAAAATTTAGTTGGATCAGGTTGATTTTAATCTTTTGGAAAAGGGGTTTCCGTGGAAAAACAGATTGTTGCGATTGTCCGCTATGAAAAACCCTTAGAATCGGTTCGTCAGGCAGTGGAGCTATCCCATGGGCTTGACCATTTACCCTCTCGAGCAAAGGTCTTCATCAAACCCAATATCGTTTTCTGGACTCGAACGACCCCTTTCCCCAAATGGGGTGTTATTACGACTTCGAGGGTTGTGGAGGATATGGTCATTCTTCTCAAGGAAAGGGGGATTGAGGATATCACCCTCTTGGAGGGGATTGTCACTTACGACCCAAAGGACAAAGAGACCCCGGCTCATGCCTTTGAGACGCTCGGATATAATATTCTTAGGGACCGATATGGATTAAAAATCTTCAATGTTTTTGAAAGGCCATTTAAGAAGATAGACCTGGGGTCAGGTGTAGAACTCAATTTCAACGAAGATATTCTTCAGAGTGATTTTGTGGTTAACCTACCAGTGCTTAAAACCCATGCCCAAGCGATCGTCAGCCTTGGGATTAAGAATTTGAAAGGTCTTATTGATATCCCCTCACGAAAAAAATGTCACGGTCCTCAACCTGAAAGGGATTTGCATTATATGATAGCGCGTTTGGCAAACAAGTTACCGCCTTCTTTTACCCTTATCGATGGAATCTATACTGCTGAACGTGGGCCTTTTTTCGAGGGGAGACTCAGAAGAAGCAATCTTCTCATCGGATCCTCAGATATCTTTTCTGCGGACAAAGTGGGGGCAAAGATCTTGGGGTATGATCCCTCTACGATTCCTCATCTGGTTCATGCAGCCAAGGATTTTGGAAGACCCTTAGATTTCTCCGATGTAGAAATCGTAGGGGAAAGGATGGAAACCGTCGCCTCCTATCATGAGTATGCCTTCCCTTACATCGAGGATGGAACCCTCCCCAAGGCCTTTGAGAAGATGGGGATAAAAGGCCTCTCATTTCGTCACTATGATGAAACCATATGTACCTACTGCTCGGGATTAACGACAATTACTCTTATGGCCATTGCCAGTGCCTGGAAGGGTCAACCCTGGGATGAAGTGGAAATCCTTACGGGCAAGAAGATGAAGCCCACCCCCGGAAAGAAGAAGACTCTTTTGTTGGGTCAATGTATGGTTCAGGTCAATAAAGAGAGCCCCGATATCCAGGAAATGATTCCTGTGAAGGGATGCCCTCCTGATCTCAAAGAGGTCTATCATGGCCTCCGCCAAGCAGGGATTGACGTAAGTCCAGTTTTCTTTGAGAATATGGACATGGCCGCTGGTTTTTTCATGAAGAGGTATGAAGGAAAACCAGAATTCGACGAGTCTTTTTATAGAGTTGCTTGAAAGGTCCTCCCCTGCGAAGAAGGAAAATAGCTGGAATGGAGATCCGGAATCAGTGAGTTAAACCCTAAACTTGAAACTATAAACCAACTTAAAATTCGAAACCTAAAATTTTAGGAACCCAAGATTACGGGTTAAAGGAGTGTAAGCAATGGCCGACGAAACCCTTCTCACGTACTTTCAAAAACATGTTCAAGAAGAGCCCAATCGGGTGGCCTTAAGGCACAAGGAGTATGGGATCTGGCATGATGTGACCTGGGCTCAATACGGAGAAAAGGTAAGGCAGGTCGCTATGGGGCTGATTAGCCTTGGCCTAAAAAAAGGGGAGTGCGTCTCTGTGATCAGTGAGAATAGACCCGAATGGGTCTATTCCGATTTTGGCATTATGTCTGCAGGAGGGGTAACCACAGGGATCTACACAACCAATGCTGCGGAGCAATGTGGCTATATTGTCCAGAACTCTGGGTCGAGGTTCTACATTGCTGAGAATGAAGAACAATTCGATAAGACGTTAAAATTCAGAAAGGATACGCCTCATCTCGAAAAGGTCATTGTCATGGAGATGGAAGGCTTAAAACGTTACAAGGACCCTTTGCTGATGAGTTTCGATGACCTGTTGAAATTAGGAAAAGAGTTTGATGAAAAAAATCCAGGTCTTTTTGATCAGCGGTGGAGAGAGGTAAAACCTGACGATCTCGCGGTCCTCATTTATACCTCCGGAACCACGGGGCCTCCCAAAGGGGCAATGCTCACCCATAGCAACCTTCTTTACATGAGTGAGGCAATGGTTGAGGCCAATCCAATAAGGGAGGGAGACGAAACCCTCTCTTACCTTCCCCTCTGCCATATCTTTGAACAACTCTTCACGGTGATGATTAATATCCGCTATGGAACCGTCGTCAATTTCATCGAGAGCCCTGATACCGTCATGGATAATATGAAAGAGGTCTCTCCTACGGTCACCTACGGAGTCCCTCGAATCTGGGAAAAATATGCCTCCGGAATTATGATTCGGATGTCCGATGCAACCTGGTTTAAACGAATGGTGTTCAACACGTGTATGGGAATTGGAATGAAATATGCCGGGTTGAAATTGAATTTTAAACCCATCCCCTTCTATTTAAAAATGGCTTACGGAGCCGCCTATCTCGCCGTCTTTCGAAAACTCAAAGAGCGGTTGGGGTTCGACCGGGTGAGAGTGGCTTACTCGGGAGCAGCCCCCATTTCACCGGAGGTGCTGAAATTTTTCAATGCTATTGGCCTTCCCCTGATCGAAGGTTACGGCCAGACAGAGGGGACCGGAGTGACCACGGTCAGCCGGAAGGGAGAACTGAAGATTGGAAGGGTAGGCCGACCCCTTCCAGGAGTAGAAGTAAAAATTGCTCCAGATGGAGAGATCTTAGTAAAGAGTCCTGGGGTCTTCAAAGGTTATTTTAAGAATCCGGAGGCCACTTCAGAGACGCTCAAAGATGGGTGGCTTCATTCCGGAGATGTGGGAGAATTGGACGAGGATGGTTTTTTGAAGATTACAGACCGAAAGAAGGATTTGATCATTACCGCAGGAGGGAAAAATATTGCCCCTCAGAATATTGAGAATCAGTTGAAATTCAGTCCTTACATCAATGATGCGATTGTCATCGGAGACCGTCGGAAATACCTGGTCGCTTTAATCGCCATTGATGAGGAGAATGTGATCAAATATGCCCAGGATCACAAAATCCAGTTTGGAACCTATGCCAGCCTCACCCAGGCTCCAGAGATTAAACAGTTGATCCAAAAGGAAGTGGACAAGGTGAACAAAACGCTTGCTCAGGTGGAGCAGATCAAAAAATTTACCATTATTCCTAAAAAACTTTATGAGGAGGATGGCGAGGTTACCCCCACCATGAAAGTGAAACGGAAGTTCATCAACGAGACCTATAAGGATATTATCGAGAAGATGTACCGTTCAGGAACAGATTAGGCTCAATCGTCTCTATCTTTTTTCTTTTTACCTCCACCGCTTCTTTTTCTTCCACCTCTGGTATCCTTTTACAGATTCCTCGGATCGAATCCCCAGATAGAACTCCTTCACATCCTCATCCTCCATGAGGATTTGGGGGGTATTGGCGGCCACAATCCTTCCATTCTCTAATACAAATCCATAATCCGAAATCTTCAGGGCCATTTTAGCATTCTGCTCCACGAGAAGGATGGTCGTCCCTTCAGAATTGATCGTTTTGATGATGCTAAAAATCTCCTTGACGAGGATCGGAGAGAGCCCCAGAGAGGGTTCATCCATCATCAGAAGTTTTGGCCTGGCCATCAGGGCCCGTCCAATGGCCAGCATCTGCTGTTCTCCTCCGCTTAAGGTACCAGCCCACTGATCCTTTCTTTGTGAAAGGACCGGAAAATGGCTGATCACCCGATCATAATCTTCCTTGATCCCTTTCTTATCCCTTCGGGTATAGGCCCCCATCTTCAAGTTTTCATCCACGCTCAGCTCGGGAAAGACCTCTCTTCCTTCTGGAACATAAGAGATTCCCAGGTGAACGATCTCCTCAGCATCCTTTCCATCAATCCTTTTTCCAAGAAACTCGATGGTCCCTTTATCTGGTTGGTCCTCAAGGAGTCCCATGATGGTTTTCAGGATGGTGGTCTTGCCTGCCCCATTGGCTCCAAGGATGGCCACAATCTGACCTTCCTGGACTTCAAGGGAAACCCCCCTGATTGCCATGATCAATCCATAGAAAGTCTCGATATTTTTTACTTTAAGCATTTTTTATCCACAAAGTTTGGGGTGAGAAGCGGTTTTTCAGGCGACACAGTTTCAAGACATGACCCCAACCCCATAACTAAACTAGCATCTTTGCCTTAACCTTATCCGCCAACTTTTTTTCTAAGCAGCCTCCTCCTCCCCTAAATAGGCCTTGAGCACTTCTGGGTGCTTCTGAATCTCCTCGGGGAATCCTTCCGCAATCCTTTCTCCAAAATTTAAGGCCAGGATCCGGTCAGAGATATCCATGATCAGGCTCATATCATGTTCCACGAGGAGGACGGTGATCCCGAGATCGTCCCGGATATCCTGAATCGAAAACATCAAATCCCCTTTCTCTTCCATATTCATTCCTGCGGAGGGTTCGTCTAGTAAGAGAAGTTCAGGCTCCAGAGCCAGGGCTCGACCGAGTTCTACAAGTTTCCGAGTCCCATAGGGAAGATTGATGACAAACTGATTCCTTGCGGCCTGTAGATCTAAAAAGTCGATGATCTCTTCAACCTTCCTCCGATGCTCAATCTCCTCTCTGGCGGCCTTCGAGTTTTTATAGACGAAAGTTGCCCCTCTCCAGACTCCTGTCTTCATATGAAGATGGCGACCCAGCATAAGGTTATCCATGGTGCTCATGTGAGAAAAGAGTTCAATGTTTTGGAAAGTCCTACCAATCCCCTTTTTAGCCACCTGGTAAGGTTTTAAGTAGGTGATGTCCTCTCCCTTAAAATAGATTCTTCCAGAATCGGGCTGATAGATTCCACTGATGCAGTTGAAGATGGTGGTCTTCCCTGCGCCATTGGGTCCAATGATCGAATAGATAGTTCCTTTTTCTACTTCAAAACTAACATTGTTCAGGGCTCGGATGCCCCCAAAGGCAATGGTCAGGTTTTCAATTTTAAGAATAGGGTCCATTTTCGAATTGCTTTCTATGCCAGTTTACCGCACTCAAACCCCAAAAATAGTCTTTGGGTTAAGGTCACGAAGCCAGTTTGGTTTTCAGTCGAATGGGAAAAGGCCTCTTAACCTTAACCCTCAGACTAAAGACTTCTACTTCGTGATCTGGATCCAGTCCGTCAGTCTTTGAATGCTCCCATCCGGCTTGACTTTTCCATAAAACACATGCTTTCCACCTTGCCGATCCATAGGGGTCTTAGGTGGCCCATAGGTAATGGGGGGACCAATTCCCTGCCAATTTTTCAATGTTTCCATTGCACTGATCCAGGTTTCTGGGGTTAAATTTCGTCCGGCTCTTCTTACCCCCTCAAAAAATGGTTCCGCGAAGATAATCCCCGCATAATAGAAGACCCCCCATCTTTCCTGAGGGGCCAATTTCTTATGCCATTCTCTATATTTCACCATCAGGGGGTGATTCGAATCGGGCAATTCCCCAAAGAAGGAATTGATCATCCCCACCCACAACCCCTTTGTGATCTGCATCATTAAGGCAGAATCAGAGAGGGTATTGCTGGTGGCCCATTGGGGTTTGAAGCCAATCTTGGCGGTTTCGGCCAAGATCAAAGCAGCGTGCGTGGGCATGGTCCACATGATCACAGCCTCTGCTCCAGAATTCTTAAGTTTGAGCGCATGGGTGCTTAGGTCTCGGTCCGTGACTTCTGCTGAAACTTTTTCAACCAGTTTGATCTTATGTTTTAGGAGATATCGTTCCACTCCCATCACGCCCTGTTTTCCATAGTCATCGTTTTGATAGAACATGGCGATCTTCTTGTATCCTAATTTTTCATAAAGATAGCCTGTCAGATTAAACGCCTCGTCGTCATAGAGAGGGTAAATGGCGAAGAGATATTTCTGAATCGGAGTGATCCACTCATAAACGCCGGTGACAGGGCCACACCAAGGGACCTTGTTTTCCATCAAATAGTCTCGAGCGGTCATCCCTGTCGCAACGCCAACTCCTCCCACGACTGCAAAGACGCCGATCTGTTCAACAAATTCCTTAGCGATGGCCTTTGTTTTTGCTGGCTGATAGGAATCGTCACGAAGGAAATATTTGAACTTTCTCCCATGAATTCCACCCTCTTCATTAATAATCTTGACCAAGAGGTCAGTCCCTCGAGCCACAGCCCCCCAGGGAGCAGCCGGTCCGGTCTGGGGTCCCCACTGCCCAATGAGAACCTCGGTGTCTGTCACACCACGAACTTTTTGGGCAAAGCTCGGATTTGCGGTTAAGAAAACTATCATCATCAGTCCAATCATCATTAAAGTTCTCTTAAACATTTTTCTTCCTCCTTTCTTAGATTTCCGATGAATTACTATTGACCCATTCATAACTCCTAACTCTAAACTCAAAATTCTTAACTCTTAACTTAAACCTTTTTCACATAATGTTTGGCTAAAAGGCCACTTGGCCTGATGCATAACATTAAGACAATAATAACAAAAGCCACAACGGATTTGAATGCCAGAGAGACATATCCCCCAAATAGATTTTCGATAATTCCCAAGATAGCCCCTCCCACAGCAGTCCCTGGAAGGCTAGTCATCCCTCCTAAGACCCCAGAGGCAAACCCTTTGAGAAGGGGGTCCATCATCATGGGAGGATCAAGGACTCCAAGGGCGGCGATAAGCATTCCAGCAACCGCTCCCACAATGGAACTGAGGGCCCAGGTGAAGGAGAGGATCCATTTGGTACGGATGCCCATCACCCGAGCAGCCAGTGGATTCTGTTGGGTAGCCCTCATCGCAATTCCCAACTTCGTATAACGGAAGAAGATAAAGAGGGCAACC
>FWPU01005342.1_pt1 | contig 28081 bp, 22 predicted proteins | sample 2228361 | NCBI WGS metagenome assembly FWPU01 (sample SAMEA103939777, study PRJEB20133) | metagenome
CTCCCAGTCGTACAAGGCCGGGCGAAGCCCGGCCGAAGCCACCGCCTTCAGGCGGTGTGAGTATTCACTTCGCCACCGGCGAGTGGGACCGGGCCATCGACGCCTACGACGGGGCGCTGCAGCTCGACCCGAAGAACCCCACCGCGCGCAAGTGGCTGGCGCAGGCGCTGATGCACCGGGCGCGGAACGCCACCCGTGCCGGCCAGCTCGACGACGCCGCGCGCGACCTCCGCCGGGCCGCCGACCTCGAGCCGACCGCGAAGGTGACGAGGGCCTTGGGCGCGGTGCTCCTGGCGCAGCAGAAGTACGCCGATGCCCAGCAGGTGCTCAAGCGCGCCTCCGCGATGGCCGACGCGTCGTGGAAGGACAACCTTCTGCTCGGCTACGCGCACCTCGGGGCCCACGCCGCATCCGATGCGGTGGCCGCGTTCGAGAAGGCTGCCTCGCTCAGCACCGACCCGGCGGTGCACGCCGACGTCTATGCCGGCTGGGCGCTGGCCAAGCTCGAGTTGGGCGAGTTCGACACCGCGGTCGCCAAGCTGTCCGAGCCGTCGGCGACCTCGAAGTCGGCGGCGCTGGTGCGCGATGCCAACCTCCCGCTGGCGCTGGTGCGGCGCGCGCTCGATCGGGTGGCCGCGGGCGACCCCGAAGGCGCGGTGAAGGACCTCGAGTGGGTCGAGAAGCTGACCAGGGGCCGGAGCGACGACATCAAGCGGCTGGCCGAGCTGGCGGAGCTTCTGGTCGACGCCGAGAAGGGGCGGTTCGGCCCGGCCCAGGCGGCGCTGGGGCGCATCTTCGGCAAGAAGCCGCCGAAGTGGCAGCGGAAGAACTCGGCGTCGCTGCTCGGTGCGTACCTCGACTACCGCCGGGGCGACATCCGCAAGGCCGAGCGCTCGTTCACGCGCGCCATGCAGCAGGCCTCCGACGACCAGCGCACCTGGCTCACCAATTTCGACCGGGCGATGGACCGGCGCGAGGGCGAGCTGGCGTACCTCAAAGGCTCGATGCCCGCCGCCGAGCGCGCGCTGCAGAAGGTCGCCGCGGCCGACCCGCTGAACCCGTGGGTGCAGCACAACCTCGCCTGCGTGCAGCACAGAAAGGGCAAGGCGAAGGACGCCATCGCCGCCTGGGAGAAGGTGAAGGCCAGCATCCCCGAGGCGCACCTGAACCTGGGCATCGACGCGCACACCCGTACGCGCGACTACGAGGCAGCGGTCGCGCACTACGGCCGCTACCTCGCCGCGGGCGGAGAGAAGGCGTCGATGGTGCGCGAGTGGCGCCAGCGGCTGATGGACATCTACGGCATCGAGGCCCCGCTGCCCGACGCCGGCAAGCCCGGCGAGGGCCAGCCCGAGGGCGTGGCCAAGCCCGAGGTGGCCGGCGTGAACCAATCTCAGCCGGGCGGGGGCAACGGAGAGGGCGCGGCCAAGCCGGTCGCTCCGGAGGTGAAGCCATGACTCGCCTCGCGATGCGGTGCGTGGTGCTGGCGGTGGCGCTCGCCGTTCCGGCGATGGCGGCCGAGAAGAAGCTGGTGCTGGGCGTCTTCCTCCCCACCACGATGGTCGACGGCCAGGCGCGGTTCCAGCTCAGCGAGCGACTCGGCCAGGCCCTGGAGAAGTCGTTGGGCCAGAAGGTGGTGGTGCGGAACTTCGGCCGCTTCGAGGACTTCGAGAAGGCGGCCGCCGGCGGCCTCGACGTGGCGGTGGTCGATGCGTGGGCCGCCGTGCAGATCAAGTCGCGCAAGGAGACGCTGGCGGTGGCGCAGGTCGATGGCGAGACGCACCATCGCTGGGCCGTGGTGTCGAGCCGCTACGCCACGGTGAAGGAGCTCGCCGGCAAGCGGCTGGCGGTGCCCCGCGGCGTGCGCTCGCTGGATCCGCGCTTCGTGGCCAACGTCATCTTCGTCGGCGACGTCAAGGACAAGCACGTGAAGATCGTCCCCGTGCCCAACGCCGAGTCGGCGCTGGCGGCGCTGGAGTCGAAGGAGGCCGAGGCAGCGCTGGTTCGGGCCGGCTCGGCGCCCAAGGGCGCGCGCGTCATCTACCGCTCGTCGCCGCTGCCGGGCACGGTGGCGGTGAATCTGCGCGGCAACGCCGAGGAGCTGTCCAAGGCCTTTCTCGCGATGGAGGCGGTCGCGCCGATCAGCAAGTTCGTCGCGCCCAGGGCCAACGAGCTCGAGTCGCTCGAGCGGCTGCTCGTGCAGGGCCCGCCCAAGCGGCTGGCGATGCTGGCCGAATCGCCCATCGTGCGCCCCGAGGTTCCGGTGGTGGTGGACATGAACGAGGTCAAGGCGGTGCTGCCGACCTTCACCGACTTCATCGAGCCCACCACGGAGCTGCCGGACGACTGAGCTTTCGGCAGGGAGAAGCGCCGTGGGCTATCGGGCAGCCTGGGACGCCGGCACCAGGTTGTCGTACTCCCACGGCATGCCGCTGAAGCGGAGCGTGCCCTGGCACGACGTGCAGCGGTGGGCGGCGTCGAGCAACACCTCCTCGGGCTTGAGCTCGAGCTGCTGGGCATCGCCGCAGCGGCCGCACTCGAACGGGGCCAGCACCGAGATGACGGTGCAGCCCGCGAGCATGCCGTCGACCTCGGAGGCCAGCCGCACCAGCGGCTCGGGGCAGGCCACGAGCTCGAGCCTGCGCCCGTTGAGGGACGAAATCATCCTCAGCCAGTGCACCACGCCGGTCGAGCTGAAGCCGGTGACGCCGCGCAGGTCGAACCTCGCGCCGGCTTCGGCCACGGGCAGGTGCGTGCGCTCGTCGATGCGGCCCAAGAGCGCCACCGACGGCAGCTGACCCGGCGGCGACTGGGACGAGACGGTGCGGGCCGGCTCGATCGCCACCGGGGGCGGCTTCTCGGGCTCGACGCAGGTGGCCTGGCCGATCTCGCGCGGCAGCCAGAACACGTTCATCGACTTCGACACCTTGCGGAACTCGGTGGCGTTCTCGACGCGCATGTACCAGCCGGCGATGACCTCGGTGCGCACGCCGTCCTGGATGTTGAAGACGAGCTGGTGAATGCGGCGGAAGGACATCGACAGGCCGATGCCCGCGCCGCTGGCCTTCTCCTCGATGGACAGCTTCTGGCCGCCGAAGCCGCGCGCGACGTAGCTCTGCAACGTGGCCCGGTCGAGCGCTCCGAACCGGTCGGACACCGAGAACATGAGGCGCTGGCCGTCGCAGGCGTACTCGACCGACGCGACGTCTTCGGGTTCGAGCGTGAGGTCGGGCAGCGGCCCCAGGTGCCGGTACTTGGGCTTGCCCTGCCCATCGCGCGGCGCGTGCACGATGGCGTTCACCATCAGCTCGTCCGCCACCATCAGCATGTCGGGCACCACCGGCGGCGGGCAGGCCAGGTCGGTGAGGAAGCCCTCGAACTCGGAGAGCACCCGGTTCTTGTCGGGCATGCCGGCAAGCTGAGCGCGGTGCACGGCGATGCCCCACGAGCCCAGGTATTTGTCGATGCCGAAGATGTCCCGGCGGAGCACCTTCTGGCAGGTGACGAGCAGCTCGCGCTCGTCGAGCACCGGGTAGACGGCGCGAATGGCTCCGTGCTTGGCCACGAGGTTGCCCACCTCGTAGCGGCTGAGCAGCTCGAGCAGCGCCCCCTTGTCCTGGCCCAACGAAAGGATGACCACCGGGATGCGCACCTCGTCGCCGCGAGCGAGGGCCAGGCACTGATCGATGCCGGGGCCGTCGAGGCCGTCGACGTCGAGGATGAGCAGCGAGGGTTTCTCTCCCTTCGACGACACCAGGGCGCAGAAATCGGACGGCCGCTCGAGAAACCGCAGCTCGGCACCGCCGGAGTAGAGCGCGCGAGAAACCTGCCGCCGCGTCTGGTGCAGGCCGGAGAGAACGGTGATGAACGAGGCCATGTCGGAGGGGCGATGCTCGGGAGAGCCTGTCGGCGGGTCGATCATAAGCGCATCGGCGCCGCACCGCGAAGGCCGATGCGCCTGCTCGGGCACGGCGCTCCCGGGCGGTATGCCGGCGAAGTAGGCTCGGCGGGCGGATGAGACGCGTTCTGGTCGTCGAACGGGAAGCGTTGTTCATCGAGGCGCTGCAGCGCGCGGCCGGTGGTGCGTTCGAGCTCGAGGTGTTGGCCGACGGCGTGCGCGCCCTGGCCATGGCCCGCACCCGGCCGCCGGAGGTGGTGGTGTACGACGCCGAGCTCCCGGTGCTGCACGGCCGCGAGTTTCTGCGCGGCCTCAAGGGAACCGGCGGCGCCGGCAGCCGCGTCCCGGTCGCCCTCACCACGCGCCGGCGGTCGGGAGAGATGCTGGTGCAGTCGGCCTACGCCGGAGCCGACGACCTCTGGCTCAAGCCGGTGGCGTTCGACGTGGCCGCGCGGCTCGAGGAGCTCTCCGCCACCGCCGGTGCATCGCGCGATTGGCCCGTGTCGGGACGGGAGGCGGCGAGAGGCGTGCTGGCCTTCGCCGGGCGCAACCGGCTGAGCGGCACGCTGTGGCTGAACCCCGGAGTGCCGTTCGAGGGCTCCTGCACGTTCGAGAACGGTAGGCTCCATCGTGCGAGCTTCGCCGGGCTGACCGGCCGCGACGCGTTCATCGAGATGCTCTCGTTCGAGGACGGCGCGTGGCGCTTCGATGAAGGTGGCCAGGCCCATCGCCCCGCGGTGGCATCGGACGACCCCGAAGCGAGTCAGCGCGCCGAGAAGCTCTTGGTCGTCGACGACAGCCCGCAGATCCGCGAGCTCTACTCGGCGCGGCTGGCCCACGCCGGGTTCGCCGTGGAAACCGCCGCCGACGGAGTCGAGGCCCTCGAGCGCTGTCTCACCCGGCGCTACGACCTCGTCATCACCGATCTGACCATGCCGCGGATGGACGGCTGGGCGCTCCTCGGGAGGCTGCGGCGCCACCCGCGCACCCGCGAGGTGCCGGTCATCGTCACCTCGGCGAACGACGACTTCCGCGAGGCGCTGCAGGCGGCGCGCGGCGGCGCGTGGGACTACGTCTCGAAGGGCGGCGACCTCACCGCGCTGGTGCACCGAACCGTGGTGGCGCTCTCGCCCCGGTGGGCGGCGCAGGCGATCGTCGACCGCGGAGCAGCCGACGAGCTCGAGCTGGACGTCATCGGCGCGCGGTGGCTGATGGAGCTGCTCGACGAGCGCAAGGTGACCGGCACGCTGCACGCCGCGGACGAGCTGGGCGGCTACACGGTGCGCGTCCGCCGCGGCACGCCGGTGACCGCCACTGCCAACGTCGGGGGCCGGGCGCGGGCGGGGCCCCAGGCGCTGCGGTTGCTCCTCTCGTCGCGGCGGGGAAAGGCGCGCTTCGAGACGGGGCCCGTGGAGGAGCCCTCGACCTTCAAGCTCGGCACGCGTGGTCTGCTCGAGGCGATGATCGACGCGCAATCGCGGGTCGACGAGGCGGCGGTGCTCGAGCACCTGAAGAACGGAACGCTGGTGCCCGACCCCGAGCTCTACGCGCTCTTCCGGCGGGTGGCCTCGGCACGAGCGGCGGAGGTGGCCGAGGCCGTCGTCGAAGCGCGCCTGCCGATCGCCGAGGCGGCCGGGCGCGTGCGTCTCAGCGAGGTGGACGTGCGGGAGATCGTCCTCGACATGGTGTTCCGCGGCGTGCTGCGGGTGCCGGGAGAGGACGAATGACGGAGTATGTTCCGGCCCCGATGGCGCGTGGCCCCGACGAGCTGGTGGAGTCGATTCTCCGCGCGGTGGATCCGCGGCTGGCCTTTGCCGTGCGCGACGAGCTGCGAGCGTGGCGCGAACGGACGGCGCGTCCGCTCTCACCGTCGGCGCGCTGGGTGCTGGCCGGACACCGGGCCGCAGGAAAGTCGACGCTCCTGCCGCTGTTCGCCGAGCTGTCCGGCCGGCCGGGTTACGACCTCGACCATGAGATCGAGTCCACCCATCGGAGGTCGATTCGCGACTGGCTGCGCGAAGACGCGCAGGGCTTCCGCGCCGCCGAGCGCGACGGCTTTCGACGGTTGCCCGCGCGCGCGGTGGTGGCGGTGGGAGGCGGCTTCCTTTCGCTCCACGCGGACCTGCTCGCGGGCCACGAGGTCATCCTGGTGCCGGTGAGCTTCGAGACGTACGCCGAGCGCCTTCGGGCGGACACGACGCGGCCGCGGCTCAGGCCCGAGCTGTCGCTCGAGGAGGAGCTTCGCGAGATGTACACCTCGCGCGAGAAGGCGCACGCGGCCGTTCCGACCCGATCGCTCGCCGAGGCGCTGGCAGCACTGCGGGGGCAGGCCTCATGACGCCCAGGCGCGTGGTGACGCTGCCGCCCGACCGGGTGGGCGACGCGGCAGAGGCCTTCGCAGTAGAGGCGAGATCGCGCGGGGCCGACATCCTGGAGGTGCGGAACGACCTGCACGCCGACGGGCTCGACGTGCGGCGACTCTCGCGCGTGATGGACGTGCTCGTCTCCGAGCGGGGCCGTCCGCTGGCCGCTCACTGGCTGGAGGCGTGCGCGCTCGTCGACGTGCCGCGGGAGGCGGCCGTGCCCGAGGGAAAGCGCGTGTTGCTTTCGTTCCACGCGGACGGACCGATGGACGCGGGCGCGGCCGTGGCCGAGTGGCGCGCGACCCGAATCCCGAAGACGGCGCTGGTGAAGCACGTCGAGCCGCTCGGGCCGATAGAGCAGGGTGCGCGGCTGCTCGAGGTTCAACGCGCGCTCGCGGAATGGCTCGGGCCGGAACGCGTGACGGTGCTGGCGATGGGGCCGCTGGCCCTGCCGTTCCGCTGCGTGCTGGCGAGGCGAAACGCGCTCGACTACCTCGCGCTCGAGCCGCGCTTCTTCGCCGCTTTGGGGCAGCGGCTCTTGGCGGACGCGGTGCGCGAGGCGAAGGCCGACGCCCAAAGAATGCGGCTCGGGATCCTCGGCTCGAGCATCGCCCACTCGATGTCCCCGCGCATCCACCCGCAGCCGTTCGACCGCATCGACCTGCCGCCGGATGCCGACGTGGGCCGGCTCGTCGACGCGCTCGCGCCGTGGTACCGCGGCTTCGCGGTGACCAGCCCGTTCAAGAAGCCGCTCGCCAGGCATCTGGGAAGCGAGCTCGACGCCATCAACACGCTCTACCGCCGCGGCGGGCGCTGGGTGGGAGCGAACACCGACATCGAAGGAGCCGTCGCGGTGCTCGAGCGGCTGCCGCCCGGGAAGGTGACGGTGCTCGGCGACGGAGGCGTCGCGCCAGCCCTGCGCCAGGCTGCGTCGCGGCTCGGGCGACCGGTGGAGGTGCTCAAGCGCGCCGAGGCCGAAGGGCGCACCGTCTCGGGAGCGGTCGTGTGGACGTGGCCCGAGCAGGTGGGGGCGCCGGAGGGCCTCCGCTTCTCGGGCGCCGACGTGGCCATCATCGCCTACGGCCGAGCGGCGGTGCGGCTCGCGGCCGAGGTGGCCCGGCGCGCAGGACGGCCCAAGAGGCTCGGGCCGCGGTGGTTCGTTCGCCAGGCCCGCGCGCAGCGGGCGTTGTGGAATTCGGGCGACGGCTCGTGAAGCCCAAGCATCGACGATGGTCTGACAGGCCCGCCGTCGCGACAGCGCCGGGCTTCACGTGCAGCTCTCGCCGTGGACGGACGCTCGACCTGCCGCGATTGGGTCGGCCGCTTCTTGCGCAAGCTGGCGCGCGAGCCGAGGCCGCCGTCCGGCCCGTTGACGGAGGCCGGTATGTCGGCTGCTCCGGCGGCTCGGACCGGGTAGGGTGTGCCGGCGGAAGCCGCTGCGGCAGCTCGGGAAGCTGCTGCAGGCCTTACACGCCCGACGTGGCCGAGCCCTCGCGCGGTGCGTCGTCGGGCGCGCCTCGAGCTCAGCTCGTGCGGATGGCCTCCATCTGCCCATCGGCGAGCTGCCCGCGACCGGGCGCTCCGTCGATCGCGGGCGCGTCTCCACCGCATGATTCCTCGCGGCAGGGCGAGCCGGCGTGGGGCACCGGCCGCGGTTGAGCCGTCGCCAGCGCATCGCCACGTTTGGCTCTGGAGGCACAGATGGCGCATGTCGCGTTTCTGGTCGCAGATGGATTCGACGACGCCGAGTTGAGGCTGCCGTTCGAGCGGCTCTCGGAGGCCGGGCACGAGGTGGTGACGGTGGGCGAGGAGGCGAACCGGCCCCTCGAGAGCCGCAAGCAGATCGAGCGCATCGTCACTCACCGCGGCGTCGGTGATGTCTCGGCCGACGAGTTCGACGCGGTGGTCATCCCCGGCGGTTTCTCGCCCGACGTGCTCCGGCTCGACGCGCGCGTGGTGGCGCTGGTGCACGCCTTCGACCGCCAGCACAAGGTCATTGGAGCGATCGGCCACGGCCCGTCGCTGCTCATCGAGGCGGGGATTCTCGAGGGCCGCACCGTCACCTCGTGGCCGTCGATCAAGACCGACCTCGAGAATGCGGGGGCGCGGTGGGTCGATCGCGACGTGCAGGTCGACGACAACCTGGTGACCGCGCGCAAGCCGGCCGACCTGCCCGAGTTCATCGGCGCGCTGCTCAACGAGCTGAAGCCCGGCCACGTGCCGCACCCGAAGGTGGTGCCGGCGCCGTCGGCAGACCTGGAGGAGCGCGTCGACCGCGTGGGCCCGCACTGAGGCGCCGGCCAGAGGAGCGTGATGAACGAGCGCGAGGTGGTGCGCAGCGTCGCGGCGGCGCTGGCCCGCGAGCCGCGGGTGCAGCTCACTCATCGGCCGCTCCGCATCGGGTTCGACCATGGGGACCTGGTGCTCGACGGCGAGGTGCAGGACGTGGCGGCGAAGAAGCTGGCGCTCGAGAGGGCTGCGGCCGTCCCCGGGGTCGAGCGCATCGTCGATCGGTTGCACGTGGCTCCGGCCGAGGTCGTGCCCGACCGCGTGCTGCTCGCTCGCGTGTGCGGCGCGCTAAAGGCCGAGCCCGAGCTGCGCGGCGTGGAGATTCTCCCGCGTCGTCTCGAGCTGTCCGAAGCGGGTCGCCTCGGTGCCGACCGGCCCTGCATCGCGGTGAGCGTCGAGCGTGGCGTGGTGACGCTCGACGGCGCGGTGCCCTCGCTGAGGCAGAAGCGGCTGGCCGGCACGCGGGCATGGTGGACGGCGGGCGCGCGCGACGTGGTGAACGGCCTGTCGGTCGAGCCGCCCGAACCCGACAGCGACGAGAAGCTGGCCGAGGCGGTGCGGGCGGCGCTCGAGAAGGACCCCTCCGTCCGCTCGGGCGAGGTGCGGGTCGAGAGCCGGGGTGCGACGGTGCGGCTCGAGGGCGTGGTCGGCTCGGCCGAGGAGCGCGCCGAGGCCGAGCGCGACGCCTGGTGCGTCTTCGGCGTCGACCGGGTGGACAACCAGCTGCGCGTGTCGGGCCGCTGACCGCCCGCGCACGGGAGGACCGATGAGAGGACGGTGGCGGGCGCGCAAGAAGCTGGTCAAGCGCGCCGGATGGACGGTCGAGCGCGAGGTGCGCTCGGCGGGGGAGTACCGGTTGGAGCTCCGCTCTCCCGGCGGGCAGCCGGTCGAGGTGGTGGCCGACAGCCGGCCGAGCGCCTGGCGGAAGGCCGCGGCCAGGGTGGCGCCGAGGCCGGGCTGAATCTCAGGGCGTCGAGACGGTGACGGGCGAGGCACCGGGCACGGCCGGGTCGTGCGGCAGGCTCCCGCGCCGCGAGCGCAGGTACGCGAACGGCGTGGCCGACAGGAAGTTCGACACCCGCGAGGTGTACAGGTCGGCGTACTGCTCGATCTGCCGCGCCAGGTGGCTCTTGTCGTTGCCCGCGCGCGTCAGGAGGCCCCAGCGCGTGTTGAACAGCTCGGAGGCGGCCTTGGCCATCGGGCCGATCTCGGCGTCGAGCTGGGCCAGGCGCGCGCGCAGCTCGGTGAGCTCGGCCTGCAGCTTCTCTTCGTCGCCTCCGCCCGGCCCGTAGCCGGTGCGCTGCCGCTGCACCAAGAGCTTCAGCTCGCAGACGCGCTGCTCGAGCTTCTCCTTCTCCTCCATGCGCGAGACGAGCTGCGCCTCGGTGGGCAGAAAGCCCTCGAGCGCGGCCACCTCGTCCTCGATCTCCCGGAGGATGAGCGCGGTGCGCCAGCGCAGCACGTCCTTGGTGACGCGCACGTCGCCGAACATGTGGTCGCCGACGTAGAGGATCTCGTCGCCCGAAAACCCCAGATGCCGTTCGACCTCGCGGGCGCTGCCGCCGACGTACGCGGCTCCGGGCTTCAGCTCGAGCGCCGGCCGGAGCAGCCCGTCGGGCGTGACGACCTCGAAGAACGGGTTTCGCGTGGTGAAGAACTCGGGCTTGCGCGCCCCGACGATGACGACGTCGAACAGCTCGCGCCAGGTCATCTTCGGCAGGTACGGGTCGAACGCGTGCGACATCATCGCCGCGGTGTAGGGCCACTCGGAGTTGGTGACGAGGAGCAGCTTCTTGCCCGCGTGCTTCTGGTCGAGCAGCGCCAGCGCGGTCTCGGGGTCCGGCTCGACGTAGCGGGCGGGGTCCGAGAGGATCTGCGCCTTGAGCTTGCCCTCGACGTGGGCGGCGTCGGTCTCCTGCCGCACGCGCCGGTGGAGATCGGCGTAGCCCATCACGCCCGGGAGCGCCCGCGCGTCGAGCATCTCGACGAGCTGCGCGTACATGCAGGCCTCCGAGAGCGCGAACAGCGAGTTCAAAAAGTGCCAGCGCCCCTCGGCGAGGTCGACGATGGTGCGCGCGTACTCGCGGCGGGTCTCGGCCAGTTCCAGCGGCCGGGTGCCGTGCATCGCCTGCTTCACGAAGCCGAAGCGGTTGCACTTGAGGAGGTTGCCTCGCTCGGTATCCACCACCAGCCCGCGAATCACCATGCGCGGGTCGAATCGCAGCGACTCGACCGGCCAGCCCAACGCGGCGAGCCGCCGGCGCAGGTGCTCGTAGGCGGCGGTCTCCCAGTCCTCCACGCGGTAGTGCACCAGCGTGTAGTCCATGTCGTAGCCGATGGCCCGGATCGACCTCAGGTTGAGCGTCCGGTTGCAGAACAGGCGGCGGGCAGGCGAGCGCACGGGCGTCGTCGAAGGCATGGCCCGCATCTTGTCAGCCCATCGGCCGGGTTGCGCGGTCTGCGTCATCTGGTTCTGGTCGCTCGAGCCGTCCTCCGTTCGGGTGGCCCGCTCGGGCGAGCCGCCCCACCATCGCCGCATGGGAGGACGGAGCGGCGGATGGGCGCGCGGCGGGTCGCATTGCGCGGTGCTGCTGCTGCTCCTCTTTTGCCATGGCTGCAAGCGGCCGACCGGCTGTTCCGACTGCCAGGGCTGTTGTGCCGACGACGGCGTCTGTCGGACGTGCGGGGGCGGCGAGCGCTGCGAAGGCGGGCAGTGCCTGGCCACGTGCGGTCCGTCGACGTGCGACGGCTGTTGCACCGAGGACGGCTCGTGCGTCACCTCGCGCGAAGAAGATCGCTGCGGCCGCTCGGGCGAGCGGTGCCGGCCGTGCGAGGCCGAGGCGGCAATGCGGGTCGGCAAGAGCTGCGGAGTCGATTCCGACTGCGTGTCTCTGGGGGCCGGCGCCCTCTGCAAGCGCGAGACGGCCGCGAAAGCAGGCTACGACGGCGGCTACTGCACCCGTCCGTGCAGCGCCGAGCGGCCGTGCCCGTTCGGAACGGTGTGCGCCCGCCCGGGCTTCGGCGAGCCCGACTCGCTCTGCCTGGCGCCGTGCGGAGGAGACGCCGACTGTCGGCCCGGCTACGCGTGCTACGTGCTCGCTCCCGGAGCGATCGAGGCGGCGTGCTGGCTCTCGCCGCTGCCCGTCGATCCGCTCGCGGGCATCAGCCCGCCGGGCCTGATGGGCCAGAGCTGCAAGAGCGACGCGGACTGCCGCATGCAGCCTCCGACGTACGGGCCCGACGAGGGCTTTTGCTTCGAGGAGCGCCTCCCCGACGGCGGCGAGAGCGGCTTCCCCGGCGGCGCCTGCAGCGCCATCTGCGAGAGCGACGAGACGTGCGGCGACGGAGGCATCTGCGTCGTCTATGGCGTGCGGACCGGGCGGTGGATCTCCCTGTGCGGGCAGCGCTGCACGCCCGGAGCGCCGGCCGGCTGTCGCGCGGGCTACACCTGCCGGGCCCTCTCGCTTCCGCTGCCCGACGGTGGCGCGAACCCGGTGGCGACCGGCGTGTGTGAGCCCGCGCACGTTGGGTCGAACGCGACGCGCCCGTGAACGCAATGGCCGCTTCCTTTCCGGAAGTCGCGGTGACAACTACCGCCTGAAGCAGGAAGGGGGGAATCGTGGCGAACGCAGACCGTTTTCGTCTGTCTCTACTCGTCGCATCGCTCGCCGCCGCCTTCTCGCAGGCGCAGCCGTCCGCAGTGGGGCAGTGGTCGAGCGTGATGCGGTGGCCCGAGCCGGCGACGCACGCGGTGCTCCTGCCCACCGGAAAGGTGCTGTGGTGGACCGAGCAGGAGGTGCAGAACCTTCACCTGTGGGATCCCGCCACCAACGCCCAGACCGCCGTGCCGACTCCCGGCTTCAACCCGTTCTGCAGCGGGCACGCGCTCCTCGAGGACGGGCGCCTCTTCATCGCGGGAGGGCACATCGAGTCGCACGTCGGCGAGCCCAGGGCGACCCTGTACGATCCGTTCACCAACGCCTGGATTCCGCTGCCGAACATGAATGCCGGGCGCTGGTACCCCAGCGCCTTGACGTTGCCCTCGGGCGATGCGCTCGTCGTGGCCGGCAGCACCACGAGCAGCAGCGCTGCGAACACGCTGCCGCAGATCTGGGACGTGAAGGCCTTCGCCTGGCGCAACCTCACCGGAGCGCTCCTCGAGCTCGAGCAGTACCCGTGGCTGTTCGTCGCGCCCAACGGCAAGGTATTCTGCGCCGGGCCCGAAAAGACCGCGCGCTATCTCGACACCACCGGCGGTGGGGCGTGGACCGCGGTGGCCGACAGCTCGGGGGGCGAGCGCGAAGCGGGCTCGGCGGTAATGTACGCACCTGGCAAGGTGCTCATCGCCGGAGGCGGCGATCCGCCGGTCGCCTCGGCCGAGGTGATCGACCTCTCCGCGCCGCGCCCTGCCTGGCGCCAGGTCGGCGCGATGGTGAAGCCGCGCAAGCAGCACAACATGACCGTGCTCCCCGACGGCACCGTGCTGGTCACCGGCGGCAGCTGCGGCGTGGGGCGGAACAACGAGTCGTGCCCCGTGCTGGAGACGGAGATCTGGGACCCGAAGACCGAGCGTTTCACCGTGGTCGCGCCCTCGCGCGTCTTCCGCGGCTACCACTCGACGGCGCTGCTTCTGCCCGACGGGCGGGTGCTCTCGGGGGGCGGGGTGAGGACCGGCAGCATCGAGATCTACTCGCCGCCGTACCTCTTCAAGGGCAGCCGGCCTTCGGTGGCCAGCTCGCCCGACTCGGTGCGCTACGGCGAGACGTTCACCGTGGCCACGCCGGACGCCGCCCGCATCGCCCGCGTCACGCTGATTCGCGTCGGGGCGGTGACGCACGCGTTCAACCAGAGCCAGCGCTTCCACGAGCTTCAGTTCACCGCCAAAGAGGGCGCCATCGACGTCGCGGCGCCGCCGAGCGCGGCGATCTGCCCGCCCGGGCCGCACCTGCTCTTCTTGCTCGACGCGAACGGAGTGCCCTCGATCGGCAAGATGGTGAGGGTCGGCGGCACGCCGGTGCCGATCGCCGACCGCGTCGTGGTGGTGGCGCCGAACGGAGGAGAGAAGCTCCGCGCGGGAGGCAGCTTCGAAGTGCGTTGGGTGGCGCAGGGCGCATCGGGTACGTACACCGTCGAGCTCTCCGACGACGGCGGCGCCACCTGGACCGTGCTGGCGCGAAACGTCGCGGGCCACAGCTACGTCTGGACGGTGCCGCCGGTCGAGACCGAGCGCGCGCGCATCCGCGTGACCAAGGACGGCGCACCCGCGGTGACGGACACGAGCGATCTGCCGTTTGCCGTGTCGCTGGGGCTGTGCGCTCCGTGTGGGCCGACCGAGCCGTGCGCGGCCGGGTTCGCCTGCGTCGAGGGCGCCTGCCATCGCCCGTGCAGCGCCGGCCTTGCCGACTGCGCCTGCCAATCGGGGCCCATCGTGGCGGTCTGCGCCTGCCCGGGCGAGGTGGTGAAGGAGGGCGAGCGCTGCGAGGAGAGGGGCTCGGGCGCTTTCCCCATCTGCTCGACCGGCCTCGAGTGCCACAAGGGCCGGTGCCGCAAGGCGCCGAAGCAGACCGTCTTCGACACCCGGCATCTGGCGACGGCGGACAGGCCGAGCGCCGAGCCGGCGGTGGTAGCTCCCGAGGAACCGAAGCTGCCCGGGCCCAGGGACAATCCGCGCGGCTGCGGCATGTCGCTCGTGCTCTCGACGCTGCTCCTTTCGTTCGTGGCGGCGAGGAGACCGATGCGATGAATGGCCTGGCGCGTCGGCTCGGGTGGCTCCTGCTGTCGTTTGCCTGCGCAGCGCCGCCCGATGGAGGCGAGGTGGCGTCGTCGCGGCAGCCGCTCACCCGCGACGAGGCGCTGAGGAAGCTTGCTCCGCCCTCGCTCAAGACGGCGAGGGTGGAAAGGCCCTCACAGCTTTCCAAGCTGGTGCGCGACGAAGCGGCGGCGGTGGCGCTCGGCAAGGCGTTCTTCTGGGACGTGCAGGTGGGCAGCGACGGCCGGACGGCGTGCGCCACGTGCCACCACCACGCCGGCGCCGATTCGCGGCGCTCGGGCACGGTGCACCCGGGCGCCGATGGCCGGTTCGGCGTTTCTGGCGCGCTTTCTGCCGCCGCGTTTCCCTTTCATCGCCGGGCCGACCCGTTCGACGGCAGGTCGGCGGTGACGTTCGACGTCGACGACGCCGTCGGCTCGGGAGGAATCCAGCGGAGGCGGTTCCGCGCGCTCGTGCCCGGCAGCGCCGAGGAGCTCGGCGACCTTCTGCCCGATCTCGTCTTCGGCGCGGACCGACAGGTGACGCCGCGCAACGCTCCCAGCGTCATCAACGCCGCCTTCAACTTCCGCAGCTTCTGGGACGGCCGCGCCAGCTTCTACTTCAACGGGGTGAACCCCTTCGGGCCCTCCGACGCGAACGCCCGCGTCTGGGTCGACGACGGGCTCGGCATGAGGCCCGAGCGGTTGCTTCTGGACCACGCCTCGCTGGCATCGCAGGCGGTGGGGCCGCCGGTGAGCTCGGTGGAGATGGCCTGGGAAGGCCGCACCATGCCGATGCTCGGGCGCAAGCTGTTGGGCCTGAGGCCGCTGGCCAGACAGCGCGTCCACCCGGAGGACGGCGTGCTCGGCCCGTACGCGCACCCCATCGGCACGGGGCTCTCCGAGAGCTACGGCGAGCTCATCGCGCGCGCCTTCCACCCCCGTTACTGGCAGTCGAGCCAGACGACGCCCGAGGGCCTGCCGATCGTCGAGGCCAACTTCGCGCTGTTCTGGGGCGTGTCGCTCATGCTCTACCAGGCGACGCTGGTGTCGGACGACGCCCCGTTCGACCGGTGGGCCGAGGGAGACGACGGTGCGCTCACCGAGCAGCAGAAGGAAGGGCTGTCGCTGTTCTTCACCATGGCCCGCTGCGGAGGGTGCCATTCCGGCCCCGAGCTGACGTCGGCCAGCGTTCGCGAGACCTCCCTGACCGAGCTGCCCGTCCGCCGCATGATGCAGAAGACCGCGGTGGCGATTCACGACACCGGCTTCTTCAACATCGCGGTGCGCCATGCGGCCGAGGACGTCGGGCTGGGCGCGGACGATCCGTTCGGGCGGCCGCTCTCCTTCGCCAGGCATCTGGCCGCGCGCGGAGTCGGCGACCTCGCGGCCGTGATGCGCTGCCGGGCGGATCCGTCGTGTGCGCGCGCTCCGGCCGGGTCGGTGCTGGGCGTGCCGATGACGCTCTACACCGAGTTGCCGCTCGCCATTCGCGGAGCGTTCAAGACACCCACGCTGCGCAACGTCGAGCTGACCGGGCCGTACATGCACAACGGCTCGATGGCCACGCTGCGGCAGGTCATCGAGCTCTACGCGCGCGGCGGCAACTTCGCCTCGGCCAACGCCGACGCCATCGGCACCGAGCTCGAGCTCGTGGCGATCGAGAACGTGTCCGATGCCGCGGCGCTCGAGGCGTTCCTCCGCGCGCTGACCGACGAGCGCGTGCGGTTCCAGCGCGCCCCGTTCGATCACCCCGAGCTGCCGCTGCCGGACGGCACGGTGCTCCCCGCGGTGGGACGGCATGGCGGGCCGCCGCTCGAAACCTTCGAGGAGTCCTTGCCGCCATGACGCGCTGGACGGTCTGGTTCGTGGCGTTGCTCTCGGGCCGCGCCGCCGCCCACTCGGTGGACTTCGAGCTCGTCCATCCGGTGGGCATCGTGCAGGCCGATGGCGGCGTCGTCCCGCTTCGCTGGCAGATGACGCCGGCGGCCGAGGTGTGGACGCTCGAGACGTACGTCACCCCCAGGCCGCTCTCGAACTCGGATACGCCGTGGGAGAGGGGCTCGGAGGTGCTCGTCGACCGGCGGCCGCTCGTCGGACCGGCCGGAGAGGTGCCGTGGAACACGTCGGGGCTCGCCCCCGGGTGCTATCAGCCGTTCGCGCTCGTCATCACCTCGGACGAGGCCACCTACGCCGCGGGGCCGGCGAAGATCGTCGTCAGAGGCCCGACGTCGGTGCCGCCGGCGATTTGGGTCACCAACGCGCGCACGGAGCGCGTCGATGCGTTCGGGAGATTCCATGTCCGCTTTCGCGTGGTGGATCCCGACAGCCCGACGACGGTGACGCTGAAGTACGGCGACGGCTCGACCGAGCACACCATCGTCGAGGGCCTGTCCTTTCCTCCGGGCGCGACCGAGGTCAGCTACGCGTTCGACGTGTCCAATCTGCCCGTCGGCTATTACGACCTGTACGCCGAATCGCGCGCCGAGGGAGAGCCGAGCTGCGGCGCGTATTGGGAGTCGGTGATGTACGTGCCCGGAGGGCCCTACGCCGACGGCGGAACGTCACTGCCGGCGCCTGACGCCGCATCTTCGCAGCCGCCGCGAGCTTCCATCTCCATCGAGCGGGCGCCGGACGCCGTCGGTCCCTTCGCGGAGCCGAAGGGCTGCGCCGGTTTCCTCGGAGCGCTGCTGCTCGCCGTGGTGCAGTGGAGCCCACGTCGCGACCGCACCGGCGCGCGGGAAAGGGCGAGGTGAGCGCCGTCGGCTTCCACGAGCCTCTCGGCAGAGGTGCATTTCGCTGTCGCTGAAGGCGCCGGTGACCCTCACGGGGCGCTCGGTGAGGTCGAGGTCGTCACGCACTGAGCAGCACCGGCCCCATCCGGTTCAAGAAGTCGTGCAAGGGCTGGCGCTCTTCCTTCAGCGCTCGGAAGACGGTGTCGAGATCGAGCTTCCGGTAGATGTGCGCGATCACATTGCGCAAGCCGACCCAACCCTCGACCTGGCTGGCAAGCGTCTGGTCGAGCAGCCCGTTCTGCGCCAACAGATGAAGCGCTTCGCGGTAGGTGCGGGGAATGCCCAGCCCGCGTTCCGCCACCGCCAAATTTGCGAGGTCGATCAGGTCCTGCGCCACTCTGTAGACCGCGAACAGCACCATGTTCTGAGCGTCGCGGTTCTTGATGAACGCGTCGTAGGAGACCTCGCTCGCGTACCGATCGAGGTCCGCCAGGTCGCGTTTCAGCGCGGCCAGCAATTCCTCCTTGCTCACCGCCGGAAGCTCCGAGCAAAGGCGTGGCGCAGCCGCTCCATCACGGGAGCAATGTCCTGATAGCGGCTGAAGACCGACGCCTCGAAGGCCACTCTCGCCTCGCGGTCGCCCTCGTAGATGCGATGACCGCTAGAGAGGACCTCCATGTCGAAGATGACGTCTTCGTCCGACAGCGGGCGCACGTCCACCGGCAATGCAGCCGGCGCGGTTTCTTCGAGTCGGCGCGAAAGCCTGGCCTGTTCTGCCAACGCGAGTGGTTGCCCTCCTCGGATGAGCAGACCCACGTCGAGGTCGGAGGCCGGCTGGCCCCTTGCCGCCGAGCCGTACAGGTATGCCGCGGCCACCTGCGGGAACTCTTTCCACACCGGGGCCCAGATGCTCCTCAAGCGATCGGGGAGATCTTCCGGGACGGACAGCCTTCGGTGGTCGGGCTCGAGTGCCACGGTCGACACGATAGGCCTGCTCGACAGGCGCGGCAATCTCACCTCGGCCACGCCGACACCATCGGCGCAATGAACGCCATGAAAAAGGGCGCCGGCCTTTCACCGGCGCCCTCCTTCCGTCGCGCCATCGGAGATGCTTCCACCCGCCTCGCGACGAAGAGGCGTCACCTCACGGCGGAGAGCTCTTGGTCTTGATGGTCAACATGACCACCAGCCTGCTGCCGTCGGCGAACGCGGTCGACACGTTGTGGCTCTCACACGACTCGTTGGGGAAGATGCAAATGCTGGTGACCCCGATGGGCTCGCGAATGGCGTCGCTGGGTGATCCACTCTCGAGTGTTGCGATGGCGGGCAGCTGGTAACCGGTGTTCAGGAAGACCCAGCGAAGGCCGGACGGAAGCGCGTTGCCCTTCGAGGGGGCATCAGACAGAAGCAACCGCCAGGACGGGCTCGGACCCGTCCTGTCGACCTCACTCGCATACAGCACGCCATATGCGGTGGCGCCGGAGCGATCGAGAATGTTGATGGTGATGCTGTTTCGATTGCCATCTGGAGTGCGCGCGGGTGCCCAGGCCACCCAATCGGTCTGCAGGTCGATCACCCCGTCGCCGTCGAGGTCGCCGCGCACCGAACGCCGAAGAACGAGCTGTGGATTGACCTGCAAAGGTTCGATGGCCACCTGGGAATTCGACGGTACCCACTTCTTCTGGCCATGGTCCAACGCGGCCTGACGGGCCGCATCGGCCTTCGTCAGCTTGGCTCCGTACCCGGCCGGATCCAGTGCCACCAGCGCACGGTCGCTCGAGGCCGGAAGGTCGGGCGAAAACTCGAGCTCGCCGAAGATGTGCACGAGAGCAGGTCTGGCATTATTGCTCTCCCCTTTCCCGAACTCGATTTCGATGTCGACCTCCGGCGGCTTCGTCAACTTGCAGGTCAGCCTGATTTTGGGTGGTTTTGCTTGGCTGGCTGCGATGGCTTCGTCCAAATGGGGGCTGTCGCAACCCGTACACGACAAGAGCGCCCGGGCCAGGACTCTGGGCGGAGCGTCATTGCTGCGGATTTCGATTCTCTTCGGTAGCGCGCCGGTGCCCGCTTGTCCCCCGGGGACGTAGACGGCCTTGCCCTGGCCGCTGGTGGGTTGCGCTCCGGGACGGGGAATCTTCCGCCACGAAACGAGGCCCAGCTCGGTCTCTTCCCTCAACAGGCCCTCACGCAGACGCGCGACCGCCGAGGGCGAAAGGAGAAACACCATCTCGGCATCGCCCGAACGCGCATACGTCCACGGCGTGTCCTTCAACGCCACCGTCGTTCCGGGGAAGAACCTTTCCCATTCGGGCTTGACCTGCCTTTCCAGGTCCAGCTCCACCGCCTCCCGGAATGCCTCCATGTCCCTGGAGAGCTGGGCGTAGTCCGGCGGAGTCGCCTGTTCGCCGGCGTCGGGCTCTCCCTCGGGACAACGACTCGGTTGCTGGCAGGCGCCGGCCAGAAGGCAAAGCCCGATGACTGAATACTTCAACCTCTCGAACCGTCTTCTCACAAGATGCCTCCCCATGAAGATGAGATTTGGGTTGCCCGTCGATGAGAAGCAATCGTTCGGCCATTGTGAAGCAATGTGGAATTCGTCCGAGTTCCAGGCGTTTTTGCGTGTAAAAGAAAATGGCAGCGCGACGTGGTCGTCAGGCCGAACGGGTCGAGAGGTGGCGCTGCATCGAGGGGGCTTGGGCTGCTCGAGATGAAGAACGGCTCCCTCAGACGATCGGGCTGCCTTCGCATTCATGGGGGCCTTCTTCGGCCCTGCTCAATCATCGGCCCCGAGCTTCTCGTCGAGGCTCTGCAGTCGCGAGTAGAGGCGCCGGCGCGTGATTCCCAACATCTTCGCCGCCAATGTCTTGTTGCCTCCCGCGCGCTCGATGGCCGCGTGCAAGAGCGCGCGCTCGAAGGCGTCGAGGTTGAACCCGTCGACCAACAGCGCGGCCGGGTTCGACGGGCTGGCCGCGGACGGGCTCCCGGGCGCCTCGAGGTGGCTGGGTCGGATCTCGTCCTCGCCCGCGAGGATGAGCGCCCGCTCGAGCGCGTTGTAGAGCTCGCGCACGTTGCCCGGCCACCGGCTGGCCGACAATGAGGCGCGCGCTTCGGCGGACAGCTTCGCCGCGGGGAGGCCCCGCCGGGCCAGAAAAGCCTCGGCCAGCGGCAGCACGTCCTCCGGCCGCTCGCGCAAAGGCGGCACGCGAATGGTGAAGACGTTGAGCCGGTAATAGAAGTCTTCGCGGAAGCGCCCGGCCTGCACCGAGGCGGCCAGATCGCGGTTGGTGGCGGCGATGACGCGAACGTCGACGCGGCGCGACTCGGTCGAGCCCACCGGCACCAGCTCGCGGTCCTGCAAGAACCGGAGCAGCTTCACCTGCGTCGCGGGCGTCACCTCGCCGATCTCGTCGAGGAACGCGGTGCCACCGTCGGCCGCGGCGAGGTGGCCGGTGCGCCGCGCATGGGCGCCGGTGAACGCTCCCTTCTCGTGGCCGAAGAGCTCGCTCTCGAGCAGCGGCTCGGGCAGCGCGGCGCAGTGAATCTCCACCAACCGCCCCTGCGCGCGGTTGCTCGAGTAGTGAATGAAGCGCGCCAGCTCGGTCTTGCCGGTGCCGCTCTCGCCGAGGAGCAGCACCGTGGCGTCGGTGACCGCCACCTGCCGGGCCGCGGCCAGCACCTCGCGCATTCGAGCGCTCTGGGCCACCAGGCTCGGCGTGAGCCGTTCGACCAGGTGGCGGCTCTTCTGCTCGGCCTGGCGCTGGTCCGACAGGCGGCGCACGCGCAGGCGCAGCTCGTCCATCGAGAACGGCTTGGTGAGGTAGTCGGCCGCGCCGGCCTTCATCGCCTCGACCGCGCTCTCGGCCGAGCCGTAGGCGGTCATCAGCACCACCTCGGGTGGTGGCGACTTCCCCCGCGCGTGCCTGAGAATCTGCAGGCCGTCGACCCCGGGCATCTTGAGGTCGGTCACCACCACGTCGAACTCGCGCGCGTCGAGCTCGGCCAGCGCGGCCTGCCCGTCGTCGGCCCGCATCACCGTGCAGCCGTCGAGCGAGAGGGCCTCGGCCACCAGCTTGCCGAGCTTCACCTCGTCGTCGACCACCAGCACCCTCGTCATGCGTCCGCTCCTCTGACCGGCAGGCGCACCTCGAACGTCGCGCCCCGCTCGGAAGGTAGCAGCCTCAGCGTCCCTCCGTGCCGCTCGACGAGCCTCCGCGAGAGCGCCAGGCCGAGCCCCGTGCCGCCGGCCTTCGTGGTGACGAACAGGTCGAACAAATTGGCGCGGATCTCCTCGGGCACCCCGGGCCCCTCGTCGGCGATGGTGGCCACCACCTGCCCGTCGACCGCGCGCGCAAAGAGGGCAATCTCCCCGCGCTTCTGCGCCTGCGCCGCGTTGGCCAGAAGGTTGGTGAAGACCTGGTGCAAGCGCCGCGCGTCGGCCTCGACCAAAGGCAGCTCGGCCCACTCGCGCCGCACCCGAATCTCCTTCCATCGGGCCTCGGCCGCCTTCGCCGCCTCCTCCATCACCGAGGCCAACGACACCCATGAGAGGTGCAGCGGGCGATCGGCCGACAGATCCAGCAGATCCTCGGTGAGCCGCTGCAGCCGGTGCACCTCCCCCAAGAGGTCGCCGAGCGACTCGCGCGTCCGCTCGTCGACGGGGCGCTCGCGCATCAGGTCGATGGTGGCGCGCATCACCGAAAGCGGGTTGCGAATCTCGTGCGCGGCGATCGCCGCCATCTTTCCCACCGTCTCGCCTCGCGCGGCCCTGGCCAGCGCCTCTCGACGCTCGCGCTCGAACCTGGCGTACCGCCAGGCGGCCACCGCCAGCATCGCGGCGACCAGCACCGACAGCGCACCCCCGACGACGGCGGCGCGCCTGAGCTCGGCCTGCGGCTCGACGAACGAGCTGCCGCCCTCGAGCACCAGCACCGACCGTACCTCGCCGGACGGGTCCCGCACGGGGAAGTACCCGGACATGACCTCGAGCTCGCCCAACCTGTAGCTCGACGAGACGCTCGAGCGGCCCTCGAGCGATGCGGCCACCCGGTCGGCGTCGGTGCGCAACAGGTCGATGTGCGCGCGGGGCTCGCCGGTGGCGTCGGCGCTGACCTTCAGCGATCGGTCGACCAGGTACGCTCCGTCGAGGGCGTTGGCCTTCATCACCGACGCGAGAAGGCCGGGCGTGGGTGGCGCGGCGGTGAGAAGGGACGCCGCCGACTCGCCCGCTCCCGAAAGCCGCGCCTCCAGCACCCTGCCCACGGCCGATCGGCCCGCGGTGTAGAGGTAGGCGGTGACGCCCGCCGCGCCGGTCAGCCCCAGCGCCGCCGCCGCCAGCGGCACGAGCACGCTGCTGGGCCTGAAAGCCGGCTCGGTCACAAAACCCCCATCGAATACACCACCCCGGCGGTCGCGGTCAGTCGGGTGAAGGAGAACGCGGCCGCGCTCGACTGCGCGCGCTGTCCGCCCAGCAAGAGCTGCAACGTCCAGCGGTTCGCCAGCTCGTATCGAGCCCAGGCAGCCGCCTCGACGGTCCAGTCGCTGCGGCGCAAGGTGAGCCACGGGTCGGTCGCGTCGTATTCCCGGTTGGCTCCCTGCGCGAAGAGCTCGAGCGACAGATTCTCGGCGGCGTCGAGCCGCACCCGTAGAAAGGCGGCGTGCTCGACGTGGGCGAAGGCCGTGTCCGCCGCCAGGTCCCGGCCGAAGCGGTAGCCTGCTCCGAACGAGGCCCGAGCCGCAAACACGTCCACCGACGCGACCGCACCGTGGTGGAGACCCGAGTAGCCCTGCAGGTCCTCGTGGGTGAAGCGCTGGAGGCGCCCGACGTAGCCGACGGTCAGCACCCAGGGCGACAGCAGCGCGCGGCCCGAAGCCTCGAGGCGATGCGCCGACCGGTGGAGCGCCGCGCTGATCCACGAGGCGTCGAACCCGTAACCGGCAGACGCCACCAGGCCTCGCCCGGAGAAGGCGTAGCCGGCCGCGACGTCGGCCAGGCCGGAGTCGAAGCGCGAGCTCCGGGCGAGCTTGCGGTACTGCCCCCGGGCGCGCGCGAACGGGCCGGTCTGGCCGAGCGGCTTCAGCGCGGCGCCGGCCTCGAGCGCCACCGATGCGTCCGGCGACGCCACATCGGGCGAAAGCTCGGCGTTTCCGTCGTAGCCCGCCTCCAGCGCCGCGACGATGGAGACGCGGCCGTCGCGGTGCGCCGACCGGCGGAGCTCGCCCATCGCCGCGGAGAGGCGGGAGTCGAAAGGCGCGTCGATTCGGTCGAGGTGGGCCGCGGCGCGGGCGGAATCGCCCTCGCGCAGCGCCAACAGCCCCAAGAGCAGGTCGGCCGGCGAGGCATGCGATGGCTCGTCGCGGGCGCGGAGCAGCCACTGTCGCGCGCGCTCGCCATCGCCCAGCTCGAAGTGACAGACGCCGGCGAGCAGCGCCGCGGAGCGGTCGTGTGGGTCGGCCGCATCGAGGGCCTCGAGCGCCCCCCGCCAGTCGCGCCGCGACATTCGGGCCATCGCCTCGGCCAGCACCGATTCTTGCGTCGTGGCGGGCTCGGCGCAGGCGCGGGCCAGGCCGGTGCGGGCGGCCGTCCGCGCGTCGTCGTGCGAGAGCGCCGCGCGGAAGGCGGCGCGCGCGCTGTCGACGCGACCGGCCGCCAGCTCCTCCTCGCCGATCTCGACGTAGGCGCGGGCCAGCGCGGAATTCCGCTCGCCGCGCGTGGGCACATCGCACCCGTCCGCCGTTGCGCCCAACAGCGCTGACCAGACGAGCGCCGCCATCACGGCGCCTTCACCCCCTCGCGAGGCGAGCTCGCGACCTGCACGGCCTTCTGCGCCTCGGCGACCCGGTAGCCGTCGGCGCGCTTCTGACCGAGGGCGATCGCCTCGCGCAGATAGGCCAGCTCGAGCGCGGTGCGGCCCGACGCCCGCGCGAACGTGGCCCGCTCGTGGTACCAGTCGATGGCGCCGGTGGGCGGCGGCCCGGCCAGAACGGCGGCGATGTCGGCCCGCAGCTTCTCGGCGTGGGCCTTGATCTGCGGTCCGGCCTGGGCCGCCACGTGCTCGAGCAGCCGGTCTGCGCAGCCGTAGAGCCGCGCCCCGTAGCAGGCCAGGGCCTGGTAGTAGCTGAGCACCGCGTCGCGGGCATCGGGGGCGAGCCGCTCGGCCTCGGCGAAGGCGCCGATGGCGTCCTCGTACCGGTCGAGCTTCACCAGCGTGGCGGCGACGTACCAGGCCACGTCGGCCCGGGCGCCGAGCTTGCCCGCCAGCTTGAACGCCACCAGCGCCTCGGCGTACCGGCCCGCGCGGAAGTGGCGCGCGCCTTCGAGCAGGTGGGCGTCGGCCGCAACCTGCTCGGCCGCGCTCGACGTCGCGAAAAGCGCGGCGAGGCAGAACCCCAGGGCCAGACCGCTACGGTCGCGGAGGGCGTTCATTGACGGGAGGGGCTGGCCTCGTGGGAGTTTGGGGCCTGGTGGTCAATACCCGGCTCTTCGCCGCCGCCGCCTGGGCATCGAGCGCGGCATTGGGCACGGGCGCCGCCGTGCGCGCCGAAGCGCCCGCGGCCCTCTCGAGCGCCTCGTCGGCGATGGCCGGAGCGTTCGCCTTCGCCGCCTCGAGTGCCGCCTGGTTCGCCGCACCGCGAAGGTCCACCGGCAGCTCGCGGGGCTTCTGCATCTTCGGCGGCGGCGACCGGCTCGGCATCGCCGGCGGGTCGCGCGGAAGGGTGGCGCCCTGCTCGAGCGCGGCCCGGACCGCGGCGTGGGGATCGACCCGCTCGTCTGCCGAGGCGGCCAGGGCGACGAACGCGGTGAGGGCGAAGACCACCTTCATGGGCTCATTCCCCGGCAGCACGGAGCGTGCCGCGCACAAAGCCATTGTAGACGCGCCCGCCAAAGGCGGCGACTGCACGGGCCGGTTCGCCGGCTGTACCGGTTGGGACACCGGGTGCGGGCCAGGGCGGCTCCCATCGCTCTGAGCTCGATGGTGGCCGCGCGGTTGCAGCGGGCGTTCACGCCCCAACCCTCTTCGAGGAGCGCCATTCATGCGTCGCTCGTTGCCGTACCTCGCGCTCGCGGTGTTGTCCGCGTGCGAGAAGAAGCTCGAAGGCCCATCGCCCTCCGTCGGCGGCGTTTCGCCTCCGGCCGCCTGTCACGAGCAGCTCACCACCACGGTCGAGCTCTCGGGCGAAGGTCTCTCGCCGCTCCTCACCGGAGCGCTGGCGGGCAGCCAGCTCGAGCTTCCCCGAATCACCTTGAGCCGGGTGAAGGACCTCACCGGCGCACCCGCGTCGGGCTCGGTCGAGATTCCCGACGATCCGAAGGACCCGTCGAGCAGCCGGGTGCGGTGGAAGAGCCAGCAGTCGATGTCGTTCCAGGTCTACCCCGAGCTGCGCCTCGAGGGGGGCCTCTACGACATCGGCGTGGCGAACGCCAACGGCCAGAGCACGACGTATTCGGGCGGGCTGCTCGCGGTGCCGCCGCCGACCCTGACCAGCGTCTCGCCCGATCTCGTCTGCGGCGATGCGCAGACCGAAATCGTCCTCGCCGGCGACTTCTTCCTCAGGGGGTTGGGCGGCAAGCCGACGGTGAGGATCGGCGACAAGACGTTCGCGCCGACGGCGATGGAAGGCTGCCGCGAGCTCCCCGGCGGCTCTGGGCTCGAAGCCTGCACCACCCTCCGGCTCACCCTGCCGGCCGACAGCCTGGCCAAGGCGGTGCACGCCGTCAGCGTCATCAACCCCGGCCCGGTGCAGTGCGCCACCACCGGGCTGATGAAGCTCACCGTGGTGCCCGAGCCGACCCTCGAAAGGCTGAAGCCCGATCTGGTGTGCACCGCCCAGGGCGAGAACGTGCTCGAAGCTTCCGGTACGGGCTTTCTCACCGTCGACGGGGCCACGCCGAAGCTCATCCTCTCGAACGACAGCCTGACGGTGACGCTGGACACCCTCGCGTCGAGCTGCCAGATGCTGAGCGGACCGTCGCAGACGGTGCAGACGTGCACCACCTTGACCGCCACGCTCGGGCAGGCCGCGCTGCCGCCGGGCTCGTACAGGGCGAGGGTGCTCAACCCCGCGCCGGCCGGCTGCAGCTCGGCGCAGGACGTCGGTTTCGTGGTGGTGCCCGCTCCCGAGGTGACGCAGGTGGTGCCCGACGTCGAGTGCAATGCCGACGGAGCGGTCGGCGTCCAGGTGAACGGCACGGGCTTTCTGGTGGTGAACGGCACCAACCCCACCGTGCTGGTGGGCACCACCGAGCTTCAGGCGACGCCCGGCGGCTGCACCGCCGTCGGCGGCACCACCCAGAACGCGCAGACGTGCACGCAGCTCATGGTGTCGGTGCCCTCGACGGTGCCCTTCGGCGCCCACGACGTGGTGGTGAAAAACCCGACGCCCGCGGGCTGCTCGAGCGGAGCCGGCAAGAAGCTGACCCTCTTCGACCGGCCGACCATCGCCTCCATCGTGCCGGCCGGGGTGTGCTCGCAGTCGGGCGGCACGCCGGTGGTCATCACCGGCACCAACTTCGTCACCATCGCCCAGGGCACCACCAAGGCGGTACCCATGGTGGCCATCGGCAATCAGACCTACACGCCCACCGCCGGAGGGTGCCAGACGGTGCCCGACACCGCCCTGCCGGTGGAGACGTGCACCACGCTGACCATCACCGTGGCCGGCACGAGCTTTGTGCCCAGCACGTACTCGCTCACGGTCACCAACCCAGAGCCCTTGGGCTGCAGCTCGAACGCCACCAACAACTTCGCCATCAACCCGCCGCCGACCATCACCTCGGTGGCTCCCACCAACCTCTGCTCGGGCGGCGAGCGGGTGCAGCTGACCGGCGCCAACTTCGTGCCGGGAGCCACCGTGTCCATCGCTCCTTTGGATGGAGGATCGCCCATCTTTGCCCAGTCGGTGGCGGTGGACGGCGGCACGGCCCTGGCCTCGTTCCCCTCGGGGCTGCCGACCGGCACGTACGAGCTGACCCTCTCGAACGGAGACGGCTGCTCGGCCAGGGCTCCGACGAACGTCACCGTCATTCCCGGGCCGCAGCTGTTCTTCGTGGATCCGAGCGTCGTCTACAACGGCATCACCGTGCAGGCGACGGTCTACGGCACCGGCTTCACCTTGCCGGTGAACGACATCGCGCTGCTCTCGGCCGACGGCGGAGCCGCCATCTCGCTGCCCGTCACCAACGCCACCCAGGTGAACCGCGCCCAGGTGCTGATGCGCAACGTCGACGGCGGGCAGCTCTTGCCCGGCATGTACGGCATGCTGCTCGACGACAGCACCAGCTGCATCGCCAGCCTGCCGAACGCCGTCACCGTGGTGGACCAGGCGACGCTGGTGCTCAAGGGCATGGAGCCGCCGTTCGGCGCGCAGGGGGTGAGCACCGGCGTGTCGATTCACGCCGACGTGATGGCCTCGGCCGACGCGGGCTTCGCTCCGGTGCCGCGCGTGTACCTGAACCCGTCGAACCCCTCGCCCAACACCGTGGCCTCTCCGGTCGGCGCGGTGGCCTACGTCAACGAGTCGACCCTCACCGCGCTCGTTCCGGCGCTCCCGGCCGGCGATTACGACCTCATCGTCGTCAACCCGGACCGGCGGGTGGGCTTCAAGGCCGGCGCGTTCAAGGTGACCGCGCCCACGCAGCCGCCGCCCACCATCAGCTCCATCTCGCCCGGCTCGCTGCCCAACACCGGCGCCTCGTCGCTGAAGATTCTCGGCGCCAACTTCCGCAACCCGCTCACCGTGACGCTCCAGTGCGTGGACCAGAACGGCGCGCCGGTGGCGTCGCCGACGGTGAACGTCTCCGGCAATCCGACCGCGACCGAGATTGACGTCTCCATCTCCAACGTGGGCGCGGCCGCCGCGTGCGTGGTGCGTGTCACCAACGCCGACAATGGCACCTACGCCGACTTCTCGGCCCTGGTCTTCACCAACCCGGCGAAGAACCTCTACCCGGCGCAGAACGGCCCCTCACTGTCCCACTTTGGGAGGGTTGAAGCCCTCGCCTTTAGGCGACAGCTTCAGCGTCGGTTCGGCTAGGGTGGCGATGTGGGCTA
>FWPU01005343.1_pt1 | contig 28081 bp, 27 predicted proteins | sample 2228361 | NCBI WGS metagenome assembly FWPU01 (sample SAMEA103939777, study PRJEB20133) | metagenome
TCTCTCCGAGGCCGTCCCTAATGGGCGGCATGGGGGACCATGCTGCTCATTAGTACACCCAACCGCCGACATCTTAAACATACAAGGGGGCCATAGATTGACCAACGCTGTGCCCTTAAGCACTGGGGGTGAGGTCAGTCCGGCCTGGCCAGCTTCCAGCTACCCTCCCCCTCATCCCTTCGGCAAGCTCCGAGCCTGCCGGGGGCGATGGGGGGAGACCTCTGCCCAAACGAGGTCTTGTTAGGCACTCTAAGGCAGGGCCTGTGTCCCTCTTTCACCCCTGGTACGCTGCGCCCTGCGCTTACACCGAGCATTCGCCCTCTCCCCGCTCCACGCGGTACAGCACCGTCTTGTCCCAGTCCATGTAGAGGTGGATGGTGTCGCGGCCAAGCTCGCCCACGCCCTTGAACTCCTCCAGCAGCGTCTCGAAGGCCGCCGGCCCTACCCTCGCCACGAACTCCCTGAAGGGCTCACCCTCGTTGCGGCCCGCCTGGTAGAAGGCGAGGACGCGTTTCAGCGCCTCGGGCACTCGTTTGGCCGGCACCCTGGTCTTGACGCGCGTGCCCAGCCGGGCGTTGCCCTCGCCGTAGCTGCCCCCGAAGAACAGCTCATAGGCCGGCACCGGCTGTCCGCCCGGCCCCTTGATGGCCGCCCCGTGGAAGCCGATGTCGGCGATGTGGTGCTGGCCGCAGCCGTTGGGGCAGCCGCTGACTTTGATGTGCAACTGCTTCACCAGCGGGTCCGTGATGCCCATCTCGCCCAGTGTCCTGATGATGGCCCTGCCCAGGCCCATGGAGGACGTGATGCCCAGCTTGCAGCTATCCGTGCCCGGGCAGGCGACCACGTCGGTGATTTCGTCGGCGCCGGCTTCGCCCAGGCCGATGCGCTTTAGCTCCTGCCACAGCTCAAACAGCGCCGCCTCGGGCACCCAGCGGAACAGGATGTCCTGCTGCTGCGTCGTGCGGGCGCGGCCGCCGGCGTACCTGCGCGACAGGTCGGCCAGCCCGTGGAACTGGTGGGCCTGGATGTCCCCCAGGGGCAGCTTGATGGTGACGGCCCTGTAGCCCGGCTGTCGCTGCTGGCGGACGTTGGAGGCCAGCCAGGCCTGGAACTCCGGCGAGTCGCCAGCGCGGTAGCCGTCCGACAGCGGCGGCGCCAGCGCTGCCTCGTCCTCCAGGAAGGGGAACGGCGTCGGGTCGAAGGACCGCTGCGCCCAGGGCCCCTTCAACTCCTCCTCCACCAGCCTCCTGAACTCGTCTATGCCCACCCGGTCAACGAAGAACTTGAGCCTGGCCTTCATGCGGTTCTTGCGTAGCTCGTCGCAGCGGTTGAACACGCGGAGGACAGCCTCGGACACTTTGAGGTACTCCTCTGCCGGCACGAACTCGTAGAGGGTGTGGGCCAGGCGCGGCATGATGGACGTGCTGCCGCCCGTGACCATCCTGAAGCCCTTCCTGCCATCGGCCACCCTGGCCAGGAAGCCCAGGTCGTGGATGCCGGAGACGGCGCAGTCCTCGGCGCAGCCTGAGAAGGCGGTCTTGAACTTGCGCGGCAGCGCCTGGGTGAGGGGGTGGCGCACGAAGTAGCGGGCGTAGGCGGCGGCATAGGGCGTGACGTCGAAAGGCTCGCCGGGGCAGACGCCGGCCAAGGCGCAGCTTGTGACGTTGCGCACGGTGTTGCCGCAGGCCTCCCGCGTAGTCAGCCCCACGGCCCCGATGAGGCGCATCATGACCGGCGTGTCGGACAGCTTGACATGGTGGACCTGGATGTTCTGTCTGGTGGTGACGTGGCCCTTCTTGAGGGGGGCATACCTTTCTACCAGGTCCCCCACCGCGTCAAGCTGCTCGGCAGTCAGCCCGCCGAAGGGTATCTTGATGCGGAACATCTGGGCGTCGGGCTGGCGCTGGCCGTAGACGCCCTGCTTCAGCCTGAAGGCCATGAACTGGGCGGGGTCCCACTCGCCGCGCTGGAAGCGGCCCACCTGCCGCTCGAACTCGTCCAGCTCCTCCTGCAGCACCGGGACTACTCCCTCGGTGCGTGGCGTCCTCTCTTCGTTCTGTGACATTCACTGGCTCCTTTTCTGGAATCTCCTTCTGCCCTGCCAAAAAGAAAGCGCCCCGATCGGCCAATCGTCGGCGAGCGGGGCGCGGCAAGGCCCTTCCTGCAGGGCCTTGCTAACCCCTATGGCCAGTGGTACAGGTGCAGAAGATGGCGAAAGCTTTTCTTTCCATAGCAGACCATACCTTGACCGGGACTTCCTGCGAGACTTATACCAGGCTTGCCTGAGGGCGACGGTTATCTCCTCTCCCTTGACGGGCTGAACGGGGCATGAAATCCCTTGCTGCCCGCCGGTACCGCCAGGCAGAAGCCCTGGCCCTGGAATGCATAACCCATTCAGCCCTTGACGGCAGAGGCCAAATGGCCCCTCTGGGTACAGCGCCAGGCGCGCCAGTTGCCATCACTGCTTGACCGACATCCTGGCAGCCGCGTCCAGCACCGCCCGCACGATCTTGTCGTAGCCGGTGCAGCGGCACAGGTTGCCGGAGAGCCAGTGCCTCACCCTGCGCTCCGTGGGGTTGGGGTCAACGTCCAGCAGCGCCTTGGTAGCCACGATAAACCCGGGCGTGCAGAAGCCGCACTGGAGCGCCGCGTTTTCCAGGAAGGCTAGCTGGATGGGATGCAGGCCTCCCCTGGGCGCGATGCCCTCCACCGTGGTTATGTCCTTCCCCTCGGCCTCGACACCCAGCACCAGGCAGGAGTTGACCATCCTGCCATCCATGATGACGGTGCAAGCGCCACAGTTGCCGTCGTTACAACCCTCTTTGGTGCCAGTGAGGTGCAGGATGTCCCTCAGACACTCCAGAAGGCTCTGGCGAGGCTCACACAGAAAGTCCACTGGCTCTCCGTTGACCCTCGACCGCACATACGTCTTGCCTGGCATCAAACGACCCTCCTCTGTTCGTTTGCTGTATTACCTGGGAGCTAGCAATATTCCCTGGGCGCAGGCCGCCTGCGCTGCTCCTCAGGCGGCGCTGGGCGCCGCGGCGGGTTGGACGAGAAATGTTACGCCGCCAGCCATCAAGGGGCACCGGCATGTGGCCCGGTCGTCAGCCCCCGGCGTACCTGAAGGGCTGGCCATCACCGGGAACAACGCCGCCACCGCACTACTGCAAAGGGCCGAAGAAAGGCGGCCTTCCGCGTCTACTTGCAGCGTGTCGCCGACTTTCAGGCCCAGCGGGCAGCGTCCCACCGAGTCCACCACTGCGATGCTGAGAGCAGATGGCGGAGGCGGCACGCCATAGACCAGCTCCAGCCCCAGCGATTCCGCCAGGGCGGCCATGGCCTGGCGCATCCGCTGCGGCGCTGGCGCCGGCCTGCGTTGGGCCTCCTGGCTGAACAGGCTGAGGTGCAGTGCCATCCAGGTCAGTCCTGCCACATACACACCCAGCAGGACTATCAGCGCCTCCGACGGTAGCTGGACGCGGCCCAGGTACAGGATGCCAAGAAGGGCTATGGGCACCCCAACTGCCGCTGCCGTCAGTATGGCGATATCCAGGGGCTGCGCTCCACTCCTTTTCATGGGACTCCTCCTCTCTGGCCTGAGCTTATCGGCGCTGTGCGTCAGATCAGGCCATGGTGGGATGCATATACGACCGCCTGGAGGCGGTTCTCGACGCCCAGCTTGGCAAGGACACGGGCAACGTGGTTGCGGGCCGTGATGGGCCGGATGTTCAGCGCCTCGGCTATCTTCTGGGTGGTCATGCCTGCCGCCAGCAGACGCAGCACCTCCGTCTCGCGCCGCGACAGCCTTGGTTGGGGAGCGCCGTTGTGCTGGGCCGCCAGCGCCGACTTGGCCTCCCCGTTCTCGCCGAAGAGCTTGCGAAGGGCAGTGCTGGCCTTGCGTGCGAACTCCTCGCTCTTCCTGCGGGCGGTGACGTCCCTGAACAGGTGCAGCACATGGAACGAGCCACGGCACTCCTTGACAATGGCGGTGCTCATGTTAAGGTACCTGGCCTCGCCGTCGGAGGTCGTGCACAGCAAGTCGTAGTTGGGCGTGGAGCGCCCCCGGCGGGCATTCTCGATAACGGGGCAGTTGGGACGGCAGAAGCGGAAGTTGTACGAGTCTCGGCCTCGGATCACCTCGTAGCAATGCTTTCCCAGCACTTCCTCTGGCCCGTAGCCCAGGATGCGCTGGGCACTGTCGCTCCAGTGGACTACTCGCTGCGAACTGTCCACCAGGAACAGGCCGTCATCGGAGACAAGGCTTTGCACCGGGACAACCGGCGACTCTTCACGCTTCTGCTCCAGCATAGGTCCTCCTTTGGTGGCGGCAGTGGCTATCTTCGTAGTATTTTCCCCTCTTCTGCGTGATGTACTTGTGAAGATAGGGGCTGAAGGCGTGAAGAAATCGTGAGAACATGGCGCGCTCCTTGCAGTCTCAGGTAACCGTGCCCCACTGGCCCCCCCGGATGGCAGCGCTTCAGACGCGCCAGGCTCGAAGACACAGCAAGGCTCGGGAGCGAGATAGTCGCCGGTGTAAGCAAACGCCCTCGCCCGGCAGCCTCCACATACCACTCTGAAGGGGCACCGACCGCACTTGCCCTTCAAGCTTCCAGGGTCGCGCAGCGCCTGGAAGACAGGATGGTCCTGGTAAATCTGCACCACCGACTCACGGCGCACGTTGCCGCAGAGCACCGGCAGGAAGCCGCTGGGGAAGACATCGCCAACATGAGAGACGAAGCACACCCCCTTCCCATCGTTGGACGAGCCCTGCCCTGCCGCCTTCCACGCATCCTTGAGGTCCTTACCTTCCCGCGCGGCGCGCTGAAGTACCACCCTGCGGTAATGCTGCCCTAGCGTCGCCTTGGTCCCGAAAGGCAACGTCCTGCTCAGGTCATACATCAGGTGGTACACATCTTCATGCTCTTGCGCCGTGATGACATCGTTCCGGCGGCCGCGGCCCGTCGGCACCAGGAAGAACAGGTCCCATAGCACTATCCGCGGGAGCCGGGACAGCAGCCCGGCGATGCGCGGCAGGTCCTTCAGGTTGTGGCGTGTCACCGTAGTGTGGACCTGGAGGGCCAGGCCGGCCTCCAGGGCGTCGTGCAAGCGTGCCAGGGTCATGCTGAAGGAGCCGCGCACACCCCTGAAGGAGTCGTGGACTTCAGGGCTTGCGCCGTCCAGGCTAAAGGACAGCCGGGCCAGGCCCACCTCCCTTAGCCTTTGCAGCACCTGGGGCGTGACGAGCCTGGTAACGCTGGGAGAGAGGGACATGCGTAGCCCGCGCTGAAGGCCGTAGGACAGAAGGTCGAACAGGTCGGGCCGCATGAAGGGGTCGCCGCCAGTCAGCACCACGATAGGCCGTGGAGCGAAGGTTGACAGCTCGTCCAGGAGCCGGAAGCCCTCGCTGGTGCTGAGCTCCAGAGGGTGACGCCGGGGCTGTGCCTCGGCCCGGCAGTGAAGGCACTTGAGCGCACAGGCCCTGGTTGTCTCCCAGAACACTACCACCGGCGCACTGGCATAGGTAGGGATGGGGCCGAGCTGCTCCAGCGGCAGTGCCTCAGTTGAGCGCTGGCCCATGGTCTTCGCCTCCGACAGGTGTTGCGCGTTCTTCCGCTGTCAGGTAGCAGGCGGGGTCTTCGCCCCAGGGGTCGCCGGTGGCTGCTTCGGCGCGCGCTCGCAGGTTGCCATTGCACAGGGCAAGGAAACGGCACCTCTGGCACCGCTCGGGTAGCAGCGCGTGGCGGGCCCGTAGCTGGCGCAGCAGCGCTATGCTCTGGTCCTGCCAGATGGCGCTGAAAGGCCGCTCCCTGACGCTGCCCAGCACGCGTGTACGCCAGAACTGGTCGGGATGGACAGCGCCTCGCTCGTCAATACAGGCGATGCCCAGGCCGGCGCTGTCGCCGCCGTTGCGGGCCAGCAGCCGCTGGATGGCAGGGACACGGCCCGGCGCGTGCTGCGCGGCCCATAGCAGGAGGTACGGGCCGTCTGCCTGGTTGTCCACCGTCAGCACCTCCAGCTCCTGGCCGCGGGCGTGCAGCTCCAGGGTGAGCCGGAAGACGCGCTCCACTGCCGCCCGCCTCTGCGCCGGGTCCAGGTCTGCGGGCAGGAGCCGCCGGCCCCGGCCGGCATAGGCCAGGTGATAGATGCATAGCCGCTGGATGCCTTCTCTGGCTGCCAGAGAGAAGACATCATCCAGGTCGGCCAGGTTGTACCTGGTAAGTGTGAACCGGAGGCTTACGCGAAAGCCGGCCTCAAGGCAGCGGCGTATGCCTTCAAGGGCCTGCTGGAAGGCCCCGCGCCTGCCTCTGAACCTGTCGTTGGTGTCCTCCATGCCGTCCAGGCTTATGCCTGCGCGGCGCACGCCAGCGGCGCGCAACCTTTCCACGCACTGCTGCGTGAGGAGCGTCCCGTTGGAAGAGAGTACCGGCTGGACCCCTGCGGAGGCAGCGGAAGCCATGAGCTCGATGATATCGTGGCGAAGCAGAGGTTCGCCCCCGGAGAAGAGGACTACCGGGACCTGGAAGGATGCCAGGTCTTGCACCACTCCCAGCGCCTCGGCAGAGGTGAGCTCGTGCGGCCCTGGAGAGTTGGTGGAGGCCGTGTAGCAGTGGGCGCAGAGCAGGTTGCAGCGGCGTGTGACGTTCCATACCACTACGGGCCGATGGTGCGGCCCGCTGGGCGAAGGAACGCTGTGGGGGTGGGCCGTTGGCTCGCCGTAGCGTATAGCATCTCCCGGCGTGGCGCTCCCGCACAGCAGTCGGGTGACGTTCAACACTTCAGCACCCCTTCACTGGGCCACGGGCCGGGCCTCGGTCTCGCCGGCCGCAGCCCGACAGTCCAGCTCCACGCGAGCGCCGAAGCCCTGGGTGTGGTCCGTGAACCACAGGCGCTCGCTCTCCAGCGCGTAGAAGCGGCGCTGGCCCACATCGCGCACGCGCTGGACTGCCGTACTGGGCAGGAACTGGTGGCTGAAGTCCGGGAACTTGCGGATGAAGAGCCGGGCGCAGCGGAAGTACTCTCGCCAGGCACGCACCATAGATACCTTGCCCTCTATCTGGAGGCCCTGCATCAAGCTCCACTCAGGGCCAGGGCCGATGATGGTGGCTACTGCGCGCGGGTTGGCCGCCAGGCAGGTACTGAGGCGGTTGCGAGGATTGCTCAGCCAGTAGAGGCACAGGCCGTCGTTGACGTAGAACACCGGGGTTGCCCACGGCACGCCCTGGGGGTCGGCAGTGGCCACCGTCATGGCGGCGTGCTGCTCCAGGAACCTGACTACAGTTTCCCTGGTCACTTGCTCTGCTGGGCCGCCCCCGGCGGTGGCGTGGGCGCCGTACGTGGGAGGTGGCACGTGGGTCGCATCGCCCACGAACTTCAGCACGTCAGGCAAGCTGCTAAAATAGCCTTGCTGCCCGCTCTGGACGTGTCTCACATGCCAGCGCCAGTCGGGGCTGTCGCCACCTCCAGGTTCCAGCCAGAGCCGCATGATGAAGGAAGCTTCGTCCGCCAGCACCCGGTGCCGGGACATTACAGGTACCTCCAGGCGAACCATGCCTGGACTAAATACGAACACCGGGCCGTTACAGCCGCGTTACATAGATGCGTGTTCCCGCAAGGACGCGCTGTACTGGGTATGAATTCCAGAGTGGGACGCTGGCCTGCTCCGCCCGATGGCGGGGCTGGGGGTGAGCGCACCGAGGGTGGGTGGGAGGGACACACGCTATGCCTCACCGGGCCAGAAGGCGGGCGCTGGACTCATGCTCCTATCAGGCCGCCAGGGAAGGGACCTGCTCGACACTCTCCTACAGGCCAAAAGGCGGACGGATTTTGAAGAACAAGTTATGTGGCAAGGGCAGACGTTCAGACCTTACCCCCGTTCCCCCTCTCTCCGAATTCGGAGAGGGGCGCACCAGGCCGACCCTGGCCCTGTACAGCGTGGGGGTGAGGTCTGGTGGGCTGGGGAGGAATTACCCTTCGAGGATGGCGCGGTAGAGGCGCTGGGTCTCCTGGCCCAGGCCGATGCCCAGCTCCTCGCGCAGCACCCGCTGGCATATGTCATACTGGCGCAGCGCGTCGTCCTTGTGGCCGCGTTGCCATAAAAGGCGCATAAGCTCCCGGTGGATGTCCTCCCGCGCCGGGTCCACGCCCAGCGCGACGCGGTAGGTGCTTATGGCGTCGTCCACGCCGCCAGCCTCGCACTGCAGGGCTGCCATCCGCCTGAGGAGGCTGATGTACGCCTCTCTCAGGTGCTCCCTCTTGAAGAGACACCAGTCGCTGTAGGGCTCGTCTTCCATGTAGTCGCCCTGGTAGAGCTGGACCGCCTTGCGGCACTCGGCCAGGGCCTCTTGGACCTGGCCCAGGGCCGCCATATCCCTGGCCCGCTGTGCCACCAGCAAGAACTCCTCCGCGTCTACCCAGACGTGGCCCGAGCCGTCAAGGTATACCATGTCATTCTGGCTGACCACCAGTTGGGGCAATACGCTATGCCCATGGAGCGGCTGCAAGGTCTGTCTCAGGGAGTGCAGCACCACCCGCAGGTTGTTCCTGGCGTACCGGGGGTCTGCCTCCGGCCACAGGAGCTCCACCAGCGCGTCCCTGCTTACTGGCTTGCCGCGGTTGGCCACCAGGAACTTGAGGAGGCCCAGGGACTTCTGGCGCTGGAAACGCTCCGGCGGGACAGGCTCGCCATCCAGGAAGACGCGGAAAGGGCCAAAGCAGTAGAACCTGAGGCGCGCCGCGTCAGCGCCGGACCCGTTGGCCCGCGCTGGCAAGCCTTCTGCCAGGCGAGTCAACTGGAGGTACATGCTGAGCTGGACTGTCAGCGGGAACAGCACCCGCAGGGCCTCCAGCAGATCGAACGGGCTTCCCTGCCTGGCCAGGCCCAGGGACCCCAGCACGCGGCCAGCGGCGAACAGGGGCATGCACAGGTACCAGGTCGGCCCCTGGCCAGCAGGCCCTTCAGGGAGGTCGTGCACCACGGCCAGGGGAATGCAGGTGCGCGCGGCAAGCCCCAGGCAATGTGCCTGCGCCACCGAGCGGCAGGCGGCGTGCGGCGCCGTCGGGCTGGCAGTCTGGCAGGCCACCGATAGCAGGCCGGGCTGGCCCGGACTGGCCAGCAACAGGTCGGCCGCATCTCCGTGGGCGGCCCGCACGGCGGCCTTCAGCCACGTCTCCAGCGCGACTCTGGACTCGGATGGCCCAGGTGTGGCAATCACTGGATAGACCATGCCCAGGGCCTCCAGCACGTGGGAGGCCGCTGGAGCGCCCGCGACACCTATGTAAAGCTCGTCCCGCTGCTCTGGCAGGACGCACTTCAGCACGAAGCAGTCCAGGCGGGCGTCGCTGCTGCCGTTCCACCGGCCCCGGAGGGCGCGCCCGTAAGACATCCGAGGCTGGCCCTGGCCCAGCCTCAGGGGACAGGCCGCGTCACAGGTCAGCCCTGACTCCAGGTCGTAGGCGCACAGGGCCTGGTAGCACTGGGTACCCAGTGTGCTGGAGGACTCCAGGCCAAGGCCCTTCTCGGCCCTGCGGTTCCAGGCGAAAACGCGCATCTGCGAGTCCATGGCGAAGGCAGCGCATGAGACCCGCTCCAGCAGCCTCTCCACCGTCGCCTGCATGGGACGCACCTGATAAGTCACCGCCGGCCCTCCTGTAACGTTATTGTAACGCACTGGTGGCTACAATGGACAAAAATTGTTGACATTTTCACAAATTCCTCACGGCGAGGCCGCATCCGCTCACGCCATTTTCATGTAGACCATGGCAGAGTTGTGACATCAGGCGAGTTGGCGGTGAAACTTGGCCACCCTGAGGCAGGGAGATGAGCATGGCAGAGGTCCGCTTCACGAGACGCCAGTTCCTCAAGGGCACCCTGGGCACGGCTGCCGGCGCAGCAGCCTGGGGAGTGCTGAAGTCCCTGGGAGACGAGCCCACACTGGCATCCCGCACGCTGGTCCCAACCGAGCAGCTAGGCAATCCCCTGGAGAGCTACCCCAACCGTGACTGGGAGCAGGTGTACCGCGACCAGTACGCCTACGACAGCACCTTCACCTGGGTCTGTTCCCCCAACGACACCCATGCCTGCCGTATGCGCGCCTTCGTAAAGAACGGTGTTGTATTGCGCTCCGAGCAGAACTACGACTCAGGGCGTGTCACCGACCTGTACGGCAACAAAGCCACGGCGTCGTGGAACCCCAGGGGCTGCAGTAAGGGCTACACCATGCACCGCCGGGTGTATGGCCCCTACCGCCTCAAGTACCCCATCATTCGCAAGGGCTGGAAGGAGTGGGCCGACGCGGGCTTCCCTTCCCTCTCGGACAACCCGGCCCTCAGGGATACCTACAGGTTCAACTCTCGCGGCACCGACACCTTCGTCCGCGTCTCCTGGGACGAGGCCTTCGACTACATCGCCAGGGCCATGAAGGCCATCGCCGAGACCTACAGCGGCACCGAGGGGAAGCGCCGCCTGGAGGCGGACGGCTACCAGCCGGAGATGGTCGAGGCCACCCACGGGGCCGGCACCCGCACCATGAAGTTCAGGGGTGGCATGGGGCTGCTGGGCGTCATCGGCAAGTACGGCATGTACCGCGTCTCCAACATGATGGCCCTGCTGGACGCCCACGTCCGCGGCGTCGGCCCCAACGAGGCCCTGGGCGGCCGCAACTGGTCCAACTACACCTGGCACGGCGACCAGGCCCCCGGACAGCCCTTCGTCCATGGCCTCCAGGCGTCCGACTGCGACTTCAACGACCTGCGCAACACCCGGCTCCACATCCAGGTGGGCAAGAACCTGGTGGAGAACAAGATGCCCGACTCCCACTGGTTCATCGAGATGATGGAGCGCGGCGGCAAGATCGTCACCATTTCGCCCGAGTACAGCCCGCCGGCCACCAAGTCCGACTACTGGATATCGGTGCGGCCAGGACTCAGCGACACGGCCATCTTCCTGGCGGTATCCAGGCTCATCATGGACAACGGCTGGTACGACGCTGCCTTCGTCAAGCGCTTCACCGACCTGCCTTTGCTGGTGCGCACCGACACCCTCAAGCGCCTCAAGGCCCACGAGGTCTTCCCCAACTACAAGCCGGGCCTGTCGGAAGACGGCCCCAGCTTCCGCATCCAGGGGCTGCACCATGACCAGTACGAGAAGCTGGGCGACTTCGTGGTGATGGACCAGGCCAGCGGCGAGCTGAAGGCCATCACCAGGGACGACGTGGGCCAGCGCCTGGCTGACAAGGGCATTGACCCTGCACTGGAGTGGAAGGGCACCGTCACGCTGGCCGACGGCTCCCGGGTAGAGGCCATGACCCTGTGGGAGATGTACAGGGTACACCTGCGCGACTACGACGTGGCTACCGCCTCGGAGATCAGCGGCGCGCCGGCTGAGCTTATCGAGCGGCTGGCCAGGGACATCGCCACCATCAAGCCCGTGGCCATCCACATCGGCGAGGGCATCAACCACTGGTTCCACGCCACGCTGCACAACAGGGCTACCTACCTGCCCCTGATGCTGACGGGCAACATTGGCATCCCCGGCGCCGGCTGCCACACCTGGGCCGGCAACTACAAGGCCGCCCTGTTCCAGGCATCGGCCTGGGCCGGGCCGGGCTTCAAGGGCTGGGTGGCCGAAGACCCCTTCAACCCCAACCTGGATGAAAAGGCCTCCGGCAAGGACATCAAGGTCAGGGCCTACACCAAGGACGAGGAGCCGGCCTACTGGGACCACGGCGACATGGCCCTCATCGTGGACACGCCCAGGCATGGCAGGAAGGTCTTCACCGGCCAGACCCACATGCCCACGCCCACCAAGCTGCTGTGGTTCACCAACGTCAACATCATCAACAACGCCAAGTGGGCCTACGGCCTCATCAAGAACGTCAACCCCAAAATAGACCTCATCATTAACCAGGACATCGAGATGACGGCCACGGCCGAGTACTCGGACATCTCCCTGCCGGCCAACTCCTGGATGGAGTTCCAGACTCTGGAGATAACGGCCTCCTGCTCCAACCCCTTCCTGCAGATATGGGGCGGCCAGGGCCTCAAGCCCCTGTACGACACCAGGGACGATGTCATGGCCCTGGCCGGCGTGGCCCGGCGGCTGGGCGAGCTGCTGGGCGACCAGCGCTTCGCCGACTACTGGAAGTTTGCTCTGGAGGGCCGCACCCAGGTCTATATACAGCGGCTGCTGGACGCCTCGGCTACCACCTCTGGCTACCGGGTGGAGGACATACTGGCCGGCAAGTACGGCGAGCCGGGCGCGGCCCTCATGCTCTTCCGCACCTATCCGCGCATACCCTTCTGGGAGCAGGTACACGAGAGCCAGCCCTTTTTCACCGACACAGGCAGGCTCAACGCCTATTGCGACATCCCCGAGGCCATCGAGTACGGCGAGAACCTCATCGTCCACCGCGAGGGGCCGGAGGCGACCCCCTACCTGCCTAACGTCATCGTGTCCACCAGCCCCTACGTCCGGCCGGAGAACTACGGCATCACCCCCGAAATGCTCCAGCGCCAGGTCCTGGACGCCGACGTCCGCACCGTTGCCAACAACAAGCTGTCGTGGGCCGAGGTCAAGCAGACCAGGAACCCGCTGTGGGAGCAGGGCTTCCGCTTCTATGCCCTCACGCCCAAGACGCGCCACAAGACCCACTCCCAGTGGAGCGTGGAGAGCTGGCACATGATGTGGGATACCAACTTCGCCGACCCCTACCGCAGGGACAGGCGCACCGTGGGCACGGGCGAGCACCAGATGCACATGAATCCCCAGGCCGCCAGAGACATGGGCATCGAGGACGGCGACTACGTCTACGTGGATGCCAACCCGGCAGACCGCCCCTACCTGGGCGCCTCCCCCGATGACCCCTTCTACAAGGTGGCCCGGCTCATGCTACGGGTGAAGTACAACCCGGCCTATCCCTACCACGTGGTCATGATGAAGCACGGGCCCTTCATGGCCACCGAGAAGACCATCCAGGCCCACGAGGCCAGGCCCGACGGCCGGGCGCTGTCCCAGGACACGGGCTACCAGTCCAACCTGCGCTACGGCTCCCAGCAGAGCATTACCCGGGACTGGTCCATGCCCATGCACCAGACCGATACCCTGTTCCACAAGAAGAAGGTGGAGATGGGCTTCCTCTTCGGTGGCGAGGCGGACAACCACGGCATCAACACGGTGCCCAAGGAGACGCTGGTGCGCATCACCAGGGCCGAGCCTGGCGGCATGGACGGCAAAGGCGCCTGGGAGGGCGCCACCACCGGCCACTCGCCGGCCAGGGAGAACGACTTCATGCTCAGATACCTCAAGGGTGAGACGACGAAGGTGGTGTAAAGCCCATGGCCCTCAAACAATTCGAGCCTGACGACCCCATGGAACTGATGGCCGTCCCATTGCCCGGCGGCGACCAGGACCAGGTGATAGACACCATAACCCAGGAGTACCTGCTTATGGGCTGGACACCCTTGCAGGTACTCTTCCTGTTCCGCTCGCCCTACTACGGCGCCACTCACCAGATTTACCGCCAGCGGGGCGAGGCCTATGTCAAGCAGCGCATTCAGCGCCTGGCCGAGCAATGGGGCCAGGGCTGGACAAGAGGAGGCAGCTAGATGCCAACGGTCTATAACTGGCAGCTTGGCCGCGATATGTCCTATCCCTACCAGGGCGCTTACCCGGACCGCCAGTGGGCCTTCGTCTTCAATATCAACCGCTGCATCGGTTGCCAGACCTGTAGCTTCGCCTGCAAGAGCACCTGGACCTTCTCCAAGGGCCAGGAGTACATGTGGTGGAACAACGTGGAGAGCAAGCCCTACGGCGGCTACCCACGCGGGTGGGATGTCAAGGCCCTCCAGTTGCTGGACGAGGCCCACCAGGCGGCAGGCAAGGAGGCCCGCTGGGACACCTCACAGCGCGACGGCGCCCAGCGTCCCTATGGCACCTACGAGGGTATGACCATCTTTGAAGCGGCCCAGCTCCAGGCCCCCCAGCGGGAGGTTGCTCTGGGCTACGAGCCTTCCGAGGGCGAGTGGGCCGCCCCCAACCTCTACGAGGACACGGCGGCCGGCGCCACCAGCAGAGAAGGGGATACCTCCCTGGCGCCCGTCAGCCTGCCAGAACACCAGACCTGGTTCTTCTACCTCCAGCGGGTGTGCAACCACTGCACCTACCCGGCGTGCCTGGCCGCCTGCCCGCGCCAGGCCATCTACAAGCGCCAGGAGGACGGCATCGTCCTCATAGACCAGGCCCGCTGCCGGGGCTACCGCAAGTGCGTCATGGCCTGCCCCTACAAGAAGGCCATGTACCGCCCCACCACCCGCGTCTCGGAAAAGTGCGTGGGCTGCTACCCCCGCATCGAGGGCAACGACCCCTTGTTCCCGGGGCAGCCCATGGAGACACGCTGCATGACGGCCTGCCCCGGCAAGATACGCCTCCAGGGCCTGGTCAAGCTCAACCCTGATGGTAGCTGGGCCGAGGACCGCTACAACCCGCTTTACTATCTGGTGAAGGTGGCGAAGGTGGCCCTGCCCCTGTACCCCCAGTTCGGCACCCAGCCCAACGGCTACTACATCCCCCCCCGCTGGGCGCCCCGGCCCTACCTGCGGCAGATGTTCGGCCCCGGCGTGGACGAGGCCATCGAGCGCTACTCGGCGCCTGACCGCGAGCTCCTGGCCGTGTTGCAGCTCTTCCGGGCCACGCAACTGATCATCTTCCGCTACGAGGTCATCCAGGGCCCCAGGGTCTTCGAGGGCACCATCAACGGCCACCAGTGGGAGATGTACAACGACACCGTAGTGGGCTACGGCAAGGACGGCCAAGAGGTGTGCAGGGTCAGCGTCCAGGAGGCCATGCACGTCAGGCCGGAGAAACACTATAACTCCATATAAGGAGCCAGCCGTGACTACCCAGCACCTGGAGCTTCTAGCCCGTAGCTCGGCCTACGAGTTGCTGTCGCTGGCCTTCCTGTACCCCCAGCAAGGCTCTGCCTCTGCCCTGCTGGAGGGCGCCCGGGAGCTGGAAACCGTCTCTGGGCCGCTGGGATGGGGGGAATTCGGGCAGGCCCTTCAGCAGCTCGCCGGCCACCTCCAGGGCGCCGATGACGACGCGCTGGAGGCGGAGTACGTGGCCGTGTTCGGGCATACCATCTCCACCGACTGCCCGCCCTACGAGGCCGAGTACGGCCAGGCCCACGACTTCCAGAAGTCCCAGGCCCTGGCCGACCTGAACGCCTTCTACGCCGCCTTTGGCGTGAGGGTGCACCCGGAGCTGAAGGACAGGCTCGACCACATCAGCGTGGAGCTGGAGTTCATGCACCTGCTGACGCTGAAGGAGGCCTACGCCCTCCAGCGCGGCCACGGCGAGGACCGGGCCTTGCTGTGCAGGCAGGCCCAGGAGCGGTTCCTGGCGTCCCACCTGGCCAACTGGGTCATGGCCTTCGCCGGACGCCTTGCACGCAAGACCCGGGGCCAGGGCTTCTTCGGGGCCGTGGAGCGGCTCCTGTCCACCCACATGGACAGCGAGTTCCGCAGGGCCGCGCTGGAAGCCACGCCCCTGGCGCCCGTGCATGCAGCGGAGGCCCCGGGGGAGGAGGTCAGGTGTGAAGCCGTGCCCTGAACGGGTAGCCTCGGTTGATATTCACTTACGTATGTCGGCCGGGATACCCTGCCCCCTTCCCCCACAGGGGGCAGGGATGGTCCTCGCCCCCTCTGGGGGAGAGCCAGAGAGGGGGCAGGCCCCCTTCCTGACCTTCCCCCACAGGGGGCAGGGACTTCCTCGCCCCCTTTGGGGGAGAGCCAGAGAGGGGGCAGGCGTTGGCATCTGAAAGGGCATATCAACTCAGGCCACCTGCTCAGATGCCCTGCATTGCTACATACCAGGCCAGAGGAGGCCAGGCATATGAAAACATACGTGTCCCATAAGGGCCGGCGCACCATCCTGAAGGGCGGACTGGCCGCCGCCGTTGTCTGGATGGCCCGTTCGGCCTTCAGGCCGCTGTACGCCCAGCAGAAAGCTGCCCTCATCACCGCCGCGCCGGTCGCCAGGGTACCCACCGACCCCGATGACCCGGCATGGTCCAGGGCCATGGCCGCGCTGGTGGCGCTGCAGCCCCAGAACCTGGTCGTGCCAGGGATTGACGAGGCCGGGGCCAAGCAAATCAACGTCCGGGCGCTCTACGACGCCGACAGGCTGGCCCTGCTCCTGGAGTGGAACGACGCCCACAAGGACGCGGACCTGGGCACGGTGCTCCAGTACCGCGATGCCGTCGCCGTCCAGCTCCCCGAAAACCCCGCCCTGGGGCCGACGTCCTACATGATGGGGCAGAGGGGCCGTGGGGTCATCATCTACCACTGGAAGAGCGACTGGCAGTTCGGCCAGCTCCACGACGTGGACGAGGCCAATCCCAACATGTACAACGACTGGTACCCCTACTCTGGCGTGGAGGCCGGAAAGGTGCCGGAGGCCTCGGACTACCTGACGAAGGGCAGCAAAGAGTACCTGACCGCCGCCGCTGTGGGCAATGCCCTGGCCGACCCGCTGGCCCAGAAGCAGCTTGGCCCGGTGCAGAAGATGCGTGCCGAGGGCTTCGGGACCATCGAGCCTCACCCGACGCAGGACGGCGCCGGGTACGGCGTGTGGCGGGATGGCTCCTGGCGCATCGTCATAGCCATACCGCGCAGGCAGGACAACTACACCCTGGGCGAAGGCACGACGGTACCCGTCGCCTTTGCCGTGTGGGACGGCTCACGCAACGAGCGCAACGGCCAGAAGGCCATAAGCCAGTGGAAGGACCTGGGCCTTGGCCTGCCCATTCCAGAGGCATCGCCGGTGGTGCCGCCCGCTCCGACGCAGGCCGGAGGCAGCATACTGGGGCCAGTGCTGGGCGGCATTGGAGGCGCCATCGCTGCGGCGCTGGCTGTCCTCATCGGTGTGAGGATGCGCCGCCCGCGGTCAGGCGACACAGAGCGCCAGGCGTGAGCTGTCGGAAGCGGGAGCGAGGTACGAGCGGATACCGTAAGCAATCAGTCCAGGCCCTTGATGCCAGGTCTGCGCAAAGTGGCGGTTTCTTCTCTCCCTTGACGGGAGAGGACTCAGCAAAGGAGTGACAACCATGCCCTTTCACTTCGGGCCTTTCGAACTGACCATACTGCTGGTCCTGGTGATGCTCATATTCGGCGTGGGCAAGCTGCCCCAGGTAGGCCGGGCCATCGGCGGCACCATAAGGGAGTTCCGCCGGGCGGTGGACCGCGACCAGCCCGACGCCAGCCCCGGCGACGAGCGCAGGGCCGATTGACAGCGGCAGGAGAGCGAATGTGCGTAGCTTTGAAGACCTCCTGAAGGAGTCTGCGGCGCTCCACGGGCACCTGTGCCCGGGCCAGGTGCTGGGCGTCAGAATGGCGCTGCTGGGGTGCAGGCTCGTCGGCATAGATGGGCCTGGCCGAAGCAAGGACCTGATCGTCTACGTGGAGATTGACCGCTGCGCCACCGACGCCATCCAGGCCGTCACCGGCTGCAAGCTGGGCAAGCGCACGCTCAAGTACCTGGACTACGGCAAGATGGCGGCTACCTTCGTCAACCTGGCCAGCGGCAAGGCTATGAGGGTCGTGGCCCGGGACGATGCCCGCGAAGCAGCGTGGGACTACGCCCCTCCAGGGGCAGACAGGAAGGCTGCCCAACTCCACGCCTACAGGGTCATGCCAGAGGAAAGGCTCTTCAGCGTGATGCCCGTCCACGTGGCCATCCCCACCACCGACCTCCCCGGCCACCCGCTGCGCCGGGTGACATGCGAACTCTGCGGCGAAGGCATCAACGACGGCCGAGAGGTCCAGCGCCAGGGGCGGACGCTGTGCCGGCCCTGCGCGGTTGGAGCGTACTATGTGCCCATCCCCAGTCCTGCTGGGCTGATGGGCATCACGTCACCTGGCAAGGGGTAAAGCATAACTTCAGCACACCCTCCAGGGCGTCACACTCCCTGCTGCTCAGGAGGGCCTCTGCTGGCCCTTTTCGCCGGCCTCCAGCATCCCCAGGCGCTCCAGGTGCACCCGGGCGACAGCCTCGGCCCTGCGCCGGTAAGCCTCGCGGGCGGCGGGACGCAGCACCCTCCACGTCGGCCAGGCGAAGCACGCCAGGGCCAGCAGGCCGAGGATGCCCGACACCCCCAGGCCCGCGTCGGCAATGGACGTGTGCCAGACCCCGAAGAGCACGCGCAGCCCGACGCTGAGATTCATACCGACGAAGGCGGCGTCCATGAGCCGGTGGTGGGGGAGCTCGGCGCCCTCGAACAGGGGCAGCATACGCGAGGCCATGCCCATGATGAGCATGCTGACGAAGCCCAGCGCCAGCACGTGCAGGGTCGGGGCCGCAACCTGGGCCGGGAATATCTGTATGCCCAGGCCGGACTCGATGGCCTGGGCCAGGGCCAGCAGCGCCCCCAGCAGCAGCCAGCAATAGGCCGCGCGGACGAAAAGCTCGTAGCGGGCGTAAGTGCCGGGGATGTACGTCCGGGCGTGGGCCTTCGGCTCCAGCACCCGGACGGCGAGGACGAAGGCCACGAGGCCGGCCGCCTCCAGCCCCGCGCCCGGCGCCGGCCAGGCCCCACCCGCGCCGGCGGCCCAGGCTGCTACCTGCCAGGCGGCGCCCAGGTTCACGGCCCCCAGCGCCAAGGCCCGCAGCCCGGCCCAGGCAGGCCGCAGCGCCAGGAACGCCGCCGCCGAGCGTATGCTCACCCCCAGGGCGAAGTTGACGATGAACCCCACCAGCGCCGCGTGGATGAACGCCTGGTCCAGGGCAGAGTCGGCCAGCGCCTGGCCCCGGACGGCCATGTCCACAGTCAGCGCCAGATGCAGGCCCCCGGCGACGGTCGCCCACAGGATGCCCGCCCACAGCCACGGCTCGGCCGGCGTGTGCGGGATGGTGCCCAGGCGCAGCGTCCGGGCCATCACCGCCGCGAAGGCGTCCGAGGCCGCCACGAGGGAGGCCCCCGAGGCCACCAGCAGCGCCTGGCCCGTCCAGTGGTCGTGCAGGTACTGGCCGGCGAGGCGGAAGGCGAGGGCGGCCAGCACCAGAGCCAGCACCAGGCGCTGCGGCCAGGGGAAGGGCATGGGCGCGTTCCTGAGGCGGGGCACCACGTGGAAGGCCATGCCCATGACGAAGAGGCCCGCCCAGCCGTAGAGCTGCGCCAGGCCGTGCGCCTGGACGAATATCGCCCGCTCCAGGCCGCCGCTGGCGCCCAGCGCCGGCAGCAGCAGGACAGTCGCCCCGACCGGGAAGCCCAGCGTCAGCGCCACGCCGAGGCTGGCCAGCACAAAGGGGCGGTACAGCCTCTGGGCCGACCAGGGAGTGACAGGGTAGCGCTTCTGGCGCTCAGACTCCGAGGTCATTCCCGCACAAACAGCACCTTCCAGCTTCCGTCGCCCAGCGGCTGGCTCTCGTGGCGGAACCCCTTCTGGGCCATGACGCCATAGAGCGGCACTGGCTCGAAGGGGGCGATAAGCTCCAGCGGCTCTCCGGGGGCCAGCCCGGCCACCGTCGCCATGATGCGCTGGAACGGCTCCTGGCCACCGGCAAGTATGGGTCGCACATCCAGTGTAGCCATGGCTCCTCCCTTATAACTGCACCAGACGCGGAGAGCCGCGCCATACCCCACGATAACAACTCTCTGTGATGAGGCCCTGAATGCGTCATCTGCCAATTTCCAGGGGATGCGCTGCATCTGCCTTCAAGGCACGCACAAGGTGGTGTTCCCGGGGCGGCTCACCCACCCCACCCAGCCCCGCCGGACGGCGGGGCTGGGATGAGGGCAAAGCCCGCTAGCAACAGTTGTGGCGCACCTTGGTGATGTTGATGATCCAGGTGTCCGGGCCTTCCTGCTGGGGGTTCCAGGCCGCCTCGCCTGGCCGCTCCATGTTGAACTGGTAGTACAGGGGCCTGGGGTCGTGGTCGTTCACCAGGCGCAGTATGCCGAAGAGCGGCAGCTCGTCGAATACCTCGAATATCCTGGCGTGCCTGTCCCTGGGGGGTATGTTGCGTACATCCAGGACTACCAGGTCTTGCTGTGCCATCGTCTCCTCCTTTCCGGTATGTGTCCTGTCCGGCGGCAAGCCGGGCTTAAAGTCTGCCGATGCGGGTGAGGGCGATGTCCCTGCCGGTGTCCAGCGGCCGGCTGGACAACACCTCGATGTGGTCCACCCACTTGACGCTGAAGTAGCACTCCTTACCTGCCACGATCAGCCGGCAGGGGCCGCCGTGCGCCGGCGGCAGCGGCTGGCCGTTGAGCCGCAGGGCGAGGATGGCCCCGTCGCTGCGGGCCTCCTCGATGGTGAGGGACATGGAGAAGTCGCCGGCGCTGAAGGCGACGAACCGCGCCTGGGGCAGAGGCTGGGCGGCCCGCAGCAGCTCCCGCACCGGCACCCCGTCCCAGGCCAGGGCCGGCACCTTCCAGCCCTCCTCGCACCTGAAATCGTCCACCACATGGGCCGAGGGCAGGGCCAGCAGCTCCTCGCGGCCCAGCTCCAGCGGCGTCGCCACCAGGCCACCCACCCTGAGGCCCTTCCATCGGGCCGCCTGGCCCCTGTCCGGGAACCGGGGCAGGCGCTCCAGTACCTTGTAAGATGCCATTTGCGTTACTTCCTCCCTGAGATATGGCGGCCTTGCGGTGCCTAGCCGCTGGCCGGCGCCACTGGCTTGCGCAGCTCGCTTATGCGCCGGCGCGCCGCCTCTTGTCCTCGAAGTAGCGGGCGTTGAGCTCGATGAACTCGTGGTCGCGTGCAGGCACGTCGTCCTGGGCGAATATGGCGTTGACGGGGCACACAGGCAGAGTTGGCATAAGGAGGCGCAGAGCGCCGTCGCCCCTGCCCGGCCCTGAGTCCATAGTGCCACACTCCGGCGCGGGAATCTGTGATAAATGTCGTCGGCGCGGCCGGCCTCCGGGCGCTGGCCCCTGCCGCCATAGCCTGCCCTGTGCCGCTTCCTGGCGCATGGGCGCTGTCCACCGTGGCATGGTATGATTTATATGCATTTCCATGCATAGAGGACTGCCTTGGAGCAAGAGGGTATCCGCTTCCACGGCTCGGCCACGGTGGGCGCGCGGGGGCAGGTGGCCATACCCGCCAGCCTGCGCCGCGAGCTTGGCATCAGGCCCGGCGACCAGGTGCTGTTCGTGCAGGCCCAGGGCGACCCGGCGGGCTTCCAGGTATGCCTGCCCGGCTTCGCCCTGCGGGGCAGGCTGCCCGCGCCGGCGGCACCCGCTGTCAGCGCCGGCCAGGCCGATGGGGAGGCCCCGGCTGACCTCGATGCCAGCCTGGCCCACCTGCGGGCCGTCGAGCTTTTCCGCGACCTGGGCGAGCCTGCCCTCCGCCGCCTGGCCCCGCTGCTGCGCCAGGAGCGCTACCGTGCCGGCCAGTCCATCGTGGTGGAAGGCGAGCCTTGCGAGGCCGTGTACCTCATCGCCTCCGGCCTGGTGAAGCGCTTCAAGCTGTCGGCCGAGGGCAAGGAGCAGGTGCTGAAGCTGCTGGGGCCAGGCGAGTCCTTCAACGAGGTGCCAGTGCTGGACGGCGGCCCCAATCCCGCCGGATCGGTGGCCCTGGAGGACACGGTGGTCTATGCTCTGCGCCGCCAGGCCCTGCTGCGCCTCATCGAGGAGACGCCGTCGCTGGCCATGGCGCTGCTCCAGGTGCTGGCGGCGCGGCTCCGGCACCTGGTCGGACTGGTGGAAGACCTGTCCATGCGCCACGTCATGGGGCGCGTGGCCCGGCTGCTGCTGGACCAGCCAGAGGTCGTCGAGCGCCTCACGCACCAGGAGCTGGCGGCCATGGTCGGCACCGTCCGCGAGGTCTTCAGCCGGGCCATGCGCGAGCTGGAGGAGCAGGGGGCCGTGCGCCTGGACAGGGGCCGCGTCGTCATCCTGGACCGCGACCGGCTGAAGCGGCTGGTGTAGCGACGCCGCCCCTGCCCGTGCGCCGGCGGCTAGTGGGCTGCCGCCGCTGGCTTGCGCTGGCGCACGCCGTACCCCCAGTCCAGCAGGGACAGCCCGGCCTCGCGCGTCTCCTGGATGTTCTCGGCGATACGCTCCAGCACAGGCCGCTCCAGCTTCTCCATGAAGATAGCCAGCCCGTCGCAGTCCGACACATGGGGCAGCAGGGAGAAGACGCCGCGTATGCCCACCTGCACGTCCTCGTCGGTGAAGCGCTCGTGCTGCACCACCTCGGCGAGGCGCCGGGCCGTGAGAATGGCGCCGTCGTGGTCCGTGAGCATCTTCTCCACGTAGTCGCCCAGGATGGGCTTCAGCGCGCCGTACAGTGTCTCCTCCTCGAAGCGGAAGTGCGGGCCGGCCAGCACATTCAGCTCCGCCACCAGCCGGCGGGCCTTCTGCACGTCCCTGGCCGCGAAGGCCGCCCTCAGGTCCAGCAGCGTGTCCCGTATCTTCCTGTGGTCCTCCTTGAACTCCGTGAATGTGTCCAGTCGCTGTGCCATGTCAGCCTCCTCCTGTGTGATGGACTCCAAAATGAAAAGCCCCTCAGTCCTGGTGTGGCCTGAGGGGCTGGGCTGCCGCGCCGTCTAGCTGCTGGACGGGCCTGCGCTGTGTTGGGGCGCAGGCGTGGCCCACCCCCTCCCGGACAGGGGCAACAGCAGGTGCGGTATGTGGCGCGGGTGCTCATATCCAGTACGTCATCCAATGAAAAGGCCAGGGCGTTACACTGGCGTTACGCGTAGCGGCCCGGTGGTGCAGCGCCGGCTAGCGCGCGGGCGCGGGCCTGCCAGGGGCAAAGGGGGCGATGGGGAGCGACGTCTCGCCCCGCAGGACAAGGTCTGCCACAGAGCGGCCGATGGCCGGGCTTATGAGGATGCCCTTCTTCTCGGCGCCCGTCGCCAGGTACACGTTGTCCCACCCGGGCGCCTTGCCGATGATGGGCTGGCGGTCTGGCGTGACCGGCCGAAGGCATGCCGTCTGGCGCACCAGGGCCTGCTGCGCCAGGCATGGCACCATGCGCACCGCGCGCTCCATCAGGACATCGCGCGCCTCCGCCGTGACGGTCGTGTCGAAGCCCGCCTCCTCCTCCGTGGCACCCACCCAGACCATGCCATCGGCCTTGTGCACCAGGGAGCAGGGCCCGTGCAGGTGGTGCTTCAGGGGTGGAGTCGTCCCCTGCAGGTAGAGTATCTGGCCCTTCAAGGGCCTCACCGGTATGTCCAACCCCAGCCACCTGGAGGCATGGCCCGACCACGGCCCCAGGGCCAGCACCACGGCCCCGCACGCTAGCTCCTGGCTGTCCAGGAGCACGCTGGTAACCCTGTCGCCGCTGCGCTTGACACCTGCTAGCTGGCCGTTCAGGAAACGGGCGCCGTGGCGCTCGGCGGCCTGGGCCAGCGCCAGGGTGTAGCGGTAGCTGTCCAGCATGCCGACGCTTTCCAGCAGCACCGCGCCCAGCAGGTCCGGCGTCAGGCGCGGTTCCAGGCGAAGGGCCTCGTGAGGCTCCAGCCACCGGGCGGAAAATCCCTCCGTCTCCGACCAGCGCCGCACTTCCTTCTGATAGAAGACGACAGCCTCCGCCGTGAGGCACAGCTCCAGATGGGGCATTAGCCGGGCCTGGATATCAACGCCAGACTCCTCCTGGAGCGCGGGCCAGAGCTGGCGGTGCAGCTTGAAGGCGGCCTCCGCCAGCGGCTGGGCCGGCCCCGGTATGCCCGTGCCGGTCAGGGGATTGAGCAGGCCCAGGGCGTACCCCGAGGCGCAGCTACCGATGGCCTCGCGCTCCACGACGGCGACCGAGGCGCCCTCCTTCGCCAGGAAGTACGCAGTGGCGCACCCGGCGACTCCCGCCCCCAGGACAGCGATATCTATGCCATTGCGCATTGGCGGTTGCCCCCTCCTTCCAGTGCTGGTGCCAGCGAAGCACAGGGCTGTTACACCCACGTTACACGCTGGCCTGCCGGCGCCCCTGTTGTAACGGACGTGTAACGCCGGCGCAGTAGCTTGAAGTATACCGAAGGCAGCGCCAGCCGGACGAGGCCCCCGGACGCTTCGGACAACCCTGGAGCCCGGCAGAGGGAGCAGTCCTATGACACAGACACCAGTGCGGGATACGGGCGAGGCCCCCAGGGAGTCGCCCCAGGCCAGCGAGGATGCAGGGGAGGCCCCGGTACAGGACGACCTGGTGGAGATACGCTGGCACGGGCGCGGCGGCCAGGGGGTGGTGACGGGCAGCGAGCTTCTCGCCGAGGCCGCGCTGCTGGAGGGCCGCTACTTCCAGGCTTTCCCCGAGTTCGGCGCCGAGCGCACCGGAGCGCCAGTCCGCGCCTTCACGCGCCTCAGCAGCCAGCCCATCTACCTGCACTGCCCCGTCCTGCGGCCCGGCGTGGTCGTCGTGCTGGACCCGACCCTGCTGGCGGTGATTGACGTATTCGAGGGGCTGGGCCAGCACGGCGTAGCCCTCATCAACACGCCCCTCTCGCCGGAGCAGGTGACGCCACGGCCCGCCGAGGGCGCCAGGCTCTACACCGTGGACGCCACCAGGGCCGCCCTCGACTGCCTGGGCCGCAACATCCCCAACACCGCCATGCTGGGCGCGCTGACGCGAGTCGCGCCGGTGGTGAGCAGCCAGGCCTGCGTGCAGGTGGTACAGCGACGCCTGGGAGCGCGTTTCCCCGCCAGGACCGTCGAGGCCAACCTCACGGCCTTCTGGCGGGCCTACTCCGAGGTAAAGGGGGCCACAGCGTGAGAGTGACCAGACAGCCAGTCCCATCGGCAGCCCCGGCCAGCGGCACCGTCGGCCACACCCGGTCTGAGACCGGCGTCATCTCGGCCCCGGGCAACTCGATTGAGCGCAACACCGGCGGCTGGCGAGTCCAGAGGCCCGTGGTGGACATGGACAGGTGTACCCACTGCATGATCTGCTGGGTCTTCTGCCCCGACAGCGCCATCCTGGCCGGCGAGGGGCGGTTCCTCGGGTTCCGCCTGGAGCACTGCAAGGGGTGCGGCATCTGCGCCCACGAGTGCCCCGCCAAGTGCATTGAGATGGTTGCCGAGTCGGCCCTGGCCAGGCCGGGAGGGATGTAGTCATGCAGGCCAGCAAGGCACGCCTCGGCGCCAGAAGAGTCCAGGGCATCCCCAGCAGCCTCAGCGGCGGCCTGGCCGTGGCCGAGGCCATGCGCCAGACCGCCCCCGACGTGGTCGCCTGCTACCCCATAACTCCGTCCACCATCATGGTGGAGCGGTTCAGCGAGATGGTGGCTAACGGCGCTGTTCACACCGAGTTCATCGCCGCCGAAAGCGAGCACTCGGCCATGAGCGCCTGCATCGGTGCGGCGGCGGCCGGCGCCCGCGCCCAGACGGTCACGTCCAGCCAGGGCCTGGCCTACATGTGGGAGGCGCTGTACGTGGCCGCCGGGCTGAGGCTGCCCATCGTGCTCCACTGCGCCAACCGCGCCCTGTCCGCGCCCATCAACATCCACTGCGACCACTCGGACACCATGGGCGCCAGGGACAGCGGCTGGGTACAACTCTACGCCGAGGACCCCCAGGAGGCCTACGACAACGCCCTCATGGCGGTGCGCATCGCCGAGCACCCCGACGTGCGCCTGCCCGTGCTCCACAGCCAGGACGGCTACACCGTGACCCACAGCCTGGAGCGGGTGGACGTGCTGCCCGACGACGCGGCGCGGGAGTTTGTCGGCACCTACCGGCCCGAGGTATCGCTGCTGGCGACGGACCAGCCCGTCACGCTGGGGCCGCTGGTGTCGCCGGCCTACGCCTTTGAACTGAAGCTGGGCGTGGTCCGGGCCATGGAGGGCGCCCTGGATGTCATAGCCAGCGTGGGCGAGGAGTTCGGCGACCTCACCGGGCGCTACCGGGGCCTGGTGGAGCCCTACAGGCTGGAGGACGCCGACTTCGCGCTGGTGCTGCTGGGCGCCACGGCGGGCACGGCCCGGGTGGCAATAGACGGACTCAGGGCCAGAGGCACCAGGGCCGGCATGTTGAAGGTGCGCTCCTTCCGGCCCTTCCCCGCCGAGGCCGTGGCCGAAGCCCTGGACGGCAGGGCCGCCGTCGCGGTGCTGGACAGGGCCATAGCCTTCGGGGCCAGCGCCGGCCCGCTCTTCCAGGACGTGTGCACCGCCCTCTACGCCCACGGGGCCAGGACCATACTCGCCAACTACGTCTACGGCATCGGGGGCAGGGACGTCTACCCTGCCCAGTTGGCCCAGGTCTTCGACGACCTCCGGCGCGACAGCGACGTGGGGGCCGCCAGGCCCCTGGTGCGGTACCTGGGGGCCAGATAGCAGGGAGGCCAGACATGCAGCTAAACCTGAGGGAACTGTCCAGAGACCCCGACCTGCTGGCCCCCGGGCACAACCTCTGCCCGGGCTGCATGGAGTCGGTGGTGGTAAGGCAGGTGCTCCACGTGGCAGGCCCCAACACCGTGGTGGTCACGGCCACCGGCTGCCTGTCGGTGTCCACGACCCCCTTCCCCTACACCGCCTGGCGCGTGCCGTGGGTGCACAGCCTCTTCGCCAACGCCGGCGCCACCATCGCCGGCGTGGAGGCGGCCTGCAAGAGCCTTGTGAAGCAGGGCAGGCTCAGTCCCGACCAGCGCGTGAACTTCGTGGTCTTCGCCGGCGACGGCGGCACCTACGACATCGGCCTCCAGTCCCTCAGCGGCGCCATCGAGCGCGGCCATCGCTTCCTGTACGTGTGTCTCAACAACGAGGCCTACATGAACACCGGTATCCAGCGCTCCAGCGCCACCCTTCCGGGCACCTGGACGACGACCTCGCCGGTGGGCACGAGGCAGCCGGGGAAGCCGGAGCCTCGCAAGGACCTCACGGCCATCGTGGCAGCCCACGGCGCGCCCTACGTCGCCCAGACTTCGCCGCACCTGTGGAAGGACCTGATGCGGAAGGTGGAAAAGGCCCTGGCCACCGATGGCCCAACCTTCATCAACGTCCTGGCGCCCTGCCCCAGAGGCTGGCGCACCGACTCGGAGATTGGCGTGCTGCTGGGCAGGGTGGCGGTGGAAACGTGCGTCTGGCCCATCTACGAGGTGGACGGCGGCGCATGGAAGCTCAACGTCCGGCCCCGCGAGAAGAAGCCAGTGAGCGAGTGGCTGAAGGTGCAGGGCCGCTTCGCCCACCTGCTGAAGCCAGAGCACCAGGCGGACCTGGAGCGCCTGCAAAGCCTGGTGGACGCGGCGTGGGACGAGCTTCTGGCGCGCTGCGACGGGGCCTCCGCCAGGGGCGCAGGTTGATGGACGCGGCGGCACAGCCCGGCCGCGGGGAGGTGCCTATGGGAAACACGCCAGCGCCTGTGCAGGGTGGAAAAGAGCTTCGGAGCCGTATCAAGTCATACCTGCTGGAGGAAGGGCTTCAGTGTAGCCAGTGCGTCATCGCAATGCTCAGCGACAGGATAGGTCCGAGGGCCAGGGTCCTCGAGGAGGCCGTGCTGCCGCTGGGCAAGGGCATGTCCGGGACAGGCAGCATGTGCGGCGCGGTCGCAGGGGCGCTGATGGCCCTGGCGCTGGTACACCAGCAGGGGCCTGGCAGCCAGCCACGGCAGCCGGCCGCGTTGGGCTACCTCAGCAGCGTGCCGCCCACCAACGACTGGCTGGACGTCGCCCCGGCGGTAGCAGTCGAGCCGCCCCTGTTCCCGCTTTGCAGAAAGCTGATAGCGCGCATCCGCGAGGCCGTGCCGGCGCGCGGCGGCGAACTGCGCTGCAGCGCCATCTCTGGCGTGGACTGGCGAGAGCCTACCAGCGAGCAACTGGCGCGCTACTACCGGCCAGGAGGGGAAGTAGCCACCTGCGTGGAAATCATAGCCCGGTCAGTGGAAACCGTCGCCGAGCTGGCCGATAGCTGAAGCGTTCCTTACACCAGGCCCGGACTGCTGCGCCGTATTTCCGCAAGAGAGTGGGTGAGAAGCCCTGTTGCTTCTCTCACAATGGGCGTGGTACAAATTGGCGCCGGGCCGGTATTCGGGCAAAGCTCAGCCCTCTGTCCTTCGGCAAGCCCCCGGCCTGCCGAAGTGATGGGCGCAGCATCTAGACCTATTATGGACCTGTTTTGTTCATGTCCATAGACCCGCCCCTACACTAGGGCGTG
>FWPU01005344.1_pt1 | contig 28075 bp, 24 predicted proteins | sample 2228361 | NCBI WGS metagenome assembly FWPU01 (sample SAMEA103939777, study PRJEB20133) | metagenome
AAGAGCCTGTTGGACTGGTTGGTGCGGGTCCATTTACGACTGATGGCATTGGAGAACGAAAAAGCTAATGATACAAGTTAGCAATCCATAACAACCCTGCTCCTGGAGAGGAGGTGTCTTCATGAAGTCACTTGCATAGCTTTATCCATTGATCCCGAAATCAAACTGTAGAAGTAAGGAGCCAATAGAAATGAATCGAACCAACCAGTCAGAGACTTCACAACCTATTCCAGGGGCAGCATACATTCGCTACTCATCAGAGATGCAAAACGACTCCTTCAGCCTGGATGCGCAGTTGCGCCAGATTAAGCTGCGAGCGGAAATGGATGGGGTAAGTATCATCCGGATATTTTCCGATCCGGCTACATCTGCGTATAGTAAGAAACACCGTCCGGGTATCAAGAGGATGCTCGAGTCAGGTCGTATGGGGGAGTTCCGAATCTTGTATATTCATAAAGTAGATCGTCTGGCGCGCCGGTTGGAGTGGGCGCTGGAGATTGTCCGTGAGCTTCAATCCCTTGATATCACCCTAAAGGCAGTCGAGCAAAATTTCGATCTCAGCACACCCGAGGGAAAGTTGTTTTTTCACTTGCTGTCTTCCCTGGGTGAGTTCTATTCAAATAATCTCAGCAAGGAAACGCTCAAGGGTAAGCGCGAACGCGCCAGCCAGGGATATCACAATGGTTCGGTATCCTGGGGATACTTTAGTGAAAAACAGGATAACCATAAGATGGCTTTCAAGCACTCAGAGATCGCCCCGATCGTAAACTCCATGTTTGAACGATATGCCACCGGTTTATATTCCGACCGGCAGATTGCAGATTGGCTCAACACACAAGGGTATCGGACTCAGCAAGGTAGATTATTCAGCAAGGATGGTGTCAGAGAAATGTTGCAAAATCCATTTTACAAGGGTTATGTACGATACCGGGGAACCTTTCAGAAGGGCAGACCTTATCGCGGGGATCCTGGACAGATCGTCAAGGGTGCACATGAACCGATTGTTAGTGAGGAGTTGTGGGAACTGTGCCAAACTGTTCGGGCAAATCGAAGGCAGGTGGTAAAAACCCGCCAAATTACGCGCAGGTTCTATCTGGTGAATGGCATCATTAAGTGCGCTTACTGTGGGCGAAATTTACGAGCGCAGAGTTCGCCAGATATACGCTACTATCGAGAAGTATCACGGGAGAATGGTTTTGACGATTGTCCTTTGCTCGGAAGAAGCATCAGGGCAGATCTGGTTGATCAACAAGTTGAGGAGCTTATTCTTGCTCTAAAGTTGCCGGGTGATTGGGAATCAGCCATCGAAGAGATTGTTCGCTCAACGCAAATCCAAGCAGGTTTCGATATTGAGGCTGAAAGAAAGCGGTTACGTGAGGAGTTGCGTGAGTTGCGGGAAATGAAGCGCCGCCATTTATACGCAGGCGAAGAGCACGTATTTTGGCACGAGGTCGAAACGATCCAGGAGAGATTAGCGTCCCTGAGGTATGAACCCTCGGTAAATGTAAATCCGTCAGTAGAAACCCTTCTTACGATCTCATTCGCTTGGGCTCATGCAACTCAAGAGGAGCGTAGAGATCTGGTCAAAATACTATTTGAGGAAGTTGGATGTGATTTGGATGCCCAAAAGATCGTATGGGTGAAACCACAAGTTGGCTATGAAATTTTATTTCAGTTGATAGAGGGGTTATGCTCGATGGGAAACAACCGATTTGACATAAAGGACATATAAGAACCAATGTCTCGATTGTCACACAAACGCTTGACCACTGTTATAGGAGGCATTAGAATGCACATAAGCGCATTTAAAGAGCGAAATCGCCCAGCTGTCACTGAGCGACTTCTTGCGTAAATCCGTTCTGCACATTATCAGTCTCACAGATCAAGAGCCGGTTTGGCTTTGAACTGGAAGGGGGATTTACGCTCAGCGGTCCCGACGGGATTCGAACCCGCGATCTCGGCCTTGACAGGGCCGCATGTTTGGCCGCTACACCACGGGACCAGGCGCAAGAAGTTTACCATACGGATATCTGCTCGTCAAGAAACGCTCATCACATTGTGTGTTATACTCGATGAGCCGTTAAGGACATGACATTCTATACTTAAGACGAAGGAACAGGTCCATGGATATCACTAAGACCCAATATAAACGTTGTGATGTCGTTAAAATGGTGGGGAGAGTGGATAGTTATACTGCCCCTAATCTTGAAGAGGCTCTCAACGATATCATAAGTAATGGTCGCTATAAAATTATTTTCGATATGACCGATGTAGATTTTATGTCAAGTAAAGGCTGGTGGGTGCTCATTGAAACCCAAAAGGCATGTAAACGTTACAATCGAGGGGAACTCGTGTTAGTTTGTGTCCAGGATCGTATTAAGGAATCGCTCAATCTGGTTGGAATGAGTTCGTATTTCAAGATATTCGATGACCTGACCAGCGCAGTGGCTTACTTCTAATCAGCCAGAATTATTGTCTTAATGGTAATGAAGATATTCTCGGCCAGTTTTGAGAATCTGCCTCGAATCAGGAAATTTGTTGTCCAGGCGGCTCAAAAAGCAGGATTTAGTGAAAAAGATGTCTATGCAATAGAACTGGCTGTCGATGAGGCATGTTCGAACATCATTGAACATGCTTATGGCGGCGAAGGGAAGGGGGACATAGAGTGCTTTTACAATATTGGGGAGGGCGAGTTGACGATCACATTACGTGACCGAGGAAAGAGCTTCGAGCCAGAGGGTATCCCTGAACCTGATTTTTCGGTCGGAATTGATGAGCTAAGATCCCGGGGGGCCGGATTATTTATTATGAGAAAGATGATGGATAGGATCGAGTTCTCGACTGATGAAACGGGAAAGAATGTTCTTAAAATGACCAAGAAACTTCAGGGGGTATAAATTTCAAAAGGAGTGATCATCTATCACGCGATAGAATCATCAGGGTGATATCATCTGTTTGAGGCGCATCGCCAACAAATTTCTGAATCTCTTCGATAATTGCTGATTGTATCTCATAGGCCATCTTACTTGAGTTTTCCCGGGCAACATTGATCATTCTTTCGCAATCAAAAAAAGATCCAATGCTATTCTGGGCATCAGGGATGCCATCTGTATAGAGAATTAATATATCTCCAGAGTGAATATTCACGGTTTCTTTGTTCCATGTTGAGTTTGGTTCGATGCCGATGGCAATCCCGGTTCTGGATAAAGACTCTACTGCTTTATCATCTGTATTCCGGAGCAGGAAGGGCGGATTATGACCAGCGTTGCAGTACGTCAAACTCCCTTCAACAGGATCGAGAATTCCGTAGAAAGATGTGACAAATAGATTTGCCCGCGCATCTCTTAATAACCTGTTGTTCGCAGCAAAGAATACCACTTCGGGATCCGCCTCATATTCTTCTGCATAGGTTCGAAGGAGTGTACGGCTTAATGCCATATAGAGAGCTGAGCCAATCCCCTTGTCAGCCACATCGGCGATAATGATGCCAAGGCGACCGCCTTCCAGTTGTATAACATCAAAAAAATCACCAGATGTCTCCCGGGCAGGAAGCAATGTCACTGCCAGCTGCCATCCTGGAATGACGGGGAAGATATTGGGTAAGAAACTGGCCTGGATTTGCCCGGCGAGCTTAAGTTCTTGCGTGAGCTGTTTGTATTCAACAGATTGTTCATAAACCAGATTCTGATGGAGAATCGAAGCGATCTGGTCAGCCAATGTTTGTAATGCCGGATACATATTTTTAAGGGATTTCTCATCCCAGGGCTGTACCAATGCTCGTAATTCGAGATAAATCCCTCCAACTGTCTTGTTCTGTTGCTGGATATGTATTGGTGTCATGATAATGGCGTTGGGGGACATCTGGGTTCTATCCCATGGCAGGGATTCCCTAGATAAAATCGATCTTATTATCTTTTGGGAGGTGAGCCACTCCCAAGCGCGCTGGTCAATTGGTGCGTGATCTTCTGGGTGGGCTATGATTATGGTATCTGGTTCAATCCAGATCGCGATATACCCCGAAGGGAACATATTTGGAATATGTTCCTTCAGGATCGCGGGTAAGACTGACAAGTCAGGAACCGCATTGAGAAGTGCTCTGCTTAATTTTTCTAGCTTCTCGAGCTGTTTGGCTTGCTGGCGTACGTTCTCGGCATTCCAACTTAATTGTCTACCGAGCAGGGCGACGATCAAAAAACCGATTGTCAGGAACAGATAAGGAATGTATCCATTTTGAACATATATTCCAGCTAAAAATATGGCAAACGGATGGGCAATAAAAGGTAACCCCAGGCTCAACATAAAAAAACGAATGAGAGGTTTTGTCGTGTATGATCCCCCTATCAATTTCTGCACTCTAATGTGGTAAAAAACGTAACCGATCCATAAGACAATGGCAAGCAGCAGGTGGAGGCTGAGTGCTGCCATGGCTGTCAGGATAGAGCGGAGCTCCAGACCCTCAATTGGGAATTTTCCAGACAGTAAGCGATATATTTTCAACGAGATCATAGTCGCAAATATGTTGATGGCCAGGCTTAGGCTGAGGTTACCGATCGAATTCCATTTGGAAGCGATGGATCTAGTCTTGAAGAAATCGATCAGATGGAGGGTCACAAGAAAGAGCGCGATCAACCATAAGGCTGTCGGACCGATCACGAACACCGCTGACCATTGGATCATGGTTGCCAGTGATTCTTCCACAGTTCCGTATCGATCAGTTCTGAGTTCCAATATAATGAAGAAACTTAATCGACTAAATATATATATCAGAAGAAAGTTGAGTAGAACAAAAGGTAAATTTGCCTTGATCACATCGGGATTTGTCTCAAGAAAAAGCCAAATCAAACCGGCTATTGCTCCAGGGAACGAATAAATAAAACTGATCACATCTCCGGTTTCTGTTAGTTTTCTATGCAGGGTTAATTCCTTGAAATCCCCACGGAAAAGGCCCGCAATATCTACCAAACGGAAGAGAAATGATCTGCTTTGTTCAGGGGGAGTGTCCAATAGATCATTCCATAATAATCTGGTCTGGTTATGGCATTATAAACCGATCGACTACCAATTATTCGAACGAGTCACAATAATATAATTAATGTTACTGGTATACTATCGTGATATGGGTGAGATGAAGTGAAAATCGAGAATTTGATGGAAAATCTTCCGGATAGTTACTCGACAGCGGATCGGGAGTTCATTCTACGCGCGTATAAAACCGCGGAGAAAGCGCATGCAGGGCAGACACGTGCTTCTGGCGAGCCTTATATCAGCCATTGTCTCGCCGTCGCTGGGATTCTGGCCGATCTTTGTGTACCTCCGCCTGTGGTTGCAGCCGCATTACTTCATGATACCGTTGAGGATACTCCTTTAACTCTTGAAGAGATCGAGAGAGATTTTGGAGAAGAAGTTGCCCGGTTAGTAGACGGCGTTACGAAGTTAACTCAACTGCCCCGGGTATCCAGAGGCGACCAGCATCCAAAGGAAATGATTGAAGATGAGATCGAAAAGCAGCTGGCTGAACGCAGGGGGATTATTGATTTCGAATCCGAGGAAGACCAGTTAATCAAAAGCAGGAGGTATGACGCTGTTTCCGAGACGCTGCGGAAAACCTTCCTGGCGATGGGCGAAGATGTGCGGGTCGTACTAATAAAACTTGCCGATCGTCTGCATAATATGCGCACGCTTGGTCACCTACCAGAGAACAAAAGAAAAAGGATCGCCCAGCAGACCATGGATATCTTCGCGCCGCTTGCGAACCGATTGGGTATCTGGCAGATAAAATGGGAGTTAGAAGACCTCGCCTTTCGGTATCTGGATCCAGAGACGTATAAGACAATCGCCAAGAATCTTGTCGAGAGGCGAGCTGATCGTGAGCGTGAACTCGAAGGAATAATAAACAAATTAATGCAAACCCTTGAACAGGAGGGTATTCGGGCTGAGATCACCGGACGACCCAAGCACATTTATTCGATTTACAGCAAAATGCATCGTAAAAATATCCCCTTTGATCTGGTTTTTGATGTGCGAGGGGTGAGAATCATCGTCGATAGTATACCGATGTGTTACTCGGCTCTCGGGGTGATACACACGCACTGGCGCCCGATCCCAGCCGAGTTTGATGATTATATCGCTGCTCCGAAGGATAATTTCTACCGATCTCTCCATACCGCGGTGATCTTCGACGATGGCAAGACTCTAGAAGTTCAAATTCGCACCCCCGAAATGCACCAGAATGCAGAATTTGGGATTGCAGCTCATTGGAGGTATAAGGAAGGGCTCTCCAAAGATGAAGAGTTCGAGCGGCGCATTGTATGGCTGCGTTCCTTAATGGAATGGCGGCAGGATGTCCTCGATGCTGGTGAATTCGTAGATGGTTTGAAGTCGGATGTTTTCCGGGACCGGGTGTATGCGTTCACTCCGCGTGGCGATATCATTGATCTCCCAGCCGGCTCAACGCCCATAGATTTCGCGTATCATGTCCACACCGATGTTGGCCATCGGTGCAGGGGAGCAAAGGTAAATGGCAAGCTCGTATCACTTGATTATGAGTTGAAGACTGGTGATAAGGTCGAAATCTTGACTGCCAAACGAGGAGGACCAAGCCTGGATTGGTTGAATCCTAATTTAGGTTTGGTCAAGACTCAGAGGGCGCGTAGCAAAATCCGCCGCTGGTTCAAGCGCCAGGCAAGGGAGCAGAATATCAATCAGGGGAAGGCGCTTCTCGAAAAAGAACTGCGTCGCCTAGGATTGACTCAGATAAATTTGGAAAGACTGGCGAGAGAATTCGACTATCGCACTGTTGATGATCTCTATGAGGCGATCGGAAATGGTGACACCTCGATCGGAAAAATCGTCAATCATTTGACCATCCCGGAAGAGGGAATCACTGATGAACTGATCCCCACGAAACCTTCTCCGGGTGCACTCCCGAGCGATAAGGATGCCGTGGCTGTCCTGGGATTGAAGGGGTTGCTAACCTCACTCGCCCGTTGTTGTAATCCGGCTCCTGGGGATGAGATCATCGGCTATATCACGCGTGGCCGAGGAGCAACTATTCACCGCCAGGATTGCCCGAATGTGTTACGTATTCGCGATCGTGAACGCCTGGTGCGCGTGAACTGGGGAGAGGCGAAAAATACTTATCCTGTCCCTGTGAGGATTAAAGCATATGATCGCAATGGTCTTATGCGGGATGTGTCGACATTAATTTCCGAAGAAGGAATTAATATGGCAAAAGTAAACGTCGATGTCAAGAACAACCTGGCAGTATTCGATCTCGTTTTAGAGATACGCGATTTAGCCCAATTGAGCAAGGTGCTAGACCGATTAGAAAATTTGCCGAATGTTCTCGAAGCTCAACGCGTTCGTCCCGGATAGCTCTCTTAGTGAGGGAAGAACTCGAGATTGGCAATGAGCTGGTCAAGGGGTTTGGATAGAAGGCTATAACAAAATTTGATAAACTGGAGGATTTTGATTTTGCTCGATGTATCTGTTGCGCTTACGAGGTTGTTAGACCATTTTTCCCCTGTTGAGACAGAAACGATAAAACTTGACCAAGCATACCATCGAGTGCTGGCAGAGGATATCGTTGCAGATTCGGATTTACCTTCTTTTGACAATTCCAGCATGGATGGATTTGCTGTTAGGTTTGAGGATGTTTCGGATGCCAGCCCGGAATCCCCGGTTACTTTAAAAGTTGTGGAAGATATACCTGCTGGAAAACAACCAGCCCGGATGATCGGGACCATGGAAGCTGCCAGGATCATGACCGGGGCACCCATCCCACCTGGTGCGAACGCTGTTGTGCCTGTCGAATTAACAGATCAGGGCGAACCTAGTAATCCTGTTCAACGAATAAAAGCAGGGATTGTTAGAGTATTGAGCCCGGTTGGTGAAGGTGGTTTTATTCGACGTGCGGGGTCGTACATAACGCAAGGTTCTACAGTTCTGGAACATGGTTATTCTCTTCGACCACAGGATATTGGATTATTGGCGATGCTTGGAAAACCCGAATTGCGGGTCTTTCGCAAACCACGGGTCGGATTAGTCTCGAGCGGCGACGAACTCGTCCCGGTTGATCAACCCCTACTCGCTGGGAAGATTCACGATTCCAACGCATATATGCTCACTGGTATGGTAGAGCGCGATGGCGGAAGAACGATCTATCAAGGCATTATCCCGGATGACGAGGAAGCCATCTTGAGTGCTATGGAGGAAATGCACTCTCAGAAGGTTGATCTTATTGTCTCGACCGCTGGTGTCAGTGTTGGCGCTTTCGATTTGGTGAAAGTCATTGTTGCGAAAGAAGGGGAACTGGACTTCTGGCGGGTTAACATGCGCCCTGGCAAACCGTTGGCATTTGGCCACTTCAAAGGAATACCTTTCATCGGTCTGCCGGGAAATCCGGTTTCTGCGTTCGTTGGTTATGAAGTGTTTGTTCGACCTGCTATTTTGAAGCTTGCTGGGAGACGTGAACTAACCCGGAAAATAATTAAGGTCAGAGTTGATCAGCCTTTGGAGTCCGATGGGAGGGAAAGTTATCTTAGAGCTGTAGTTCATTACAGCGGGCGGACATGGTATGCCTCACTGACAAGTGGACAGGAATCTGGGAATTTATTTTCATTGGTTCAGGCAAATGCTTTACTGATCGTGCCGTCTGGTGTAAAATCGCTGCCGTCCGGATCGGAAGTGGATGCCTGGATCATCGATGAAAGTCTTCTATAAAATACTGGTGTAAGGTTTAGCAAATTTTGAAATCGGTAAAGGAACATGGATAATCTGTTCAGAAAGATATCGATCGGTCTGGCATTTATTGGATTATTGGATTCTCTTTATCTCACTGGTGTTAAGTTCACGGGACAATATGCATTATGTGGACCGGTTGGCGATTGCGAATCCGTCAATTCGAGCATCTACTCTGAAGTATATGGCATTCCCATCGCACTTCTAGGTGCTCTTGCTTATCTTGGGATCCTTATATCTCTTTTTGCTGAAGGAAAAAACATTCTTGGAAGAGATACCTGGCGCCTTATGGTGTTTGGGATCAGTTTGGTTGGTGTTATCTATTCGATTTATCTGACCTATATCGAAATAGCTGTTTTAAAGGCAATTTGCCCCTATTGTGTTCTATCAGCAATTATTTTAGTGATATTATTAGTGATTTCTACCTTAAGGGTAGCTCATGGGGTCTCGTTTCCCCGTGAAGAATATCCAATTTAAATTTGGAGGTACTTATGCCTCGGATAAGATGCCACTATATCGATTGTGTTTTTCTGGATGATGGTTATTGTGGGGCCGCAGCAGTCGAAATTGACCCAGATGTAGGTTGTATGACTTTCTCCCGTGCGAATGATCTGGTCGAGGAGGATTGGGAGGAAGAGGATACGGAACTGGAGGAGTGGGAAGATCTTGACATCGAGGATGAAGAGGACGAAATCTGGCTCGATGACGATGAGTATTGATCAAGGCCGGGTAGTGATGGCCATGTTATTGAGAGCAGACCAGGATTCCAGAAACTGTTTGAGACTCTTCTCGTAAATTCCGGCTCCGTTTAGATATGTAACCATGGTTGGTGTGTAGCCCGTGATGATGATTGTATGTTCGTATCGGGCGACGATAGTCAGGGCGTTTTCTGAGGGCAGGTAATATTCCGGGATCCCATTGACAACATAATCATATCCGTATTGATTTTGTGTTCCTACGATCCAGGCAATCACCGGATTTCCGTTCTTAATTTCTGTGCGTACATCATCCCAGCTCAGAGGGCGGTGGGCGAAAGCCTGTAGTCCGTATTGCCGGAGCAATTTTGCGACCGGTTCGGCATGCACACCATATGCATCGGGGGGAATTTGGCCCCAAGCACCGTAGACATTCCCTACAAAACCCTCGTCAGGATTGTCAGATTCCGGTAAACGGCGAAAGAACTCGATCTCGTCGATTACGACACCATAGTAACGCGCCCAATCCACAGCCGAGCGTGATTCACAATCAAGGGGGAGCGACTGAGGCCTTCCAGTAACTCCGCTGATTGCTGCCCGATTGGGGAGGTCGAGAGGGGGTGGGGGAGATTCCGGTTGACGAGGCTGGTCAGCCAGCGCGAGCATCAAACACCATTGGTTGAGCTGACCATTATCAGATGGGTAATGATCGGAGACAGTGAGACGCCAGGTCCCATTGCCAACCAGGTTATTGAAAACCTCGAGTTTCTCTTCGGGTCGATATATTCCAGAAATGGCTTTGGGGTATGACGCGCACTCGTTATCGACAGGGAGGGAGGTGTGATCATCCAGAATAGCCTCGATATGATTCTCTCCACAACCGTTTCCACTCCCGGGAAAACCGGGACGATCAAGCAATCTGACCTGCAAACCACTTTCCTCGTGTTTCAGGTCTACAACGAGATCGCTTACCCAGGTATGTGACACATCCAGTCGGACATCGATATCATGGATATAGCCATCTGCACTTGTATTCATCAAATGACTAACTCCATCAGGGTAATCATCCGGAATATTGAGACCAGGTGAACTACAGAATAGAACCTTTCGGGTCTGGACTGGGGGTGGAGTGGGAGTGGGATCGTAAGGGGCATAGATAAGGGGTAAATTAAACTGGCTGGTGGGTTGAGGTGTTGGGGTCGATTCTATGATTTGGGTTGATACATCAAGGTTTGCTGGTCGGCTGGAAGAAAATAGGATTGCAAGTATGATAGAAGGGATGGTTGCCAGGATTTTTGCGATGTGTGACGAGAAGATGTCCACGTATGGCTTCCTTTTCTCTGAGTTTGATACTTATTTAATACGTGCAATTCTCGTTCCAGCCTCACAGATAAACTTGAAATATTCCGACCAATATAGATATCCCGGGATTATTTCGACTTTGTAAGTCGTATTTTATCTTGACCTGGGGTAATCTTCAAGATGAAATTACGATCCTCCCTTAATTGAGAAGAAGGATCGTTTCGATCCCAATGGTGATGTCATTTGTGCAGGCGATTGTGGAAATCAGCAAATTCTTGGGAGCAATTCACCACTTGGGATGTCCAGCACTCGCGTGCTTCCAATGCTCGTCTTCATCAATACCCTGCCGGCTGGTTCTTTTTTAACTTCACCAATCACCCGTGCATTCCTCCCGAGTGGATCATCCTGCAGGAGTTCAAGGATTCCGTCCGCGAGCGAGGGATCGACGATTGCAATGAATTTTCCTTCATTGGCAATATAGACGGGATCCAATCCGAGTATTTCGCACGCAGCGCTGACAGTTGGATTGGTAACCAGGAGATTTTCATCTATCGAGATGCAGGTGCGAGACTGCCTGGCTATCTCATTTAGGGAAGTAGCCAGACCGCCGCGCGTCGGATCGCGAAAGACATGCAGCCCAGTTGCTGAATTTCGCCAGGAGGCATATTGCACAATTTTGTCAATTACATGATTCAATGGCGCGACATCGCTCTCGATCTCTGCCTCGAAGCCTAAGTCGCCTCTTGCCTGTAAGACAGCAATGCCATGGTCGCCGATCGTTCCCGAGAGGATGACAATATCACCAGGCTGGGCAAATTCCCCTCCTACTCTAACACCATCATATACGATCCCAATACCAGATGTATTAATATATAGACCATCTGCTTTCCCTTTCTGAACGACCTTTGTATCCCCAGCGATGATCCTTACATCCGCCTCGTCAGCTGCAACCTTCATCGAAGTCAGGATCATATCCAAAACAGGCAAATCCAACCCTTCTTCAATGATAAAGCCTGCGGTGAGATAAACCGGTTTTGCCCCCATCATGGCAATATCATTAACAGTTCCGCAAACCGCCAGGCGGCCTATATCGCCGCCAGGGAAGAACAACGGTGAGACGACGTGAGAATCGGTGCTCATGGCGATTCTCGACGCATTGGACAGGTCGAAGACTGAAGCATCATTGCTTGCACGTAAGATCGGATTATCCAGTTGCGGAAGAAATGTTTTCTCTATAAGATCATGCATTAATTTTCCACCACTACCATGACCTAGGATAACCTTATCTCTGTGTTGGACAGGCACCGGACAAACCGCTCCAGTTATTGTTATAGGTCTATCTTCCATCTCCATATGGTTTATCCTTGTGTCTCTGTGACAGCTTTCTGAGAATAACGGTAATAAGCAGAACATGCGCCCTCGGATGAGACCATCGTCGCCCCAAGAGGATTCTCCGGTGTACATATGATACTAAACGCCGGACATTCTAACGGTTTTTTTATGCCCTGGAGAATCTGACCAGCGATGCAAACGTCTGATTCACGGGGCTGGATTTGAGCAACTTCAAAACGTTTCTCGGCATCATATTTCTGATATTCGCGTCGTAACCCCCAACCACTTTGAGGGATCAAGCCGATCCCCCTCCAGTTTCTATCGATGGTGCAGAAGACCCTGTCAATGATTTTTTGGGCTGGGATATTTCCTTCGTATGTAACCACCCTGGGATAGGCATTATTGACTTCGAAAGTTCCTTTTTCGAGCTGCTGGATATTCATTAATAACCCCTGGACGATATCCAACGGCTCAAACCCGGTGACAGTAATCGGGACTTTATATTCTCTGGCAATAGATATGTATTCCCAGTAACCCATGACTGCACATACGTGGCCCGCAGCGAGAAACCCCTGAACCTGATTCGAAGGCGAGTCGAGGATCGCCCGTATGGCAGGTGGCACCCTGACATGGGATACAAGCACACTGAAATTATCCAATCCCAGGGAATTTGCTTGTAGTACGCTCATGGCGTTGGCAGGTGCTGTGGTCTCAAACCCAATCGCAAAAAAAACGACTTCTCTATTTGGGTTTGCCTTTGCAATCTGAATTGCATCCAGCGGGGAATAAACCACGCGCACATCGCCACCTTCGGCACGCACTTGAAAGAGATCACCGTCCGAGCCAGGCACACGCAGCATGTCCCCGTATGAGGTAAATATCACTTCAGGAAGTCTGGCGATTGCCAGGGCCTTATCGATCATCTCAAGGGGGGTGACGCACACCGGGCAACCGGGACCATGGACCAGAGAAATTTCTGGCGGTAATAATTGCTCAATCCCGTGGCGCATTATTGAATGGGTCTGACCGCCACAGATCTCCATGATGACCCACGGTCTTGTCACAAGACGTTGAATTTCCGCTATCGTTCTCTGAACCAGGTCAGCATCGCGGTATTCAGCGAGGTATTTCATGCTTCCAATCCACCTTCGAGACTTGCGATCTCTCGAATTAACGCAAGCGTCTCTTCTGCTTCTCTTTGACTGATCAGGCTGATCGCAAACCCAACGTGAACGATTACATAATCGCCAATTTTCGCCTCCGGTACGTATTCCAGGCAGACTTCCCGTAGCACGCCAGAAAAATCTACCTTGCCCATGCGTATGCCATCTGCTTCATATATTTCTTTGATGCTTCCAGGGATTCCCAGACACATTGATATGCTCCTATCCTTGAGAGTGTTATTTTGCCCTGTAGGCTGCGATAATAGCCTGCCCAAAAGCAAGCCCTCCATCGTTACATGGTACTCTCTGGTGAGTATATACCTCGAAACCGAGCGAATTTAGGAGGGTGATGGTTTGTTCGAGTAAGATACGATTTTGCCAGACACCTCCACTCAGAATTACTTTCGAGGTGTTTTGGATTTTCGATAAGCTCAAAATGACATCCTTGATAATATGGGCAATCGTGAAGTGGAATCGCGAAGCGATTGTTCCGGTACCTCTCTTTGAGCGGATATCACTGACGATTCCCTGGAACATTGGGGTGGGATCGATGATCATCACCTCATCGATTGCATCGTTTTCGGTGGAGATGGTGTACTTATAAGGTTCTACGAAGCATTGATCGACCAACGCTTCCATCTCAATCGAAGCCTGTGCCTCATAACTTACAATCTGACATACGCCAATCAGGGAAGAAACTGCATCGAAAAGACGCCCCATGCTCGAAGTTAGAGGGCAGTTGATCTGATTATCAATTTGATGGTTCAAAGCTTCTAATAATTTGGCCCCGCTGTATTGATACACGTCATTATTCTTATCCGCTTTTCCGATGTACATAACAGGGGGAAGATCTTCGGACCAATCGATCTGCGCATGTTTCAGCCAGCTCAAAGCCATTCGCCAGGGCTCTTTGATCGCTTTTTCCCCTCCGGGGAGTGGTACGTATTTTAAGTGGGCGAGCCTCTTGAAATCACGATAGTCGGCAATGATAATCTCACCTCCCCAGATCGCTCCATCATCACCGTATCCGGTTCCATCGAAGGCAACACCGAGCACTTTCTCGTCTTTCTTCAAGCCATGTTCTGCCATGCAGGCGACCACGTGTGCATGGTGATGTTGAACATCGATCCCAGTAAGTCCTTCGTTCTCGATTCTCTCAAGGGCATAACGGGTAGAGAGATAATCGGGATGCCTATCATAGGCAATAATCTCTGGCTTAACTCGAAAGAGGTTTTCGAAGTGCCTGATATTCTCTTCGAAAGATTGCAATGTTTCAAAATTGTCCAGATCGCCAATATGCTGGCTCAGAAAAGCGTATGAATCTCGGATCAAACAGAAGGTGTTTTTTAATTCTCCACCCGCAGCCAGGATCGGTGGGAATTTCTCTTGTAATTGAATTGGGGAAGGTATGTAGCCGCGAGCTCGTCGAATCGGAATTAATTGCTCAACCAGCGCTTTTTTTGTTCCTGTATTTCTTCTCTCATCCTGAGCGCTCACCCTGGATTTCAATACCTGAACCACAGAATCGTCACACCGTGTGTGGATTGGTCGATCATGCATGACGATCGCGTCAGCGAGAAGGAAGAGTTTCTCCCTGGCTTCATGATTTTTGTATGTGATTGGTTCTTCTTTCAAGTTTCCGCTTGTCATAACCAGGACAAGTTCTTCGTGTCGCTTGAAGGGTTCTAATTCTGCCTCGAGGTTGAATAATAGATAGTGGAGAGGTGTATAGGGCAACATTATTCCAAGATTGCGCTGGTTTGGTGCAACCTGAGAGACAATAGGGGAGCCATCAACTTTCTGTAACAGGACAATGGGGCGTTCTTTCGATAGGAGAAGTCGTCTCTCATAATCGCTTACCAGGCAATGTTTCTCGATCTCAGCCATATCCGAAAGCATGAGAGCGAATGGTTTGTCGATCCGTAATTTGCGCTTTCGCAATTGTTCGACTGCTTCCTTGTTGGTTGCATCGCAAGCCAGATGGAAACCACCAAGACCCTTTATCGCTACGATATAACCTTCTCGGATCATCCTTATAGCATGAAGTAAACCATCCAAACCATTGACTTTATCATCCCTGGTTTCCAGCCAGATGACAGGTCCACAGGCGGGGCAAGCAATGGGTTGTGCGTGAAAACGTCGGTTTGTTGGGTCCTCATATTCCGATCGACATTCCGGACACATCAGGAATTTCGCCATGGTTGTCTGGGGCCGGTCATAAGGGATATTTTGGATGATTGTGAATCTTGGCCCGCAATTCGTGCAATTGATAAATGGATATAAATAGCGTCTGTCGTTGGGATCGAATAATTCCCGCAAGCAATCATCGCATATTGAGATGTCCGGTGAAACAGGGACAAAGGCGGATTCTATGTTCTCGGAGTGCCAGATTTCGAATCGCTCGAAGCCGTTAGTCGGTTTAATGGTAGCGTCTAATTGTTCTATCTGAGCAAGGGGTGGAGGCTCTGTCTGTAATAAGCGAAGAAATTCTTGGATTTTATACGCGCTCCCCTCTGCTTCAATCTGAACACCTGCCGATGTGTTCCTCACCCAGCCGGTGAGGTCCAGCTTGTTCGCCAGGTTATAAACGAATGGACGAAAGCCTACACCTTGAATGATGCCCTTGATTTCAATCCTGATGCCACAGCGCTCATTGGAGCTACTGATCTCAGGGAATAGACTCATTTTTCTTCCTGTCATACAGAACTTTCTCGAGCCATGATATCCACAGGTCAAACCCTTCTCGGGTGCGACAAGATAATGGGAAAATTTCCAATCCCGGGTTTAAGAACTCCACCCCGCGTCTGAAATAATCCATATCAAACTCAATATAAGGGAGAAGGTCTATCTTGTTGAGAACTAAGGCATCAATTCCACGGTACATGATCGGATATTTATATGGTTTATCATCTCCCTCTGGGATGGATGCAATGAGAACACTATAATGCGTGCCCAAATTGAAGCTCGCCGGACAGATTAAATTGCCAACATTCTCAACGATCAGAAGATCGACCATTGATAAATCGAAATGCGCAAGCGCTTCGGAAATCATGTTGGCATCCAGGTGACATTCACCACCGGTGTTGATCTGGTAAGCCTGAGCGCCAGCATCTTTTGCCCGATCCGCATCGATGCTGGTGGCAATGTCCCCGTCGATGACAGCAATGCTTATTTGATTTTCTAATTCTTTAATTGTCAGTTCGATCAAGGATGTTTTTCCGGCGCCGGGGGATGCCATCAGATTGAGCGAGAGTAGGCCTTTAGAATCCAGCAACTCGCGATTTTTCTGTGCTATGAGATCGTTCTTGTTATATATATTCTCGTACACTTCGATGCGCTTTACCATTTATGCCTCAATGTCTATGCTTTCGAGATAGAATTCATCACCCGAGAGGATTTTTCCATTGATACTCCCACAGTAGGGACAAAAATAATTGCCTTCTTTCAACAAGAATTCTTGGTTACAGTCCAGGCAGATAAATTTGCATTGTGTCCGCTTGAAATGAAGCTTTGCTCCTTCAGCAATCGTTTCTTTAGCGAGAATATCCCAATAGAATTGCACAGATTCATCGATGATCGATGAAAGCGGACCAATGACCAGATACAGGTCGGTGATCTTCTTCGCGCCGGCGCTCTTCCCGTGTCGCAGAGCTATATCCAATAAATTTTCAGTCACAGCTAATTCGTGCATAATATCACAATAAATGCCATCAAAATATAAAATATCACATCTAACCGGATTATCGGTAGTGTGATTCGTCACACAATATTTGTACCATTTTTCTCGAAATTACCGGAATGGTCCTTGAAAAATTATTCTGGCTGGGGGAGTTTTGATAATAATTCGACGAGTTGAAATCGGGTCACAAGCAATCGCATGGCGATAGTATTCGCTAATCTCCGCATGAATGTGTAACCGATTTTGTTATCCTCGTCACATAATTGACGAAGTTTTATCGCGTCGAGAGCTAATAGCTTGCTGGGTGATAAGGTTTTAGCTGTGGCTGTCCTTTGCCGGATTACAGGAGTTACACTTGACCAACCGATGATATCGAATGGTTCGACGGTATAAACCAAGGTATTCCCCCGGTTTGGCACATTCATTTCAATGGCAATCCGCCCTTCCAGAAGAATGTAGAGATATTCCTCTTTATTACCTTCATGGAAAAGGATTTCAGCTGCTCCTAATTGAATGATTCGTGATATTTTTTGAAGACGATCAAGAGATAATTCTTCAAGCTGATTCAACCATGGAATGGAACGAATAGCACGCTCTACTTGGCGAAAATCATTCATCAGTAGATGTGACAGATGTCCAGAAAGGGGGGGCAGTCGATGGAAATAGCGGTATCATGCCCGACGTCGAAGGTCAATTCTCGCAGCGCTTATTGTTTATTTTCGGGAAGCTCTTGACTGGCCTCTTCTTTATCCTTTGAGGATTTCGCGTCAGAGCCCTGCAGCCCTTCTTTGAATGCACGGATGCCACTGCCCATTTCACCGGCAATTTTACTGATTCGGCCAACGCCGAAGAGCACCAAAACAATCACGAGGATAATGAGAAGCTCGGGTAAACCAAATTGCTGGAACATAGATGTTTCTCCTGGTTATCAAGGATGAACTGAATTTTGACCTTATTCTACCCCAAAATTCCTCCAATCGTGAAGTGCTCGTGGATATTGGTTATAATAGGAATGCAAAAGGCTGTGTATGCGCATAGCCAAGATGTGTTGCGACATATTGCATAGGCGAAAAAAAACTGAAGAATATCATGCATATTTCTGTTATCGGTGGTGGTCTCGCTGGTAGTGAAGCGGCATGGCAGGCAGCAAATTGTGGGGTGGATGTCATCCTCTATGAAATGCGCCCGGGGAAAGGAACTGGCGCTCATACCGGTTCTGACCTCGCTGAGCTGGTTTGTTCTAATTCGCTGGGGTCTAATCTAAAAGAAAATGCCTCCGGCTTGCTGAAGGAGGAGCTTCGTCAACTAGGGTCATTGCTCATCCAATGTGCAGATCGAGCTGCTGTGCCTGCAGGATCTGCTCTCGCAGTCGACCGGAGGGCATTTTCCAGGACAGTTACCGAGAAGATCATGAGCCACCCGAGGATAACCCTGATCCGTGAAGAGATACAGGAAATCATGGATGGCGTGGTGATCATCGCTTCAGGACCTTTAACATCCTCTTCTCTTGTTAAGTCTTTAGCCAAACTCACATCGAGTGATCATCTTTTTTTCTACGATGCGATTGCACCGATAGTATCTGCAGATTCGATCGATATGGAGATCGCTTTTAGGGGATCTAGATACAGGAAAGGTGAACTTGAGGCTGGAGATTATCTAAATTGTCCTTTAGACAAAGATCAATATTTCGTATTTGTTAATGAATTACTTCATGCAGAACGGATTGAGATGCGTGAGTTTGAGCGGGATATTTTAAATGGGGTGCGTGCGGGCGCACATCGATATTTTGAGGGGTGTCTGCCTGTGGAGATATTAGCTGAAAGAGATATCATGGCGCTTGCCTATGGCCCCATGAGACCAGTTGGATTAATTGATCCTCGCACAGGTCGAAGACCTTTTGCTGTCGTGCAGCTTAGGCAAGATAATCTGGCAGGTACTCTCTACAACATGGTTGGATTTCAAACCAATTTAAAATACCAGGAACAGAAGAGGATATTCAGAATGATCCCTGGTTTGGAGAAGGCTGAATTTGTCCGCTATGGTCAAATGCATCGAAATACATTCATCAACTCTCCAAAATTGTTGAAACCGACATTACAGTTAAAAAATCGGGAAGAGGTATTTTTCGCAGGGCAGATTACAGGTGTTGAAGGATATGCTGGAAATATTGCGACTGGTTTGTTAGCTGGTTTGAACGCGGCGAGATTGATCCAGGGTAAAGAGCTTCTTGTTATGCCTAAAACGACGATGATCGGGTCGTTGTGCTATTATGTGACACATGCCAGTGAATCTGATTATCAACCAATGAAAGCCAATTTTGGCATCCTCCCTCTATTAGAGGGAGATCAGGGAGGCTATGACAAAGGTTCTGATAAGAGGGAGAGAAAGCGACGATATGCCCAGCGCGCTTTGGAAGATCTGAAAGGATATATTGAACGAATGGAATTTGAGCTGACAAGGATTAATGCGCATAGTCATTAACACACAAACCAAAATCATCAACGATCTGATCCTCGTACTCCTATCCTTAACCATCATATCATGTGCGAGTGGGGTGTCACACTCAAACTTTTTCAACGGGGTAAGAGCATTCGAGAGTATAAAAAAACAAACCGAGTTCGGCTCACGAGTTCCAGGAAGCCGTGCTCATGCCAAGACTATCGAGTACATTGCCAGTGAGATGGACTCTGCGGGCTGGAAGGTCGAATATCAAGTTCAAGAGTTCAATGAGTTCCAAATTACTAATCTTATTGCGCAAGCTCCGAACTCAGTCGATAATGCTCCATACATCTTACTCGGCGCACATTACGATTCCAGAATGAAATCAGATTCTGACCCACAAGCCGACAATCACGCAACTCCAGTACCCGGCGCTAATGATGGAGCATCTGGAGTTGCTGCACTACTTGAAATCGCGCGGATTTTCCCTCGTGAAAATGCTGAATGCGTTCGATTTGCCTTCTTTGATGCGGAAGATAATGGTAATATCGATAACTGGAATTGGATAATGGGTTCCAGATATTTTGTTACAAATCTGACCGAAATCCCCTCCGCAGTTGTTATCCTGGATATGGTTGGGGATTCGGATCTGGGTATCTACAAAGAAGAAAATTCGGATCCTGGATTGACTGATGAGATCTGGCAAACTGCTCATTCCCTGGGATTTGAGCAATACTTCATCGATAGTTATAAATACCGGATATTAGATGACCATGTCCCATTCTTGGAGGCTGGGATCCCAGCCGTGGATATAATCGATTTCGATTATCCTTATTGGCATACTGTTCAGGATACTCCAGACAAGACATCATCCTATAGTCTTCGCATTGTTGGGGAGACAATAATCCGCTGGCTCAACAAGGCATGCCAAGGTTTAGGATACTGATACGTTATGTCGCCTAAGATTGCAGAACCTACTAGTAGACCCAAAGAACGCGCTTTCCTGGTTGGTGTCGAAATCCATGGAGACAACAAGTTACTGTCTCTTGAGGATTCCTTGGCTGAATTGAAGCTACTGGCTCAGACAGCTGGTCTTGACGTCGTAGGCGAAGCTCAGCAAAAGTTGGATTCCCCAAACGTCAAGACATTCATCGGTCCTGGTAAGGTTGAAGAGGTAAAAGCTCTGGTTGATGAAACCCAGGCTGATGTAATTATCTTTGACGATGAATTATCTCCTCGTCATCTTCGTGAGCTGGAGAACATTTTTGGCGATCAGGTTCGAATCCTCGATCGCACCGCCCTTATACTGGATATTTTTGCCCAACATGCCCATACGAGTGAGGGGGCACTTCAGGTGGAACTGGCACAATATGAGTATAGATTGCCACGCTTAACACGCGCCTGGACCCACCTTGCTCGACAGGCTGGAGGTGGTGGTGGCCGGGCAGGCAACATGGGAGGTGTGGGATTACGCGGACCAGGGGAAACTCAGCTGGAAGTAGACCGACGGGAAATTCGTCGCCGGATCGGTATTCTGAAACGACAGCTTGAGAAGGTGCGCATTCATCGTTCGCAATACCGGTCGAGGCGGCGACGCTCCAACATTCCCGTCGTCTCTCTAGTCGGTTATACAAACGCTGGCAAATCGACGCTTCTGAACCGCCTTGCCAGTGCTGATGTTTATGTAGCCGATCAACTGTTTGCCACGCTCGACCCAACGACCCGAAAGGTCGAACTCCCCGGGGGACATAATGCGCTTTTCACCGATACCGTAGGTTTCATTCAAAAACTGCCAACATCTTTAATTGCTGCATTCAGAGCAACCCTCGAGGAAATCTCCGAAGCGGATCTCTTGATCCATGTTGTTGACGTAACTCATGAAAATGCTATAGCCCAGGCAAGAGCTGTCTATCAGGCACTTGAGGAGATTGAAGCTGATCACATACCTGTCCTCATCGCACTGAATAAAATTGATTTGCTCGAAGATCCCGATTCTGCAGGAGAACGCCTGGCAATATTCCCAAACGCAATAGCATTATCTGCATTGACAGGCCTGGGTATTCCCGAGTTGCTGGCTGCTGTCGAACACCAGCTATTTGAAAGCTATGTTGAGGTAACTGTCTTGCTCCCATATTCCAAAGGAGGTCTGATTTCACTTTTCCACGAGCAAGGTCAGGTGGATGAAATCATCCATGGAGAAAAAGGGGTTTTAGTGCGAGGAAGATTACCAAGTCGTTTGCGGGCTAGATTTGATGAATTCATTATAAAGCCACGATTGAAAAAGCGGGAAAACGAGCTTGAATTGGATTAATCGCATCTTGGATTTCTTATCTGAATATCTATCTAGAAGGAAGGGTCTTCTTCCCTTGCTTGGGCTCTTATTGACATTAATTAACGGTGTATTACAGTTCCTACCAGGCGCAGGTTGGATCAGAGAGACCAACTTGTTACTTCACCTGGGAGTCATTATCTCAATCCTGGGATTGTTGCTCGCCATGGCTCTATGATCAAACCCGGGGCGCAGCTGTATGAATCTCATCCGGGTATTCTCCGGCGAATTTTCGGAAGTTGTCGATAAACCTAACAGCAAGTTCCTTATATTTCTCGAGATGGGTTGCTTCATCTGGCCATGCAAGTGCCGGATTCAAGATACTTGATGGGACCTGGGGACATTCTTGAGGGATTTCAAAACCAAAGACAGGATCCGTTGAATAGGAAACCTGAGCCAATGCACCCGAAAGGATTGCATCCAGGATTGCACGGGAATATCGGATACTGATGCGTTTTCCGACACCATATGGACCCCCAACCCAGCCAGTGTTTAATAACCAGCATGAGACTTCATGGCGAGCGATCTTTCGTGCTAACAGATCCGCATAATAAACAGGATGATGAACCATGAATGGTGCGCCGAAGCAAGCACTGAAGGTAATTTCGGGTTCGATCCCCAATCCAATTTCAGTTCCGGCTATTTTCGATGTATACCCAGAGAGAAAATGATAGAGCGCCTGATTAGTCGACAACTTTGCTATGGGAGGCATGACCCCGGTTGCATCACAGGTAAGAAAGATGATATTTTGGGGATGACCCGCTCGCTTCTCCTCCAATGAGTTTTCGATGAAACTCAACGGATAAGATGCGCGTGTATTTTCGGTGATTGCATCATCATCGAGATCGATCAGTCTTGTTACAGGATCATACACGACATTTTCGAGAATCGTACCGAATTTGTGCGTACAGGCATAAATTTGTGGCTCGGCAGTTGGGGATAATTGAATAACTTTTGCGTAACAACCCGATTCAATATTGAAAACTCCTTCGTCACTCCAGCCGTGTTCATCGTCACCGATCAATCGTCTGGCAGGGTCAGCGGACAAAGTCGTTTTACCGGTACCTGAAAGACCAAAGAAAAGGGCTACATCGCCATTTTTTCCGACATTAGCTGAACAGTGCATAGAAAGGACATTCTGTAATGGGAGCAGATAATTCAGAACGGTAAATACTGCCTTTTTAATTTCACCGGCATAAGCAGTATTACCGATAATACATAAACGCTCAGCAAAATTGATAGCGATAAACGTTTTTGAAGAGGTTCCATCAACAACAGGTGAAGCATTAAAAGACGGTGCGCACACCAGGGTGAATTCAGGGATATGACGGCGATATTCTTCATTCGTAATAGGTCGCAGGAACATATTCCGTACGAAAAGGCTATGCCAGGCAAATTCTGTGATAATGCGGATCGGGAGTTGATATTCTGGATCTGCGCCTGCGTAACAGTCCTGGACGAAGATGTCCCTGCCTTGTAAAAATCCTGACAAACGAGAATAGAGCTCACTGAATATATCAGGACTCATCGGTCGATTATATTCTCCCCACCAGACATATTTCTCGGAATCGGGCTCTTTGACGATATACTTATCATCCGCTGCGCGAGCAGTATGTTTTCCAGTGAAAACAACGATTGGTCCTTTGTTGGTGATTTTCCCCTCTCCACGGAAAATGACCTCTTCGTAGAGAGCCTCATCGGGTAGATTCCAGTAAACCGTTCTTAAATTATGCAGGCTATGATTTTCTATTCCAAATTCGCTTTTTAATTCACCAGCCTGAGATTCGGCAGGAGTCTTGATGTTAAGGAGATTGTTCATAACCAGTCTCTGATGAGTTTTCGATCGCCAATATATATTTCCCTGGGTGATTGTGGGTCAAGAGCCCATCTTATTCTGGCTATCCCCTCGGTGATTTCTTTTACCGAGCCAGAGAAACTCAACCGTATGTAACCTTCCATTCCAAATTCTTTTCCCGGAACGGTAACGACAAGTGCTTTTCTGAGTAGAAATTGAGCCATTTCAACCGAGTTATTTCCATACGCCCTGAAATCAGGCAGGCAGTAAAAAGTGCCCTCTGGTTTGGTAATACGCAAATCGTTGAATGTTTTCAAATTACTCATGACAACGTTTCGATTATTCTCGATGGTTTGACGAAGGTTTTCAACGAAGCTCTGCATACCAGTCAACGCCCCTTCTGCGGCGGCTTGAAGCACGACCGAGGGGCAGGATGTGGTTTGGGCTTGCACATTGGTCATCACTTCAACCAATCGCCGATTGGCTATCACCCATCCTATTCGAAACCCTGTCATCCCATACAATTTTGAGACGCCATTGATCACAATAATACGGGTTGATTCAATGTCTTTATTAGTATATTGATAACCAGGGGTGGCTTTTTTCCCGTCAAATACCAGTTTGTGGTAGATATCATCCATGATCAGATAGATACCTTTGGCTTCGCAGAACTCTACCATCTCGGCGATAAATTCGGCGGGATAGATGACACCCGATGGATTATTTGGGTTGTTGATGATGATCGCCTTCGTATAAGACGTAACCGCTTCAAGTACATCTTCCATTCGAGGGTAAAAGCTTCCATCTTTCGATGCAACGATAATAGGAATTCCCCGCACCATTTTTACCATTTCCGGATAACTTACCCAATAAGGTGCCAGGATAATGACCTCATCGTTTGTATCCAGAATACTGAAGAGTACGTTAAATAACGATTGTTTGGCGCCATTGGTAACAATGATATTTTCCGGCTCGACGATTCGACCGTAGTTTTCCTCTGTATATCGAATGATCGCCTGCTTGAGCGAAGGGAGACCATCTGTTGGGGTGTATTTCACATCGCCGGTATGCAATTTTCCGACCGCTCCCAGGATTGCTGTGAATGGAGCTTTGTTTTTTGGTTCACCAATCCCTAAATGAATAACGGGTAATCCTCTCTCGCGCAAAAGACGTGCTTCTTCGTTGAGCCTCAATGTTGGTGAATCGATGATCTGCCTAGCAAGCTGACTGATGCTCATATGGGCCAGATCTCCTTTAGGTGGTTATCCTGTTTACTGCGATCGTGTCCCCCGTCGAGGGAGAACCAAACTTTCGATTGATTCATCGAAAGTAGTTTATCCCAAAACAATAAGCTGGTCAATCTGACCTGCTCAGATTAAGATTAATGTCACGTATCCGGAAAGCACAATTTTCCGTCTGCCGTTCGGACAAATGAATCTGACACCGTAATTCGTAATATGACCCTAGGACAATGAAGAATAATATTGAAGAACTCTTTCAAACAATCAAAGGTTCAATCGATGGCGAAATAAAATGGGATAAAGCATCTCGGATTCTATATAGTACGGATGCATCGATATATCAGATCGAACCTCTTGCAGTTGTATTTCCAAAGACCGTCGATGATATTAACACCTGTGTTGAGATCGCAGCTAATAATAAGGTACCGGTGTTGGCACGCGGTGCGGGGACGAGCCTTTCAGGTCAGGCTATTGGTAATGCAATCATTATTGATTGCTCGAGGTATTTATACAGAGAGATTTCAATTGATCCAGAAAGGCACATAGCGGTGGTCGATGCAGGTGTAATCCTGGCTTCTCTAAACAAACAGGCAGCGGATTATAAACTAAAATTCGGCCCAGACCCCGCATCAGCAGAGAGGGCAACCATTGGAGGATCGATCGCAAACAATGCGACTGGAGCTCATTCAATAATATATGGCATGGCTGCTGACCATATCCTCGCTGCAGATGTGGTCCTATCGGATGGCTCTCTCGCACGCTTCGAGCCAATTCCAATTGATGAAGCTGTTCGCCGCAGCAGGGAGAACTCACGCGAAGGAGCGATTTATCGTTCGGCGTTGACCATTCGGGAGAAATATGCCAAAGCGATCATGAGCCGTTGGCCGAAAACCTGGAGGCGGGCTGGGGGTTATGCGCTGAACTACCTTATTCCGTGGTCACCATCCCAGCCTCCGCTTTGGGATGGCGCTAATTTTCCCCTGGAATGGGTTGGTTCTGTCCCAGAAGTGGTTAATTACCCTCCGATTAGTGAGGGATACATCAATCTTGCCCCGCTGATAGCCGGTTCGGAAGGCACCTTGGCGATCTTGAGAAGATGTGAACTCAATTTAGTGACTATCCCTGGTTATTCAAACCTGGTTGTTTTAGGATTTCCAGATGTCCGCCATGCTTGCGACCAGGTGGAGGCTTTATTGGCGTATAAACCTTCAGCGATCGAGCTAATCCCTGCGAACATGATCAATCTCGCCCGGCAGATACCGGCATACGCACATCAACTTTCCTGGATCGAGCCTCTGATGTTCAATGGGCAATTTCCATCCCTTTTAGTTGCTGAATTCTCTGGGGATGAACAAGATACTGTCTTGAGAAATGCAGAACAATTGCTCAAAGATTCCAACGTTCCTGCATCGATCATTAGCTCGCCTGAATTGCAAAACCAGGTCTGGGGAATTAGAAAGGTTGGTTTGGGTATCCTGATGTCCGCTCCCGGGGATGAAAAACCGCTACCCTTTATCGAAGATATCTCAGTGCCTGTCGAAAATTTGAGTACACTTGTCGTTGAGATCGAAAAGTTGTTGAGCGCGCACAACACGCACGGTGATTTTTATGCGCATGCTTCAGCAGGCTGCCTCCATCTGCGCCCAATTCTCAATCTAAAGACCTTGGATGGGATCAGGAAAATGCGTGAGATCGCAACTCACGCAGTCGAATTGGTCATCAAATTGGGTGGATCGATCAGCGGAGAACACGGAGCGGGTTTATCTCGTTCAGAGTGGCTGGCTGACATTTATGGCTCTGAAATATTGGAAGCTTTCCGGCTCTTCAAGAACGCCGCAGATCCAGATAATATTCTCAACCCTGGGAAAATCCTCGACGCACCTCCCATGCACATTAATTTACGTTACCAACAGGGAGTTCGACCGCTCGAATGGAAAACGATCTTCGATTTCTCCCCACACAACGGATTTTCCGGGGCAATCGAAATGTGCAATGGGGCAGGGGTCTGTCGCAAAGATACAGGTATTATGTGTCCTTCATATCAAGCCACACGGGATGAAATGCACAGCCCGCGTGGCAGGGCGAATCTTCTCCGGAATTGGATCTATGGTAACCTGCGAACCGATGATCATACCCAGATGAATATCCTATTTGAAGCTCTGGATTTATGTCTGGCTTGTAAAGGTTGTAAATCAGAGTGCCCATCATCTGTCGATATCGCGAAATTGAAATATGAGTTCTTAGAGCATTATTATTCGAAAGAGAAAAGGAAGCATTTACTGAGAGATCTGCTTATTGCGCACCTGGATAAATTGAGCCAGGTTGGTACCTCACTTCATCCTCTTGGGAAGCAGGTACTGGCTGTTCTCAATTCCCAGGCGGCTAAATCTATGCTCGGCCTGGCTGAAAAACGGAACCTCCCCGCGTTCGAAAAAGATCCATTCTCCAGAAAACTGAAAAAGTGGTCTAAGAGTTCGGCGAAAAATGGAAAAATCGATCAGGTATTGTTACTGATCGATCCGTTCACCGAATACTTCAACCCAGAATTGGGCATAGACACTTTGAGGTTGCTCGAAGTTTTGGGGATTGAAGTCCGATTGATCCCGGTCATCGGTACAGGTAGACCGTTGATATCGAAAGGGTTTTTAAAGGCAGCCCGGAGACACGCTGAAAAGCTCCTCTCGGCGATTGAGAGAGCTGATCCAGAAGGGAACACAGCGATCATCGGATTAGAACCCTCTGAAATCTACACAATCTCTGATGAATACCGGGATTTTTTCCCTGATCAAAAGGATCTCGTCAACGGTATTGCGGAGCGAAGTTATCTCATCGATGAATATCTGATCCGGCCCAGAGAAGATGGAAGAACAAGGTTGTTGCGCATAGACCATAATGTCTCATCGTTCCAATCAGCTCAACAAAAGGTTTATTTGCATGGGCATTGTTATCAGAAAACGCGCCCTCCTCATCGAGATGGTTACCCAGTGGGAGTCGATGCGACTCGAAAGATGTTGGAGATGCTGGGATTTCAGGTGGAAGTGATCGAGGCAGGGTGTTGCGGGATGGCCGGTGCCTTTGGGTATGAAAGCGAACACTACGCTCTCTCTCTGCAAATTGGCGAGTATTCGTTGTTTCCTGCGGTTAGAAAGGCAGAACAGGATGCATTAATCGCTGCCCCAGGATATTCATGCCAGACTCAAATCTCAGACGGGACCGGTAGAAAGGCCTGGCATCCTATTACACTGGCAGCTGCTCGTCTTTGGGAAAACAAAAAAGTCTCTTGGCGATGACCTACTCTCCCACCCTGTTACCGGGGCAGTACCATTGGTGCTGGCGGGCTTAACGACCGGGTTCGGGATGT
>FWPU01005345.1_pt1 | contig 28070 bp, 22 predicted proteins | sample 2228361 | NCBI WGS metagenome assembly FWPU01 (sample SAMEA103939777, study PRJEB20133) | metagenome
TTATTTGTAGTTTCCCCTCTTTTATCCATTCAATAAACTTTTGCACTCCTTCTTCAACATATTGTTTGTCCTCAGACTCAGCCAGCTCATTTTCTACGCTGTTTCCAACCTCTTGTTCCGTCTCTGAATGAGAGAATTGAAGTGAATTTTGAGTTTGGTTCTCTGCGCTTTTTATTGAATCGTAAGTTTCCTTACTTGTTGCAATTCCAATAAGAATTCTGATTCTTTCGGTGTTTTGCAGAGCCTTATATATGGTGTGAAAACCACGTATATAAAAATATCCAGTTAGACAATCAAAGAACTTACTATCCTTTACTAGTTGCTCAAATCTATCCTTAAGTGTTCTGCCTGGTTCATTTACTATAAATGTTAAATCTAAGGGTGGACTCTCATCTTCAGGCCAGTTATAAATTGCTTTTGGATATTTCTTTTCCTTTGCCATAATTATTTTGCTTTGCCCTTTTTCTTCGGTGATGGCTTTATGTTTTGTGTTACTCTTTCCAAAGATTGTTCACTTATCCATTTATCAATCACATCTTTTTTAAACCGCCACTGACCAGCGATTTTTAGGGAAGGGATTTGACCAGAGCGGGCAAGTTTATAGACGGTGTGTTCGTCCATCTGTAAATATTCTGAAACCTGTTTGACGGTCATTATTTCTTTTTCTTCCTTCATAGCCCTCTCCTAATTTATCAAAATACAAAATCTGATAATACAATACAAAATAAAACAACAAAAATCGAGAGAAAAATTTGAAAAAGGCAGACATCTTCGCTCAAAATCTTCTACCAACCAGTAATAGGCTTCTTGATGCCTCGTTTGAGGTCAATTCTAAATTAGCTTCTTTCATTTTACTTGTTATATGTGAAGGAAATAAGTTGAGGCTCTCCGCTGGAAATTCTCGGTTTCCAAATTGTACGTGAAAAAGAGCATATTTCCATGGTGGATGAGAATCCTGATGGAAGTAAAACTCCTCTGACTATGCCAAACCATCACTCAAGCATTCTCCACACAGCTACTATCTTTCCAATGATCTTTCCTCTCTTCATTTCCATTGGTTTCATCTTTGGATTGGCAGGTTCCAATAAAACTTTTCTCCCTTTTTTGCGAAATCTCTTCACCGTCACTTCACCGTCGATTAACGCCACCACAATCTCTCCATTGTGAGCGGTTTGTTGAGGTCTGACTAAGAGAAGATCGCCAGGAAGAATGCCTGCTTCAATCATGCTTTCTCCTTCTGCTTTTAAAAAGAAAGAGCCTTCTTTAGCAATTTCAGAAGGAAAGGGAAAGTATCCCTCAATGTTTTCAAAAGAAAGTGTGGGCACCCCAGCAGCTACTCTTCCCACCAAAGGAACTTCTCTTATCTCTTTTTCTTTAAAGCTTAAGCTAGGAGGATAAATGGTTAATTCAATTCCGCGGTGTCCAGGAAGCCTTTTTAGATATCCCTTCTTTTCCAGGTTGACCAGATGGATATGGACAGTGGCGGTAGAGGAAAGAGAAAGACCTTTAGCAATCTCTCTCACCGTAGGAGGATAGCCTTTATCTTTCATAAACTGGGCTATGAAGTTTAAGACTTCACCCTCTCTTGTTGTAAGCTTCATGAGCTTCATTTTAAGGTAGCTCTTTTCAAATAGTCAAACAATTGCTTGTATAAACATTTGTTTGGTATAATAGCTTCATGGTGGTGATTAAAGAGCCTGTGGAAACTTTAGTTCACTTTAAGAGAGGAAGGGTGAATCTTTTGCGTTTTTTATGGAAGGGCAGGGTTATAAAGGTGAAGAGGGTCACCGGTCTTTGGAAAAGAAAGCAGGGAGAGGAAGAAATCATCTTTTTAAGCGGGGTGAGTGAGGATGGAGACTACTTCGAGCTTTCATTTTCCACGAAGAGCCTTGTTTGGTGTATCGAAAAGGTGGAGGCCTGAAAGCAAAAGATGGATAGTGCATGTGGACATGGATGCCTACTTTGCTTCTGTGGAGCAGTCTCATCGTCCACATCTTAAAGGAAACCCTGTCATTGTCCTCGCTGACCCTTTTGGGAACCCCAAGGGGAGAAGGTCAGTGGTGGCTGCCTCAAGCTATGAAGCTAAGAAAAAGGGGGTAAAGGCAGGGATGCCTCTCTTTGAAGCTTTGAAGCTCTGTCCTGAAGCAGTCCTTATTGAAGGAAATCCTTATAAATACCTCACCTTCACCGAGAAGTTCTTCTCCATTCTTTCCTCCTTCACTGATAAGGTGGAGCTCTACTCGGTGGATGAGGCTTTCTTAGACATCACCCATACCTATCATCTCTTTGGAGGGTTAGAAGAAGTAGGAAGGAAAATAAAGTCGCACATCAAAAAGGAGCTTTCTGTCACCTGCTCTCTCGGGATTGCTCCCAACAAGCTCTTAGCTAAGATGGCTTCAAAGTGGGAAAAGCCAGATGGGCTTGTGGTAGTTAAGGAAGAGGAAGTGCCTCAAATAATCTGGCCTCTTCCTGTAGATGAAATCCCTGGCATTGGAGAAAGAAGGAAACTAAAGCTTCAGATTATGGGCATTGAAACGATAAAGGATTTAGCAAACTTTTCTCTTTCACTTCTCAGGAGAAGCTTTGGCGTGGTGGGAGAGTATATGTTTAATGCGGCTTGGGGAAGGGATGACACTCCAGTAATTTCTGCTCCCCCAAAGCCTAAATCAATTGGTCACTCCATCACCTTAAATCGCAACCTCCGCAGTCGAGAGGAGATAAAAGCAGTCCTTCTTCACTTGACTGACAAAGCTACCTTCAGGCTGAGAGAGGAAAAGCTACTTGCTGAGAAAGTCGGAGTGGGATTGAGATTTTCTGATTTAACTTTTCTTTCCCGAGAAGAGAAAATCCCCGTTCCCACCGACGAGACTGGAAAAATATTTTCTTATGCTAAGAGAATTCTTAAAAACATTCCCTTGAGGCTTCCTGTGAGGCTAGTCTCTGTAAATCTCTCTTCTCTTTTACCAGCTTCACCTTATCAACCTTTTCTCTTCCTAGAAGAAGAAAGAAAGCGACGTGCCGATATGGCTAAAGACCTCGTCTGGAAAAAGTTTGGCGAAGGTTCCCTGGTCTCCGCTTCTGCTCTTCTTGCCAAATCTTTTTTAAGCCTGTATTTTTTCTGTTCATCTTTTATCTCAATCTATTTTTGGAACCTTTTCTCTCATCGGATTTGATTCATCATTTAGTCTCACAATACCTCACGAGCCAGTCGATCAGCTTTTCAATATCTGGACATAGTGTATCTAATTTTGTCTCACGCACTCAAAATAAAATCTGAGGTCATAAGATATAAATTGGACTGCACCCCTTGCATAGGACAAAAAGTTAAGACACTATCGAGAAGTGCCGCTTTCCTCTCAAACGCTTCAAAATATCCTCAAAATATTTTTAAAATCCCTTTTCCAGCAAAAAGGAATTGAAAGAAATCTTTTAATCAAAAAGTTCATCAAAAACATTCTTTATTCAAAAGAGCAAATTCAAATAAACCTTTATTATTTAGAGGATTTTGACGCTTTCAAAAATTTAATTTTTCCATCAAGGATTGGGTCAGGTGGGGACAAAAAAGAAAAGGAGACTTCCGTTTCTTTTTCCGAAAATCCCCAGTTCGTATTGTTCAAACTGGCTCCGCAGGCAGGACTCGAACCTGCAACCCGCCGGTTAACAGCCGGCTGCTCTACCTATTGAGCTACTGCGGAGCGCACAGGAACATTTTAATCAATTAACGGAGGTCGGACAAGCCTTCACAATGCAATTTACTTCGTGCTCTTATCCAAAACTTTTCTAAAGAATCCTCTACTAGTTCCTGTTTTTAAAAATCTTTCCTGTTTGTAAGCTTATCTCTTCCATGCAATAGTGCGGAGCGTACAGAGTTAGAAAACTTAATTCCCACTATCAAAGTAGGAAATTTAAGCACATGTGGCTTCTTTTTCCTCTTTAGCAACTTGCCCGGGCCTCAGACACCAGTCAAAAAATTAGTAATTTGCTGTTTAAATTAGCTACTCTTCAATATAGTCTTTGAGCTTCTGGCTCCTATGAGGGTGCTGCAACTTTTTCAAAGTTTTCGACTCAATCTGCCTTATCCTCTCCCGCGTCACGCCAAATACTTTCCCCACTTCTTCTAAGGTGCGCGGATTGCCGTCGCTTAGACCGAACCTATACTCAATAACCTTTCTCTCCCTCTCACTGAGACCTTCAAGCACTTTCTGCAAATCTTCCTTAAGTAAAGAAGAAGCTGCCTTCTCTAGGGGGACCTCTGCACCTTTATCCTCAATGAAATCACCAAGCTCAGAATCTTCTTCCTCGCCAATAGGTGTTTCTAGAGAAACAGGCTCCTGAGCAATCTTCAAAATCTCTCTCACCTTCTCTGGCGTAATTCCCATTCTTTCCGCCACTTCCTCAGGATTTGGCTCTCGCCCCAAATCTTGTAGAAGCTGTCTCTGAGTGCGCAAAAGTTTATTTATAGTCTCTACCATATGGACGGGAACACGGATAGTTCTCGCTTGGTCAGCTATGGCTCTGGTGATTGCCTGTCTAATCCACCAGGTGGCATAAGTGGAAAACTTGTAGCCTTTATGATAATCAAACTTCTCTACTGCTCTAATCAGTCCCAAATTTCCTTCCTGAATCAAGTCTAAGAAAAGGAGACCTCTTCCAACATACTTTTTAGCGATAGAAACTACCAATCTCAAGTTGGACTCAATCAGCTTTTGCTTAGCACGAAGACCTTCTTGCTTCTGCCTTTCCAGCTTTCTTTTCTCCTCAGGAGAGAGTTTATCCTTCAAAAGTCTGAGTTTCTTTTCTGCTTCCTTGCCCGCTTCAATTTTCTTAGCTAGATAAACCTCTTCCTCGGCTGTAAGCAGAGGAACCCTTCCGATCTCCTTCAAATACATTCTTACAGGGTCGCTGGCTGTAGCTTTTGAAGAAGTGGTCTTTTTGGTTGGAGCTTCCTTTTCTGGCTCCTCTTCGTCTGATTCCTCCTGGGAAAAATCTATTTCCACTCCCTTGCTCATAAGGTAGTTGTATATAGCATCAATTTCTTCTGCTGTTAGTTCTTTATCTTGTAAAGTGTCAGCTATTTCCACAGACTTGAGCGAACCTTTCTCCTTCCCCTTCTCCAGCAAACCTCTTACTTCTTGAAGGCCTATAACTTTTCCTCTTTCTTTATCCTTGCTAGTCGTCCTGATTACACCTCCTACATTAAACTTCTTCTCAAAACTTCAAGTCTGTAAATTTCTTCAAAAATTTCATCGCTAACTTTAGAGGAGTCCTCTGAAAGCTTTTTCTTCAACTTAGCAATCTCTTCTTTCAAAAAATAATCTTTTATTTTAATCAAAATCTCATTCAAGTAAACCTCTTTATTATCGGCACTAACCTCCTCCAGCATTATCCGGGACAGAAGAGACTTTGATTCCTCGCTGAGCTTATCCATCTCTTCTGCTAAGTTTGGTTCTTCACCGCTTTCAAAATAAGGTCTAAGACAAGAAAATATTTTCCTCGCTGCAAGTGACTGAAAATACTCCTCTTGCACTTCTTTCGTAAACTTTTTTGCCAGGTCAATTTCTTTCAAAAAAATCTTCAGAAGTTCTTTCTCGCGTTTATATTCGGCAGCAATTTGTGGCTCTAATTCTTCTCCCCACTCCTCTAACTTTTGTTTATTATACCTCCTCCTCTTCTTTAATTCCAGTCTCAAAGCTTCCTCAGAGAAATTAAATCTCTCACTCAGCAATCGTATGTACTCTTCCTGAGCTAAATAAGAGGGAAGAGACCTTACTACAGAAAGAGCCTCTTGTAAAGCTTTTACCCTCTCAGCTCGATTTTCGAGAGAATAACTTTTTATTTTTTCCTCAATACAGAATTGAGCAAGTGGCTCGTGCTGGCTAAAAACTTTGAGAAGTTCCTCTTTTTGCTGCGCTAAATCGGCCGGGTCTTTCCCCGAAGGAAGCCTTATCACATATATCTCCGACCTTCCTTCGCTTAAAAGCTCAATCCCTTTTTGAGCTGCTGTTTTCCCTGCAGTATCTGCATCGAATGCCAAAAGCACTTTCGATGAAATTCTTGAGAGAGCATGAAAATGCTCTACAGTAAAAGCAGTTCCCAAGGTGGCAACGGAATTTTTTATTCCCCTCTGATGAAGAGCTAAAACGTCCGTATAGCCTTCAACCACAATGACCTCGTCCTCGCTCACTATTTCTCTTTTAGCTTGGTAAAGCCCGTAAAGAAGTGAACCTTTTTTAAAAATAGGAGTTTCAGGAGAGTTTAAATATTTCGGTTCTTCTCTATCTTCACCTTCTAAAATTCTTCCCCCAAATGCAACTATTCTCCCCTTTAGGTCGAAAATGGGAAAGATAATTCTTCCTCGAAACCTATCGTAAAAGCCTTTCTCCCCTTGAATGGAAATTCCCGCAGCAGCAAGCTCCTCCGAGGTAAAACCCTTTTTGTAAAGATAGTTAGTCATTGTGGACCATTGAGAAGGAGAAAAACCCAACCTGAACTCTTCCAAAATTTCCCGGCTAAAACCTCTCCTTCCCAGATATTTCCGCGCTTTCTCCCCTTCAGAACGCCACAAATAATTTTCATAAAATTTTGCTGCTTCTTCACACGCAGAAAAAAGTTTTTCCCGAAAGGATTTATCCTTAGGCTCGCCTTTCTCGTATTTAATTTCATAACCTACCCTCTCCGCTAAGAGTTTAACCGCCTCAGGAAATTCAACCCCCTCCATCTTCATGACAAAGGTGAAAATATTGCCGCCTTCTCCACAGCCAAAGCAGTGATAAAGCTGTTTAAGTGGATCGACAAAGAAAGAGGGGGTCTTTTCCTTGTGAAAAGGACAGAGTCCTCTGAAAGAGCGCCCTGCCTTTTTCAATTTTACATAATCAGAAACTACTTCTACTAAATCGTTCTTTTCACGGATTTCGTTTATATCGCTTTCCCGAATAACACCCATAGGTAAAAATAATACCATCCCACTGTTAAAATACTAAACTCCCCATCTCAAATCACAAATTACAGACAGAGCTGAAGATTTGAAGCCTAGAGTTTCAGCAAAAGTTCCTTTTACCCATTACTGCCCAGAGCTTGAGCACTATAACTCTTCAGCACTTATTTTGCGCTTTGGATTTTGAGTTTGGATTTTTCCTTTTCAAACCATCCAGGGTTTGGGGAGGAAAATATTTTCGAACATTCGCAAAGCATATCTATCAGTCATCCCAGCCACATAGTCACAAACTCTTAGGGGAAGTTCTTCATCTGAAAGAGGCTGGAATTCCTCAGGCATTTCCTCAGGCTTATCAAGGTAGTGAAAGAAAAGACTTTTTAAAATCCCTTTTGCTTTTTCATCCTCTGTCTTGGCAATTGACTGCACGTAAACCCGAGAAAAAAGAAAATTCCTTAAATCATTCATTGCTTTCTCACCTTCTGGACTCAGACGAACTCTTCCTTCCTTCTCTGTGTTTTCAATCATATCTCTCACCATTGAATCTATCCTTTTCCCCTTAGAGGAACCTAAATACTTCAAAGGTTCCTCAGGAAGCTCCTCAAACTTTATAATTCCAGCCCGCAAAGCGTCATCAACATCATGATTTATATATGCGATGCGATCTGCAATCCTTACAATTTGACCCTCCCAGGTAGAAGGTAGTGTCTCACCCGTATGATTTTTAATGCCATCTTTCACTTCCCAGGTGAGATTGAGACCCTTTCCGTCTCTTTCTACCACCTCAACAACTCTTAAAGACTGCAAATGATGATGAAAAAAGGGTTTAATGACACCAAAACGATGAGGACGTTTAGCTCTTATCTCTTTTAAGCACTCGGTGAGAGCTTCTTCTCCAATATGACCAAAAGGAGTGTGGCCAAGGTCATGTCCTAAGGCTATAGCCTCAGTTAAGTCTTCGTTCAACCTCAAAGCCCGAGCAATGGTGCGAGAAATCTGAGAAACCTCAATTGTGTGAGTTAACCTAGTTCGGTAGTGGTCACCCTCTGGAGAAAGAAAAACCTGCGTTTTATGCATTAACCTTCGGAAAGCCTTGGAGTGAACTATTCTATCGCGATCTCTCTGAAAATCGGTTCTTATAGGACATTTGGGTTCTGGTTTTTTTCTTCCGCGGCTGTTTTTGCTTAAGGTAGCTTTTTCAGATAAAAACTTTTCTTCCAAAGCTTCGTACTCTTCCCTTAAGCTCATCTTCGAGAACTAACTTCCTCTACCAACCGCCAGCCAAGTATTTTCGCCCTCTCCTGTGCAAAAGTATCTTTCTGAACTGGTTTCACACCACAAACACCTTGGTGACCTGCGTCTGTACTCTTCGTTCCCTCTGCTACAATACTCATACCGTGAATGAGCATCATATCGTGAAGAGTGCGCAAAGTGGTTTCCTGTCCTCCAAACCGCGTTGCTCCTACAGCTATTGCTCCCCCCACTTTCCCAACAAGCAACTTTTCCGACCGCAACCACCTCGTCTTGTCCCAAAAAGCTTTAAGCTGAGCTGAAACCGTACCAAAATACACCGGACTTCCCAGGACTATTCCATCTGCTCTTTTCACCTTTTCAAAGACTTCTTCTAAAAAGGTTCCTTCAAAGCAAGACTTATTACAAGGACTTGAACAAGCATCGCAGTAGGGTTTTTCCTGCTCCTTCATAACTTCATGAACATGAACTAATTCAACTTTAGCCCCTTTTTCAGATGCTGCTTTAAGAGCCAGTTCAATGAGGAAAGAAACATTTCCTTTTTCGTGAGGGCTCCCATTAATGCCCAAAATGTACATTACTTACCCCCCTTTAAAGCACTTTGAGCTGCTGCTAAGCGGGCAATGGGAACCCTGAAAGGAGAGCAGGAAACATAAGTGAGGCCAGCTCTGTGACAGAACTCAATGGAACGAGGATCCCCTCCGTGCTCTCCACAAATTCCCACTTTAAGCTGAGGGTTAGCTTCTCTCCCTCTTTTAGTTCCCATCTCCACAAGTCTACCTACTCCATTTTCATCAAGAACTTGGAATGGATTCTCAGAAAGAATTTTTTCTTCCAGATAGCGGGGAAGGAATTTATTTTCCGCATCGTCGCGGGAAAAGCCAAATGTGGTCTGGGTAAGGTCGTTTGTTCCAAAAGAAAAAAAGTCAGCCACTTTACCTATCTCCTCAGCAGTTAAAGCAGCACGGGGAAGCTCAATCATTGTTCCAATCTTGTACTCCATTTCAACGCCGCTCTCCTTCATCACCTTTTTAGCTTCTTTTATTACCATCTCCCGCAGCTTTTCTAGCTCCTTTACATGACTTACCAGAGGAATCATTATCTCCACCCCAGGTTCGAACCCCGCTTTCCTAACTTCACAGGCAGCTTCAAGAATTGCTCTCACCTGCATTCGGTATATATCCGGGAAGGTAATTCCCAACCGGCAACCTCTCAGTCCGAGCATAGGATTAGCTTCATGCATAAGCCTTACTTTCCTAAGAATTTTCTCCTTCTCCTCTATCACACCTGGCGAGGCTCCTTTTAACTTTAAAGCTGTGACTTCAACCCTTAAATCAGCTAAATTCGGCAAAAACTCATGCAAAGGAGGGTCTAAAAGCCTAATGGTAACAGGATAGCCGTTCATTGCTTTAAACATTTCTGCAAAATCATCCTTTATCAAGGGCTGAAGTTCATTCAAAGCTTCGTCTCTTTCTTCAGGTGTTTCAGCAAGGATTATTCTCTGCATAATGGGAAGTCTTGCACCACCTCCAAACATATGTTCTGTTCGACAGAGCCCTATCCCTTCCGCTCCAAAATCTCTTGCTCTTTTGGCATCCTCAGGAGTATCTGCATTCGCTCTCACTCCCAACTTTCTATACTCATCAGCCCAAGAGAGAAGCGTTTCTACTTCATCACTAATCACGGGAGGAATTAACGGCACTTCACCTTTAATTACATTGCCTGTGCTTCCGTCAATTGTTATAACATCACCTTCTTTAACCACTTCTCCATCAATCCTGAACTCATTCTTCTCTGTATCTATCTTTACTCCCTCACAACCTACAACGGCAGGTTTGCCCATACCACGGCAGACAACGGCTGCATGAGAGGTCATGCCGCCGTGAACGGTGAGAACTCCCTGAGAAGGAATTATTCCATGGATATCGTCAGGAGTAGTCTCCCAGCGAACAAGAATTACTTTGTGACCGTTTTTCCCCATCTCCTCTGCTTTATCTGCGCTGAAAACTACTTTGCCTGTGGCCGCTCCGGGAGAAGCGGGTAAGCCCTTTGCTAACACTTCAATTGCTGCCTCAGGGTCAATGTGGGGGTGTAGGAGTTGGTCCAACTGTTCAGGTTCTATCCGCTTAACAGCTTCTTCTCGAGAGATGATTCCCTCCTCAACCATGTCAACTGCAATCTTTAAAGCTGCTTGAGCTGTCCTTTTACCTGTTCTCGTTTGCAGCATGTAAAGCTTCCCTCTCTCGATAGTGAACTCCACATCTTGAACGTCGCGGTAATGCTTTTCCAGTTTCTCTACGAGACCCATCAACTGCTCATATGCCTCAGGGATGTCGTCCTTTAATTTATCAATGAGCTGAGGGGTTCTAATCCCTGCTACAACATCTTCTCCCTGAGCGTTTACCAGATATTCACCAAAAACCTTCTTCTCACCTGTAGAAGGATTTCTTGTAAAGCAAACCCCGGTAGCAGAATCATTGCCCATATTTCCAAAAACCATAGTTTGAACGTTCACTGCAGTTCCTATATCGTCAGGGATTCGATACTGTTTGCGATAAACTTGAGCCCGTGGGTTATTCCAGGATTCAAAAACTGCTCTTACTGCACTCTCTAATTGCTTCCACGGATCATTGGGAAAACTCTCTCCCTTCTCTTCCACAACTATGTTTTTGAATATCTTCACCAGCTTCTTTAAATCCTTCACATCTAATTCAGTATCATGCTTGACCCCTTTCTCCTCTTTCATTTTCTGCAAAGCTTCTTCAAATTTACTTCGCTCAACTTTCATCACAATGTCAGCAAACATCTGAATAAAGCGGCGGTAAGCGTCATAGGCAAATCTCTCATTACCTGTTTGCTTAATAAGACCATGCATTGTTTTATCATTTAAGCCCAGGTTCAAAACCGTATCCATCATACCAGGCATAGAAATGGGAGCCCCTGACCTTACAGAAACAAGAAGGGGATTTGAGCTGTCTCCAAACTTCTTTCCCGTTTTCTCTTCCAGTCTCTTTATAAAATTGACAATTTCATCCCAAAGCCCAGCTGGAAACTTACCCTCTCTCATATACTCTCGGCAAGCTTTAGTGGTTACAGTAAAGCCAGGAGGGACAGGAAATCCAAGTCTACTCATCTCAGCAAGACCCGCACCTTTTCCTCCCAAAAGCTCTTTAATAGAAGCATTTCCTTCTTCAAATTCGTAAACAAATTTACTCATAACTTACCTCCTTTCTTAAATGAGATAAGATTTCTTCTGCCATCTCTTCAATGGCTTTCCTCGTCACATCAATCACCGGAATGCCTAGTTCTTTCATAATTCCTTCCGCATAGTTAATTTCCTTACTCACATCTGTAAGTGAAGTATAATCCTTGCCAAACATTTGTGAATTCGTTGACCTTTCTTTTCTTATCTTCATCAACCTCGAAGGACTTATTGTTAACCCAATTAGTTTTCTTCTAGGTAAATTAAAGAGCTCTCTCACAGGCTCAACTCCATATATTATCGGAACATTTGCCACTTTTAAACCTTTGTTTGCCAGGTAAAAGGCTAATGGCGTTTTTGACGTGCGGGAAACACCTATTATTACCACATCAGCATGCTTCCAACCGGAAGGATTTTGTCCATCGTCATGCCTTGCTGCAAATTCTATAGCATCAAGCCTCTTAAAGTAAGCGTCCCATACCCTTTGCCAAATTTCAGCACGATAGCGGGTGGGGCTCTCTGATAAGAGCTTTAAAAGACGAAGAGTGGGCTCAAAAGCGTCTAAAGCGGGAATTCCCTTCTTTTTAGCTAACTCTTTCACTCTTAAAGATAAAAAAGGATGAATGAAAGCGTAAATGAGAAGTCCTCCCCTTTGAGCACATTCTAGAGCTTCAATTAGTTCACTCTCATTCCTTACATGCACTTTTTTTAGCTTTGAAAATGATGCAGAAAAGTTTTTTTCAATCTGCTCTTTTAAGTGAGAGGCAACTTCTTCTGAATCTGAAAATATACAGAGAGAGCCAACTGGCAAAATTTACTCCTTTACCAGTGAAAAATCAGCATATCTTTCAAAAATAGAAATCAGAAAATTGAGGAGCTTGAGTCGATTTGCTCTCAAATTCTTTTCTTCAGCCATTACTAGAACTTCATCAAAAAACTTGTCCACAATTTTTCTCAGAGAAGCAAGGACCTCCAATGACTTTCGGAAATCTGATTTACTGAATAACTTTTCTATCGTTTCTGAAACTGAAAGTGCTTCTTGGTAAAGTTTTTTCTCTGCCTCTTCCACTAAAAGTTCTTTCTTAACCTCAACTCCCAAATCTGTTTGAGAAAGATTTTTAGGTCTGGTATAAGCGATAAGCAAATCTTCCCACATTGGTGTCTCGTAAACTTCACTTAAAGCTTCGAGTTTCTTTAAAGCTTCGACCGGGAAGTGAAAAAACTGGGTGAGAAAAAGTCGAGCCAAAAAAGGTTTAAAGCCGAGTCTTTCCAAGGTGAGAAAAAACCTCCCTTCAAAGAAATCCTTTAAAAGAGGAATTGTTTCCTTTACAGCTTTAAGCCGAGGGAAGTTGTACCCCTCGCAAGCAACAGAAAGAAGCTTTTCCAAAGAAAGATTTACTTTTTCCTCTAATATTACGGCTGTGACTGCCTGCCCTTGGCGGCGAAGAGAATAGGGGTCTTCAGAGCCAGAAGGAACTTCTCCTGCTAAGAAATAACCACAAATAGTATCGACCTTATCCAAAACACTTAAAATTTTTCCAGCTAAACTTTTTGGGAGAGAATCTCCCGGAAAACGAGGCAGATAATGCTCATATATTGCTTTTGCCACCTCCGCCTTTTCTCCAAAATGGAGAGCATACTCTCTCCCCATAACTCCTTGAAGTTCAGGAAATTCATTAACCATCTCCGTGAGTAAATCTGCTTTACATAAGTAAGCTGCCCGTTTAAGACTTTCAAAAGTCTCCCCGGATAGTATGATTTCTCCTTTTATAAAATCACATAACCCCAAAAGCCTTTCCGTCTTATCCCAAAGCGTTCCCAGCTTACGATGGAAAATTACTCCTTTTAGCTCCTCAACCCTCTTCTCAAGATGCTTCTTCTTATCCTCCTCATAGAAGAATTTTGCATCCTTTAACCGCGCCTTCACTACTCTTTCGTTTCCCCTGCCAATTAGCTCTGAATAATTTGGATCGCCATTTTGAATAACTACAAATGTGGAAAGAAGGGTCTTATTCTTCTCTACAGGGAAGTATCTCTGATGGTATTCCAAAACATTAATCACAACTTCCCTAGGAAGGGCAAGGAACTTATGGGGAAAATGACACTTAATAGCTGTGGGGTACTCCACTAAATGCAAAACCTCATTTAAAACATGAGGATGAATAATGGCGCTTCCCACACCTTTTAAGGCCCTCTCGGTCTCTTTCAAAATCTTCTCCTTTCTTTCGTTTTGGTCTACAAGAATTTTTCCCTCTCTCAACTTCTCCAGATATTCAGAAGCATTCTCTAAAACAATCGCTCCCGGTTTTAAAAACCTGTGACCGAAAGTTATGTTTGAAGATTTAAGACCATTTAGTTCGAAAGGGATAACCTCTTCACCAAAGAGTGCCAAGAGCCACCGGATAGGCCTAATAAAACGAAGGTTCCCCTGCCAGCGCATGCTCCTTTCAAAGTGAATCTTATTCACCAGTTCGGGTAGAATACGAGCCAAAACTTTCTTACTTTCCTTACCTTTAATTTTTTTCACCGCATAAACATACTCTCCCTTTTCCCCTTTCTTCACTGTGAGCCCTTCAGGCTCTAACCCCTGAGAGCGGGCAAAGCCGAGAGCAGCCGGGGTGTACCTCCCTTGCTCTCCCAAAGCTTTACTTGCAGGAGGACCTTTTACCTCAACCTCCCTATCTTCCTGCTTTTCTGAAAGGTTATGCACATAAAGAACTAAGCGGCGAGGTGAACCATAAACTTCAATTTTTTCAAATGGAAGGTGTTCTTTTTCTAAAAGGCTTTTGCTTTCCCCATAGAGTTCCTCAATTCCCTTTTCTACCGCACTAGCAGGCATTTCCTCAGTCCCGATTTCGAAAACTAAATCCTTCAATTTTCCTCCCTGGCTCTCCCACTTTTTAAAAGGGGAAATCCTTTCTTCTTCCTTTCTTCAATGTATTTCTGAGCTACTTCTCTAGACAGAGTTCTCACTCTGCCAATAAATCTTGCCCTTTCCCTCACGGAAAGCGCTCCTCTAGCATCCAAAAGATTAAATAAATGAGAGCACTTGAGAACAAAATCGTAGGCTGGCAAAACCAGATTTTTCTTTATAAGTCTTTTCGCTTCTTTTTCATAATCATCAAAGATGTGCATGAGCAGTTGAACATCTGCCTCTTCAAAATTATATTTTGACCATTCTACCTCGCCTTGAAGATGAACCTCGCCATAAGTAACTCCCGGAGCCCACTCAATATCGAAAACGCTATCTTTCTCCTGGATATAGAGAGCAATTCGCTCTAACCCATACGTAATTTCCGCAGAAATTGGGTCAAGGTCAATCCCTCCTACCTGCTGGAAGTATGTAAACTGAGTTATCTCCATCCCATCAAGCCATACCTCCCAGCCCAACCCCCAAGCACCCAGCGTGGGAGATTCCCAGTCATCTTCCACAAATCTTATATCATGCTTGCGCGGCTCTATTCCCAACGACTCTAAACTTTTTAAATAGACTTCCTGCACATCGGGGGGTGAAGGTTTTAAAATCACCTGAAATTGATAGTAATGCTGCAAGCGATTAGGGTTCTCCCCATAGCGTCCGTCAGTAGGACGCCGAGAAGGTTCTACATAAGCAACTTTCCAAGGTTCAGGACCCAAACAGCGGAGAAAAGTGTGGGGATTAAAAGTTCCAGCTCCCACTTCTACATCATAAGGCTGAGCAATTAAACACCCGTATTCAGACCAATATCTTTGTAAAGAAATTATAATTTCCTGAAAGTTCATGTTTTCCAGCTCTTCAGATTAATTTTTCCACATTTACCTGCGGAAACAGGGAGATGGTATCAAAACTACTCTGAACTGTCAATTAAACTTTAACTTCTTTTTAACTCTTTTCTCAAGGTTGGAAATTCAACCTCTAAGTAGTAGTTAAAACAGGTTTCTAAAAAAGAGAGTGCTTCCTCTGCTTCTTCCTTTTCCAAAGTGGGAACTTTCTCAAAGGAAGAGTTGAGAAGAGAAATTAGTTTGGAAACACCTGGAAGAAAAACGGCTTCTTCCTCTTTATCCAAGCAAAAATCGCAGATTATTCCTCCTTTACCAAAGCTGAAATAGGCTTCCTCTCCTTTTCTTTCCCGACTGCAAAGAGCACAAAAGTTCAATGAGAGCCCATATCCAAGTAGAGCAAGAACCTTAATCTCAAAAGCGGCAAGAAGTGATTCTCTAACTTCCTTTTTCTCCCTTAATTTGTTTAAAAAGCTTAAGAGAAGAAAGTAAAGTTCTTTCTCCCGTTGAGGCAGAGAAACATCGCTCACTATCTTTAAGGCTTCCGCTGCTGCTCCTAAAACATTTAAATCCTCCCTAATCTCTTTATATGTATCCACCACTTCCACCTGAGTGATTATGGGAAGACTTCTTCCTTCATAAAGAAGAAAGCGTGCCCGAGTAAAGGGTTCTATTCTCCCTCCAAACCGACTTTTAGCTCTCCTTGCCCCCTTTGCTACTCCCTCAAATCTCCCAGCTTGAGGGGAGAAAATAACAACAATTTTATCAGCTTCACCGAGCTTTCTCGTCTTGAGAACAATCCCTTCCCTCTTAACCAGCGGCAATTTTCTTCCCCGCCTCTCTCATAATGGAAACGGACGCACTACTTCCAATCCTTTCCGCACCTGCTTCCAAGAGAGATATTACCTGTTCATAAGTGCGAATTCCTCCAGAAGCCTTGATTTTCACATTGGATGGAGTGTGCTTTCGCATCAACTTTATATCTTCAACTGTTACCCCTCTGGGACCGAAACCTGTGCAACTTTTTACATAATCAACACCTGCTTCTCCTGCCAGTTTGCAAGCCAATTTAATCTCTTCCTCATTCAAAAGGCCGACTTCAAGAATAGCCTTAACATGTGCACCTTGAACTTCGTGCACAAGATTTGCAACCTCCTTAATATCCTTAATAAATAAGTCCAAGGCACGAGATTTTAACAACCCCACCTGTACCACCATATCAATTTCACATGCCCCATCTTCCAGTGCTAATTCAGTCTCTTTCAATTTTGCCAATGTATGAGATGCGCCAAGTGGAAAGCCAGCCACACTCCCCAATCTTATAGAAGTTCCCTTTAAAATTTTACTTGCAAAGGAAACGAACTGAGAGTTCACAAAAACACAACCAAAGCTGTGCTCAATTGCCTCCTTGCACACCCGCTCTATATCGGAATATTCTGCTTCGGGCTTCAATATGGTGTGGTCAATTATCCCAGCTAATTCTTTAAGATTCATTACCATCTCCTTGCTTCTGATTGCTGATTGGTCAGTATTGCTCAAGCTTCCAGCAAGCTAGAAACAGTTCAGGCAGCTCTTCCAATCTCACCGTAAAGAAGAATGAGCTCCCCACACGATGGACATTTTTTATCTATAAGATTTACCCTCACTAAGCCCCATGCTCTTCTCTCAATAAGAACTTCCGCACAACTTGGGCAATAGGTATTAATCTCTGCTATTTCATGCACATTTCCAATATAAACATAGCGAATACCTTTTTCCTTCCCTCTCTTAGCAGCTTTCTTTAAGATTTCAATGTCGGTGGCTGGCTCCCTATATCTATAAGCAGGGAAATATCTATTTATGTGAAGAGGAACCTCCTTTCCCGCAAAACGTAAGTGTTTCTCTAAGACTTCATCAATCTCCCTCAAGTCATCATTAAAGCCAGTTACCAAAAGATAAACTGCTTCCACATGAACCCCTCTCTCTAAAGCCAGTTGTATATTCCTCCAGGGAGCTTCATCATTCAATCCCAGCTTTTTATAAGAAGCACTCCCTCCCTTTATGTCTACCTTTAAACCGTCCAGACCAGCTGCAATGAGCATCTGAAGAGCTTCCTTGCTCATATAACCGTTGGAAACAAAACAGCAGTAAAGATTGGCTTCTCTCCCTAAGGGAAAAAGTTGAAGAGCATACTCAAAAAGGAGAGTGGGTTCTGTAAAACTTAGGCACAAACCGCTATCGTTATTATCCAACGCTTGCCGCAAAACAGCCTCCGGAGAAGTGTAGAGAGAGCTTTCGGGATGAGGAATGCTTCGACTTAAATGGAAATTCTGACACCATGGGCAGCGAAAATTGCAGGAGAAAGTGGCAATTGTATAGGCTGTAGTCCCGGGATAATAATGATAAAAAGGCTTTATCTCAATTGGTCTACTTTCTTGAGCTGCAATATTCCCATAAGTAAGAGAGTAAAGTGTTCCTCTAATATTCTCCTTTGCTTCACAAAAACCTCTCTTCCCTTCAGAGATAACACATTTTCTTTCGCACACTCCGCATCTTACCTTGTTTCCCTTAAGATGCTTTTGGAGCGGTGTTTCTCTAACCGTGGGAAAATCAGGGAGAAACATTTTAGCAGGTGGTATGAAAAAGAGCATTTATTTTTTTCTTCCTTAAAAGTTCATTGTACTTTTTTGCAGCTTCAGGCGTAGGTAAAAGATAAAATTCACTGCATTTCTCTTTCAACTTCTTTACCTGAGACTTCTTTACTTCCAGCATACCGGTATGACCCGAGCCAATAATAATGACATCAGGATGTCCCTCTCCTAACTTTTTCACCTCTTCATCTGAAATAAGGTGGCTCATGCCGTAAATTGCTCTCAAAACTCCTTTGTTGCGGGAGATTATTTCATCCCTCACAATCAAAACATCCTTATACGGAAGCCCATTAATAACTATCTTGCCAAAAGACACTTCATCAATCTTAAGCATGACAAGCCTCCCAAACTTTCAGATTAATTTTAAATTTATTTTTAAAAACTGCCAAATTTTGCAGGCAAGTTTTGGTTTTTAGAATTTGGAGTTTTTAGCTTCTCAGACATTTTGCCCAGGTTCAAACAGATAGTGGACATTTGGCTATAAAAATGACCTTTCTTTCAAAAGAAGCTAAGAAGCGCTTAAAGTGGATTGATTACTAGAGGAAGCACAAAAATAAAAAAAACCTGTCGCTACTTTGGCATCTCTCCCACTACCTTCTACGAATGGCTTCATCGCTATGAAAAAAGAGGCTTAAAAGGACTAGAAGAAGCATTTGCGCTGCCTTATATTGTGAAAGAACTAAATGAGCTGGCATCAAAATGGACCCACACCTAAAACTAAATTAGACCTCATTAATCTCTTAGCTATCTTACTCCCCTGGAATACTTAAAGACTTTGAGAAGGGGTAAAATTGAGGCTCAAGTGTCCGCGATTGTTAAGAAGTAGCGCGGCACATTGCCTGAGAAAATCCCTTTCGGTAAAATACCTTTTAAAAATAGAGGTGATAAATGGCAGAAGTAAAACCATTTAAAGGTGTTATTTTCAACCCAGAAAAGGTGGATATTGAAAAAGTCGTTTCTCCTCCCTATGATGTCATCTCGCCTAAAGAGCAAGATGAACTCTATGCTACCCATCCTCATAACATTGTCCGAATAGAGTTGGGGAAACGGGAGGACAGAGACAACGAAAAAGTAAATAAATATACCCGCGCAAGAGAACTACTTTATAAATGGCTGGAAGAAGAAATATTGATAAGAGATGCTGAAAACGCTTTTTATCTCTACCAACAGGAATACACTATCCCTGAAGGAGAGCTAAAGGAAAGATTAGGGCTTGTTTCCCTAGTGAAGATAGAGCATTTTGACAAGAAAACTATTCTGCCTCACGAAAAAACCTTTATCAAACCAAAAGAAGACCGCTATCGATTATTAAAAGCCTGCCACGCAAATATAAGCCAAATTTTCGGCATTTATCGAGATGAAAGGGTCTTTCTAAAACCCCTCCTTAAATCCAAAAGCTATACTACCCTGAGATATATTCATGATTTCACTGATAAAGATGGGGTTCACCATACCCTCTGGAGGATTACAGAGAAAGCTTTAATTGAAAAAATAAGGGATTTCTTTAAAGATAAGAAAATTCTTTTAGCTGATGGTCACCATCGATATGAAACTGCTTTGAGATTTAGAGATGAAATGCGCAAGGAAAGAGGCAAAGGTCCTTGGGATTATGTGATGATGACTCTGGCCACCGCAGACGAAAATTTAACCATTCTCCCTATTCACCGCGGACTTTTAGAACTTCCCGTTGCAGAACCCAAGCTGCTTTCCCTCCTTTCCAAACCATTTGAAGTTAAAGAAGCTTCTAGTCTTTCCCAAATGCTTAAGGAAAAAGAGGAAGAGCTTCTAGGCTTGGGTATGGCAATTGGAGATAAATTCTATGCTCTCCGTCTAAAAGATAAAACTTTTCCGCAACAAAAGCTTTCTTATCTTCCTATAAGCCTAAGAGCGCTTAATGTTTCCTTTCTTCACTACCACATATTTAAAGAAATTATTGGGATTGAACCTTTTGATGAGGATAAAATTGTTTTTGAAAAAGACCCTGAAGTTCTTCTTAAAAAGGCAAAAGAAGGGACCGTCAAAGCAGCTTTTTTTCTAAATCCCGTAAGTTTTGATGAAATTTGGCAAGTAGCAGAAAATGGCTTAAGGTTGCCTCAGAAGACTTCCTTCTTTTACCCGAAAGTGTGGACTGGGTTAGTCATAAACATTTTTGACTAACACTTAACTTTTTTTGGCAGCGAAAGATTTAAGATAAGCTAAAATGAAGTCGCCTATTTCCCCGTCCAGAACCTTCTCCACTCGCGGTTCCACATGCCCCGTTCTGTGATCTTTTATAAGATTGTAAGGATGAAGAATGTAGGAGCGAATCTGGCTTCCCCAAGCAATTTCTCTCCTCTCCCCTCTGAGTTTCTCAAGTTTTTCTTTCCTTTTCCTCTCTTCCAGCTCAAATAAGCGAGCTTTTAAAATTTCCATTGCTTTCTCCCTATTTTGAATTTGAGAGCGTTCACTCTGGCACTGCGCTACAATCCCAGTAGGAATATGTGTGATGCGCACCGCTGAATCAGTTACATTTACATGCTGACCTCCTGGACCGCTCGCCCGAAAGGTTTCAATTTTCAACTCCTTTGGATCAAGTTCTATCTTAATATCCTCAGGTAGAGAAGGGACGACATCGACTGAAGCAAATGAAGTATGGCGTCGGCGGTTAAAATCAAAGGGAGATATCCTCACTAATCTGTGAACACCTTTTTCCGACTTTAGATGTCCATAGGCATATTTTCCCTTCACCAAAAAAGTGACGTTTTTTAACCCAGCTTCTTCCCCAGATAGTGAATCAATAATTTCAGTTTTATATCCATGCTCTTCAGCCCAGCGAAGATACATGCGAAGCAGTATTTCCACCCAGTCGCAAGCCTCAGTCCCACCAGCGCCTGCATGAATTGAGACAATCGCATCTCGAACATCGAAGCTCTCCTGAAATAGGCTCCTTATCTCTAGCTCTTCAACCTCCCGGTAAAGTTTGGGGAGAATTTCTTTCAACTCTTCTAAGCTCTCTTTATCTCCTTCTTCCACCATTTCCACTAAAACTTCTGCATCTTCAACTCGGCGCATGAATTCTTTCCACTTCTCCACAACTTCTTGAAGCTCTGCTATTTTCTCATTTATTTTTCTAGCTCGTTGAGGGTCGTGCCAGAAGTCCTCCTTTAACATTTTTTTCTGTAACTTTTTAATTTCTTCTTTCTTCTGAGGAAGGTCAAAGATAATCCCTGGCTTCTAAGAGCCTTTCTTTGAGCTCACTAAGTAATTGTGAATATTCTCTTTCCATCTTCCCTCCTATCGACCGCAACACTTTTTATACTTTTTACCACTGCCACAAGGGCAAGGGTCATTCCTGCCGATTTTCTTCTTCTTTCCACCCTTCCTCCGCTTTGAAGAAATAGCCTGATTAGCTTCTCTCTCCTCGCTTCCAACTAAAACAGGAATCTTCTCTTCCTCAAGTTGTGGTTCTACACCCACTTCAATGTGAAATAGATATCTCAAAAACTCCTCTTTTATAGCTCTAATCATTTCTTGAAAGAGGGCAAAACCTTCAGTTTTATACTCCACCAGAGGGTCTTTCTGAGCCATCGCTCGCAATCCAATTCCTTCCCTCAAATAATCCATATCTGCCAAATGTTCTTTCCAACGGTAATCAGTCACTCTCAAAAGCAAAAATCTCTCAAGTTCTCGCATCACCTGCAGTCCAATTTCACGCTCTCTTGTCTCATAAAAATTAACTATTCTTTCTTTTAAATCCTCTTTAAGGGAGTTTATACGTATTTGAGGGTCAAAGAGGTCTTCTTTCTTTAAATTGAGAGGAACCAGATTATTGAGGAAAGTAATAAAACCTTCCCAGTCCCAATCTTCAGGTGGAACATCTCGATGAAGATAAATACTAGTAGAATCTTCGATTACATCTTCTATCATTTTCAAAACATCTTCTTTTAAGTTTTCACGAGAAATGATTCGCCGTCTCTCTTTATAAATCACCTCTCTCTGCTTATTAAGAACATCGTCATATTCCAAGAGATGTTTTCGGATAGTAAAGTTTTGAGATTCAATTTGGCGCTGAGCTAGTTCAATTGTTTTAGAGATAAGAGGGTGCTCAATGGGCTGGTCTTCAGGAAAGTCAAACCTCTCCATCAACCGCTTCACTTTTTCTCCCGCCACCTTTAAAAGTTCGTCTTCAAGAGAAAGATAAAACTGAGAAGAACCAGGATCTCCCTGCCTACCTGAACGTCCTCTAAGCTGATTATCGATTCTTCTCGCTTCGTGTCTCTCTGTTCCCAAAACATGCAGCCCTCCCAATTCTTTCACTTTTTTTGCTTCTTCTGGGTCAGGTGGATTTCCCCCTAAGATAATATCTACTCCTCTACCAGCCATATTTGTTGCCACAGTAACAGCTCCCAACCTTCCCGCCTGAGTAATTATTTCTGCTTCTCTCTCATGATGCTTTGCATTTAATACCTGGTGTGGAATGCCTTTTTTTCGAAGTAAGCGACTGAGTTTCTCTGACTTCTCAATAGATATTGTTCCCACCAGAACAGGTTGTCCTCTCTTGTGTCTTCTAACAATATCTTCAACCACTGCTCTGAATTTTGCATCTTCAGTTTTGTACACTACATCAGACAAATCCTTCCTAATCATCGGTTTATGAGTAGGGATAACAACCACCTCAAGCTTATAAATATGGGAGAACTCATCAGCTTCAGTAGCAGCTGTGCCTGTCATTCCTGCTAGCTTCTCATACATTCTGAAGTAATTCTGCAGAGTTATCGTGGCTAAAGTTTGATTTTCCTCTCTGACCTTTACTCCTTCCTTTGCCTCGATTGCCTGATGCAATCCTTCTGAATACCTCCTCCCATACATCAACCGACCAGTAAATTCATCTACGATTATCACTTCTCCATTTTTCACAATATAATCGACATCTTTTTTAAAGAGAGTATGTGCTCTCAAGGCTTGGTGAAGGTGATTTACCAAAGAAATGTTTTGAGGGTCGTAGAGGTTGTCTATCTTCAGCGTCTCCTCGACCCTTGCTACTCCTTCTTCTGTTATCACCACTGTTCTTGTCTTCTCATCTACTTCATAATCACGACCTTCTTTCAATTTCGGAACAAGCTTGGCAAAAAGCTTGTAGAGGTCAGCTGAGCGCTCAGATGGTCCGGAGATAATAAGCGGTGTCCGTGCTTCATCGATGAGAATACTGTCGACTTCATCGACAATTGCATAGTGGTGACCGCGCTGCACGATATCATCAAGAGAGACTGCCATATTGTCCCTCAAATAATCAAATCCAAATTCGCTGTTGGTGCCGTAAGTTACATCAGCAAAGTAAGCTTCTCGCCGCGTGACAGGCCTTAAGTTCTTCATTCGCTCATCACTAGCTTTGTAAGAGGGATCATAAATATAAGAAGCGTCCTGTTGCAAAACTCCGACTGTAAGACCTAGTAAATGGTAAATTGGTCCCATCCATTGTACATCTCTTTTTGCCAAGTAGTCGTTGACTGTAACTACATGAACCCCTTTTCCGAGCAGAGCATTGAGAAAAACCGGAAGCGTAGCCACAAGCGTTTTTCCCTCTCCAGTTTTCATCTCTACTACTTTCCCCTGATGAAGAGCGACTCCTCCCATTATCTGGACATCAAAATGACGCATGGAGAGAGTCCTCTTGGCTACCTCTCTTACAACAGCGAAAGCCTCCGGAAGAAGGTCGTCTAGAGTCTCTCCCTCCCCTATTCTCTTTTTGAACTCCTCTGTTTTTGCTTTAAACTGAGCATCAGTGAGCTCTTTCACGTCATCTTCATGAGCATTGACAATCGCCACTACCTCTTCCAGCTTCTGAAGCTTTTTCTTCTCCAAAAAGCGGAAGACTTTGTCTAAAACTTTCACAAAAACACCTCCAAGATGATTTTATCACCTTTCTAAAGATTAGGCAGAGAAAGCGCCTTCTCTTATTAATACTTTTCTTAAATGCCTGAGAACCTTGGGGTCATAAAGAAAACCCTGATCTTTCTTGAGACTTCTCCAAGCTTCAGCGGGTTTTAAAGACTCTTCTTTCTCTCCATTTACCAACCTATCGTATGAAGAGACAGCGTGAATTATTCTCGCTCCCAAAGGAATCTTGCCCCATTCATCGACCTTCTTTTTGTGATGGAAAAAGGGCCTATGATGCTTCAAGATATTCTCTCCTATTTCTTCAAAACCTTCCACGGAAAGAAGTAACCCCCCTGCCAACTTAGCATGTAGAGGCATCCCTTCTTTCCTTGAGCCTTCTCTCTCCAGCATATAATCAAGCGAATACTCATCCACACCAGAAAAGGCAAAATCCTGCAGCAAAGAAGACTTAACCAGATTTTCTAAAGGCTTCCCATAAATCCCCATAGATATCCCCACTAAACTTACCAAATTAGTTATTCTCTCTATTCTTTCCTTCTCTTCACTTGTAAGCTTAAATATCACTCTAAAAAGAGAGTTTTCTAAATTCTCCACACCTCTCAACCTTTCTTCTAAAAAAACAAAGGGAATGAAAAGGAGAAAAACAAGAACTGCCCACCAGTTTCCAGATTTAAAAAGAAGAGAAAACCAGTATCCTAATAGGAGAGAAACCGCTAATTCTTTGCCTGAAAATGAAAGGTGACTTCGATAAAAAGACTTTAAAGCTCCATCGTAGTAAAGGAGGCTGTTCACAGAAAGAAGAAAAAGTTTAAAAAGGAAGAAAAAGAGAAATGAAATGAAAGCAGCTAAAGAAAGGCTGTTTAAAAGAGGGAAAAGAAAGAGAAATATCCCTCTTGTGAGTGTAGCCGTGAAAACATCCTCTCCTAAACTTTCTATCTCAGGCAGCGATTTTGCTTTAAGAAGAGAGGCGAGAAAGTAAGCGAGAAAATAAAATATCAAACTGATATAAAGAGGTGCCACGAGAATAGAAGCAAAAAGTGGAGAAAGAGAGAGGAAATACATCCCTTTCTCCTGTGTAAGTTTGTTCTCTCTCCTCTTCTCCAAGAAAAATGCAGCCAGCATAAGAAAAAGCAAAGGAAGGAAAGTTAAAAAAGTGTACGTTTTATAAAAACGCAGTGAGAGCAGGAGAAAGATTAAAGGTGAAAAAAGTAAAATGTAGGTAAATACTCTCGACCTATTCTTCACCTTTTCCTCTCCTCAATGAAAGAAATTTCTTTGCAATCTCAGAGTCAAATTGAACACCACTGAAATGCTCTATTTCTTTCAACGCTCTTTCTTCATCAAAAGCCTTTCGATAAGGTCGAGGAGAAATCATCGCCGCATATGCCTGCAAGAGATGAATGATTCTCGAAGTTAAAGGAACCGCTTCTCCAATTTTTCCTTCAGGATAGCCTGTGCCGGAGAAGCTTTCGTGATGATTTCTGATAATATCCGCTGCTTTACTAAGAATTTCTTCTTCCCGCAGTGCTTCTGCCAATATTACTGGATGCTCTTTAACCTTTAAAAATTCCTCCCTAGTCAATCTACTCTCTCTTCTGATTATAGAAGCAAAGGGAAGTAATCCTAGATTAAAAAGAGCCATTGCCCAGAGAGCTTCATCATTCTTTTCCCCAAACCTATTCAATAACTTCTTCCCCTCTTCGAAAACTAATTTCGTTTTACCCTTCTGGTGCAGGACTTTCTCGTCTAATGAGTTTGCCAGGTTAAAGAAGGAAGACAAAAGTTTTTCTTCTCGCAAGCGGTAGCTTTCATAAAAAGAAATAAAAATTGAAGCTAGGATGAGAAAAGAGAGCAAACCTCCTATGCCTGAGAACAGATAAGAAAAGAAGAGAAGATAGGAAAACAAAGTGCCAATTAGAAGTGTGGGCAAAAACTTCTTTGGAAGGTCTGCAATCTCCAAGTGGGAGAGTTTTCTCTCCAGGAAAAGGAAGAGGAATAAGAGAAGGAAAAAAACTAAAGGAATAAAAATCCAGGAAAGAGAAGGGTAACCACTTACCTTGAGAAAGCGCTTTATCCAACCGCAAGCTTGAACGGCTATCACATAATCAGTCAATCGGAACAGAGCTTCCCTGTAACTCTTTCCTTCTTCGACATCGCTCTTTTTCAAAGGAGCAAATAGAGAAACTAACGTTGCTGTTGTGAGATTGAGCGAAAAAACAGCCGAGAGAAGAAGAGGATAGAAGAGATAAACATTGAAAAATGGAATTTTAATTTCAAAAAAGTGGAGAAAGAAGAGAGTCAAACCCCAGATGAGAACAGTTAGCGGAATATTTTCCGGCTTTAAAAAGAACCACAAAAGAAGTAAAGAAAGAGCAACTACAACCTTTCCTATATCGTAGAACAACCTTTTCAGAGCTGAGTTTTCCATCTCTTAGCCTGAAACTGCCTCGATTAGCCCATAGGTATTGTCCTTGCGGCGATATAATACATTTAATGTCTCTGTGTCTGCATTGGCAAAGATAAAAAAGTCGTGTTGGAGCAATTCCATCTGTAAAATTGCTTCCTCCACAGACATCGGCTTTACTACGAACTGTTTCTTCTTTACCACCCATGGAGCTTTCTTTCCTCCCCTACCCCTTCTTCCCCTGCCCAACTTTTCCCGATGTTTGTTTCGGCTAGAATAAATTTTACCCTTATACTTATCTACCTGCTTTTCCAGCTTATCGAGGGTTAAATCAATTGAAGCATACATGTTAGAGGAAGAAGCTACCGCCCGAATGAGAGGACCCTTTGTGTGAAGAGTAATCTCTGCGCGGTGATTATCCGAAATGCTGGGGTTAGTTTCATAAACTAACTCCACTTCACATCGCATAATGTCACTCAGATGGCGCTCGATTTTCGCTATTTTTTTCCGAACATAATCTTTTAAAGCTTCGGTCACTTTCAGATTTCTACCTCTAAAATAAAGCTCCATCCTCTCTAGCCTCCTTCAATACTTTGTGTTTATATATGATAACCAAAGGAAAGGACAAAATAAAAAAGCCCCACCAAAGTGGGGCTTTGGGAGCGCCCAGCCTAAGAAAGCCGACGCACGTTAGAGGCTTGAGGCCCTTTAGCACCTTGCACTATTTCGAATTCAACCTCTTCGCCTTCTTCCAAGGTTCTAAAACCTGAACCTTGAATCGCCGAGAAATGGACGAAAACATCATCGCCTTTCTCTTGGGAAATAAACCCGTACCCTTTCTCGGCACTGAACCACTTCACAATTCCTTTAGGCACCTTCTACCCTCCTTGCTTCACTTACTCGCAAGTAAAACTTGCTATTTTAGCAGCTTATCACAGTTCACGACGGTCTGTCAAAAATTTATAAGGTTTCGTCACACCCAGATAATATAATGCCACCAAAAGTGAAAGGAGTTAAAAGATGAAGTTAAGTTACTCTTCAATCTCTATGTATCTAAATTGCCCATATTCATACAAACTCGCCTACATCGAGAGGATACCTGTTCCCAAAAAACCAGCCATTTCCTTTGGAAACAGCTTGCACGCTACACTTCGAGATTTTTATAATGTTCCCCTTCCTGTTCCTCCCTCCTTGGAAGAGCTGATGAAAATGCTGGAAAAGAATTGGCTTTCGGAAGGTTACAAAGACCCCTCTGAAGAGAAAAATTACTTCAATCACGCCTGCACTGTCCTCACTGACTTTTACCGCAGAGAAACTCAAAACTTCAAAATTCCCATTGCTTTAGAGCAAAGGTTTGAAATTGAAATAAACACCAGAAAAAATGGTTTTTCCCTTTTGGGTTTCATTGACAGAGTAGATAAGACAGAGGAGGGGTTTGAAGTCATTGACTACAAAACTTCAAAAAAGCCACCTCCACTTTCAGCAGTCCACCATGACTTACAGCTTTCCATTTATCACTTGGGAGTGGAAACGCTGTGGGGAATATCCCCAGAAAAACTCACTCTCTACTTTATCCTCCCCGGAATAAAGCTTTCAACTCAAAGAAGTCCTGAACAACTGCAGGAGGTAAAGGAGCTTATCATAAAAACAGTTGAGGAAATAAAGAAGGAAAAATTCGAACCACGTGAAAACAACCTTTGCCCCTGGTGCGACTATCAAACCTACTGTCCCTTCTTCAAGCACCGTTTCAACGAGGAAGTGGCACCTATTAAAGACTTGGTGAAAGAGTTCGGAAACCTCTACCAGAAAAGAAAGGAAATAAATGCCCGCCTCAAGGAGATTTCACATGCTCTCCATGCCTACTGTGAAAAGGAAGGAGTAAATAAACTCTTTGCTGAAAAATATGTAATCACTAGATATACCCGGCCTTCCCACACCTACTCTGAAGTAAAGCTAAAAGAAATACTCTCACCTTTAGGTTTGTGGGAAAAGGTTTTAAAAGTAGACAGAAAAGAA
>FWPU01005346.1_pt1 | contig 28067 bp, 24 predicted proteins | sample 2228361 | NCBI WGS metagenome assembly FWPU01 (sample SAMEA103939777, study PRJEB20133) | metagenome
TCGAAGATCTTGCCGGCGCGGGCCAGGATGAAGGTGATGGCGTCGTGGGGAAGCATCGCCTGCTGGTAGACGCGCCGTGCCGAGGTGGCGGCATCGTAGAAGTCGGCCACCTGGACGATGCGCGTGAAGAGGTGCGGCACCGGTTTTGCCGTGACGGCCGGATACCCCGAGAGGTCGTAGTTGGCGTGATGCTCGAAGGCCACGACCATGGCCAGGCGGGCCAGCCCGGGAAGGCCGCGCAGGATCTGGGCACCGTAGAGGGTGTGCCGGCGGACGATCTCCAGCTCCTCCTGCGTCAGCCTGCCGGCCTTTGTCAGGATCTCCCAGGGGACCCTCACCTTTCCGATGTCGTGCAGCAGCGCCGCCAGCCCCAGCGCGGTCAGTCCGGTGCGGTCCAGCTCAAGCTGCCCGCCCACCAGCAGGGAGAGGACGCTGACGTTGACCGAGTGGTGGGCGGTGTCCTCGTCGTAGTCCTTGATGGCGGAGACACCCAGCAGCGCCACCCGTTCCCGCGCGATGATGTCCATCAAGGAGTTGAGGATCAACCGGGCCTTGCGCAGGTCCAGGGGGACGTCCCGCGAGGCCTGGAAGGTCAGCTCCTCCACCACCCGAAGTCCCGCCCGGTAGGCTTCCCGCGGGTCCACCCGCAGGTCCAGATCCTCCCGCGGCGGTCCCGAGGGCCCGACGACGATGTGCCGCACCCCCAGCTGCTGCAGGGCGATGGTGGGCCCGCCGCGGTGGTGGATCTCAGCGGGTGGAAGGCCGAGCAGCTCCACGAGGCTGCGCAGTTCCGCCGGCACCAGCCCGGCGTGCAGCTCGATGGCACCGATCTGGCGGGCCCGCAGCTCGGCCAGCAGCGGCTGGAGCTGCAGACTCTCCTCCAGGAGGACGGTGTTCTCCACGAAGAAGGCGTCTTCGTCGATGAAGAAGCGCAGCGCGGCGCGCTGTGCCAGGAGGCGGGAGATCAGGGCGTGCGCCTCCCTCATCGTCTCCAGGACCACGGGGTGGTCGGGCCCGAAGAGGGCGGAGGTGCGCCGGGCCCGCGAGAGGGCGCTGAGGATCTGCCCGGGACGCTGGAGGTTGGCCCGCCGCGTACCCGGCGGCGGCGACCAGAGGATGGCGGCCGCGGGGTGCCCGGCGCCAGGGAGGGGGATGGAGTCGTCCGGCGGCATCACCACGGCTGGGACGAGGCTGCTCGCCTCTCCTCCGGCTTCCGGCCTTCGATGGCCAGCACCGCCCGGCGGGCCAGCTCCCGCAGCCGCCGCCGCGGCGCCCCCAGCGCCAGCGGGAGGCGAGCAAGGCGCTTCAGGACCGGCAGGGCCTCGGAGGCTCCCAGGCGCTCCAGGGCCTCCACCGCTGCGGCCTTGTGGGCGAAGAGCCGGTTCAGCGGGTCGGGCGCCGCGACCAGCGCCAGCAGCCTGGGAAGTGCCAGCCGCGTCCCCGCCGCGTCCAGGGCCTGAAGGGCTCGCAGCCGGATGCGCGGGTCCGGGTCGTCCAGCAGGCGGACCAGCAGCCGCTGGGCCTCACCGGTGCCTACCCGGGCCAGGGCGTCTGCGACCTCGCGGCGGACCCGGTACTCCGGATGGTCCACGACCCTTTCCAGGTGGGCGACCACCTCCGGGGTCTGCAAGCGGCCCAGGATGTTGGCGATGTTGCGCACCAGGTACCAGCGCTCGTCGTCGACGAACGCCCCCAGTTCCCGCACGTGGTCGCGCCCGATGCTGGCCAGCAGATCGCAGAGGAGGGCCCGCATCCCGGCTCGCGGCTCCCCTCCCAGGACGTGGACCAGCGGGGTGACCGCCTCCGCTGCCACCGCTTCCAGGCAGCTCCGCACCTGCTGCTCCAGCGGCGTCTCCCGTCCGCTCCACAGCGCCGCCAGCAGGTGGTCCAGCAGGGGGTGCTCCGTCACACAACGGACGATGTCGCCAGCCAGGCGGGCCCGCAGCCCGTCCGCGGTGCGAGCCAGCCGCTTCACCCGCTGCAGCACCGCAGCCAGCAGCGGGAATTCCTGATGCTCAACCATCCAGGAGAGGTACCCGGTCAGCGCCCCGGCCGCCTCCGGCAGCTCCTCGGTGTCGAGCTCGTCTTGCAGGAGGTCCACCAGCGTGAGGATGACCTCCCGGGTGGCCGCCGCCTCGTCGATGGCCTTGGCCTCCTGCAGGCGGTGCATCAGCTCTTCTTGGTTGAGGACTATCAGGCTGTCTTCGAAGACGAATTCCGCGGGGACCTCGGGCGGCCGCTCCGCCGGCCCTGGCGGCAGGTGGGACCGCAGGGCGTCGCGCAACCATCCCGGACCCGCCCGGGCCGGCCTCAGGCGATCTTCCAGCAGGACCACGATCTCCTCCGCCTTCTGCGCCGGCACCGCCAGCCCCGCCAGAAGCCGCAGCACGTCCTCGGCGACGGTCGGACCGGGGACCCCGCGGGCGATCAGCTCCGCCACCTGATCCGCGGAGAGGCGGGAGAGGAGGTACTTGGCGGAGGTGTCCTCAGCTGCCCGGGAGAGGAGCAACTGCGGAAGAGCAGCTCTAAGCGGCTCCTCCACCAGCAGGAGCGCCTCAGCCAGGTGGGCGTAGAGGGGCGACTGCGCCTCCAGCGGCTCGTCCAGTATGATCCGGTCCAGGCTGCGCACCGCCCTGAAGGCATGCTCGACCCGCTCCTGCTCCCCGATACCCTCGAAGACGCGGGGAGCCATGAGGTAGACATTGTCCAGGAGGCGTGCCGTCTGGTCCGCCGCGGAGAGGATCTCGATGATTGCCTGGCGTTCCCGCGGCGCCAGCCGGCTGCGGCCGATCAGGGCCAGAAAGGCGTTAAGCCCCAGGGCCTCGACCTCCTGCTCCTCCTCCAGGGTCAGCTCGATGATCTGCGCGTTTCCCACGCCGGACTGCCAGAGGAGGTGTTCCGCGCCCCCCGCCGCTTCCAGGCTCATCCGGTCCATGCCGACGATGGCCAGGAGAGAGACAACCTCCCGCTCGGTGACTTCGGGGAGGACGGAGAGGAGGGCGATCTTGCGCACATACAGGTGGAAGGCCAGCCCGGCGTGCGCCTCCCCCTCAAAGGGGAGGCCGTCCACGACGAAACCCTGGCGGGAGACGCGGGCGACGAAGGTCCCGTAGGACTCCAGGTAGGGGCGAAGGACGGCCAGGAGGTCCTCCAGAGCGCGCCCGGCCACGGGATGCCCTGCCGGGTACAGCCCGAAGGTCTTGACCGCGACCGCCAGCCGCCTGAGCAGCCGGTCGGCGGCCCGCGCCTTGGGGTCGACGACCAGGACGCGCTCCTCGGTGAGGCCCATTTCGTGCTAGTTCCATGCCCATTCCTGGACGTGGCTAGTCGGGTCACGGGGGGAAAGTCAAGAGGGACTGAACAGACCTGAGCGGTGGGCCTCCCGGGGAGGACCCGGTGTTCAGCGCAGCAGGCCCAGATCCTCCAGCCGGCGGCGCATGGCGGCCGGGGAGACCTGGAACGTGCGGGCCAGGTCGGCCACGATCTCCCCCAGCAGTTCTGCCCGCTGGCGCCGGCCCGCCGCCCGGTGGAGGCGTGGTTGCAACCGGCGAAACTCCGCCCGCACCTCCGCGGCTGGCATGAGAAGCTCGGCGGCGAAAGCCTTCCCCGCCCGCTCCTCCTGGGTGCGCTGCGGTTCCCGGAGGCCCCCGGGCCCCTCCGCGGCGGTGCTGGCTGCAAGAGCGGTGTGCCCCAGCACGGCGTGCCCCAGCTCCTCCGCCACCACCCAGCGCCGCTCCGCCGCGGAGCGGAAGGGGTATGCCCTGTTCAGAACCAGGGTGTCGCGGCCGCCCCGCCGGGCGATGCCGCCGCGCTCACTGGCAGGGCGGTGTACCCACTCCACCGGGTAGCCCAGCAGGGCGGCGACCCGTTCCACGTCCACCGGAGGAGTGAGGCCGAAGGTGGCCAGGATCTCCCGAGCCGCACGCACCCCGGCGGGAGCCGGGGGTTCCCTGCCCGCTGCGGGTTTCCCGGGCAACTGGCGGACGGCGGCGAGCTGCTCCCCGCTTAGGGGACGGCCGCCGGTCTCCAGCTGGAAGAAGCCGCAGGCACGGCAGGCCCAGGCCACCGGGTCCTCGCAGGGACTGCCGAACTCCGGAATCATCTCGTCACCGCAGAGCAGGCACCAGCGCATCGCCCGTCATCCTCCCGCGGCCCGCGGGAGTAGAGCCTTCGCCCTGCCGGGGGCTGGCCCCTGCGCCTCCGGCGTCTCCCGGTGGCCGGAGGAGGCGGGTGCTCTGCCCCGGACCGGTCAGAGACCGTCGGGGCCGTGGAGGCGTTTGACAGGGAAAGGGCCGCTTCCTATAATGCCCTTGACAGGGCGCATCCAGTCTTTTTCTTTTTTTGGGCGATTTCCGGAATCCCGGTCCGATCGAAGCCCGGGACCGACGGGAGCGAAGGGGGGCCATGGCCCGGATATCTGAAGCGAAAACGGGGCGGCTGCCTCAGCGTGCGGTCCGGCAGGCGGCGGCGCGGCGCGGCCCGGTTGTGGTGGAACGGGCCGTCCGCTATCTGCGCGAGGTCTGGGCCGAGCTGCGGCGCGTCGACTGGCCCTCGCGCAAGGAGCTGACAGGCTCCACACTGGTCGTCCTGGTGGTGCTTCTGGCCCTGGCGCTGTACCTGGGAGCCTGGGACTACCTGTTTACCGTGAGCGTGAAGCGCTGGTTGATAGGCCCGTAGGGGCGAAGGGCCATGACCGAAGACCCCCTGAAGGATCTCTTCATCGACGAGCCGGTGCGGGTGGAGGAGCCTCCGGTGGAGGAAGAGCCGGAGGTGGAAGCCCCTCCCGACCCGCGCACCCGATGGTACGTCATCCACACCTACTCCGGGTATGAGAACCGGGTGAAGACCAATCTGGAGCGGCGCATCGAGTCCATGAACATGCGGGAGAAGATCTTTCAGGTCCTCGTGCCCGTGGAGAAGGAGAAGGAGATCAAGGGCGGCAAGCGGCGCGAGGTGGAACGGAAGATCTTCCCCGGCTACGTGCTGGTGCAGATGGTCATGGATGACGACTCCTGGTACGTGGTGCGCAACACCCCCGGCGTCACCGGGTTTGTGGGCTCCGGGTCCCGCCCGATCCCGCTGGAGGACAAGGAGGTGCGGCAGCTGCTGCGGCAGCTGCGGGACGAGACACCCAAGTACCGCATCACCTACGTCAAGGGGTCGCCGGTGCGGATTACCGCAGGCCCCTTCCAGGATTTCACCGGCATCGTGGACGAGATCATGATGGAGAAGGAGAAGGTCCGCGTCCTGGTCTCCATCTTCGGCCGGGAGACCCCCGTGGAGTTGGACTTCGGGCAGGTGGAGAAGGTCTGACCCGGCCGGGGGCGCGCCGCGCGGCTGTGTGGGGTTCCCGGGCTCACTGAAGCAGGGAGGTTTGCATGGCCAAGAAGGTTGTGGCAGTCGTCAAGCTGCAGATCCCCGCGGGCAAGGCTACGCCCGCGCCCCCGGTCGGCCCGGCTCTGGGCCAGCACGGGGTGAACATCATGGAGTTCGTCAAGGCCTACAACGAGCGCACGGCGCGACAGGCGGGCACCATCGTGCCGGTGGAGATCACCGTCTACGCCGATCGTACCTTCACCTTCGTGACCAAGACCCCTCCTGCGGCGGTGTTGCTGAAGCAGGCCGCCGGGGTGGAGAAGGGTGCCGGCGACCCGGGCAAGGGCAGGAGCGGCCAGGTGACTCGCCGGCAGCTGCGGGAGATCGCCCTGCAGAAGATGCAGGACCTGAACACCACCGACGTGGAGGCGGCGATGCGCATGATCGAGGGCACCGCCCGCTCCATGGGTATCGAGGTGGTGGGTTAGGCGGGGCAGCGTGGGAGAGCGCCCGGCGGGTGCTCGCCGGGACCACGGGGGGAGCGGATGGGAAAGCACAGCAAGCGTTACCAGGAAGCCAGCAAGCTGATCGAGCGCACTCGGCTCTACTCCCCTGAGGAGGCCGTGCGGCTGCTGCAGCGGGTGGCCACGGCCCGTTTTCCCGAGACGGTGGAGGCCCACGTGCGCCTGGGGGTGGACCCCAAACACGCCGACCAGCAGGTGCGGGGCACCGTGGTGCTGCCCGCGGGGACCGGCCGGCCCGTGCGGGTGGTGGTCTTCGCCAAGGGGGAGAAGGCCCGAGAGGCGGAGGCGGCGGGGGCGGATTTCGTGGGGGTGGAGGAGCTGGTGGAGCGGATCCAGGGGGGCTGGACGGACTTCGACGCCGCCGTGGCCACGCCCGACGTGATGAATGTGGTCGGCCGGCTCGGCCGCATCCTCGGCCCGCGCGGCCTGATGCCCAACCCCAAGGCCGGAACGGTGACCTTCGAGGTGGGTAAGGCTGTGCGGGAAATCAAGGCGGGGAAGATCGAGTTCCGGGTGGACAGGACGGGCATCGTCCACGTCCCCATCGGGAAGGCCACCTTCAGCGCCGAGGACCTGCTGCGGAACCTGGCCGCGCTGGTCGACGCCCTGGTGCGTGCCCGGCCGGCGGCGGTGAAGGGGCAGTACCTGCGCGCCATCACCCTGGCCACGACCATGGGCCCGGGCATCAAGGTCGACCCGGCGGCGGCTCAGGCGCTGACGCGGGCCGGTTGACGGCCGCAGGGGGCTGTGCTAGCGTAGGAAGCTGTTCGGGTCGTGCGGCGGGGCAGGAGACGGGGTTTCGGAGAACCGCGTGCGGTTCCGGTGCATCCTGCCCCCGTCGGGCGCAAGAGCATAGAGGCCCCAGACAGCAGGTGCGTCGCTTAAAGGACGGGGCGGTGCCCCGCCGCCTGCCGAGGCGTTGGTCCGTCGCGGACGGAGCCGGTGGGGGCCCGTCCGCGTCCGTTTGGGAGGAGGGCGATGGTCCGCCCGGAGAAGGTCTCTGAGGTTGAGGTGCTGAGGGAGCGGCTGCAGCGGGCCCGTGCTGTAATCCTCACGGACTTCCGCGGGCTGACGGTCAAGGAGATCACCCAGCTCCGTGCCCGCCTGAGGGAGGCGGGGGTGGAGTACCGGGTGGTCAAGAACCGCCTGATGCGCATCGCCGCCCGCCAGGCCGGGATCTCCGGCCTGGAGACGTACCTGGAGGGCCCCACCGCCGCGGCCTTCGGCTACGAAGATCCCGTGACCCCGGCCAGGGTGATTCACGATTTCATCCGCCAGATGCGCAAGCTGGAGGCCAAGGGCGGCATCGCGGAGGGGCGGCCGCTTACCGCGCAGCAGGTCCGCCAGCTGGCCGACCTCCCGCCCCGGGGCGTCCTCCTGGCGCAGGTGGCGGGGGGCGTCCGGGCTCCCCTTCAGGCGCTGGTTGCTGCCCTGGCGGGCGTGCCGCGCTCTCTGGTCTACGTGCTCGAGCAGATCCGCCAGAAGCGGGAGGCGGCCCGGGAGAGTGCAGGGGAAATCTCGACGGGTCCGGCCGGTGGGAGCTAGCGGCCGGGCAGAGGGAGGAGCAGGGCAATGGCGACGAAGGAGAAGCTGACCAAGGAAGAGATCCTGGGGGCCATCGAGAGCCTGACGGTGCTGGAACTGGCCGAGCTGGTGAAGGCCCTGGAGGAGCGGTTTGGCGTCTCGGCGGCGGCTCCGGTGGTGGCGGCGGCTCCGGTGGTAGCCGCAGGCGCGCCGGCGGTGGCGGAGGAGCAGACCGAGTTCGACGTGATCCTATCGGCGGTGGGAGAGAAGAAGATCCAGGTTATCAAGGTGGTGCGGGAGATAACGGGCCTGGGCCTGAAGGAGGCCAAGGAGCTGGTAGACACCGCTCCAAAGCCGGTCAAGGAGAAGGTGAGCCGGCAGGAGGCGGAGCAGATCAAGGCCAAGCTGGAGGCGGAGGGCGCCAAGGTGGAGATCAGGTGACGGGAGACCCTCCGGGGAGGGCCGTCCGCGCCTGCCCGGGGCGCCGCGGACAGGCGGGACGCTTGCCTATTGACGTCCCCCCTGAGCGATGTTAACGTAGTCGTTACTGCTAGACCCGGGGTAGGATGGGGGACTACGGCCGCGGTTTCACAGAGTGACCGGAGCGAGGCACGCCTGACCAGCGTGTCTTTCACTATTTCCAGCACTTCCTGGGGCTCGTCATCGGAGCCCGTTTCCGCGTTCGAGCTCTGAGCGGTCAATGGCTATGTGGAGGTGAGGTCTGCCGCCGTGAAGACGCAGACGAAGCGCAGGGCGATGCGGCCTTCCACGTCCCTGAAGAAGCTGGGGCTGGAGGCGCGCGTGGTCAAGCGGGGGAGGCGTCCACGGCTCTCCTTCGCCAAGATCCCCGAGATCGCCGACCTCCCCGACCTGGTGGAGGTTCAGCGCCGTTCCTACGAGTGGTTCCTGCGGGAGGGGATCCGTGAGGTCTTCGCCGAGGTCTCGCCGATCCAGGACTTCACCGGCAACCTGGAGCTGCACTTCGCTGTGGAGTCCGGCCGGCGCAAGGCGGGCAGCGGGAGCGTCTTCAACGGCGACGCCGTCCTGGACTTCGGCGGCTACCGCTTCGAGCGGCTGAAGTACACCGAAGAGGAGTGCCGCGACCGGGACTACAACTACAGCGCCGCCCTCAAGGTGAAGGTCCGCCTGGTTATCCGAGAGACAGGGGAGATCAAGGAGCAGGAGGTCTTCATGGGGGACTTCCCCCTGATGACCGAGCGGGGCACCTTCATCATCAACGGGGCGGAGCGCGTGGTGGTCAGCCAGCTGGTGCGCTCTCCGGGAGTCTACTTCAGCTTCGCCCCGGACACCGCCGGCCGCCCGCTGCCCACGGCCACCGTTATTCCCCACCGCGGCGCCTGGTTGGAACTGGAGGCGGACAACAACAAGGTCCTCTTCACGCGCATCGACCGCACACGCAAGGTGCCGGCCACGGTGCTGCTGAGGGCCGTGGGCTACGAGAGCAACGAGCAGATCCTGAAGCTCTACGGCGACGACCCGGTGATCAAGGCAACCCTGGAGAAGGACAACAGCCGCAACCAGGACGAGGCCCTGATCGAGATCTACCGCCGCCTGCGGCCGGGGGACCCGCCCACGGTGGAGTCGGCCCGCACCCTGCTGCACACCCTCTTCTTCGAGCCGCGGCGCTACGACCTGGGCCGGGTGGGGCGGTACAAGCTGAACAAGAAGCTGGGCCTGCACCACCCCCTGGAGGTGCGCACGCTGACCAAGGAGGATATCGTCGAGATCGTCCGTTACCTGAGCCGGCTGGTGCGCGGCGAGGCGGACGCGGTGGACGACGACATCGACCACCTGGGAAACCGGCGCGTGCGCTCTGTGGGGGAGCTGCTGCAGAACCAGTTCCGCATCGGGATGCTGCGCATGGAGCGGGTCATCCGGGAGCGCATGACCATCCAGGACACGGCGCAGATCACCCCCCAGGTGCTGATCAACATCCGCCCGGTGGTGGCGGCAATCAAGGAGTTCTTCGGCTCCAGCCAGCTCTCCCAGTTCATGGACCAGACCAACCCTCTGGCGGAGCTGACCCACAAGCGACGTCTCTCCGCCCTGGGGCCGGGAGGCCTCTCCCGCGAGCGTGCCGGCTTCGAGGTGCGCGACGTGCACGCCTCGCACTATGGCCGGATGTGTCCCATCGAGACGCCCGAGGGGCCCAACATCGGCCTGATCTCCTCCCTGGCCACCTACGCCCGCGTCAACGACCTGGGCTTCATCGAGACCCCGTACCGCGAGGTAAGAGACGGTGTGGTCACGCGGCGCATCCGTTACCTCACCGCCGACGAGGAGGACAAGTACGTCATCGCCCAGGCCAACGCCGCCCTGGATGAGGACGGCCGGCTGGTCGGCCCGCGGGTGACGGTTCGCCACGGCTCGGAGATCAAGCTGGTGCGTCCGGAAGAGGTGGACTTCATGGACGTCTCCCCCAAGCAGATCGTCTCGGTGGCCACCGCCCTCATCCCCTTCCTGGAGCACGACGACGCCAACCGGGCCCTGATGGGCTCCAACATGCAGCGCCAGGCGGTTCCGCTGCTGACCACAGAGGCGCCCCTGGTGGGCACGGGCATGGAGTACCGCGCGGCCGTGGACAGCGGGGCGGTGGTGGTGTGCAAGCGGGACGGTGTGGTGGAGACGGTAACCGCCGAGGAGATCGTGGTCAAGGTGGCCGGCGGGCGTCGGGACGTCTACCGGCTGGTGAAGTTCCAGCGGAGCAACCAGGGCACGTGCATTAACCAGGTGCCCATCGTCCGCAGCGGGCAGGAGGTCAAGGCCGGTGAGGTCCTGGCCGACGGCCCCTGCACGGACCAGGGGGAGCTGGCCCTGGGGCGCAACGTGCTGGTGGCATTCATGCCCTGGGAGGGCTACAACTACGAGGACGCCATCGTGGTCAGCGAGCGGCTGGTGAAGGAGGACCTCTTCACCTCCATCCACATCGAGGAGTACGAGGTGGAGGCGCGGGACACCAAGCTGGGGCCTGAAGAGATCACCCGGGACATCCCCAATGTGGGCGAGGAGGCGCTGCGCGACCTGGACGAGCGGGGGATCGTGCGCATCGGCGCCGAGGTGCGCTCCGGCGACATCCTGGTGGGGAAGGTGACCCCCAAGGGGGAGACCGAGCTCACCGCGGAAGAGCGCCTGTTGCGCGCCATCTTTGGGGAGAAGGCGCGGGAGGTGAGAGACACCTCCCTGAAGGTGCCGCACGGTGAGAAGGGCAAGGTCGTCGGGGTGAAGATGTTCAGCCGGGAGCAGGGTGACGAGCTGCCTCCGGGGGTGAACACCCTGGTGCGGGTCTACGTGGCGCAGAAGCGCAAGATCACCGTGGGGGACAAGATGGCGGGGCGCCACGGGAACAAGGGGGTCATCTCCGTCATCCTGCCCGAGGAGGACATGCCCACCCTCCCGGACGGGACACCGGTGGACATCGTGCTCAACCCGCTGGGGGTGCCCTCGCGGATGAACGTGGGGCAGGTGCTGGAGACCCACCTGGGCTGGGCCGCGGAGCGGCTGGGGATCTGGGTGGAAAGCCCGGTCTTCGACGGACCGCGCGAGGAGGAGATTAAGCAGCTGCTCCGCCAGGCCGGCCTGCCGGAGAGCGGGAAGATACGGCTGATCGACGGGCGCACGGGGGAGCCCTTCGACCGGGAGGTAACGGTGGGCTACATCTACATGATGAAGCTGCTGCACCTGGTGGAGGACAAGATCCACGCCCGCTCCACCGGCCCCTACAGCCTGATCACCCAGCAGCCGCTGGGCGGGAAGGCCCAGTTCGGCGGCCAGCGCTTCGGCGAAATGGAGGTCTGGGCCCTGGAAGCCTACGGCGCCGCCAGCACGCTGCAGGAGCTGCTTACGGTCAAGTCCGATGACGTGGTGGGTCGGGTGAAGACCTACGAGGCCATCGTCAAGGGCGAGAACATCCAGGAGCCCGGCGTGCCCGAGTCCTTCAAGGTCCTGGTGAAGGAACTGCAGTCCCTCTGCCTGGACGTGAAGGTGCTGAGCGAAGACAAGAAGGAGATCGAACTCAAGGAGATCGAGGAGGACATCGCTGAAACCGCCCGGGCTCTGGGTATCAACCTTGAGGGTGAAGAGGCCCTGGTGGAGGAGTATTAGGCGGGCAGGGGGGATCACGGAGGCTGATGCAGGACGTCAACAACTTCGACGCGGTAAAGATCGGGCTGGCCTCGCCGGAGCAGATTCGCCTCTGGTCGCACGGCGAGGTTAAGAAGCCGGAGACCATCAACTACCGCACCCTCAAGCCGGAGCGGGACGGGCTGTTCTGTGAGCGCATCTTCGGCCCGACCAAGGACTGGGAGTGCCACTGCGGCAAGTACAAGCGCATCCGCTTCAAGGGCATCATCTGCGACCGCTGCGGCGTGGAGGTGACCCGGGCCAAGGTACGGCGCGAGCGGATGGGGCACATCTCCCTGGCCGCGCCCGTCTGCCACATCTGGTACCTCAAAGGGGTCCCCAGCCGCATCGGGCTGCTTTTGGACATGTCGCCGCGGGCCCTGGAGCGGGTCGTCTACTTCGCCTCCTACGTGGTCATCGACCCCGGGACGACCCCGCTCTCCAAGAAGCAGCTGCTCAGCGAGACGGAGTACCGGGAGATGCGGGAGAAGTACGGCACCGCCTTCCGGGCCGGTATGGGGGCCGAAGCCATCCGTGAGCTGCTGGCGGAAATCGACCCAGAGAAGCTCTCCCGACAGCTGCGCGCCGAACTGCGGGAGGCCGGCGGGCAGAAACGGATGAAGATCCTCAAGCGGCTGGAGGTGGTGGAGGCCTTCCGCAAGAGCGGCAACAAGCCCACCTGGATGATCCTGGACGTCATCCCAGTTATCCCGCCGGACCTGCGCCCGATGGTGCAGCTGGACGGTGGCCGCTTCGCCACCAGCGACCTGAATGACCTCTACCGCCGGGTGATCAACCGGAACAACCGGCTGAAGCGGCTGCTGGACCTGGGCGCCCCGGAGATCATCGTGCGCAACGAGAAGCGCATGCTGCAGGAGGCCGTGGACGCACTGATCGACAACGGGCGCCGGGGCCGCCCGGTCACCGGGCCCAACAACCGGCCGCTAAAGTCGCTCTCAGACATGCTGAAGGGGAAGCAGGGGCGCTTCCGCCAGAACCTCCTGGGAAAGCGCGTGGACTACTCCGGCCGCTCGGTGATCGTGGTGGGGCCGCGGTTGAAGCTGCACCAGTGCGGCCTGCCCAAGGAGATGGCCCTGGAGCTCTTCAAGCCTTTCGTCATGAAGAAGCTGGTGGACAAGTCGCTGGCGCAGAACATCAAGAGCGCCAAGCGCATGGTGGAGCGCTCCCGCCCCGAGGTCTGGGATGTGCTGGAGGAGGTGGTGCGGGAGCACCCCGTCCTGCTCAACCGGGCCCCCACCCTGCACCGGCTGGGCATCCAGGCCTTCGAGCCGGTGCTGATCGAGGGGAAGGCCATCCAGGTGCACCCCCTGGTCTGCACCGCCTACAACGCCGACTTCGACGGTGACCAGATGGCGGTGCACGTGCCCCTGTCGGCGGCGGCGCAGGCGGAGGCCCGCCTGCTCATGCTTTCCGCCTATAACATCCTCTCGCCGGCCTTCGGCCGGGCCATCACCAGCCCCACCCGCGACATCGTCTTCGGCTGCTACTACCTGACGCAGGAGCGCCCGGGGGCCAAGGGGGAGGGCAAGGTCTTCTCCACCCCCAACGAGGTGCTCATGGCCTACGAGACCGGTGCCGTGGAGCTGCATGCCCGGGTGAAGGTCCGGCTGGGCCGGGAGGGGGAACTCGTGGAGACCACGGTGGGCCGCGTGATCTTCAACGAGGCCATCCCCGAGGAACTGCGCTTCATCAACGAGGTCTGCGACCGCAAGGTCCTGGCCACGGTGGTCTCCGAGGCCTACAACCGCCTGGGATCCAGCAAGACGGTGCAGCTGCTGGACGCGCTCAAGGACCTGGGCTTCCGCTTCGCCACCCGCAGCGGCTCAGGGATCGCCATCGATGACATCGCCGTGCCCCGGGAGAAGGAACGGATCCTGCGGGAGGCGGAACGGCAGATCGACGCCATCGAGAACCAGTATCGCCGCGGGCTGATCACCGACGGGGAGCGCTACCAGCGGGCCATCGACGTCTGGACCAAGGCCACCGAGGAGATCACCGACGCCATGCTGGAGGCCTTCGACCCATTCAACCCCCTGTACATGATGGCTCAGAGCGGGGCCCGCGGGAACATCCAGCAGATCCGCCAGTTGGCGGGGATGCGCGGGCTGATGACCGATCCCAGCGGGCGGATCATCGAGCTGCCCATCAAGGCCAACTTCCGCGAGGGGCTCACCGTGCTGGAGTACTTCATCTCCACCCACGGGCAGCGCAAGGGTCTGGCGGACACGGCCATCCGCACCTCCGAGTCCGGCTACCTCACCCGCCGCCTGGTGGACGTGGCCCAGGACGTCATCGTCCGCGAGGAGGACTGCCGCACCACCGAGGGCGTCCGCATCAGTGCCATCACCGAGGGGCACGAGGTGGTGGTGCCACTGCGCGACCGGGTCATCGGCCGCATCGCCGCCGAAGATGTCAAGGCACCCCGCGGGCGGACGGTGCTGGTGGAGGCGGACCAGGAGATCGACGAGGAGGCGGCCGACCGGCTGGAGCAGGCCGGCGTGGAGAGCGTGCTGGTGCGCTCGGTGCTCACCTGCAAGAGCCGCTACGGCGTTTGCGCCAAGTGCTACGGTCGGAACCTGGCCACGGGAAAGCTGGTGGAGGTCGGCGAGGCCGTAGGGATCATCGCCGCCCAGTCCATCGGGGAACCGGGGACCCAGCTGACGATGCGCACCTTCCACACCGGCGGGGTCGCCGGGTTCGACATCACCCAGGGCCTGCCGCGGGTGGAGGAGCTCTTCGAGGCCCGCCGCCCCAAGGGCCAGGCCATCATCGCCGAGATCTCCGGGAAGGTGAGCATCAGCGAGGCCAAGGGCGCGAGGCGGATCACCATCGCGGGCAAGGACGGCAGCGAGCAGACCTACACGGTTCCCTACGGTGTGCGCCTCCGTGTGGCCGAGGGCGACCGCGTGGAGGCGGGCGACCAGCTCACCGAGGGCTCGGTCAATCCGCACGACATCCTGCGGATCAAGGGCCTGGAGGCCCTGCAGACGTACCTTGTGCAGGAGATCCAGTCTGTGTACCGCTCCCAGGGCGTGGACATCAACGACAAGCACATCGAGATCATCGTGCGGCAGATGTTGCGCCGGGTGAAGGTAGAGGAGGCCGGCGACACGGAGTTCCTCCCCGGGCAGCTGGTGGACAAGTTCGAGTTCGAGGAGGAGAATGCCCGGGCCATCGCCGAGGGGAAGGAACCGGCCCAGGCGCGGCCGACCCTGCTGGGGATTACCAAGGCCTCGCTGGCCACCGACTCCTTCCTGAGCGCCGCCAGCTTCCAGGAGACGGCTCGCGTGCTCACCGACGCAGCCACCAAGGGAAAGGTGGACCCGCTGATCGGGCTGAAGGAGAACGTGATCATCGGCAAGCTCATCCCCGCGGGGACGGGGATGTCCCGCTACCGCAACATCAAGATCTCGGCCGAGCTGTGACCGGCGGCGCCCCGGCGCCGGGCGGTCAAGGGTACACCTCCTCCCACCGGAGGTAGGTCACGGCTGTGGGGATGATGAAGCCGGTGGCGAAGCCCGCCGACCCCCAGGCGTAGGCGATCTCCACCTCGGCCCGCACGGCGCGTCTCTGGAGTACGGTGCCCCCCGGAGCCCGGACCTCTCCCGTCCCCACGATGCGCCAGCGGCGGTGTTCCCGGTCCGAGGTGCACTGCAGCAGGCACGTCAGGGTGGTGCTGTACCAGTACTCAGCACCCGGGGTGGCCGGGTAGTTGACCGGTCCCAGGGCTGCGGCGTCCTTGTCGGCCTTCAGGGCGTACACCTGGTGCTCGATGGCCGCCTGGGCCAGGTACTGAGCCTGCAGGTCCCAGCGCGTCCACCGGCCCACGTCCACCTCCGCCGCCGTCATCTCCGCCAGCGCCACCGCCAGCGTCGAGAGGACGAGCAGCACCAGAAGGGCCAGCGGCAGGGCCACCCCCTCCTCGCCCAGCCGCCTCCACCGGGCAACACGGCGGGGCGAGGCCGGCGTCCTCACGGTGCCTGACGGAAGGCCCGGCCGCTCACGGTCAGATCGGGGACGCGGCCGTCGGGGTCCATGACCACCAGGGTGAGGTGCAGGCTGCGCACCTGCGTGGTCTGGGAGCAGTCCAGCGGAGCCCCCGTGGCGGCAAAGCAGGCCACCGTCAGGGAGCGGATCGGTCCGGCCAGCGCCTCCAGGGCGTCTGGGCGTGTCCCCGGAACCTCGCCGCCCAGGGCGAGAAGCGGCTCAAGCTGCACCCGGGGACGGACGATCACCCGGCGGTGGCGGTGGTCCTGCGGGGCATCGTGGCCGTCCACCAGCGCGTAGTGCGCCCCCGCGCCGTAAGTGACGTCCGCAGCAGAGAGCATCCACCCCGCTGGCTCGGCGGCGCCGGCCTGCCAGAACTTGGCCTGCAGTGTGGTTCCCACCAGGAAGAAGCGGGCGTAGTAGTCCACGCCCGGGGTCACACGGTAGAGGGCCGCATTCCGGGCGGTTTGGGCCAATATGCTCCCGTTGACGTTCCAGGCGGTGACCTCCCGGATGCGCAGGCGGCGGTTGCTGTTCTCGCCCGGGACCACCAGGTAGCCGGCGCCAGAAGCGCTGAGCCTGGCCCCCATGCCCACCACGTGCCGGTCGTTGGCTGGCGCATCCCCCGGCGCGCCGCTGCGGAATCCCCAGAAGATCTCCACGTCATCGTGGGGGATGTTCTTGCTCAGCCGCCTGTAGCAGTTGTTCCCGCTGATCGTCTGGAAGACGAAGCCGTCAGCGGAAGGCGCATACCCGGCGGGGGGCGCTGGGGCGCAGGGATCCCTCCGCGTCCAGCCGTCGAGGGTACTGCCGTCCTCGTAGTCCAGGAAGACGTTGTCCCCGCGGGCCGGCGGAGGCGGCGCCGCGGGGTTGCCGTAGTAGAGGTAGTAGCCGGCGTCGGCTTCCCCGGAGGCGATGGGGGCCTGCAGGCGGAACCAGAGCTTCGCGGCGGAAGTGTTCCAGGCGGAGAGGGGATCCAGCACCCGGTCCAGCTCCACCATTGTTGTCCCGTTCCAGTACTTGATCCGCACGTCTTCGCCCCCGGGAAGGCTCTTGCCGGCGGCGACCAGCGCAGCGTGGTCGAAGACCAGAGGGACGGCGTAGCCGGCCGGGGTGGTCTGCGCCGCGGTCACCGTGATCTGCCGCCGGTAATCCCAGTCGGCGCTCCAGCGGTAGGACAGCTCGCCGCCAGTCCCGTCCAGCACGTACTCCACCGTGGGCATCGCTCCGCTGCCGTCTCCCCAAAAGAGGGTCAGGCGGATCAGCCCGGGGGAGATCACCCGGAGGGACTCGGCCGCCCGCACCTGGCGCAGCAGCAGGTCCAGCGCCGCGCGGGCATTCTGCACCTGCTCCTGGCGCCGCCGCGTCTCCTGGTACGACCCTTCTGCCCCGCCAAGCAGCGGGAGCAGCCCCCCCACCACCAGCGAGAGGAGGAACACCGCCAGCAGCACCTCGACCAGGGAGAGGCCGGTCTCCCTCCGGCGGAGCTCAGGGCCGCGAGGTGACCCTGGTGTCATAGCGCACCTGTACCTCACCGGCGTCGCAGGTCAGGTTTCCGTCGGCGTCGGCGCACGCCCGCACACCCACGCTCTTCAGGGCGCCCACCCCCGGAGTGGGACTGGACTGCTCGCTCTGGACCGTCCACTCCAGAAGGCAGCCGGGCAGGTCGGCGCAGCCCTCCGCGCCCGAGGAGACGGCGTCGATATCGCTGCGCATGGCGGCGACGAGTTCCTCCAGCTTGCGGGAGGCGGCCACCCCCAGGCGCATCGCCGTCTCCCCCTCCCGGTTTGCCTCCAGAAGCCCCGGGTAGAGCTGCATCAGCGGCACCAGGGCCAGACCCACCAGCAGCGCCGCCACCAGGAGCTCGACCAGGGTGACGCCGGCCTGCGGCTTGACCACGTCTGTGGACCTCACGGCGACCGCCCGTGGCTCCACGACGCCGCCTCCGGCCTCACGGCCCGCTCACCCGGACCCGTCCCGTACCCGCGGCCACGTCCACCTGTGCGGTCGTCCCTCCGGCGGCGAACGTCAGGCTGGCAGCCGCAGAGGCTGCACCCGAGGGCTGGAAGGTCACCTGGCCACTGCCGGTGACCGCGACCCCAGCCGGCAGGGTCTTGGGGAAGTCCGGCTCCGGCGCTCCGCCCTGGGGCCCCACCGTGTAGGTGGTGTACGGACCTCCGGGGGGCGCGAAGGAGACTGCGTACGGCATGCGGCGGGCGATGGCCAGGCGCCGGGCCAGGACCAGGTCGGCGGCCACCTGCCGCGCCGCCGTCTCCACGGTGAGCTCCTCCGGAGCAAACAGCTGCGGCAGGGCCACGACCAGCAGGACGGCCAACAGGCCCACGACCACCAGCAGCTCCAGGAAGGAGAAGCCTCCCGGGCGCAGCGACACCTTCACCCCCGGCGGGACTCCCTCGGGAAGCGAGCGGTCACGCGGACCCGAGCCTATGGTCCGTGGCCGCTCGAGCTGCTGGCGTCGTGGTTGATGCCGCCTGCGCTCATCTGCACCCGGCACAGGGTGGCGTCGTAGGTGGTACCGTACGCCGCGCTGCTGCCGGTCCACGGGTCGGTGGGCGCGCCGTCCGGGAAGTAGGTGGTGTCGGCCAGGAACTCGGTAAAAGTCGTCCCGGGCTCGGCCGCCACCGGGCAGCTCCCGCTGTTGCGGAACCGGTAGAGCGCCAGCGCCGCGTTGATGGCCCGGACGTTGGCCCGGTCCACCTGCCGCCGCGCGTCGTTCTCCACGCCGAAGTAGTTGGGCAGCGCCACCAGGACCAGAATCCCCAGCAGCAGCACCACCGCCAGGACCTCGACGAACGTAAAGCCGCTTTCACCGGACCACTGCCGCATCCTCTATCCCTCCTTCTGTCTGTTCGTGCGTTGCCAGAGCATGCATGGTTGCCGACTGAGAGACTCTGCCACACCGTGCACCGAGGCAACCGCCCTCCTCACCGGTTGTTTTCACCTCCCCCTGGCCTGCGCATGGCCCGCCTCCGGCACCTCAGCGCACCAGGGCCCGGGACAGGCCGAAGATGGGCTGGTACAGCGCCAGCAGGATTGCCCCGATAACCCCGCCCAGCAGCAGCGTCAGTGCCGGCTCCAGGAACGTGAGGAGGCGGCGCATGCGCAGCTCGAACTCCCGATCCATGACCGCGCCGGCTCGCTGCAGCATCTCGTCCAGCCGGCCGGACTCCTCTCCCAGCGCGACCATGCGCACGACCATGGGCGGGAACATCCCGGTCTGGCGCAGCGAGTCGCCCAGGCGACGCCCGGCGCTGACCCGTTCTGCCAGCTCGCGCACGGCAGAGCGAAAATCCGCCGTTCCCACCGCCTCGCCCGCCACCTCCAGCGCCGCCAGCACCGGGACGCCGCTTTGCAGCATCGCCCCCAGGGCATGGACGAAGCGAGAGAGGGCGACGGTCCGCGCCAGTGAGGCCGCCTGGGGCAGCCGCAGGACCAGGCGCTGCAGCGGTCCGGCGAAGGTCCTCCAAAGCCCCCGCCGCGTGGGTGGCAGGAGGACAGCCGCTGCGGCCAGGGCGATCACAGGGAGGTTGCGGCGGAAGAGGGCGCTGCCGGTTATAAGGGCCTGGGTGGCCGGGGGGAGGCGGGCTCCGCTGCTGCGGTAGACCCGGTCGAACGCGGGGATGATGAAGGTGAGGAAGACGGCCAGGACCACCACCGCCAGCGCCAGGACCAGAGAGGGGTAGACCAGCGCCTCCCGCACCCTCCGGCGGAACTCATGGTCCCGCTCCAGGTAGGCGGACAGCCTGCCCAGGGCCTCGTCCAGTCGACCGCTCACCTCGCCGTTACGAACGAGTCCTACATAGAGGGGGGGAAAGAGGTCGGGGTAGCGCCCCAGGGCCGCCGAGAGGCTCTTTCCTTCCTTGATGTCTTGCGCCAGGTTCCACAGGATGCTGCGCGTCCCCGACTCCTCCGTCTGCTCCGCCAGGGTGTCCAGAGCTGGAGAGAGTGGGATCCCGGCTGCCAGCAGGGTCGCCAGGTGGTGCGTCAGCAGGGCCACCTCTGCCGGCCGGGGACGAGGGGTACTGCGCCACAGGCCGGCGCCCGCAGCCCGCAGCGAGGTGACATAGAGGCCCTGCTCCTGCAACCGGGCCCGGGCGCGGGAGGCATTCTCCGCCTCCACCCGCCCCCTGACCAGCAGGCCCCGCGCGTCCCGGCTGAGGTACTCGTAGGTGGGCATCATCCTGCCTCCGCCAGGAGCAGGCGGCGGTACTCCTCGACGCTGGTGACCCCTTCCAGGACCTTGCGCCGCGCCGATTCCTGGAGCGTCTGCATGCCCGCGGCCACGGCGGTGGCCTGCAGCGCGCTGGCCGGCCGGCGCTGCAGGACCAGCTCGCGGAGGTCGTCGGTCATGACCATGATCTCGAAGATGCCGGTGCGTCCTTTGTAGCCCAGGTCGCCGCACTCGGGACAGCCCGCCGGCCGGAAGAGGCGCGGGTGCTCCCCCTGGCCCCGCAGCATCTCCGCCTCCTCGGCGCTGGCCCGGCCCCGCCGCCGGCAGGCGGTACAGAGCACCCGGAGGAGCCGCTGTCCCACCACCGCCAGGACTGACGAGGTGAGCAGGTAGGGCTCCACGCCCATGTCCAGCAGTCGCACCAGGGCGCCGGCGGCGTGGCTGGTGTGCAGGGTGGAGAGCACCAGGTGACCGGTGAGGGCAGCCTGGACGGCAATGGTGGCGGTCTCTGCATCCCGGACCTCCCCCACCATGACCACGTCGGGGTCCTGCCGCAGGATGGCCCGCAGCCCCAGGCCGAAGGTTACCCCCGCCTTCTCCCGCACCGGGATCTGGGTAATCCCGGGAAGGCGGTATTCCACCGGGTCCTCGATGGTCATGATGTTGCGGGTGCGGGCGTTGATGTGGCGCAGGGCGGCATAGAGGGTGGTGGTCTTGCCGCTGCCGGTGGGGCCTGTGACCAGGAGCATGCCGTGGGGCCGCGCCAGCAGGCGCTCCAGGATGGCCTGCTGCTGGGGGAAGAGACCCAGCCGCTCCAGGCCCAGCAGGACCTGCTGTGTGTTCAGCAAGCGGACGGCGGCACGCTCGCCGTAGGCGGTGCCCACCGTGGCCAGGCGCAGGTCGTACTGCCGTCCCTCGATCTCCAGGAGGATGCGGCCGTCCTGGGGCCGCAGGCGCTCCGCGATGTCCACACCGGCCAGGACCTTCAGGCGGGAGATCACCGCGCTGGCCACCCCCGGGGGCAGTGTGGCCTTGTCGTGCAGCAGCCCGTCCACCCTCATCCTCACACGGACCTGATCGGCGTCCGGCTCGATGTGGATGTCCGTAGCTCCGACGCGCACCGCGTCCCCCAGGATGGAGTTGAGCACCCGCACCACGGGCGGGGCGTCGGCCGCCTCGGTGACCACTGCCGCGGTGCCGGGCGGCTCGTCGGGCTCCTCGGGCACCGCCAGGAGGCTCTCCCCGACCCGCCGCCGCACGTCCAGGTACTTGGTCACCGCCCAGTCGAAGTCGCGCTCCGTGGTCAGGAAAGGGCGGACCCGCCCCTGGAGCATCCTCGCCACCGTGTCGATGGCCAGGACGTCCGTGGGATCCAGCATGGCCAGGTGGACCTCCTGCCGCACGCGGGCCACGGGCACCACCTTGTGCTGCAGGATCACCCACTCCGGCAGCTCGCGCACCAGCTTTTCGTCGATGGGGTACGTGGACAGATTTAGGTAGGGGATGCCGCGCTGCGCCTCCAGCATCTGCCCCAGGGCCTGCTTGCTCACGTATCCCCGGTCTACCAGAATCCGCCCCAGCCGCTCCCCGGTCTGCTGCTGCTCGGCCAGCGCCTCCTGGAGCTGGGCTTCACTGATCAGGCCGGCGTCCACCAGCATTTGGCCCAGGAGCCTGCGCCGCGGGGCCGGGCTGTAGCGCACCTGGCCGTCCTCCCCGCTGGTGCGGGTGAGGTTGCCAAGCAGGACCAGGCTCTCCAGCTCGGCCTGGACCTCCGCCACCGGCATGGCCACGCGCGCGGCCAGGCTCGCCGCCGTCACCTGGTCCCGGTCGCTGGCGGGGTCGTCCAGCAGCGCGAGGAGCCGCCGCTGTAGAGGGGAGCCTGCCGAGCGTGCGGTCTTCGCCATCCTGCCTCCCGGGCTCCAAAGGGGAGCAGCATCGGCGTGGACGACCCCCGATGCCTGTGCGGAAGCGGGAGCTCCTGCCCCAACCTGCTCCCAGGGTTCTCGCTAGGTTATAACCAAGTGCCGGGGGATTTAGACCTCCCGTCCCCCGCCCGGCCGCCCCGGGGGTCTCCGAAAGGCCCCCTCGACAGGGGGAGGCAGGGTCTTTGACATCCCCGGAATCGGGTGCTATCCTTCGTGAGGTTGAGCGATGGCCGCCACGCTTACGCCCCTGGAGCGGATCCGGGCTGCCGAGGCGCGGGCGGTCGGCGCCAGCCAGACGGCCAAGGCGGTCCGCGGGGGGCGGGCGCGGCTGGTCCTGGTGGCGCGCGACGCCGACCGGAAGGTGACCGAGCCGGTCATCCGCGCCGCACAGGAGCGAGGGGTGCCCCTCGTGGAGGTGGACTCCATGCGGGAGCTGGGCCGGGCCTGCGGCATTGCCGTGGGCGCGGCCGCCGCCGCGGTGCTGGAGCCGCCGACGCCGCCTGGGGCGTAGCGCGACAATCGGGGCTCTCCAGCGTGTAACCTCAGTTAAGGTCCCCGGAGAGCACCTGGGATGCGCCGCAGGGCACCACCTCCGGTGCCTCGTATGGCGCAGGCTCGATAGCGGCGGAGAAGACTTGCGATAATCCGGCGGGACTCCGCCGGACATCGCGCGGCGGTGATCGCCCTCTTCCCCCGTGGCGGAGGGCTTCTGCCTGCGGGGCGGACGGCCGCCGGGTGAAGAGTGGAGGGAGGAGAGGATGCCGACAACTGCGCAGCTGGTGCGGTTGGGCCGCCAGCGGACGCCACCGCGGACCAAGTCCCCGGCCCTGGCCGGTAACCCGCAGAGGCGGGGGGTGTGCATTCAGGTGAAGACCACCACCCCCAAGAAGCCCAATTCCGCCCTGCGCAAGATCGCCCGGGTGCGGCTGACCACGGGCAAAGAGGTCACCGCGTACATCCCCGGCATCGGGCACAACCTGCAGGAGCACTCGGTGGTGCTGGTCCGGGGCGGCCGGGTGCGCGATCTCCCCGGCATCCGCTACCACATCATCCGGGGCGCGCTGGACGCGGCCGGGGTGGCGGAGCGGCGGCGCGGACGCTCCAAGTACGGGGCCAAGCGCCCCAAGAAGACGTAGGCGAGGGAGGTCGCATGCCCAGAAAGGGACCGGCTCCGCGGCGAGTGATCCCCCCTGACCCGCTGTACGGCAACGTGACCGTGCAGCGGCTGATCAACAAGGTGATGCAGCGGGGGAAGAAGAGCCTGGCCGAGCGCATCGTCTATGCGGCGCTGGAAGAGGTGAGGAGCAAGTCGGGGCAGGAGCCGGTCAAGGTGCTGGACAAGGCCCTGAACAACGTCATGCCCCTTCTGGAGGTGCGGCCGCGGCGGGTGGGCGGGGCGACCTACCAGGTGCCCATCGAGGTTCGGCCGGAGCGGCGGCTCTCCCTGGGTCTGCGCTGGCTGGTGGACTTTGCGCGGCAGAGGCGAGACCGCCGGGGCATGCCGGCCAGGTTGGCGGCCGAGATTCTGGACGCTTCGGTGGGCCAGGGGGGCGCGGTGAAGAAGCGCGAGGACACGCACCGCATGGCCGAGGCCAACAAGGCCTTTGCCCACTACCGCTGGTGACCGCGGTGCGCGCGGCGCAGCAGGACCCGGACGAGGACAGACCTTGGCGACGACGCTGATAACCATGACGCCTGTGGGACTGGAGAACACCAGGAACATCGGGATCGTCGCCCACATCGATGCGGGCAAGACGACCACCACCGAGCGCATCCTCTTCTATACGGGACGGGTGCACCGCATCGGCGAGGTGGACGAGGGCTCGGCCACCATGGACTGGATGGTCCAGGAGCGGGAACGGGGAATCACCATTACCTCGGCGGCGACCACCTGCTCATGGCGGGGGCACCGCATTAACATCATCGACACCCCCGGGCATGTGGACTTCACCGTGGAGGTGGAGCGCTCGCTGCGGGTGCTGGACGGGGCGGTGGTTCTGGTCACCGCCGTGGAGGGGGTGCAGCCCCAGTCGGAGACCGTGTGGCGCCAGGCCGACCGCTACCGCGTACCGCGCATCGTCTTCGTCAACAAGATGGACCGCACCGGCGCCGACTTCCTGCGCGTGGTGCAGATGCTGCGGGAGCGCCTGGGCACGCGTCCCGTGCCCGTGCAGCTGCCCATCGGCGCGGAGGATGGCTTCCGCGGCGTGGTGGATCTGATCCGCCTGAAGTCCATCATCTATTTGGACGACCTGGGGACGCGCTCCGACGAGACGGAGATCCCGCCGGAGCTGCGGGAGGTGGCGCAGCGCCTGCGGGAGGAGCTGGTGGAGGCGGCGGTGGAGCAGGACGATGAACTGCTGCACCGCTACCTGGAGGGGCGGCCCATCGGCGAGGAGGAGATCCGCCGCGGGCTGCGCCGCGGCACCCTGCGCTCGGCGCTGGTGCCGGTGCTGTGCGGCTCCGCCTTCCGCAACAAGGGCGTGCAGCCCCTGCTGGACGCCATCATCGACTTCCTCCCCTCGCCCCTGGACCTCCCTCCGGTCCGGGGCGTCGACCCGCGCAGCGGCCAGCCGGTAGTGCGGCAGCCCCGCGAGGACGCACCCTTTGCCGCGCTGGCCTTCAAGATCGTCACCGACCCCTATGTGGGCAAGCTCACCTATTTCCGCGTCTACTCCGGGCGACTGGAGGCCGGATCCTACGTCTACAACGCCAACAAGGGGACGCGGGAGCGGGTCTCCCGCATCCTGCAGATGCACGCCAACCACCGCGAGGACATCCCCGCGGTCTCCGCGGGGAACGTGGTGGCGGCGGTGGGGCTGCGGCTGACCACCACCGGCGACACCCTCTGCGACGAGGGCGCGCCGGTGGTGCTGGAGGCCATGCAGTTCCCCGAGCCGGTGATCGCCGTGGCGGTGGAGCCGAAGACCAAGGCCGACGAGGACCGCCTCACCGCCTCTCTGGCCAAGCTGGCGGAGGAGGATCCCACCTTCAAGGTGCGCTTCGACCCCGAGACCGGGCAGACCCTCATCTCCGGCATGGGCGAGCTGCACCTGGAGATCATCGTCGACCGGCTGTTGAGGGAGTTCAAGGTGGAGGCCAACGTGGGCCGGCCGCAGGTGGCCTACAAGGAGACGGTGCGGCAGGCCGCCCGCGCCGAGGGGCGGTACGTGCGTCAGACCGGCGGCCGCGGCCAGTATGGCCATGTGGTGCTTCAGGTGGAGCCGCTGCCGCGGGGCGGAGGGTACGAGTTCGTGGACCGGATCACCGGAGGGCGCATTCCCCGCGAGTTCATCCCCGCTGTGCAGGCGGGCGTCCGGGAGGCGGCGGAGAGCGGCGTCCTCGCCGGATACCCCGTGGTGGACATTCGCGTGCTGTTGCTGGACGGCTCCTACCACGAGGTGGACAGCAGCGAGATGGCCTTCAAGATCGCCGCCTCCCTGGGCTTCAAGGAGGCGGTGCAGCGGGCGCAGCCGGTGCTGCTGGAGCCCATCATGCGCGTGGAAGTGATCACCCCCGAGCCGTACATGGGCGAGGTGATCGGCGACCTTAACGCCCGTCGCGGCCGCATCGTGGCCCTGGAGCAACAGGGAACCTCGCGCGTGGTCCGGGCCCTGGTGCCGCTGGCGGAGATGTTCGGCTACGCCACGGCGCTGCGCTCCGCGACCCAGGGACGGGCCACCTACACCATGGAACCCTCGCACTACGAGGAAATCCCCCCGGCCCTGGCGGAGGCCATCCGCGGTCAGGCCGTGGGCGCAGGGCAGTGAGCAGGATGCAGGTGATGACGGAGGACGGAGATGGCCAAGCCGAGGTTTGAGCGGACGAAGCCGCACGTGAACGTGGGTACCATCGGGCATGTGGATCATGGGAAGACCACGCTGACGGCGGCGATCACCCATGCGCTGGCGCATGAGGGGATGGCGCAGGCGAAGGGGTACTACGACATTGACAATGCGCCGGAGGAGCGGCAGCGGGGGTTGACGATCAACATCAGTCATGTGGAGTACGAGACTGCCAAGCGGCACTATGCGCACATTGATTGTCCGGGGCATGCGGACTACATCAAGAACATGATCACGGGGGCGGCGCAGATGGATGGTGCGATCCTGGTGGTATCGGCGGCGGACGGGCCGATGCCGCAGACTCGGGAGCACATCCTACTGGCGAGGCAGGTGAACGTGCCGGCGATTGTGGTGTTTTTGAACAAGGTAGACATGGTAGAGGATCCGGAGCTGTTGGACCTGGTGGAGGTGGAGGTACGGGAGCTGCTGACGCGCTATCAATTTCCTGGGAACGAGATCCCGGTGGTACGGGGGTCGGCGTTGAAGGCGCTGGAGGTACTGGAGGGGAACCCGCGGATACGGCGTGGGGAGGATGCGTGGGTGGATGGGATTTACCAGTTGATGGATGCGGTAGACAGCTACATACCCACGCCGGTACGGGAGGTAGACAAGCCGTTTCTGATGGCGGTGGAGGACATCTTCACGATCACGGGGCGGGGTACGGTGGCGACGGGTCGGGTAGAGCGGGGGAAGGTGAAGGTAGGGGAAGAGGTAGAGATAGTGGGGTTACGGGCGGAGGCTCGGCGGACGGTGGTGACGGGGCTGGAGATGTTTCGCAAGACGCTGGAGGAGGCGGTGGCGGGGGACAACATTGGGGTATTGCTGCGGGGTGTAGAGAAGGATGAGGTAGAGCGGGGGATGGTGCTGGCGAAGCCGGGGACGATCAACCCGCACACGAAGTTTAGGGCGGAGGTATACGTCTTGACGAAGGAGGAGGGTGGGCGGCACACGCCGTTTTTCACCGGATACCGTCCGCAGTTTTACTTTCGGACCACGGATGTGACGGGGGACATCACGCTGCCCCCGGGGGTAGAGATGGTGATGCCTGGGGACAATGTGAACCTGGAGGTGGCGCTGATCACGCCGGTGGCCCTGGAGGAGGGGCTGCGCTTTGCCATTCGGGAGGGGGGGCGCACCGTGGGCGCCGGCGTCGTCACAGGGATCGTGGAATGAGTGCCCGCAGCGGGAGGGATGTGCCGGGGGCGTTCGGCGCTGGGTACGCGGCGGTCGGTGGACGGCGATGAAGCAGAAGATCCGGATCAAACTCAAGGCCTTCGACCATAAGGTCCTGGACCAGTCGGCGGAGAAGATCGTGGACACGGTGAAGCGCACCGGCGCCCGCATCAGCGGACCGGTGCCGCTGCCCACCAGCCGCAGCGTCTTCACCGTGATCCGCTCCCCGCACATCGACAAGGAGTCCATGGAGCACTTCGAGCTGCGCACGCACAAGCGGCTGATCGACATCCTGGAGCCGACGCAGAAGACGGTGGACGCGCTGATGCACCTGGACCTACCTGCGGGTGTGGACATCGAGATCAAACTGTAGGGATCATGCGGCAGCACGCTGTGAGGGAGCGCGGGGCGAGCGCGGGTGGCGCGGCGGCCATGGGGTGGGAGCGATGACGGCGATCGTGGGACGAAAACTGGGCATGACCCAGCTCTTCGATGAGGAGGGCCACCGCGTGCCGGTGACGCTGGTGGAGGCCCCGCCCAATGTGGTGGTGGCGGTGAAGACCCGAGATCGCCACGGCTACGAGGCGCTGCAGGTGGGTGTGGGCGAGGTGCGGGAGCGACGGCTCTCCCGACCGATGCGTGGTGTCTACGCCAAGGCCCGGGTCACCCCCCAGCGGACCCTGCGCGAGCTGCGCGGCCCCAGCGGCGGAGTTCAGCCGGGGCAGACCATCACTGTGGAGGTCTTCCGCGCCGGCGACATCGTGGACGTGACCGGCACCAGCCGTGGCCGGGGGTTCGCCGGCGCCATCAAGCGCCACGGCTTTGCCGGGCAGCGGGACACCCACGGCGTCTCCCTGATGCACCGGGCCGTGGGCTCCATCGGCTCGTCCAACGTGGGGCGGGTCTGGCCGGGCAAGCGGATGCCGGGGCGGTTCGGCAGCCAGCGGGTGACGGTCCGGGGGCTGCACGTGGTGAAGGTGGAGCCAGAGCGAAACCTCATCTACCTGCGCGGCGCCGTCCCCGGAGTGCGCGGCGGCCTGCTGCTGCTCCGCAGCGCACGGGCGCGGGGGCGGGCGGCTATGAAGCGGGCCAAGGGCAGGGAGCGGGCGTGAGGATGCGGGCACCCCTGGTGGATGGCACGGGAGCGGTGCGGGGGGAGGTCGACCTCCCCGAGCAGGTGTTCGGCGTTAGCCCCCACGCCGCGGTGGTGCACGAGGTGTTGACCTGGCAGCTGGCCGGCCGGCGACTGGGCACCCATGCCACCAAGACGCGCGGCGAGGTGCGCGGCGGGGGGCGCAAGCCCTGGCGGCAGAAGGGGACGGGGCGGGCGCGGCACGGCAGTCGGCGCTCCCCGCTGTGGGTGGGTGGAGGGATAGTCTTCGGTCCGCGCCCCCGCAGTCACGCCTACCCCCTGCCGCGG
>FWPU01005348.1_pt1 | contig 28049 bp, 29 predicted proteins | sample 2228361 | NCBI WGS metagenome assembly FWPU01 (sample SAMEA103939777, study PRJEB20133) | metagenome
AGATGCGCTCTGTCTCTGTCATCGGTATCCTCCTGCCTTAGGAGGATACCGCAAAATCCCGTTTTCGTCATCTCAAGGTGCGGAATGTCGGTAGGAGTCATGCGTGAAACGTGATGCAGGGATGCAGGGATACGAGGATGCAAAGAGGCAACAGCTTGTATCCTTGCATCCTTGTATCCCTGCATCACGCTTCACTCCTGCCTCTGTAATTTCATGTTCATAATGGCTTGCTGCGCCGCCAATCGGACTTGCTCGTTCTCTGCGATGTCGTTAGCTCGCTGCCGAAGGATGCACTCTACCGCCGGGTCGCCGATGTCGCCTAATGCTTCGACGACTGCCTTGCGCACGTTCGGTTGAGTGTCGCTCAGGGCTTCAATCAAAATCGGAAGGTTGCGCAGGTCGTGCATCAGTCCCAACCCGCGTGCGGCGTTGGAGCGGATGCCTTCCTGCTCGTCTTTGAGAGCCTTTTGCAGCGCGGCGGCGATGAGTTGTCGGTCACTGGCATCTACGCCTTCGGGCGATTTGCCGGAGGCGTCCGCCGCGCGCAGGTCGCCGAGCGTGCCCAAAATCGTGGCTGCCCAACTGCGGATGCGGCGGTTGCGCGGGTCGAAGGGGATTTCCGGGTTTTTGTATTCCAGCGCGGCAATAAGAGGCTTGACGGCGGGTTTGCCGATTTGCGTCAACATCAGTGCGGCGTTGGTGTCGACGTGCTGCTCCCTGCTGCGGTCATCCTCCAACACGCTGATGAGAGCGCGAATGGCGCGGAGGCTCTTTGTTTTCTTGGCAATGCGCCCCAGCGTATTTGCCGCAAAACCGCGCCCCTTGAACTCTTGGTCTCGCATCGCCATGATGAGCGACTCAATCGCCGGGCTGCCGATGTCTTCCAGCGTTTCCGATGCGCCCTGTCGCACCCCCTCGCTCTTGTGCTTGAGCGATTCGATGAGAAGCGGGATGGCGGAACTGCCGATTTTCACCAGTTCTTTCCGCGTGGCTTCGCGCCGTTTGACGTCTTTGGTGTCGAACTGCTGAATCAGAACGTTGACGCGCTTGACTGCCTCTTCCTGCTGTTGGTGCGCCCGCCAACGCAGACCTAAAAAGCCAAGTCCGATGAGAACGACAAGAAAAACTGCGAGATAGAAAAGTTTCATAACAGGTGGGTCAGTTGGCTCATTGGTTCATTGGTTCATTAGTCAATTAGAGCCTATCCGAAAAGTAGCGCCGACATCCTGTCGGCGGGCAGGCAGGATGCCTGCGCTGCACTTTTCGGATAGGCTCTTAACCAATTGACCAATTGACTGCCTATGGCGATGGCAGCGTTCTGGCGCACTTGCGCGTCCACGTCACACAGGGAGTGTGACAACACGGGAACGATGTCAATACGCCCTAAGATGCCCAATGCCTTTGCCGCCTTCGCTCGCACGTCCGCGCTGTCGTCGCGCAGCCGACCTGTGATTTGTTCGACACCGCGACGATATTTCATCTTCGTTAGCGATTCCACGGCGGCGGCGCGCACGTCAGCAGATTCGTCCGAGAGCATTTTGGCAAGCGGTTCTGCGGCGCGCTCGTCGCCCAACTGTCCCAAAGCCCAAACAATGGAGATGCGCACGGTGGCATCCCGTTCCCTCAACGCTTGCATCAATGGCTCAACTGCGCGCACGTCTTTCAGATGTCCCAACGCCCACGCGGTTTCGGCGCGCACATCACCATTGGCGTCTTGCAACAGCGGAATCAGCGCAGGCACGCGCTCCCTCACGGTCGCGGCTCGGAGCAACCCTAACGCGCGCACCGCTTCGAGTCGCACGGCGGCTGAATCACTGAGCAGGCGCAACAACGCCTCCGCCGCTCCGGCAAGCCGTGAGTCTTCGACCCGCGAATCGTTCAACTGTCCCAACGCCCACGCCGCGTACGCTCGCACCGCCGCGTCCGTATCGCGCAAAGCGCGGAGTAAAGGTTCGACCGCTTTCGCCTCGTGAATTGCGCCCAACGCCCGCGCCGCGTGCGCACGAACTTCAGCATCGGCATCGCTGAGAGATTGCACGAGCGCGTCGACGGCGCGCGCGTCTCTCTGCTCACCCAACGCTTTCGCGGCGGCGGCGCGCACCTCAGCGTTTTCGTCGGTCAAAGCGCGCAACAGTGGTTCAACCGTGCGACGGTCTTGAATCCGCGATAACGCCCACGCCGCGCCCGCTCGCACTTGCGCCTTGGCATCCGTCAACGCTTTGAGCAACGCATCAACAGCAGCCGCGCCCGTGAGACTCAACGCCTCCATCGCGCCGACGCGAATCCGCTCGTCTTCGTCCGCCAGTTTCGGAATCAGCCATTCCACCGCGCTCGGATGCCGCATGTCGCGGAGCGCGACCACCGCGCCAAATCGCACCGTTGCGTTGGGACTCTGCAAAGTCCGTTGCAACGTCGGCAACGCAGGCTCTCCGATTGCGCCCAGCGCCCACGCGGCGTGTTGACGAACCTGCCAATATGCATCATCCAATCGTTGCGCCAGCGGCTCAATCGCCCGCACGTCTTTCAGATCGCCCAACGCAGCGGCGGCTTGCGCCCGCACGTCTACACTCTCATCGTTCAACGCTTTGATGAAAATAGGCGCAGTATTGACATCTTTGAACTGCCGCAGCGCCCACGCCGCGCCGTGTCGCACTTTCCACTCGCTGACGCCCGTGGCTCGGTTGAGTACGCGAATCAACGCCGACATCGTGCGCGCGTCGGCGACGTGTCCCAACACGAATGTCGCCCCCCGGCGCACGCCGGGGTTTTTGTCGTTCAACGCTTTCATCAGGCGTTCAGGCGACAACTTCTCTTTCATGCGCACCAGCGCGCCGACGCTGTGCCAGAAGACGTTTTCGTCCTTGTCGCCCATCCTTTGAATGAGTGGCTCGATGGCGCGAACGTCCTGCATCCATCCCAACGCCTGTGCCGCGCCGCCACGGATGGTTGCCTCTTGGTGCGCCATCGCTCGAACCAGCGGCGCAAACGCCACCCCGCCGATGTCAGCCAACGCGCGCACAACGCGCTGTCGCGCCGGGACGTTCTCCGTGTCCAACTCTTTGATGAGTCGTTCAACCGCCGGTTTGCCCATCGCACGCAAACCGACAACAGCGGCTTCGCGCTCGTCTAAAAAAACGGAGTGAACTTGTGTGAGCAGAACGTGGAATCGCGCGGCGTCGAAAGAGGCAATCGCCTGTTGAGAGTCGAGAAGGAAGGCGAGGATGACGAGGACGATTATTTTCGGAGGAGGCTGGGGCATCTCAACTACTCTTCATCCTCCCACTCACTCACTTTTCTGAACGAGAGATGTTGGACGCTGCTGACGTAGGCAGCATACTTCTCAAACATGGCATCAATGTGCTTCGCAATCGCAGCGTCGGCGGCATCGTCTGTTTCGACGAGAATGCAAAAACGCGGTTGGGTGGACGCTTCCAGCACTTCAAACGATTGGACGCCGTCCAGCGCGCTCAACTGGGTCACGACCTCCACCACCCCGACGGCATCTGCGTACGTATCAAACAAAATTAACCGTGTCATAGTCTCTCCGGGGGAACATCCCTCAACGGCGCTCTAACACTTGACGCCATTGACGAACGTTGCGATGAGCCGCATAACATTCCGCGATGCGTCCCAATCGTAGAGGATGAGATTCGCTCGCCGACCGACCTCGATACTGCCCGCTTCGCGCTCAATCCCCAGCAGTCGGGCGGGGTTCGACGAAGCCATGTCAATGGCGTCCGCCAGCGAGACTCCCGCGAAGCACACAACGTTCTCGACGCCGCGCCGCAACTCCAGGGCCGACCCCATCAGAAACGGCGTGCCGGGCAAGCCCACGCGATAGGTTTCACTGACGACGACATCCTGCGCGCCGAAACGATACCGCCCCGGCGGCAGCCCCGCCACGGCAATGGCGTCGCTGGTCAGCACGCAGCGCTCGACGCCTTTAGCGCGCACCATGCACTTCACGACCGATGGCGGCAGGTGATGACCGTCCACGATGAGACTCGCCCACAGTTCGTCGCACGCCAACTGCTCCCAGAGGTAATTGGGATGGCGGGGCAGCATCGCGTGCGCGCCGTTGCCGAGATGGGTGGAAATGCGCGCGCCCGCTTTCACGGCGTTGATGATGTCGGTCGGCGATGCCCCCGTATGTCCAATTGCAGGAATGATGCCGTCCGCTGATAATTTTTCGATGAACTCCAGAGCGCCGGGCAGTTCGGGCGCGAGGGTGACCATCTTGATGCGCCTCCCCGCCGCGTCCTGCATCCGCTGAAACTCGTCCCAGTCGGGCGGACGAACGTGCTCGCGGGGATGCGCGCCGCGCGGTCCGTCTTCCGGCGAGATGAACGGTCCCTCGGCATGAATCGCCGGAATCACCGACTCCACCTCGCTGTCCTCACACGCCGCCGCAATCGCTCGCAACGAGCGCAACATCCGCTCCCGTGAACCCGTGACCACCGTGGGGCAGACCAGAGCCACGCCCGTTTCCCACAGTTTTCTGACCATGGCGGCAACGTGGTCGGGCGTCACGTCCTCTCCGTTGACGTCATATCCCGCGAAGCCGTTGACCTGAATATCTACGAACGCAGGGGCGACCCAGACGCGCGCGCCGCCCCAGTCCGCCTTATCCTCAGGAACCGCGGGGCACACGTTCACAATGCTGCCGCTTTCAAGAGCAATCCGCAGCAACTCACCGCTTCGGTAGTGCTTTCCAATGATACGCTTCATGGTGACAACCTTCCCCGTCCATGACGTTTCCGCGTAGCCCCGATTTTACTTGACAGGAGGAAGGTTGTCAAGCGGATCCTCGAACTCCAACAGCCCTTTTGTCAGCAGCGCGACGCCTTGCCAGAACGAGGTGTGGGCGCGGGCAATGACTTCATCGCAGAAGGTGAACGCCCACTGCTTGAGGTGACGCTGCACAAACAACCGCTTGCGTGTGAGCCAACGTTCCGTGTCCTTGTCGTCGCGGCGCAGGGCGTCGGCTGCCTGCTGGTAAAGATAAGCGACGAAGGCGAGTCCCGTCGCAATGTCATCATCCGGCAGCGCGGGGAGACCGTTCGAAACGAATCCGGCTTCGACGTAGGCTTGACGGATGGCATAAGTCAGCTCCTCACCCGCTTCGTCGGGAACCGTCAAGGGGAAAGACTCGCCCCTCCGCCCTTGACTTGCCGGCGGCATGTAAATATAATAACAGGAGCGCAATCCAATATAAGGAAAAACTCAAGTCTCAACTTTTGAGGGGGTGCATTACGCGGAATCTGCCGCCCTGTTGCCACCGAATCTGCCACCGAATCGAATTCGGTGTCTAAGACGGGAGGGACGCCACCGAATCGAATTCGGTGTCTATGACGCCAGAACGAAAGTCTGCTGAAGCAGACTCGTTTGTGGTTCAGCCTGCTTTTAGCAGGCTTCCCAGCTGTTGTAGCCGCCGAATTCAATTCGGCGGGATGTTGCCGAATTCGATTCGGCGGAATGAGCGGGACGAGGGACGCCACCGAATCGAATTCGGTGTCTAAGACGCCGGAACGAAAGTCTGCTGAAGCAGACTCGTTCGTCGTTCAGCCTGCTTTTAGCAGGCTTCCCAGCTGTTGTAGCCGCCGAATTCAATTCGGCGGGATGTTGCCGAATTCGATTCGGCGGGAGGAGGGCTTCCGCGGGGCGCAGGACGTAAAATTTGCCCCCTGCCGCCTGACCCACCTCCGTCGGAGCAGCGCCTCCTGACGAGGGTTGCAAATTTTACGTAATGCACCTTTGAGGATATTGTCTCAGAGGGAACGAGATTCAGGATATGAGGCAGCAGTTATGAGGACAAATCGCCAGAGGTGAGCAGCGCAGGCTCATGGAAGCCGAAGATACTATCATTGCTATCTCCACCCCCCTCGGCGAAGCTGCCATCGGTGTCGTGCGCCTGAGCGGTGTAGAGTCCCTCCGTATTCTGGAGCGGCTGTTTCGTCCCTCATCGGGTCAACCCGTCGCGGAACTCCCGCCGCGACAGGCGACGCATGGGCACGTCGTTCATCCTGACACACAGGGGTTGATTGATGAAGTCATCGTGACCGTCTATCGCGCGCCGCGCAGTTACACGGGCGAGGATTTGGTGGAGATTTCAGCGCATGGTAGCCCCGTTGTGCTACGGCGCATCGTGGAGGGGGCGTGTTTATACGGGGCACGCGTGGCGGAACCGGGCGAGTTCACGAAGCGGGCGTTCCTCAACGGCAAACTTGACCTGTCGCAAGCCGAAGCCGTCTGTGACCTCATCCGCGCCCGCAGTGATTTGTCGGCGGCGGCGGCGGCTGAACAATTGAGCGGAAAGTTAGGGCAGGAGATTCGCTCCATTCAGTCTGACCTGACGCGCCTGATGGCGCACCTTGAAGCCTCATTGGACTTCGCCGATGACGAACTCGAGCCATGGAGCGAAGATGAACTCCGTGCCGTCGCGCGTGGCACGCTGGACCGCGTGAATCATCTCCTCTCCACCTACGAACACGGGCGCATCCTGCGTGAAGGCATCACGGTTGCCATCACCGGACGCCCGAATGTCGGCAAGTCCTCATTGCTCAACGCGCTGTTGCGTCACGAGCGCGCTCTCGTCACGCCCATTCCCGGCACCACCCGCGACACGATTGAGGAACTCACCAACCTTCGCGGCATTCCCATCAAAGCCATTGACACCGCGGGCATCCGCACCACCGACGCCCCCGTTGAACGTCTCGGCATCGAACGCGCCCGCGCCAGCATCGCCCGCGCCGACCTCGTGCTGCTGGTGCTGGACGCTTCGGAGGGCGTCACAGCAGAGGACGCATCGTTGTTGAACGAACTCGCGCCCAGAGAGCCGATAGTCGTGATAAACAAGTGCGACATCGAACGGCAAGGGTTCAGGGTTCAGGGTTCAGGGTTCAGGGTTTCCGCTCTCACGGGCGAAGGCATTGGCGAGTTGGAGGATGTGATTGCACGCCGAATCTTCGCGGGCAACGTTGCGCCGATTGGCAGCGCAGCCATGATTACGCGCTTGCGGCACAAGCAAGCGTTGGAACAATGCGCCGCTGCGGTGGAACGGGCGTTGGACACGATGAATCAAGGGTTGCCCGCCGATTTCGTCAGCATTGACGTGCGCGACGCGCTTCTCGCTTTGGCGGAAATCACGGGAGAAAATGTGACGGACGAAGTGATTCACGCGATTTTCAGCGAATTTTGCATCGGAAAGTAGAGGGCATCGCAGAGGACGCAAAGAGGGGTTGCCCCCCTCCTCTGCCCAGCCTGCGTTCTCGGCGGTGAAAGGAGCCATGCGATTCAAAGTGGGCGTTGTCGGTTTACGGCGCGGCATGAGTTTCGTGGACGTTTTTCGTCTCATGCCCGAGGCGGAAGTGTCCATGGTTTGCGATGCGGATGAATCGCGGCTGGCGTGGTTTGACGAACATCGCGGCGGGGCGAAGTTAATGACGCGCTTTGAGGATTTGCTCGACACAGACGTTGACGTCATCGTGGTCGCCAGCCCCGCGCCGATGCACACGCAGCACAGCATCGCGGCACTGGAGGCGGGCAAGCACGTCATTAGCGAAGTGCCGGCAGTGTGGAGTTTGGAGGAAGCCGAGCAACTGCTGAACGCAGTGCGGCGCAGCAGGTCAAAGTATTTCTTCGCGGAGAACTGCTGCTACTGGCATTTCGTCGAGGTGTGGCGCGACTGGGTGGCGGAGGGAAAGTTGGGCAAAGTCATTTACGCCGAAACCGAATACGTTCACGACTGCCGCCGCATCATGCGCGACGCGAACGGCTTGACGTGGCGGGCGACGATGCCGCCGATTTACTACTGCACGCACAGCCTCGGACCGCTGCTCTCAATCATGGGGGGGCGGTTCACGTCGGCGGTGGGCATGAGCACGGGCGTCAACGTCGCGCCGGAGTTGGGCGCGATTGATTTGGAGGTCGCGTTGTTCCAGCATGACAGCGGCGCGGTCGTGAAACTCCTCTGTGGATTTTCCGTTGAACGCGAACCCGCGCATCATTACTTCGTGCTCTACGGCACGCAAGGTTCAGTCGAAAAATCCCGCTTCGACAACCGCACGATGGCGCACCTCCCGTTCGTAGTGAGGCACGAAGAGGAACGGTGTGCCGTTGAAAACCGCCCTCCACTGCGTTACGTGCGTGACTACGAACATGCAGAGTTTCGCTCTATGGCGACGACGCCGTTCACCACCAACCATCCTTCGCCGCCCGAAGGCGCAACGGCGGGCGGACACGGAACCTGCGAGTATTACATGCTGCGCGACGTCCTCGACGCTCTCCGCGATGACCGCGAGCCGCCGATTGATATTGTCAAAGGGTTGGCGATGACGTTGCCCGGCCTCTGCGCGCACCAGTCGGCGGCACAAGGGGGCAAGATGGTAGAGATTCCTGACTTGCGGTAGCGTTCTGAGTCTTGCGTCTTCCGTCTTAGGTGACAGCCCTCCTCCCGCCGAATCGAATTCGGCGGCTACAACGGCTGCAAAGCCTGCTAAAAGCAGGCTAAACGACAAACGAGTCTGCTTCAGCAGACTTTCGTTCCGGTGTTTTAGACACCGAATTCGATTCGGTGACAGCCCTCCTCCCGCCGAATCGAATTCGGCGGCTACAACGGCTGCAAAGCCTGCTAAAAGCAGGCTAAACCGCAAACGAGTCTGCTTCAGCAGACTTTCGTTCCTGTGTTTTAGACACCGAATTCGATTCGGTGGCAGCCCTCCCGTCTTAGATACCGAATTCGATTCGGTGGCAGATTCGGTGGCAACAGAGCGGCAAATTTTGCGTAATGCCCCCTTTTGGGGATAGGGTCTTAGGGAACGTTTGAACACGGGAGACGCAACACGCAAGACCTTCTTCACATCTTCTCCGCCAAGCCCCACTTCAACCTGTTAAACACGAGGCAACCGATGGCAAAGACCACCAACGAGACGAACCCCGTCCATGCAATCATGCCGAAGTCCAGCGGGTGATAGTAGGTCTGAAAGCCTCCTGATTTCATCGCGGGCATTGGCTGCACCAGAATCTTCTGGTAGGCGGCGACCAGCGCCGCCATCGGGTTTAGTTGATACAACCGATACTCCAAGCCGTCGAACCGGTCCAAGGGCCAGAAAATGGGCGTGATGAACAGCATCATCGTCAGCACGCGCTGAACAATGAACTTGATGTCTTCATAGTAAACGTTCAGGCAAGAAAGAATCAGTCCGATACCCGCCATGAGGAGGGTCTGAATGACAATGAGAATGGGCAGCACCCACAGCGTTGGTTGCAGGTGCGGATGGAACTGGTTCAGCACAATCCAGTAGATGAAAAAAACGCCCAGCGCCAGCAGGAAGTGAATCAGGTTGCTGCAAATCGTCGCCAGCGTGAGAACTTCGCGGGGGAAATAAATCTTCTTAACGTAGATGAAGTTATAGAGAACGGACGAGCAAGTGTCCAGGATGCCTGTCTGGAAATACGTCCAGGGCAGATACGCCGCAAACAGAAACGCCGAGTAGTTCGGAATGGGAATGTTCAGCACCTTGCGCATGGCGAAGGTGATCATGACACAGGTGATGACGGGGTCCGCCAGCGACCACAAAAAGCCAAAGAACGACTTCTTGTAACGCAGCCGCAACTCGCGCCGCACCAGCAGGAACAACAGATGGCGATAGGCAATGATTTCCTTCAGCGATGTCAACATGGTCAATGAGTCAATGGGTTCATGAAGCTCAGGGGGGCATGAGGTTCACGCATCACGTTTCCCTGTCCTCCTCGCTGGTGACGCGCAGATACTCCGCGACGACGGCCTCCGTCGGACCGTCACGGCGCACGACGCCATCTTGCAGCCAGAGCGTGCGTTGGGTCACGCGGCGCACGGCGTTCATGTCGTGCGAGACGAAGAAGATGGTCTTGCCCTGCCGCTGACATTCCTGAATTTTCCGCAGACACTTGTGCTGAAAGTGCTCGTCGCCAACGGCGAGCACCTCGTCAATCAGGAGAACGTCCGGGTCAATTTGCACGGCGATCGAGAAGCCGAGCCGCATGATCATCCCCGACGAATAGGTGCGCACGGGCGCATCAATGAACTCTTCCAGTTCCGCGAACGACACGATATCCGGCAATCGCGCTTTGGTGGCGGCGTGGTCTAAGCCCATCATCGCGCAGAAGAGATGGACGTTCTCCTCGCCCGTCAAGTCGGGATGAAACCCCCCGCCCAATTCCAGCATGGGGGCAACTCTGCCCTCGACGTAAACGAACCCTCGCGTCGGACGATAGACGCGGCACAGCGTTGCCAGCAGGGTGCTCTTGCCCGAACCGTTGCGGCCGATGACAGCCACCGACTCGCCGTGCTGCACGCGAAACGATACGTCGCGCAATGCGACCACTTCCTCGGAGCGCGTGCGGCGAAAACTCAAGAGGGCTGTCTTGATAGACTTGGGGCGATAGTGAACGAGGCGGAAGGTCTTCCACAGCCCTTCGACAACGATGGCGTTCATAAAGTCAAAGGGGAAGGAAGGGGAAAGAGGAGGAAGGAGGGGGAACACAACCACACTCTCCCCTTCCTCTTCCTTCCCCTTCTTTCCCCTACGTCAAATCATCCCCCAAATCCGTCGCGTCAAAAATGCCCTTCTCCAGGCAGACCGCCATGTTGAGGAGTTCCAGCGGTTCATTCGCGTGATTGTAAATGCCGTGGCTGCCGCCCAACCTGTTGGGGATGAAATCGCCCGCGCTGACTTTGAACGACTCGCCGTCCACTTTCATCCGTCCACGCCCGCTGAGAATCATGTAACATTCTTCCATCGTGTCGTGGCGGTGATAGCCAATCGAAGTGTCCGGCGGCAGGAGGCAGTGGTCAATGAAGCCCCAGTTGGTTTTGAAGACTCTGTCGTCGAGCAGACGACGGAACTGTATCACGCCTCTGCCCTGATGCACATGGGCGGCGGGTCGTAGCGCGTCGCGGGCGATGAAGCGGTGGGGCACTTCTTCGGGCATAACGAGCGGTTCGTTTTCCAAACTCTGCCTGAACTCCACAGAGTCGTAGCCGCCCCCCGTCGGCGCGACGCCGAGGTTCATAAACTGGACGTCAGAATCGGTGTGGTTGTAAATGCCGTGCGAATCGCCCGCCCGACACGGCACCATCACGCCGCCGCTGAGTTCCACCGTCTTCCCGTTCCACGTAAACCGCGCCGCGCCGTCCAGAATGACGTAGCACTCTTCAAACTGAACGTGCTGATGATGTCCGATGCCCGTCTTCGGCGGCAGCACCCCGCGATGAATGAAGAACCACGGCGTCTGAAAGTCCTTCTCCCCGTAGATACTCATGTAACGAATCGTGCCTGCGCCACTATGACAATGCGGACTGTCTCGATACTGCGATGAGTCGTTGCGAGAGATTCTCACGTTGTATCCTTTCTGTCCACGGATTACACGGATGGCGCGGATTCTTCAATAGACCTCTTTCTAAATCCGCCTCATCCGCGCATCCGTGGATAATTTGGTCGTTTTTGACTGCGGCAGCCGCACGGTGAACGTCGTCCCCTTGCCCACTTCGCTGCTGACTTCAATCGTCCCGCCGTGCGCTTCGACGGCCCACTTCACGATGTTCAAGCCCAAGCCGCTCCCGCCCGCGTCGCGGCTGCGCCCAGCGTCCACGCGATAGAAGCGGTCAAAGATATGCGGCAAGTGTTCGGGCGGGATGCCAACGCCGGTGTCGGAGACGGAGAGGACAACGAAGGGGAAGGAAGGGGAAAGAGGGGGAAGGAGGGGGACATCGCCGTTGTCTTCCCCTTCTTTCCCTTTTTTTCCGCTTCCTTCCCCTTTGACCGCTACACGGATCGTCCCGCCCTCCGGCGTATACTTAATCGCATTGTTCAGCAAGTTCGTCACGATTTGCTGCAACCACAGCGGGTCGCCTTCGACATGGGCTTCGTCAATCTCCTCGAGTTCCAGCGACACGCCTTTACGTCGGGCAATGGCTTCCATCTGCTCGTAAACGGTCATCGTGATTTCGTGGAACGGGACGGTTTCGCGCCGCAACTGCACGGCGTTCGCATCGGTGCGCGCCAGCAGCAGGAGGTTGTCGACGATGGCGGACATGCGCTCGACTTCTTCGATGACGCTCCGCAGCACCTTACGATACTCAGCGGGCGTCAGGTCGGTCATCAGCGCGACTTCGGCTTCGCCGCGCATGGTCGTCAGCGGCGTTTTGAGTTCGTGTGAGGCGTCGGCGGTAAACTGCTGAATCTGCCGAAAACTGCGGTCAAGGCGGGCAATCATCTCGTTGAACGCCGCCGCGAGCCGACCGATTTCGTCGTCCGTTCGCGGCGGCACGATGCGACGGTCTAAACTCGAACTCTCGATTTCTAACGCGGTGCGCGTCATCTCATCCACTGGTTTCAAAGAGCGTCCGACGAGCAGCCACCCTCCTAACATGCCGACCAGCAACACCGACGGTGTGAGCACCAACAGAATCGCCGACGCCCGCTGCAGCGTCGCGTCCACGCCTTCCAGACTTGCGCCCGCTTGCACGAGGTAAGGGACTTTGCCGCCCATCTGCACGGGCACGGTCACGATGCGCACGGGATGCTCGCCGAGGTTGGTCACGGTCTCGAACGTGGACAGCCCTTTCATCCCACGCACCAGCGCGGTCGTGCTCACGGGCAGCGGGTGACTGCGCAGCGCGTCGGACACCTCACGCACATTGCCGCGCGAGTCAATCACCTGAATGTAACGCCCCCACGACTGCAAATCGTTGCTGAGAAACTTCGGCAGTTGACGCTGCCCGACGGTGGACTGATACAACGTTGCCGCAATCGTCTTCGCCGTCGTCTCCGCGTAATCCTCCAACGCCGCGTCCGCCCGCGAGTGAAGCATCTGCCGCAGCATGACATAGGTCAGCCCCGCGAGGCTCACCAGCGTCACCGCCAGCAACGCCGCGTGCCACAAAGACAGTTGTGCGCGAAGACTGCGGAACTTCATAACGACTTTAGACAGGATGAACGGGATGGATTCCTGTCCCTCTTATCTCCCCAAGGAGGATCTTCGTGCCCCTTCGTGTCCTTGGTAGATAACGTCAACCAACCCACTCGACGACTGCCTCTCCGTCGCGCTCCCCCCACTTGCCGGCCTTGCCACCGCCTTCGTTGATGACAACATTCAGTCATATCATAGCACAAACGCAGAATCGTGTCACAATTCAGCGATGACCTCGTCGCAGTGAGGGCACACCACCCGCTCCCACAGTCTTTCAGGACAGGTCTCGTTCACGCAGCCGAAGATGACCGTCGGTTGCAGCGGAATTTTTTTCTTGCAGTTCGGGCAGGTGGTGGAGTGGGGAATGGGCGTGGCGCAAACGGCGCATGACGTTGTGTTAGAGGGCGCGTCGGTGATGGCGATGAGGATGCGCCCCGTGATTTCGCAGTGCCAGCCTTTGGGCGTCCAGAGGGAAAGCAAGTCGTGGTGAGAGACGGAAAGGAAGGGACCTTTCAACGGATCGTGACAGATGATGTTTTCATCGGTCACGTCCACGAGCACCGTGAAATGTCCCTCGTCGGATTGGAGGCTCTGCCGATGGTTCAAGATGACGCGAATCGAACGCTCGCAGCACAGGCGCAGGACGCGCAGCGGGTCCTTGGCGCGAATCGCGACAGCGCACAGCCCGCGCTGCAAGGCGTGAGCGCAGAGGCGATGCGTGTTCGTGAACCATCGCTGCTTGAAAAACCACCGTCGCTTGGGAGCGGGCGCAGCGACCTCGCGCCATATCGCAGCCTGCGACCAGTCCCGTCCCAACGAGCGATACACCATCGCCAACGCCGCCGCGCCGCAGGTGCGATGCGTTTTGAGGTCTTCTTGCTTTTCGTAAGGAATGTCCACGCGAATGAACCCCCAGGGCTATGCCGACCGATTATCGCCTGTGGATTATTTCCGCTCCAGCACCAAAGGTAGCATCTCCCGGGGCGTCGGACGCCCCTTTTCTGCACAATCTGACGCGCCGGGAGGCGCTACCTTTGGTGCTGAATCCACAAGGGGTGCATTACGTAAAATTTGCCACCCTCGTAAGCAGGCGCTGCTCCGACGGAGGTGGGGCAGGAGGCAGGAGGCAAATTCTACGTCCTGCGCCCCGCGGGAGCCCTCATTCCGCCGAATCGAATTCGGCGTCTACAACGCCTGCAAAGCCTGCTAAAAGCAGGCTGAACCACAAACGAGTCTGCTTCAGCAGACTTTCGTTCCGGTGTTTTAGACACCGAATTCGATTCGGTGGCAGCCCTCCTCCCGCCGAATCGAATTCGGCGTCTGCAACGGCTGCAAAGCCTGCTAAAAGCAGGCTAAACCGCAAACGAGTCTGCTTCAGCAGACTTTCGTTCCGCCGTCTTAGACACCGAATTCGATTCGGTGGCAGATGATGAGTCCGACGTCGCTATCGTTAGCGTCCATGATAATCCATTCGTCCTGAACGATGGACTTGAACCCCTTCCGCTTGAACGCGCCGATTTTCTGATTGGTCGCGGAGTCCACCACGTCGTAAGCCGCTGAGAAGTCCAGAATCTGCCGCGCCTTGATGGAGAGAATTTCCGTCTGCTTGTCCGTGTCCGTGTAAAGGCGGATGTCCTCCTTGAGTTTGAACGCCTTCATGTCGCCGTAGAGGACGAGTTGTCCGCCGGGGTCGTAGATGGAAAATGACCCGCCAAACAGTTTGAGGGCTTTGCGCCGCACCACGTACGTCTGATGTTGAAATCTGTCCGCTATCGTGCCGCCGGTCATGGTGACGCCTCCGAAAATACTCCCACTCGCACTCGTCATCGGTCGTTGTCGCTCCGCTGACAGGGAAACGGCTCAACGTCCGAGTTCGACGACGAGTTCAAGTTCGAGTTCGAGTATTATAACACAACTGAGCCATCATCCCGCAGCCATTCCTCCCCCATTGCCCGCAGGTTTTCGACGGGGATAGCAATGTGGTCAGGCGCATCGTATTCGACGCCGATGAACCCGCCCGACGGCGTGCCCCACGAACGCCGCAGCAGACGCGCTTCCTCTCGGACTGCCTCGGGAGTTTTCAGGGGCAGGGTACGTTGAATGTCGCAAGTGGCGGCAAAGCAGACGAGACCGGCGTAGCGGCGGCTGATTTCTTCAATGCCCAGAACGTGCGGTTGTTCGACGTCTATCACATCGCCGCCGATTTCGATGAACTCTTCGAGCAAATCATTGACGCGCCCGCAGGTGTGAAACCACACGCGCCAACCCGCCGAATGAATGAAGTTGAACAATCGCTCATAGCGCGGCTTGAAGAAACAGCGGAACGTTTCCAACGACACGAACGGGCGGTCCTGCAATCCCCAATCGTCGGTCAACGCCACGCCGTCAATGCGATGTCCCCCGTGACGGGCGTAGCCGCGAATGAAGCCCATCTGAACTTCCAGCACGCGGTCAGCGAGTTCGTGAACTTTGTCCGGCGCGAGATAAAAATCTTGAAGGAGATGGCTCATCCCGCGCAGCGCGCACATCCGCTCAAACAAAGTGAACGTGCAATCCGCCAGAACGAATCGGTCGCCCGCCCCCTGCAACTGCTCTTTCAACGTCGCAAACCGCCCTGGCGCGTCAGGGTCGGGAAAACGGTCGTAAACGCCAACGTCGTAGCCCTGAAAGAGAGGATACCCCTTCGGCTGCCCCATGTCCTGCGTGGACGTATCCCACACGCACCCCCACTCGTCCTCGCCCGGCACCGACGGCAGCCAGCCCTGAGCCACTCCGTAGCGCACCCAATGCAGGTCGCTCACGCCCAACGATGGGCAATGCACCGGCACGCGGTCGGGGTTCTGAAAGGTGATGGCTTTTTCAACACGCTCGCGGGAAGTCACGGGAGGAATTCCACCTGATAAAGAAAGCGATTTCAAGCGTTCAACAGCAACTCTGCCACAATCTCTGATTGCGACTTGTGCCGTGTGCGTTTGAGTTGTTGCAACTTTTGGTAGGCAGGCTGCGGCAGGACGACTTTGGTGGTGACTTTCGTCTCGTTGGGTTTGCGCTGCACACCCAACACGGACTGAAAGATGCGCTCGACAGCCTCTATATGTTTACGGGCAAAGTTCTTCACGATGTCGAAATCATACCGTTGGCTGACGGGGTCAGTCAGACGCAAGTTGGCAATGGCATAGCGCGGGTTGAGTTGGCGCAGTTGCTCGTTAATGCGGGTTTCTTTTTCTTTGAGCGACATTTTCATACCTCAGATGAACTCCAGCACGCTGTTGATTTCTAATGCGACCACTTCTTGATTCAGGTCTAACTTTATCCGCTCTGCGAATGCCCGCACGGTTGGCAAATGCTTCGCCAAGTTTTTTGTCTGTGCGATGATTCCACAATCTTGATGTGCTCCTTGATGAATCTGTCTCCTTCGCTAATGTAGGCACCTCGGGCATCGAGGCACGTGCAGCCGCCAAACAATCGTGCAAAGAGGTTTTCCGCCTCTGCTGCGACCTTGCGGTTGCTGACGCGCTTCCCGTGTCGGTCCTTGCTCGGAATGTAGAGCCGCACTTTGTTGCGGAGCGCAGTTTTCACTATTAGACCCCGATTCCAGACAATTCCGCTTGCTGCCCCTCATTATAACACATTCGATGTGGTCAGTGGCGAGAGAGCACCGCAAAAAAAGAGCGAGAGGAAGAGAACGTGTCTCTTCCTCTCGCTCGTTCAAGCCGCCGCCTACGGCTGACCGTTCGGCGACGTCTTTGCCTCAAGTTGCTGGACTTGCGATTCTCGGAGACGCTTGGGTTCGAGCGCCATGAACGAAAGATACGGGTGTCGTTGTCTGAGGAAGTCGTTGAGCCACCACTTGAAGAACGCCACCCGCTTGCTCAGGACGTGAACCGTCAGTGCGGAGGCGGCTCGCACGTCGCGCTGTAGGTTCTTCGCGGCTTTGTTCAACTGAGCGTTCAACGGCTGCAAATCGTCATCTGCTGCGAGAACGGCGTCGGGCCAAAGTCGTTCCGCCGATTGCTCGGGATGCTTCTGCAACTGTCGCGCAAACTGTTCGGCGTGGTTGTATTTTTCCAACAGGTCTCGGCATACCCGCTCCACCTGCGCATACCACAGCGCGGCTCCGATGGGCGCGAGGTCGACCATCAACACGGCAACCGAACCCAACAGCAGCGCGACCAACGGACCGGCGTAAACGAAAATGCGCACTGCCACCAGCACAAGCACGCCGACCAGCCCGCCGAGGATGAGCAGCCAGCCGCGCTTGCGGTCGTCTGCCGCCCGCTTTAACGTCAACTCCAGACTGCCCTGCCACATCGGGTCATTGCCCGCGTCCACCATTGCCGCGCCAAACGCAAGGATGCCGGAGATGCACACGCCCAAAGGCAGGGCAATAATCGGAGCAAAACTGTCCCACAGCACGTAGGTCGTGGCAAGCCCCGCGACGAACGTCACGCACACCAGAACGAAGAGCCGCCCCATCCGCGCACGCTGCCACTTCCGCAGTTCCTCCTTGCGCTGGTCCGCCTCCTCCTCCGCCTGATGCAAGCACGCCTCGTCCCTGTCGTCCAACACCAGCGGCCGAGATAAATCGCCATTTACCTTACTCCATGTCCATCACCATTGAAAGTTGTTGACCATCATTTCTCTCCATTTCAGTCACCTCGTTTTCTGGCCAGCGGATGGAAAGTCCCAACGTATCCGTAGGAACGTTCCATCCGTTGGCGAAGGACATCCGCCTTCTTAATATGTTCTTCTCTTCTGCGCAAACAGCCGCGTATCGGGCGGCGGGGGCTGCGGCAGGCGCAGCGCGGCGACGTTCAACCGCTCACGCGGAAAGTAAACGCTCAACTTCACCTGCTTCTCCCACGCCGTCTGGAGTTTCTGCCGCAGGTCGTCTGGCTCCACGCCGTAGATGAACACCTCCGCCCCTTGCGACTTCCATTTGTAGTTCGATGGGTCTTGGAACTCCTTCTTCAACACGCGGCAGCCGTCATGTCTCATGTCCGAGACAATCAGAACCTTCTTGACGTGGTTGCGATACTCGTCCCGCGACAGAATTTCGTCGCAGCGTTGAATCGCCCGAAAAATGTCCGAACCACACCGCGTCACCTTCGGCTGCTTCGCGCACGGGCACGCCGCTTTCATCGCTTTCGTGACGGCGTTCTTCAACGCCTTCCGCTTATCCGCGTTTGCGGCAATCGGCACAAGGTCGCACTCTGTGTCCACGTGAACGATGCACGCCACATTCACGTTATCCATCAACCCAGCGTCAATCACCTGCGTTTGCAGGTCGTTCACGCAAATCGCCTTCGTCTGCGCGTCCAGCGAAATGGTCGGGTCCAAAATCAGACCCATCACAATGGGCTGACTCGGCTTGGCGACGGCGTGCGAGGGTTGACCGCAGCCCTGCAACGACGCGATGACGGCAATCACCGCCAGCAACCAGAACAACTCTTTCAGAACTTTCATCTCACATTCCTCCGTTGAAGATACCGCAGACTGAATGGACGGACGCGGACGGGTTGAGTGGCGCGTGTCCGCGTTCGTCCATCCAGTCCGTGGCGCCACAGTATTGTCATCCGTCGTGGTGTCCCGACAACCCCGCGTCACTCTCCTCACGTTCAATCTCTCCGTTGCCTCGATCTCGATTGCGCCCGGAGCCGTTTAACGACCCCTTCACCACCACGATGTCCTTTTTGGGAACTCGCTTGAGAAGCAAGCGAAACTCGTCTCGCGTCACGTTGATAGGAACGTCGCAACCCATTAACTTCACTCTCACCGACATCACCTCCTTGACCATTTACGCCTTGACACCTCTATTGGGGAGCGGAACGAGGAAGGCGCGCCTCCCTCGTCCGCTTCGGGGGTGGCAGGCGAACTGCTCACATTGTCATTAACGCATCACACGCCCAAACATGTCACCGAAACACGAAAAAAATCAGGGCGTGAATGTTTTTTCATTCACGCCCTGATTGCTGAGGAATCCATTCAATCCATTGACAGCGCTCACGTCATTCGCCCCGACAGGTGGAACGCCGACCAGTAGTAGGGATGGTCAAACGCCCTCTTGTCGTAGTCGGGATTGCCCTTCGCCTGCGACTGGAGACGCTGCTTTGCCCGGTTCATGGCAGACTCTCCGCCTTTGCGGTAGATACGAGGGAGGCACGCCAGCGCCGCGCCGACGTCGCCCGCACGGCGGTAGAGGCGCATCAACTGTCCTTCCACCTTCCTCGCGTCGTAACTGTCCTCTCCCACTTTTTCCTTCACGTAGGCGCGCACCTTGTCGCTGTGCTCCACCGCTTCTCCCACCGTCATGGCGCGCACCTTCTTTTGCGCGGCGCGCAGCGCGAGGGTGGGCGGCGTGCCTCGGCGCATCTCCTGCGTAAACGTGTCCATCAGCAGCGAGGCGACAATGTCTATCACGCTGTAGTGCGTGGACAGCACCACCGACGCCCCGCGCAGCAGAAACGCCGTCGTCAGCCCCATCGCTTCGTCCAGCGCGCGGATGTCTTTTGCGCCCGTTTCGCAGCCGTTGAGCACAACCCCGCTTCCTTGCGGCAGCGGCGACAGGCGATAGGCGATGTCGTGCGCCAGCAGCGCGCCGTCTGACAGTTGCAGGTGCGCCAAAAACGCCTGCCCGCCGCCGTTTGAGCCGTGACAGGAAAAATACGCCAGCGACGTTCCGTCCCAGTGTTTTTCCAGCGTCGGCACGCTCGCTTCGCGCCCCGTGAACACGCGGCTGCTGCCGTTGAACGACGCGCGGAGTCGCTCCGCTTCCCACTCCGAAAACGGCAGGGCGTGCGGCGTGTTCTGGTTGGGGTTGCACAGCGCCAGCAGCGCGGCGTTGTTCCACGTCCCGACCGGTCGGGACAACTGCGGCAGCAGAGTCGCCACCGGCAGCGTGACGACGTGAAACTCGTCGCCCAGATACATTTGCTCTCCCCGCCTGCCCCGACAACTGGCGTGCAGCGGCACGATGTGCAGCGCGCCGTGCGGCACGAGATACAGCCCCTCCACCTCCGCGCACTTCAGTTTGTCCCGCAGCGGCGCAAACAGCCGCCTGTGAAGCGTCCACAACGCTCGGTCAGACGGTTCCTTTCCTAAGTCAACGTCAAGCCCCCACCAGTCCACCAAACCCTTGATGGCTTCGCTGTATTCCTCCGTCGGAAACTCCAGCCGCTCCACCCAACACCGCTCTGGCGTGATGACGAACACCGCAAACTCGTCGCCCAACTGGAAGAAGTCGAGCAACGCCCAGCCGGTGGTCAGAGAGGACTGGATGGCTTCGATTTGATGAGGGATGAGGGATGAGGGATGAGAGATGCGTGTTGCGTGTTGACTGGTCACTGGTGACTGGTTACTGCTCTGGCTACCCGACACTTTTTCAGCCACCGCGTCGAATTCGGTGTCTAAGACGACGGAACGAAAGTCCGATGAATCGGACTCTGGCTGCTTGCAGCCTGATCCCAGCCTGCTTTCAGCAGGCTTTCCAGCCGTTGTAGACGCCGAATTCGACTCGGCGGGACGCTGTTGCGCCATCGCGCGGTCCCAGGCGCGCTGGTAGTCGGCGATGGCGGACTGTTGCTCCGCTTCCGCTGCATCCCGCACGGGCTTGACTATCACCGCCCACACCGCCGCTTGCAGGGCTTCACTCTCGTCGTCCGACATGCCGACGCGGATGTGCTTCTCGATTTCCTCTTTGGCTTTCTCTCTCACTTCGGCGACGTTTTTCCCCGTTTCATAGAGGGTACGAGACAGCCGGTCCCGCGCCGCGTGCAGCGCGGGTTCCACCGCAAACGGATTCCGCCCGTTCCCCATCAGCAACTCCCGCACCACGTTCCCCTTCGCCTCCTGCACCACCCCAAACGCCTCCCTCTCCCAATCTCCCAATCTCCCAATTTCCCAATTTCCCAATTTCCCATTTGCAGGAGGCAGTCCACCGAATCCCGAAACAACCCCTTCCGCGTTTCCAAAAACGTCAGCACGCCTTCCCCGCTGCCCGCCGTCTGCCGCGCCCGCCGCAGCCACCACCGCCCCTTGCGGAAATGGGCTAATGCCTTCTCGCGCTGCCCCTGCTTCCACCGCGCCTTGCCCACGCTCCAGTGATACCGAAAGCGGTCGTCCGCGCTCAACCGTCTTGCGTTCACCTGACGAAAATACGTCATCGCCTCCGCCACGTCGCCTTGCTCTTCCTCCATCTCCACAATGCCCCTGTTGATTCGCGCCGCCGCCAGGTCGTTGGCTAACTCCCTCCGCCCTTCCTCCTCCACCAACCGCCGGAAGGTTGCCTCTACGGACTCGTAACAGGCAAGCGCGAGAGGCAGCCGACCCAGACGATACAAAGTGTTGGCGTGTTCAAGGATGAAGGCAGCAAGGAGGCAGGTCACTTCAACGGCATCAGGGTTGTCGTCCTCGCTCAAATCGCGCAGCACCTCCGCGAGGCGGGCGCAACTGTCGGGCGTCGCCGCCCGCGCCAACTCGCGGCTGGCGGCAATTTGCCCTGCCTGCTCGCCGCTGATGTCTCCTCTGCCGAACGCCACGAACGCCGCGAGCAGCGCGTCGGCGGGGTCAAAAGATTCGGGTGATTGTGGGTTGGATTGGAATAACATAGAGACCTCCTACGGTCAACGAATGGGTAACGAATTAACGAATGACGCCCACAAGGGGCTATGCTACCGCTGACCATTCGTTTATTCGTGAGATATTCGTTGACAGAGAAAAGACGCCCCAAGGGGCGAGACTACCATTCGATGTCGCCGTCGGGCGGCTCGAGGCTGGGGTCGGTTTTGAGGCTGTCCGTCGTCACCGCGTCACACCAGTCCGACCAACCCGACTCGTTCACGCTCAAAAGCCGCTCCACGTCATCCCCACAGCGAAAGACAAAGACGATGGGCGTCTCCGGCGCGGGGTCAAGGAACATACGGGGCATCACCTGTTTCTCCCCCTGCGGTTCGAGATACAGCCGTCCCGCCACCATCTCCGCCTCCCGCCGCCAAGTGAACGAAACGTCTATCACCTTCTCGCCCGCCTCCGCGACTCCCACTTTGGAGCGCCGCGCAAACCGGGGAATGAGCGACCGCCGCTTGGAGGGCTTTTTCGTTGGCTCCGTCTGCGGCGCGGGGATTTGCGGGAGCATCGGAGGGATAGGAAATTCCTCCGGCTTTTGTGCCGCCTCCACCAACGCAGCATAGTCCGCCTCCAATTGCGCCTTTGCCTCTTCCCGCGTCAGCCCAGCGAAGGCGGCAACACGAACGAGGCAGAAGCGGCAATCCTTGACGTGCTCCAACTGGGCTTTGTCCAGACCTGTCTTCTTATTGGCGTAGTCCTGCAGGAGTTTCCAGCCCTGACCCTGACACTCGGGCGTTTCGGCGGAGTGACGCTTAGGCGCTTGTCGTTCCAGCGCACGCTTGCCAAGCGCCAATAACTCTTTCACAGTCCGCGGCTTCATTTCGTCTCACCTCCGTTGATGACGCCATCGTCACCCAGTCGTTCAGCCAACTGTTGTCTCAGGATCGCCAGCGCATGGTCACGACGCGCTCTGACAGCCGTGCTGGTGATGCCCAGCACCTCGCCCGCCTTTGCGAGACTTAGTTCGCTGAAGAAACACAACTCCACGGCACGTCTGTAATGTTCAGGCAGTTTGCTCACCTCTTCAAGCACAATCTCTTCCGCCAACTTCTGTTCCGCCAGTTCTGCCGGGTCGTCTTCATCTTCGACCAATGGCAGCAACTCAACCTCGCCCTGTTCCATTATTTCGTCCAGACTCTCTTGCTTGATTCCCCTGCCTGGACGCAGCGCGCTGACACTGCACTGCTTGGCTACCTTAAAGATGAATCTGACGATACCCTGTTCAGGCTTCAGACGATCTCTGTATTGGAGAATCTTGCAGAGGCATTCCATCGCAACATCTTCAGCCATTTCAGGGTTACGCACAATGTGAAAGGCGAGAAGGTAAACTCGATCAAAGTAGGCTTCATAGAGCGCATTCCCTGCCTCTTCATCGCCTTGCATCAACGCCGTGACCATCTGCCACTGCTGAACGGTATGGTCTAACAGCGCCCCCGACTTATCAGGCGGAGCGACGCGCCCTGCCTCTTTCCACCGCTGATGCTCCCGTTTAAGCCAGCGGTCATCCAGGATGCACTCGTCCTTTTCGGTATCCATAATGGCTCAGTCACCTCCGTTGAGGCGGTTCAGCGTTACCGTGCCACGGTAAAACGCCAACCCCAACCGACGACAAACAGACAGAGACAGATTGGCAGTCAGCAAAGCCTGCTGCCACGTCACGTCGCGGTCTTGCATGGCGTCCGCGACGACGTTATACATCTCGCTCTCTATATCAGTGAGACTGACGAGTTGCTTCGGTTCTGAGACGCGTTGTGCGATTAAGAAGCGAGCGTTCCCGCTTTGCACGATGGAGATTTCCATCCGACGGTTGATGATTTCTACGATATCTTGAGGAGCGAACGCGACATCTGTTGTTCCATCCTCGTAAGGGTGCGTGTGAAAGATGCCAACCCATCCCGCCTGCGCCAGCATCTCAAGCGGGAAATGCACGTCGCCTTCATCGCCCTCCCGCACCACACCAATCGTCAACATGCCGCCTTCAGATTCTACAATCGGCACACCCCACTCATGAAAAGGCGGAGCGTTGCTGCGCTTCCAAAGCGCCGTAAACGCTTGGTCAAGTTCGGCAGGAATCCACACCTGCTGCGGCAGCGGGTCGCCACTCCGCGGTGCCGCCAGCAATCCTGTCATCGCCTGCCCACCCCCGCTCAGCATAGCACGACGCGAATATTCATCACTCTCCACTTATTCTAACGCAGAAAATGGGTTGACCGTGCAACGGCTGGGAAATTTTTTTTTTGCAGCAGCAAAGAATGCCCACCAGACGCCCACAAGGGGCAATGCTACAACCGCCGGTCCAACTCCCGCCGCACGGTGTCGAGGTCAGCCGCCACTTCAATCGGCGTGTTCGCGTAGCGGGGCTGGACTTCGGGGAGTTCGCCGGCATGGTAGGAGATTTTGAAGTTGGGAAACTTGAGTCCGTTCGCCGTCGAGATGACGACGATGCGGTCGTCGGGGGCGAAGGTGCGGCGTTCGACGAGTTTGAGGAGGACGGCGAGAGCGACGCCGGTGTGGGGGCAGGTGAACAAGCCGTTTCGGTCGGCGCGGGCGGCGGCGTTGGCGAGTTCGTCCTCGGTGGCTTCCTCGACGAGGCTGCCGGGGATTTGCTTGAGCGTGCGAATGGCTTTGTAGAGGTTCACAGGATCGCCGATTTGGATGGCGTTCGCTTGAGTGTTCTGGGCTTTCATCGGATAGAACGGTTCGTCGGGGAAACCGCGACGGTAGAGTTGGACGAGCGGGTTGGCTTTCCGCGCCTGCGCGCCGACAAGTCGGGGCAGGCGGTTGATGATGCCCAACTCCTTCATCATCAGAAAACCCTGCCCAATCGCGTGAATGTTGCCGCAGTTGCCGACGGGGACGATGACCCAGTCGACCTCCTCCCAGTCGAACTGCTGGACAATTTCGATGGAGATGGTCTTCTGCCCTTCGAGGCGCAGGGAGTTCATGGAGTTGGCGAGGTAGAGCGTTTCGTCGCGGCAGAGTTCGTTGACGAGGCTCATGCAGCCGTCGAAGTCGGTGTCGAGCGCGAAGGTGAGCGCGCCGTTGGCGATGGGTTGAATCAGTTGGGGCAAACTGACTTTATCTTTGGGCAGCAGCACGACAGCGGGAATTCCGGCGGCGGCACAGTAGGCGGCAAGCGCGGCGGAGGTGTCGCCCGTCGAAGCGCACACGACGGCGCGGATTGGTTTTCCTTCATGAATCATCTGTTTGACCATGCTAACCAGCACAGTCATGCCCAAATCCTTGAACGAGCCGGTGTGCGAGTTGCCGCAGAGTTTAATCCAGAGGTCGTTGAGGCCCAACTCTTTTCCGAACCGCTCCGCCCAGAACAGGTTCGTGCCGCCTTCGTAGATGGAGACGACGTTCTCGTTGGCGACGTTGGGGCAGACCCACTCCTTCTTCCCCCACACGCCGCTGCCGTAGGGCCACTTTGTGCGCAGGTAGCGGCGGTTGAACAGCGTCTTCCAATCGTGCGGAGAGTGGGCGCGCTTGAGGGCTTCGAGGTCGTGTTTGACTTCGAGCAGTCCAGCGCGTTTGTCGTGGTCGCCGCAGCGGCGGCAGTGGTAGATGACGTCCGTCAGTTCGTACCGCTCGCCGCAGCCCGGCGTCGCGCACTGAAACCAAGCGCGGAAACCGTCCGATGGATGATGGGTGGGGGACATGGGAGGATGAAGGATGAAGGAGGAGGAATGAGGGATGAGGGATGAATTCGTAGTCAGGCGATTTATCGCCGTCCATGACGCGCAGTGAATTGCGCTCCTACAAAAATGCGCAGTGAATTGCGCTCCTACAAACTATCCCTTATCTCTCATCCCTCATCCTTCATCTTTTGTTACGCCTTCGCTTCGCTTCTCAACTCGGCGATTTTGTCCGTTTTCTCCCAAGGAACGTCTTTCAAATCCGTCCTGCCGAAGTGACCAAACGCCGCCGTCGGCTGGTAGATGGGTCGGCGCAGGTTGAGATGTTCAATGATGCCCGCGGGCGTGAGCGGGAACACTTGGCGGGCAATGTCGGCAATGCGGCAGTCAGGCAACTTCCCCGTTCCAAAAGTGTCCACGTCGAAGCCAATCGGGTCGGCTTGCCCGATGGCGTAGGCGACGCGCACCTCACACTTGTCCGCCAGTCCTGCCGCGACGATGTTCTTGGCGATGTAGCGCATCATGTAACTCGCGGAACGGTCCACCTTCGTCGGGTCTTTGCCGGAGAACGCGCCGCCGCCGTGACGGAAGTAGCCGCCGTAGGTGTCCACGATGATTTTGCGTCCCGTCATGCCAGAGTCGGCGGCGGGTCCGCCCGTCACGAAACGCCCCGTGCCGTTGATGACGTAGAGTGTTTTCTTCGTCAACAATTCCGCGGGCACCGTCGCCTTGATGACCAACTCCATGATGTCCGCCTGCAACTGTTTCAGCGTCGCTTTCGGGTCGTGCTGGGCGGCGATAACGATTTTCTGAAGTGCGACGGGTTTGCCATTCTCGTATTGCACCGTCACCTGCGTTTTTCCGTCGGGACGAAGATAGTCCACGATTTTCTTCTTGCGGACTTCCGTGAGGCGCCGCGCCAGCCGGTGCGCCAGCAAAATCGGAAGGGGCATCAACTCTTTCGTTTCATTGGTCGCGCCGCCAAACATCATCCCCTGGTCGCCGGCTCCGACTTTTTTCTGACGATCCTGCGTCTTGCGGCTCACGCCGCGCGAGATGTCGGCGGACTGCTTTTGAATCCTCACCTGCACTTCGCCGTTGTCACAGTCGAAACCAATCTCTTTGCTGGTGTAACCGATCTCTTTGGCGACGCGGCGCGCGATTTTCTCCACGTCCACCACGACGCCATTCTGGGTCGTAATCTCTCCCGCCACCAATAGATAATTGCCAGTCGTAAACGTCTCACACGCCACGCGCGCTTCCGGGTCCTGCGCTAAAAAAGCGTCCAACACTCCGTCGGAAACCTGATCGCACATCTTGTCCGGATGACCGGGCGACACTGACTCAGAAGTAAACCACATGCCCATAGACGACTTCAACCCCCTTCATAAATATAAACCGACTCGGCGCATCTATTATGCCATACAAAGTTGCGATTTTCATTCGATTGGCGCTTTTCCCCACACTGCCAAGAGTCGTCAGTCATTATATCGCACGGTCAGGGGAGCGTCAAGTTGTGAACCCCGTCGTTCCGCGACAGTAACTTGACGCCCCCATTCACCCCATGTTAAAATGACGACATGAGAAGGAGGCGATGACGATGAACGCTGTTCCGACGATTGCCCCGCCCGAAGTCAAACTGTTGACGGCGGAGGATTTGTGGGAGATGCCAGATAACGGCTTGCGCCGCGAGTTAGTGAAGGGAGAACTGATTGAGAGGCCGCCGGCTGGTTGTGAACATGGTGCGATTGCGGGTGACCTTCATGGAACGCTCTGGAACTACGTTCGCACACATCGCTTGGGGCGTGTGTTTGCCGCTGAGACGGGCTTTCGGATAGGGCGCAACCCGGACACGGTTCGCGCTCCTGACACAGCGTTCGTGAGCAACGAACGTTTGCCTGCCTCCCTACCTGAGAAGTATCTTGAACTTGCACCTGACTTAGCCGTGGAAGTCGTCTCTCCCAGCGACACCGCGCACGAGGTCGGAGACAAGGTTGCCGATTGGCTGGCGGCGGGCACGCGACTGGTCTGGGGCGTTTACCCGCGTTCGCGTACCGTTCACGTTTACCGCCCCAACGCGCCCTTCCGCCGATTGACCGTTGCCGATGCGCTGGACGGCGAAGACGTTGTGCCGGGATTTTCCTGTCCCGTCTCTAATCTCTTCGCATAGGAATCCCTCCTGCCCCGTGGCGTCCCACGCCGCATGAAAATGACGGCATGGGATGCCGTCGCCCCCGTCCCCCGCTGGCGGGGGACAGCCCCCGTCAACGGGGGCAGGGGGGGCGATAGACCAGTTCGGCATCCTATGCCGACGATTTTCGAGGGAGTTATTCATATCCCTCTGGGGATACCACGCTGGATGAAAATCGTCCTCGTCGTCGGTCGTTTTTGGAGTTCGAGAACGAGGACGACGACGATTTTCGAAAGGGACCGACACGTTCCCGCAACAATGCTGAGGAGGACGATATTGAAACGCGACGCCGCCGAAAGACTTTGCATTGGGGCGCGGACAACCCGCGGAACCAAACGCAACTGTTCCAAAACTGCTGCGGAGGCTCTGGCGTTCATGCGCTGTCCGTTGCGTGGAAGAACGCGGCGCGGATGGTGGACGATTGTTTGCACGTCAACCTGCACGTCGACAAGTCGCTACCCGAAGCGGAAATTCGCGGCTATCAACCGCATCAAGGTCTTCTGCCTATCACCTATCACGGGTGCATTACGCAGAATTTGCCGCCCTGTTGCCCCCGAATCGAATTCGGTGTCTAAGAGCCTATCCGAAAAGTAGCGCCGACATCCCCCCGTCCCCCGCTGGCGGGGGACAGCCCCCCCTCCCCT
>FWPU01005349.1_pt1 | contig 28034 bp, 21 predicted proteins | sample 2228361 | NCBI WGS metagenome assembly FWPU01 (sample SAMEA103939777, study PRJEB20133) | metagenome
GGTCCGTCGCGGCGGCCCCGGGCGAGGCGCTGCCGGTCGGCCAGGAGCACAAGCCTGCCTGAGGTCGCGCTGCAGCCCGTCGCGGGCGGCGTGCGCCTCAAGCTGCGCGTCGTCCCCGGCGCGCGGCGGGACGCGGTGCTGGCCGTGCACGGCGACGCCCTGCGGGTCGCGGTGCGCGCGGTGCCCGAGAAGGGGCGGGCGAACGAGGCGGTCGTCCGCCTGCTGGCGACCGCGCTCGGCCTGCCGCCGGGCGCGGTCACGCTGGTCGCCGGGCACGGCGGCCGGGACAAGGTGGTCGAGTTGCGCGGCCTCGATCCGGCCGAGGCCCGGGCCCGGATCGCCGCCGCCCTCGAGGCCTGACAGGCAACGCCTGACAGCGGACGGCTGACGGCCGCGCCGGACAACCGCTGGCGCTGCCTTTGCCGAAGGCGCATGTCGTAGAAGTCGCGTACCCCCGTCTTGTCGGAAAAGTGCTAGGCTCCCCGCGGGAAAACAGCACGAGCTGCCGCTTCATGACCGCGCGCAACCACGACGATCCGCTGAGCGACTTCCGGGATCACTGCCTGGCGTGCGGGGCCGACAGCCCGGCCGGCGCGCGCTTCTGCCGGCGCTGCGGCCGGCCGATGGCTGCGCAGCTCGCGGCCCTGACACCGGCGCGCGGCCCGAGCGCCGAGCACAAGCAGGTGACCGTGCTGTTCGCCGACGTCCAGGGCTCGATGGCGATCTCCGAGCGGCTCGGCCCGGAGGAGTGGTACCGGATCGTGGTCCGCTTCTTCGTGATCCTCGCCGAGGGCGTGCAGAAGGCCGGCGGGGTCGTGAACCGCTTCACCGGCGACGGCATCATGGCGCTGTTCGGCGCGCCGATCGCGCTCGAGGACCACGCGCAGCGCGCCTGCCACACGGCGCTTCGCCTGCGGCGCGCGCTCGCGAGCTACGCTGCCGAGCTCCGCGCCACGCACGGCGTCGACCTCGGCGTTCGCATGGGCCTCAACTCCGGCGAGGTCGTGACCGCGACGCTGGGCGACGGGCGCCCGGCGAACTACACCGCGGTCGGCCAGACGGTTCACCTCGCGGCCATGATGGAGCGGCTCGCGGCGCCCGGCCGGGTGCTGGTCTCGGAGCGCACGGCGGCGCTCGTCGCGCGCGACTTCCGCCTGACCGACCTCGGCCTGCTGCGAGAGGGCGACGGGGGACCCGCGGTTTGCGCCTTCGAGCTCTGCGGCCACGGCGTCTCCTCGCGGCGGACGCGCCGCACGCGCGAGCGCTCGCGCTTCGTCGGGCGCGCCGCCGAGATGGGCATCCTCGAGCGCGGCCTCGACGCGGCCCGCGTCCACCGGGGCGCGGTGATCGCAGTGCGCGGCGAGGTCGGCGTGGGGAAGAGCCGGCTGTGCCGCGAGTTTCTCGACCAGTGCCGCAACGAGGGGGCGGCAACCTACCAAAGGCGCGCGCCGTCGCACCTCCGCTCCTCGCCCTACCTGAGCCTGATCCTCGACCTGCGCCGGCTGTTCGGGATCGAGGCGGACGATCCGAGCGACGTCGTACGCGCGCGCATCGACACCCGGCTGCGCGACATCGGCGGCGCGGCCCATATGCTCGCGCCGTACTTCACGCGTCTGCTCGGCGCCGGCGACCCGCGCGCCGCTGGCGAGTCGGTGGACTTCGAGGAGCTGCGGCCGCTGATCGCCGGCTTCGCGCGCGCGCTCGGCGAGCGCCGGCCCGCGGTCGTGCTGATCGAGGACGTGCACTGGCTCGACCCGGCGAGCGCCCGGCTGCTCGACCTGTTCCTCGACTCGGTGGGCGGCACACGGGTGCTCGTGGTGCTGAACTTCCGCCCGGATCCGCGCGTCCGGCTGCCGCGCTCCGCGCCGTGCGAGCTCCTCAACCTCGAGCCGCTCGGCCGGCGGGCGACCGGCGAGCTGCTGCGCAACCTGCTCGGCGACGACCCGGAGCTCGCCGGCCTGGCCAACGAGATCCGCGACCGGACGCGCGGCAACCCGTTCTTCATCGAGGAGCTCGTCACGTCGCTCGTGGAAACCGGGGTGCTGGTCGGGCAGCCCGGCGCCTACCGGCCGGGGCCGCACCGCGAGCCCGTCAAGCTGCCGTCCTCGGTGCAGGCGGTGCTCGAGTCGCGCATCGACCGGCTTCCCGCGCAGCAGAAGGCCGTGCTGCAGCTCGCCTCGGTTCTCGGGCGGACGTTCTCGCAGCGGCTCCTGCGGCGGATCGCGCAGCTGCCGGGCGACGAGCTCGACGAGGCCGTCGCGGCGCTCGAGCGCGCCGGCTTCGTGGTCGAGGCCGAGCACGCCTCGGGCGAGCGGCACTTCGCCTTCCGCCACCCGCTCATGCAGGAGGAGGCGTACTACTCGCAGATGACCGAGGCGCGGACCGCCGCGCACGCCGAGGTCGCGCGAGCCTGCATGGAGGTCTACGCGGGACGGCTCGACGAGCGCGCGTCGCTCATCGCGCACCACTGGGAGAACGCGAGGGACCTCCTGCAGGCGGCGCTCTGGGAGCAGCGCGCGGCGAGCTGGGTCACGCAGCGCAACCCGAACGAAGGGCTGCGCCGCTGGCGGCGGGTCTGCGAGCTGCTCGAGCAGGCGCCGGCGTCGCCCGAGGCGGCGGCGCTCGCCGTGCGGGCACGGACCAAGATCCTCACCCTGGGCGCGCGGCTCGGCCTCACGGCGCACGAGGCGCGGCGCATCTTCGACGAGGGCCGGGCCTACGCGCTGTCGGCCGGCGACCCGCGGCGCCGGGCGCTCCTCTACCTCGCGTACGCGCAGTCGCGGTCGTTCGTCGGCGACGCGGAGGAGGGCCTCGAGCTGACGCGCGAGGCGGCGCGCGACGCCGAGCGCTGCGGCGACGCGGACCTGCTGCGCCGGCTGCAGGTCGGCCTCGCCTGGTCGGTGTTCACCGCGGGCCGCTTCCGCGAGGCGCTCGAGCTCTGCGAGGCGTTCCTCGCCGACGCGGCGCGCGAGGGCACGGCGGGCACGCCGCAGGCGGCCTACGCGCGGCTCCTCCACGCGATGCTGTGCGTCGACATGGGCCGGCCGCGCGACGCGCTCGAGGACCTGGCGCTCGCCAGCGACCTCGCCTGGCGCAACGCGGACCCGGAGCTCCTCTGCCAGGCGTACGCCTTCGCACCCGTCGTGCGACGAATCCTCGGCGGCGACCCGTCCGACGCGCTCCAGCGCACCGAGCGCGCCGTCGAACTCGCGGAGCTGATCGGCAGCGCGTTCGCCCGGGTGCACGCCTACTGGGGCCACGGCGCGGCGCACCTGCTCGCCGGCAACGCGCGGACGGCGAGCAAGATCCTGAACGGCGTGATCCTCCTGGCGCGCGACCACGGGGTGGCGCTGCACGGGGAGGCGGGGATCCTCGCCGACCTCGCGCTCGCCACGCTCGCACGCGGCGAGGGCGCGGTCGCGCTGTCGATCGTCGAGGAGGCGGTCGAGGCGGCGCGGCGGCATCGCACCGCGCTCTACGAGTGGATCGCGCGGCTTGCGCGCGCGCAGATCCTCCTCGAGACCCGCGGTGTGGCGGCGGGCAGCGAGGTCGAGGGGGAGATGGCGCAGGTCCGGCGGACGATCGCGGAGCAGGGGACGACGAGCCTGGAGCCTTTCGTGACGTTGCACCTCGCGCGGCTCTCCCGCCTGCGCGGCGACGAGGCGCGCGCCGAGGCCCAGCTCCGCGCGGCGCGTGTGCTGTTCGCCGCCATGGGCTCGACCGGGTAGGTCGTGGAGATCGACCTGCGGCTCGCGCAGGAGGCGGCGGCATGACCACGGGCGGCGGGGGGCAGAGCGATTCGCCGCCGCCCACGGTCGACGAGAAGCGCCTTGCGCTTTTCTACGAGCTCGGCTGCGCGTTCGCCGAGCGGACGAGCCTCGACGAGCTCATCCCGCTCGTGATCGCCAAGTGCCGCGAGACGCTCGGCGCGCACGGCGCCGCCGTCCTGCTGCACGACCCGGCGACCGACGAGCTCTACTTCCCGTACGTCGCGCAGGAGCGGCCGTCGGTCGCGGCGGAGCTGCTGCGCACGCGCTTCCCGGCCCACCTCGGCCACGCAGGCGCGGTGCTGCGCTCGGGGCGGCCGTCGCGCCACGACGACGCCTCCGCCGACCCGTGCTTCTACGGCCAGATCGACATCCGGACGCGCTCGCAGACCGGGCCCATGCTGACCGTGCCGCTCGCCACGCGCCAGGGCACGATCGGCGTGATCCAGGTGGTGAACCAGAAGGGCGGCCCGTGCTTCACCGACGAGGACCTCGCCTTCCTCGAGGCGCTCGCGTCGAGCGTCGCGGTCGCGATCGTGAACGCACGGCTCTACGCGCGCATGCGCGCCGAGGAGGAGACGCTGCGCGAGGAGGTCGCGGCGCTACGCCACGACCTCAAGCGGCAGGACCGCTTCCCGGAGATCGTCGGCGCGTCGCCCGCGATGCGCGAGGTGCTGCGGCTCATGGAGCGCGCCGCGGCCTCACCGATCGCGGTGCTCGTGCAGGGCGAGACGGGGACCGGCAAGGAGCTGGTCGCGCGCGGGATCCACGCGGCGAGCCCGCGCGCCGGCCGGCGCTTTCTCCCGTTCAACTGCGGCGCGCTGCCCGCCGAGCTGGTCGAGAGCGAGCTCTTCGGCCACCGTCGCGGCGCCTTCACCGGCGCGCTGCAGGACAAGCGCGGACTCTTCGAGGCGGCGCAGGGCGGCACGATCTTCCTCGACGAGGTCGGCGACATGCCGCGCGCGATGCAGGCGAAGCTGCTGCGCGTGCTCGAGGAGGGCGTCATCATCCCGGTCGGCGCGAGCGAACCGCGCAAGGTCGACGTGCGCGTCATCTCCGCGACGAACCGCGACCTCGCCGCCGAGGTCGAGTGCGGACGCTTCCGGAGCGACCTCTACTACCGGCTCGCCGCGTTCCCGATCCGGCTCCCGCCGCTGCGCGAGCGCGAGGGCGACGTCGAGCTCCTCGTGACGCACATTCTCGACACGATCGCCGCCCGCCTGCAGCGCCCGCCGATCTGCATCGAGGCCGCGGCGCTCGAGCGCCTCGCGCGCTACCCGTGGCCCGGCAACGTGCGCCAGCTCCAGCACGAGATCGAGCGTGCCGTGGCGCTGCTCGGCCGGGGCGAGACCATCCGCGTCGAGCACCTCTCGCCGGCGATCGCCTGCCCCCCGCGGTCGATGGCGGCGCCGAGCGCGAAGCCCGTCGTGCAGCCTCCCGGGCCGGGTCGGCCGATCGCGCCGCTGCGCGACGCGCGCGCGGAGTTCGAGCAGCGCTACATCGAGGAGGTGCTCGCGGCGCGCGGCGGCAACGTCTCGCAGGCCGCCGCCGCGCTCGGCATCTCGCGCGCCGCGCTGCACAAGCGGCTCGCGCGCAACGGGGTTAACGGGTCAAGCGGAGCCAAGCGGAGAAAGCCGTCTTGACGAGCGGCGTGAGCCGCGTCCGGTTGTAGGCGTCGCCCGCCTTGCGGATCGCCTCGGCCTGGGTCGGGTAGGGGTGGATGACGCTCGCAAGCCTGCCGAGCCCGACCCGGGCGACCATCGCGAGCGTCACCTCGCCGATCATCTCGCCCGCGTGGCGCGCGACGATCGTCGCGCCGACGATCTCGTCGCGCCCCTTGCGCACCAGCAGCTTGACGAAGCCTTCCTCCTCGCCGTCGGCGATCGCCCGGTCGACGTCGGCGAGGCGCACGACGAAGGTGTCGACCTCGACGCCGCGCCGCCTGGCCTCCTCCTCGCCGAGCCCGACGTGCGCGACCTCCGGGTCGGTGTAGGTGCACCAGGGGATGGTGAGCGCGGAGAGCTTCTTCCTACCCTTGAAGAGCGCGTTCTGGATCACGGTGCGCGCCGCGAAGTCGGCGGCGTGGGTGAACCTCTCCGCCATGCAGACGTCACCCGCGGCGAACACCCGCGGGTTCGTCGTGCGCAGGCAATCGTCGACGTGCACGCCGCGCTGCGTGTCGTACTGGATCCCCGCGCGCTCGAGGTCGAGCCCTTCGACGTTCGGCGCCCGTCCGGCGCCGACCAGGATCTCGTCCACCACGACGTCGCCGGATTCGCCCTTCGCGGTGAACGAGAGCACCTTCTCCGCGCCGTGTCGGGTGACGCGCTCGATCCGCGCCTCGAGCACGAGGCGGACGCCGTCGCGCACGAGCGCCGCCTGGACGAGCGCGGCGGCGTCCGGGTCCTCGCGGGCGAGGAGCTGCGGCGCCTGATCGAGCAGCACGACCTCGGAGCCGAGACGGCACATCGCCTGCGCGAGCTCGCAGCCGATCGGCCCGCCGCCGATCACCGCGAGCCGCCGGGGACGCTCGGTGAGCGTGAAGAAGGTCTCGTTGGTGAGAAAGCCGGCCTCCGCGAGCCCGTCGATCGGCGGCTGCGCGGCGCGAGCGCCGGTCGCGATCACCGCGTGCTTGAAGCGGAGCCGCTTGTCGCCGACCTGCACCGCTTCCGGGGAGGCGAAGCGCGCCTCGCCGAGGAAGACGTCGACGCCCAGCTCGTCGCGGAAGCGGCGGGCCGAGTCGTGCTTGCTGATCCGCGCCCGGACCCGCCGCACGCGCTCCATGACGGCCGCGAAGTCGATTTCGACCTCCGGCGCGACGCGCACGCCGAGCTCCGCCGCCGCGCGCAGCTCGGCGACAGCGCGCGACGAGCGGATCAGGGTCTTCGAGGGCACGCAGCCGACGTTCAGGCAGTCGCCGCCCATCAGCGAGCGCTCGACGAGCGCGACGCGAGCGCCCACGCCGGCCGCACCGGCCGCCGTCACCAGCCCCGCCGTGCCGGCACCGAGGACGACCAGGTTGTAGCGCCGCGCGGGCTCGGGATCTTGCCAGTCGGGCGGGTGGACGTTCGCGACGAGCGCACGGTCGTGCAGGTCGTCGGCGAGCACCTGCGGTCCGAAGTGGGCCGCACCGGCCGCGCCCGGCGAGGCGGGCACCGTCGCAACGTCGCTCATGTGGTCCCCCTCTCGGGCCGATCCTTGAATAAACGAACGAGAGCTGCCAGTTCTGGCTGTGTACCTCGGCCTCGCCGCGAACCGCGTGATGTCAGGTCGGAGCGCGAGCATAGCTTGCGCTGCGCCCGGCTTCACGTCGGCATCTCGATGCCCGGCCGGCGGACGACGGTTCACCTCCTCGCACGCGCTTTCGCTCGTAACGGGCGCTGCCGCAGGGACGCGGTCTCCCGGCGGCGCTTCGGGAGATGGGAATGGGTAACCCCTTGTTGGAGGTTCAGAAGTACGGCCAGAGCATCTGGTACGACAACATCCGTCGCGGGATCATCACCTCGGGCAAGCTCCAGAGGATGATCGACGAGGACGGTCTGCGCGGGATCACCTCGAACCCGGCGATCTTCGAGAAAGCCGTGGTCGAGAGCCACGACTACGACCAGGCGATCCGCGCGCTGGTCGCGCAGGGCATCGGCTCGGCCGTCGACATCTACGAGCGGCTCACCATGGAGGACATCCAGTGGGCGGCCGACGTGATGCACCCGGTGTTCGTCGCGTCGAACGGCCGCGACGGGTGGGTCAGCTACGAGGTCGCGCCGACCCTCGCCAACGACACCAAGGGGACGATCGAGTACGCGCGCCGCGCGCACGCGACGATCGGGCGCGAGAACGTGCTGATCAAGGTCCCGGGCACGCCGGAGGGCATGCCGGCCATCGCGGCGCTCATCGCCGAGGGGATCAGCATCAACGTGACGCTCCTCTTCTCGGTCGACGCGTACGAGGCGTGCGCGCGGGCCTACATGGACGGCCTCGAGAAGTACGCGGCGAGCGGCCGCAACCCGAGGCGGGTCGCGAGCGTCGCGAGCTTCTTCATCAGCCGCATCGACACGCTGGTCGACAAGAAGCTCGAGGAGCTCCTCGAGAAAACCACCGACGCCGCGAAGCGGGCGCAGATCGAGGGCCTGCTCGGCCGGGTCGCGGTCGCGAACGGCATCATCGCCTACGACCGCTACCGGAAGATCATCGCCTCCGACCGCTGGCGCGCGCTCGCGGCGAAGGGCGCGCAGACCCAGCGCGTGCTGTGGGCGAGCACCAGCACCAAGAACCCGAAGTACCCGAAGACCAAGTACGTCGACGAGCTGATCGCGCCCGACACCGTGAACACCATCCCCGAGGAGACGTTCGTCGAGTACCGGAAGAGCGGCAAGCCGCACGCGGCGCTGGTCGACAGCTGGGAGAGGACGCTCGCGAACGCCGAGCAGACGATCAGGGCGCTCGAGGGGCTCGGCATCTCGATGAAGGAGGTGACCGACCAGCTCCTGCGCGAGGGCATCGAGAAGTTCATCGAGCCGTTCAACCAGCTCCTCGCGTCGATCGACAAGAAGCGTCAGATGCTGCACGCGGCGTGACGGCGCCGTCGCCGCGCGGGCGGCGCCTTTCTTCTTGACGGCGGCCGGGGGAGACACAGGGGGTCGACATGGCACGGAGCGGAGGCACGACCGCGGCGCCGGGCGGCGAGGCCGTTCGGCCGCGGACGAAGGGCGGGGACCCGCACGAGACTGCGGTCGAGCGGGTGCGAGCGGCGAGCGAGCCGCCCAAGGAGGCGCCGTCGATCGACCTGACCTGCATCAACACCATCCGCACGCTCGCGATGGACGCGGTGCAGGCAGCGAACTCGGGCCACCCGGGGACGCCGATGGCGCTCGCGCCGGTCGCCTACACGCTCTGGCAGCGCTTCCTGCGCTTCGACCCGGCGGACCCGATCTGGCCGAACCGCGACCGCTTCGTGCTGTCGAACGGGCACGCCTCGATGCTGCTCTACGCGCTGCTCCACCTGGCCGGCGTGAAGGCGGTGAACGCGCAGTACGAGACGGTCGGCAAGCCGGCGGTCACGCTCGACGACATCAAGCGCTTCCGCCAGCTCGACTCGAAGTGCCCGGGCCACCCGGAGTACCGCTGGACGTCGGGCGTCGAGACCACGACCGGGCCGCTCGGCCAGGGCGTCGCCACGAGCGTCGGCATGGCGATCGCCAGCAAGTGGATGGCGGCCTACTTCAACCGGCCCGGCTACACGATGTTCGACTACGACGTGTACGCCATCTGCGGCGACGGCTGCCTGATGGAGGGCATCTCGAACGAGGCCGCGTCGCTCGCCGGGCACCTCGCGCTGTCGAACCTCTGCTGGATCTACGACAACAACCACATCACGATCGAGGGCCACACGGCGCTCGCCTTCAGCGAGGACGTCGCAACGCGCTTCGTCGGGCTGGGCTGGAACGTCACGCGGGTCGGCGACGCGAACGACGTCGAGATGCTCACGCGCGCCCTCGAGGTCTTCAAGCACACGAACGACCGGCCGACGCTGATCATCGTCGACAGCCACATCGGCTACGGCGCGCCGAACAAGCAGGACACCTCGGCGGCGCACGGTGAGCCGCTCGGCGAGGACGAGATCCGGCTCGCGAAGCGCAACTACGGCTGGCCCGAGGACGCGAAGTTCCTCGTGCCGAAGGGCGTACGCGAGGCGTTCGCCGCGGGCGTCGGCGAGCGCGGCGCCGAGCTGCGCAGGCAGTGGATGGACTCGTTCAAGCGCTACAAGAAGCAGTACCCCGAGCTCGCCGACCAGCTCTACCGCATGCAGCACCGCCAGCTCCCCGACGGCTGGGACAAGAACCTCCCGACCTTCCCGCCGGACCCGAAGGGGCTCGCGAGCCGCGACTCGTCGGGCAAGGTGCTGAACGCGGTGGCGCAGGCGGTGCCGTGGCTGATCGGCGGCGCGGCCGACCTCGCGCCGTCGACCAAGACGCGCCTCACCTTCGAGGGCGCCGGCGACTTCCAGGCCGGCTCCTACAGCGGGCGCAACTTCCACTTCGGCATCCGCGAGCACGCGATGGGCGCGATCCTGAACGGGATGTCGCTCGCGAAGGTCCGCCCGTTCGGCGCGGGCTTCTTCATCTTCTCGGACTATGGGCGGCCGGCGCTGCGCCTCGCGGCGCTGATGGAGATCCCCGTCATCTACATCTTCACGCACGACTCGATCGGGCTCGGCGAGGACGGGCCGACCCACCAGCCGGTCGAGCATCTTCCCTCGCTGCGCGCGATCCCGGGCCTGATCACCATCCGCCCGTGCGACGCGAACGAGGTGGTCGAGGCCTGGCGCGTGGTGATGGGCCTGCGGCACAACCCGGCGGCGCTGGTGCTCTCGCGCCAGGCGCTGCCGACGCTCGACCGGAAGAAGTACGCCTCGCCCAAGGGGCTCGCGAAGGGCGCCTACGTGCTCGCCGACCCGCCGCGCGGCAAGCCCGAGGTGCTGCTGATCGCGAGCGGCAGCGAGGTCGCGCTCTGCGTTCAGGCTTACGAGGAGCTCACCGCGAAGGGCGTCGCGGCGCGGGTCGTGAGCATGCCGTCGTGGGAGCTCTTCGAGCGCCAGCCGCAGCGGTACCGCGACCAGGTCCTGCCGCCCGAGGTGAAGGCGCGCGTCGCGGTCGAGCAGGCGTCGACCTTCGGCTGGGAGCGCTACGTCGGGACGACCGGCCACATGATCGGCATGACGACCTTCGGCGCGTCGGCGCCGATCAAGGACCTGATGCGGAAGTTCGGCTTCACGCCGGAGAACGTGGTCGCCGCGGCGCTGCAGCAGCTCGGACGCAGCACCCGCTCGCGGCCGGCCGCGCGCCGGGCAGCCGCCGGGCGGGCGAAGCCGCGCGGCCGCTCGGGCAAGCGATGACCCCGCGGCAACGACCAGGAGCGCGGAGAAGGAGGCGAGAGTGCAGCTCGGGATGATCGGACTCGGACGCATGGGCTTCAACATCGTGAAGCGCCTCATGCGCCAGGGGCATTCCTGTGTCGTCTACGACCCGATCCAGAAGGCCGTCGCCGACCTGGTGAAGGAGGGCGCGACCGGCGCTGCGAACCTCGACGAGTTCGTGCAGAAGCTCGAGAAACCCCGCACCGCCTGGATCATGGTGCCCGCGGCGGTGACCGAGCACGTCATCCAGGACCTCGCCAAGCGCCTCGAGGCGGGCGACATCATCATCGACGGCGGCAACTCCTACTTCCGCGACGACCGCCGGCGCGCGGCCGAGCTCAAGCCGAAGGGCATCCACTACATCGACTGCGGCACGAGCGGCGGCGTCTGGGGCCTCGAGCGCGGCTACTGCCTGATGATCGGCGGCGAGGTCGAGCCCGTCAAGCACCTCGACCCGATCTTCAAGGCGATCGCCCCGGGGCGTGGCACGATCGAGCGGACCCCGGGCCGGGAGAAGCTCGGCGGCACGGCCGAGGAGGGCTACCTGCACTGCGGCCCCGCCGGCGCCGGGCACTTCGTCAAGATGGTGCACAACGGCATCGAGTACGGCCTCATGGCCGCGTACGCCGAGGGCTTCGACATCCTGAAGAATGCCGACATCGACACCCGCCCGACCTCGGTCGACGCCGAGACCGCTCCCCGGATGCACCACGACCTCGACTACAAGATCAACGTCGCGGACGTCGCCGAGCTGTGGCGCCGCGGCAGCGTCGTCGGGTCCTGGCTGCTCGACCTCGCGGCGCGCGCGCTCGCCGAGAGCCCCGAGCTGAGCGAGTTCTCCGGCCGGGTCTCGGACTCCGGCGAGGGCCGCTGGACGATCATGGCGGCGATCGAGGAGGCCGTGCCCTGCGAGGTGCTGACCTCCGCGCTCTACGCGCGCTTCCGCTCGCGCCAGGAGCACACGTTCGCCGAAAAGGTCTGCTCGGCGATGCGCTTCCAGTTCGGCGGCCACCTCGAACGTCCGGCAGGCGGCTGAGGAGAGAGCCATGGTCGCGCCCCTCGAGCAGAACCCCCTGACCGTCGGCCTCGGCCGTGCCTCGCTGCCGCAGCCCAACACGCTCGTCATCTTCGGCGCTGCGGGCGATCTCACGAGCCGCAAGCTCCTGCCGGCGGTCTACAACCTCGCGCTCGACGGGCTCCTGCCGGCGCGCTTCGCCGTCGTCGGCTTCACCCGGCGGGACATGGACGACGCCGCGTTCCGCGCCAAGGCGCGGGAGGCGATCGAGAAGTTCTCGCGCCGGCCGGTCGACTCCGCCTACTGGGACGACTTCGAGCGCGGGCTGTTCCACGCGAAGGGGACGCTCGACGACCCCGAGGCCTACATGGCGCTCAAGCAGAAGCTCGACGAGATCGACGCGAACCGCGGCATCCCGGGCAACCGCGTCTACTACCTCTCGGTCCCGCCGAGCACGATCGCGACCTGCGTCGAGCACCTGCACCGCGCGGGCCTGGTGCAGGAGCTCGGGACGGGAAAGCCGTTCACCCGGATCATCGTCGAGAAGCCGATCGGCCACGACCTCGCGAGCGCGACCGCGATCAACGACGCGGTCGCACGGGTGTTCGACGAGCAGCAGGTGTTCCGCATCGACCACTACCTCGGCAAGGAGACGGTGCAGAGCATCCTGGTGATGCGCTTTGCGAACTCGATCTTCGAGCCGCTCTGGAACCAGAAGTACATCGACCACGTGCAGATCACGGTGGCCGAGGAGGAGGGGGTCGGGACGCGCGCCGGCTACTACGAGGAGGCGGGCGCGCTGCGCGACATGGTGCAGAACCACATCCTGCAGCTCCTCTGTCTCACCGCGATGGAGCCGCCCTGGTCGATGGCGGCCGACGTGGTGCGCGACCAGAAGATGGGCGTGCTGAACTGCCTGCGCCCGATCGCACCCGACGAGGTCGACCGCTACGTGGTGCGCGCGCAGTACGGTCCCGGCTTCCACCACGGCGTCGAGGTGCCGGGCTACCGCCGCGAGGATCGCGTGGCGCCCGACTCGACGACCGAGACCTACGTCGCGATCAAGGCGGCGATCGACAACTGGCGCTGGGCGGGCGTCCCGTTCTACATCCGTACCGGCAAGCGGCTGCCCAAGCGGGCGAGCGAGATCGCGATCCAGTTCAAGCCCGTGCCGCCGATCCTCTTCAACACCGACGAGAACGCGCCGCTCGAGCCGAACGTGCTCGCGATGCGCATCCAGCCCGACGAGGGCATGTCGCTGCGCATCGCGACCAAGCTCCCCGGCCCACGCGTCCGCATCTACCCCGTCAAGATGGACTTTCGCTACGGCACGACGTTCGGCGACCAGTCCCCGGAGGCGTACGAGCGCCTGCTGCTCGACGTGATGGCCGGCGACGCGACGCTCTTCATGCGCCGCGACGCGGTCGAGGCCTCGTGGGCGTGGGTGACGAGCATCCTCGACGGCTGGGCGCGAAACCGCGTGCGCTGGCTGCCCGAGTACCCGGCGGGGACGTGGGGGCCGGTCGAGGCCGAGCGGCTGATCCAGGCGGACGGCCGGGAGTGGAGGACGCTGTGACCGGCGCGCCCGGCGCCGCCGCAGGCTCGAGGTTCGCCACCTACGCGCCGAAGCCGGTCGACGTCCGGCGCATCGAGCGCGAGCTCACCGAGATGTGGAGCGAGCCGCCGGCGGGCGCCGCCGGCGACGTGCCGGTGACGCGCGCCTGCATGTCGAACCTGATCGTCTTCGCGCCCGACCGGACGGACGCGGAGAGCCTCGCCTCCGAGCTGCTGCCGATCGTCGAGCGCCACCCGTCGCGCATCCTGATGCTGGTCGGCGAGACCCAGGCCGACCAGGCCGAGATCGAGGCGTACGTCTCGGCGCTCTGCTACCTGGGCGAGCGCGGGCGTCAGGTGTGCTCGGAGCACGTGGTGATCGGCGCGCGCAAGGCCGCACGGCGCCGCCTTCCGTCCGCCGTCCGGCCGCTCGTCCTCGGCGACCTGCCGACCGCGCTGTGGTGGGCGCCCGGCGAGCCGCCCGGGCTCGCCGGCGACCTGTTCCGCGAGCTCGCCGACATGGCGACGCAGGTCGTGTTCGACAGCCTCGGCTGGCCCGATCCAGCGCGCGGCCTGGTCGCGACCGCGCGCTGGGTGAGCGGTGCGGACGCGGCGGCCGGCATCTCGGACCTCGCCTGGGCGCGCCTCGCCCCGTGGCGAAGCCTGATCGGCCAGGCGCTCGATCCCGCGGTGGCGCCGGGCGCGCTCGTCTCGCTGCACGAGGTCGAGATCGAGCACGCGCCGGAGGCGGCTTCCCAGGCGTGGCTCCTCGCCGGCTGGCTCGCGAGCCGCCTCGGCTGGCGTCTCGAGGCGGCGCAGCTCGGCGGCTCGGCGCACGCCGAGTGGCGGTTCGCCGGACGCGCCGCTCTCGTCCGCCTCGTCGCGAGCGCGAGCCCGGCCGTGGCGCAGGCGGGCGTCGAGGACGCGCTTCAGGTCCGGCTCCGCTGGGGCGCGAGCGAGCGGCCCGAGCAGATCACCGTCACGCGCAGCGGCGACGACCGGCTCGAGATCGTCGGCGCGGGTGCGGGGTCGCGCGGCGCGATGGTCGTGCCGCAGCGCAGCCGGGCGGCGCTCGTCGCACGCGAGCTGCCCGACCTCGGGCGCGACCCGATCTACCGGCAGAGCCTCGAGGCCGCACGGCGCATGCTCGAGAAGGGCGGGGCGTGAGCGCGGACGGCACGCAGGTCATCCTCGCCGGGGACCTCGGCGGGACGAAGACCCTGCTCGCGCTCTACCGGGAGCGCAACGGGCGCTACGCTCTGCTGCGCGACGCGACCTTCCCGAGCCGCGCGCACCAGAGCTTCGAGGAGATCCTCGACGCGTTCCTCGCCGCCGGAGCGACCGACCCGATCGACGCCGCGTGCTTCGACGTCGCCGGGCCCGTCTCCGAGGGCCGCGTGCGCACGACCAACCTGCCGTGGATGCTCGACGAGCCCTCGCTCGCGGCAAAGCTCGGCACGCCGCGCGTCAAGCTGATGAACGACCTCGAGGCGACGGCGTACGGCATGCTGTCGCTCGCGGCGGAGGACCTCGTCTGCTTGCACCCGGGCACGACGCCTGCGCGCCGCGGCCACGTCGCGGTGATCGCCGCCGGAACGGGCCTGGGCGAGGCGTACCTGTTCTTCGACGGGACGAACTACCACCCCATCGCCTCCGAGGGAGGGCACGCGGACTTCGCGCCGCGCAACGACCTCGAGATCGGGCTTCTTCGCTACCTGCGCGCCGAGCTCGGCGGCCACGTGAGCTACGAGCGCGTGCTCTCTGGTCCCGGGCTGTACGCGATCTACCGCTACCTGCGCGACAGCGGCTTCGCGCCCGAGCCCGACTGGCTCGCCCAGCAGATCGCGGCGGGCGACCCGTCGGCCGCGATCTCCGAGGCGGCGCTGACGCGCAACGAGCCGCTCTGCGTCCAGGCGCTCGACACCTTCTGCGAGCTGTACGGCGCCGAGGCGGGGAACATGGCCCTGCGCTGCTTGACGGTGGGGGGGGTGTTCGTCGGCGGCGGCATCGCGCCGAAGATCCTGCCCGCGCTCAAGCGCGGCTTCCCGCGCGGCTACCTCGACAAGGGCCGCTTCTCGAGCCTGGTCGGCTCGATCCCGGTCCACGTCTCACTCGAGCCGCGCACGGCGCTGATCGGCGCCGCGCACTACGCGGCGCGCCTCTGACCGCGCGGGCGCGGCCGCTGGCGCCGCGCCGGCCCGCGCTCAGCTCAGGCCGAGCAGCCCCTCCTTGAGCGCCTCGTTCGGCGGCTCGGAGCCGAGCCAGATGCCCCAGAGCGCGCGCATGAACTCGGCGCCGGGAATGGTCCCTTTCTCCTCCCCGGCGAGGATGACGGTCGTCCCCTTGCCCGGGACGTAGTCGAAGATCGCCTGCTGGCCCGGCTCGAAGGGCTTGGTGAAGAAGCTCGCGAACTGCTGGATCTGCGGCTCGAGGGCGGGCGTGGCGGTGTGCTCGAAGCCCTCCTTCATCGCGTCGGTCATCTCGTCGTGCGTCACCTCCCGGAGGAACTGGAGCTGCATGCGCTTCGCCTCGTCGCTCTGCGTCGCCGCCTGCCCGTCGTGCGTCGGGTTCTCGAGGTAGAGCCCGGCGACGTAAACCTTGACGAAGACGTACGCGATGCGAACGCCCATGCCGTTGAGCTTGACGGTCTTGCCGTCCACCGTCGCGGTGTCGGGGAAGGTGACCCCTTGAAGGGTCGCGGCGGCCGCCGGAGCTGCGGCCAGGAGAGCCGCGACGCCGGCGGCGGCGAGCATCGAACGTCGTGTGTTCACGAGCGCCTCCGCTGCTGTCGTAGGGTCAAACTAGCCGAGGGCGGGGGGGCAACATTGCGTCCGCGCGTCGCGCCGCCGGCGAAAGCCTCCCATCCTACGCCCCGACCTGCTGGATCAGCTTCGCGATCAGCGCCGTCCAGCCCGTCTGGTGGCCCGCGCCGAGGCCGGCGCCGGTCTCGCCGTGGAAGTACTCGTGGAAGAGCAGCAGGTCGGCGAAGTGCGGGTCCCTGCGGAACTGGGGCATCTCGCGCAGGCAGGGACGCACGCCGTCCTGGTCCGGCAGGAAGAGGCGGACCAGGCGACGCGCCAGCTCGCTCGCCACCTCCCAGAGGTTGCGGCGGATGCCCGAGCCGGTCGGGCACTCGACCTTGAAGTCGTCGCCGTAGAAGAAGTGGTAGCGCTGCAGCGCCTCGATCAGGAGGAAGTTGACCGGCAGCCACACGGGGCCGCCCCAGTTCGAGTTGCCGCCGAACAGCGTGCTGCGCGACTCGCCCGGCTCGTAGTCCACCCGGTAGGTCGCGCCGTCGCACTCGAGCACGTACGGGTGGCGCAGGTGGTGTCGGGAGAGGGCGCGCACACCGTAGGGCGAGAGGAACTCCTCTTCGTCGAGCATGTAGCGTAGCACCTGGCGGAGCCGGTCGCGTCCGACGAGCGCGAGCAAACGCAGCACGCGCAGGTCCGACGACTTGGTCTCCACGTGGTCGGCGAACTCGGGGCGGTTCTCGATGAACCACTGCATGCGCCGCTTGAAGGCGGGCAGGCGGTCGATGAGCTCCGAGTCGAGCGTCTCGACGCCGTAGAGCGGAATCAGGCCGACCAGCGAGCGTACCTCGAGCGGCCGCTTGCCGCCGTCGGGCAGCGAGAGCACGTCGTAGAAGAATCCGTCCCCCGAGTGCCAGAGCTCGACGCCGCTCCCGCCGAGGTTGTTCATCGCGTGGCAGATGTAGACGAAGTGCTCGAAGAACTTGCTCGCCACGTCCTCGTAGGCGCGGTTCTCCCGCGCGAGCTCGAGCGCGATCTGCAGCATGTTGAGGCAGTACATCCCCATCCAGCTCGTCGCGTCGCTCTGCTCGATGTGGCCGCCGGTCGGCAGCGGCCGCGAGCGGTCGAAGACCCCGATGTTGTCGAGCCCGAGGAAGCCGCCCTGGAAGACGTTGCGCCCCTCGGCGTCTTTGCGGTTGACCCACCAGGTGAAGTTGAGCAGCAGCTTGTGGAAGACGCGCTCGAGGAATGCCCGGTCACCGACGCCGCCGCGCCGCTTCGCCTCGATCTTGTAGACGCGCCAAGCGGCCCAGGCGTGCACGGGTGGGTTCACGTCGACGAAGCTCCACTCGTACGCGGGGAGCTGCCCGTTCGGGTGCATGTACCACTCGCGCAGCAGGAGGATGAGCTGCTGCTTCGCGAAGTCCGGGTCGATGAGCGCGAAGGGGATGCAGTGGAAGGCGAGGTCCCAGGCGGCGTACCAGGGGTACTCCCACTTGTCGGGCATCGAGATGACGTCGGCGTTGTAGAGGTGCGTCCAGTCGGCGTTGCGGCCCGTGCGGCGGGACTCGGGCGGCCGCGGGCCCTCGGGGTCGCCGTCGAGCCAGCGGTCCACCTCGTAGTGGTAGAACTGCTTGCTCCACAGCAGGCCGGCGAACGCCTGGCGCATGACCAGCCGCCCCTCGCGCGAGAGCTCGCGGAACTCGAGCGCACGGTAGAACTCGTCCGCCTCGCGACGCCGCTGCTCGAACACCGCGTCGTGCGCCGCGCCGAGCGCCTGCGGATCGTCGAGAAACTCGAGCTCGTCCGACATCCTGAGCTTGACGACGCGCGACTCGCCGGGGCCGAGCTCGAAAACGTGGCGAAAGGCGGCCTTGGTCCCGCGGCCGAGCGGGGAGATCGCCTCGCGGTTACCGTTCACCACGTAGTCGTGGAAGGCGTCCTTCACGTACCTCGACGGGTTCTCGCCGCCCCAGAGCCGGGCGTGGTTGGTCTCGTTGTCGGTGAACAGCACCTCGCCCAGCGTGTCGGTCGCAAGCCAGCGGCGCTCGTAGTACCAGTGCTCGATCTCGAGCGCGGCCGCGGCGGCGCTGCTCTCGTGCGCGCGGATCGTCGGCCGCCGCGGGTCGAGACCCCAGGACCAGGTGTTGCGGAACCAGACGGTGGGCAGGAGGTGCAGGACCGCTGGGTCCGGCCCACGGTTGGTCGCGGTGATCCGGATGAGGATGTCCTCCGGGGTCCGCTTCGCGTAGTCGACCTCGACGTCGAAGTAGCGCCCCTCGTCGAACAGGCCGGTGTCGAGGATCTCGTACTCCGGCTCGTCGCGGCTGCGCCGCCGGTTCTCCTCGGCGAGCTGCGCGTAGGGGAACTCCGCCTGGGGGTACTTGTAGAGCATGCGCGCGTAGGAGTGCGTCGGCGTCGCGTCGAGGTAAAAGTACAGCTCCTTCACGTCCTCGCCGTGGTTTCCCTCCTCGTTGTCGAGGCCGAAGAGGCGCTCCTTGAGGATCGGGTCACGCTCGTTCCACAGGGCGATCGGGAAGCAGACGTACTGGTGGCGGTCGCAGAAGCCGGCGAGCCCGTCCTCGCCCCAGCGGTAGACGCGCGAGCGGGCGTGCTCGTGCGGGAACGCGCGCCAGGCGTTGCCGTCGGCGCTGTAGTCCTCGCGCACCGTGCCCCACTGGCGCTCGCTCAGGTAGGTGCCCCAGCGCTTCCAGTTGCACACCCGGCGCGCGTCCTCGTCGAGCCGGGCGAGCTCCGCGACCCCGACCGGCTCGGGCGTCTCCGTGCGCCGCCGTTTCACCGGACGGTCTCCAGCGCTCCCGTCGCGGCGAGACGTCCGCTGCCCTGCGCCATGTGCTCAGACCTCCGCGTGCCGCACGTATGGCACGTCACGGGGAAGGAGGTCGAGCGCCGGAGCGGCACCGCTCAGTGCCAGGGGAGGGCAAAGCGGGTGCGCCAGTAGGCCTCGGGCGGCTCGGCGAGCTCGGCGAGCGGCGCGCGCGTGTCGTCGTCGAGCGCGCGCCCGACGGCCGCGACGTGCGACGCGAGCTGCGCGGTCGTCGCGGCCCCCGAGAGGACGACATCGGCCGCGGGCAGCGTGGCTGCGAACGCGGTCGCGAGCTGGTCGAGCGCGAGCCCCGCCGCCTCGGCGATGGCGGTCAGCCGGCGGACGAGCTGCGCGTCCTCGGGGCGGGTGTTCGCCGGCGTGAGCCGGCCGTTCGCGTGCACCTCCTTCAGGATCACGCCGAGGCCCGCCTCGTGCGCCGCTTGCAAGGCATCCCCGAGCGACGGCTCGAGCACGTTGTAGGTCGCCTGGACGCAGTCGAAGACACGCTCGCCGTCGATCCGGCAGCCGAGCGCCGCCTCGAGCGTGCGTCGCGAGCCGGCGCCGCTCAGCGTGAGCCCGACCGCGCGGAACGCCCCCGCGCGCCGGGCCTCGACCAGCGCACGCAGCAGGGGCTCGTCCGGGAGCACGCCCGACTCGAGCGTCGCGCTATGAATCTGGTAGAGCGCCAGGCGCTCGCCGAGCAGCGCGCGCGACTCGGCGAGCTGCGTCCGGAAGTGCTCGAGGGTGAGCTCCTTCACCTCGTGCTGCTCCGCGTCGACCCGCCAGCCGGCGGTGTAGCGGTACCCCCACTTGCTGCCGACGGTCAGCCGCTCGGGCGGCACGGCGCGCTCGCGGAGCCAGCGCGCGAGGAACTCCTCGGCCCGCCCGTAGCTCCGTGCCACGTCGACGTAGCGGACGCCCGCCGCGAGCGCCGCGTCGAGCAGCTCGGCGCAGCGCTCGTAGAGCGCCTCGGGCGCGCGGCGCGAGCGCGGCGAACGACGCTCGGCGTCCGAGGTGTGGACAGGACGGCCACCCGCGATCCATCCTCACGGCCGGTGGCGAGCGCGCGCGGCGGCAGGGAGCCGGGTCCAACGGACCCGGATCAGGGCATCTGGCAGGGGCGGTCGGTCGCGCGCCGCTTCGTCTCGCCCGACGGCCTCACCGTGCTCGTCGGGCGCACGGCGAGCGACAACGACGTCCTCACCTTCAAGCTCGGCTCGCCGCGCGACTTCTGGCTGCACGTGGCGGGCGAGTCGGGCTCGCACGTCGTCGTGCGAAACCCCGAGGGCCTGAGCCGCCTGCCGCGCGACACCGTGCGCTTCGCAGCGGGGCTTGCGGCGGGCTACTCGCGCGCCCGGCACGGCGGGCAGGTCGCGGTGCACCTCGCGACGTGCGCCGACGTGCGGAAGCCGCGCGGGCTCCCGCCCGGCAAGGTCGAGCTGCTGCGCTACACGACGGTCCGCGCCACGCCGCTGCGCGGCGACGCCTGACGACCGCGATAGCGCGGCCGGCTGCTCGCCTCGAAATCGTCTTAGAATGCGAGACGCAGCCCCGGACGCGGCCACTCGAGCGCGACCAGCCGCCCGCTCGACGAGAGCGTCACGTAGGCGGTGCGCAGGTCCTTCCCGCCGAAGCAGATGTTGGTCGTGAGCGGGTCGGGCAGCGGCACGTGGGTCGTGGGCTCCCCCGAGGGCGGCACGACCGTGATCCCACCGTTCGCGATCGTCGCGACGCAGACGTTCCCCTCCGAGTCGACCGCGAGCGAGTCGAAGAGCTGGAAGCCGGGGAGCCCGACGACGAGCGTGCCGCCCCCTCCGACGCCGAGGCCCGGCAGCTGCGCGACCTCGGCCGGCGCGGTGACCTCCCAGGCCCAGAGGCGTCCGGTGAAGGTCTCCGCCACGTAGAGCCGCCGCCCGTCGGGCGAGAGGCCGATGCCGTTCGGCCCGTCGAGCGGGAAGATCACCTCGCGGATCAGCGAGCCATCGGGTCGCGCATAGAAAACGCCTGTGCGGTCGCGATCCCGCTCGCGCGTCTTGCCGAAGTCGGTGAACCAGAAGCCGCCCGTCGCATCAAAGACCAGGTCGTTGGGGCCGCGGAGCGGGCGCCCGTCGCACTCGGTGTAGAGGTCCTCGACGGCGCCCGTTTCGAGATCGACGCGCTGGATCTTCCCCCCCGAGTAGTCCGCCGGCTGGTTCCCCGGAAACAGCATGCCGTCGATCTCGTGCCACTCGAAGCCGCCGTTGTTGCACACGTAGAGCTTGCCGTCGGGTCCGAGGGCCGCGCCGTTCGGTCCGCCGCCGGTCCGCGCCACGACCTGCTTCTCGCCGTCGGGCGTGACGCGGGTGATCGTGCCCCGGCGGATCTCGGTGACCAGCACGCTGCCGTCCGGGAGCCAGACGGGCCCTTCGGGGAACTCGAGTCCGCTCGCCACCTCGCGTATCTCGCTCATCGAAAGAATCTCCCTGGCGAAAGAAATGTTCTTCTCTGTGCTCGCGCGCGCTGCTATAGGAGGCGCCGCACGAGCTTTCACAGACGATCGAGTTCTTTCACGCAATCCCAGCTACTACGGAATCTCGAACCATGACCACAGCGAAGCGAAAGAAGCAGATCCGCGCGAGTGACGTCCTCATGCTCGTGGCCGTGGCAGGCACCATTCTCGGCGGCCTCTTCACGCTGCTCGCCTAGAGACCTCGTCGAGCTGCGAGCGACGGGCGCGTTCATCCCGCGCGACCGGCGCCGGCACGCGCGACGCGTACCGCGGCTGCACGCGTTGCGCGATCTCCAGTTTGCCCGTCCCGGGTCATCGATCTATACCCGGGCGGCTCGGGCCACCAGGGCCGCTGGTCGCGGGTTCGTGGTCGAAGGTGGCGTAGGGGGGTTCACGGAATGTCCGCACCACGTTGCCAGCGTGTCGGCGCGGCCTTGGTCGCCGCCGCGCCCTTGCTCGTCGTCGCACTGGTCCTGGCAACGCCGCCCGCCGGAGCGACGATCGTCGCGGGCGGCGGCGCACGCAAGACCGACTGCCTCGCGGTCTTCGACACACCGGTCGATCTCCGGCCCGGCACGCGCACCATCCGCTGCGTCGACGGCGACCGGAGCTGCGACGCGGACGGAACGGTGAACGGCGAGTGCCACTTCCCGGTCGCGCTGTGCGCGAACGACACCTCCGAGCCGCGCTGCACGCTCGCCGGCGTCGAGGCGATCGTCGTCCACCACGCGCAGGACAACGGCGACCCGAAGTTCGACCCTGACTTCCAGGCCCTCCAGTCGCGGATCGACAACCAGATCGATTCGCCGACCGCGGCGAAGGTCTGCACGACCGCGAGCAACATCACGGTCCGCCTGAAGGGCCCGTTCGCGGGCAACCGCTGCCGGGGCAACACGAAGCTCCTCAAGGTGACCGCCTCGTCGAGCTTCCTGGGCGACCGCTTCTACACCGACGTCGACACGCTACGCCTGATCTGCCGGCCCGCGCCGGCGAGCTGCGATCCGCTCACGCTGTTCACCGGCACCTTCGACCGGATCCAGAAGCAGGTGTTCAACGCGAGCTGCGCGCTGAGCTCGTGCCACGACTCGCAGACCCAGTCGGCGAACCTGCTGCTCGAGGTCGGCGCCTCGTACACCCAGACGGTCGGCGTCACGCCGACCAACGTGGCCGCACAGGGCCTCGGCTGGCTGCGGATCACGCCGGGCGACCCCGAAGCGAGCCTCCTCTACCACAAGGTGACCGGCGACCTCGGCGCCGGGCTCGGGCCGCGCATGCCGCTCGGCCGGCCGCCGCTTCCGGGCCGGCTGATCGAGCTCATCCGGCTGTGGATCGAGGCAGGGGCGCCCGAGATCGGCTGGGTTCCGGGCACAGACTCCTGAGCGAGCGCGGCGCCGTCTGAGTCGCCGGGGGGGCGCGGCGCGCCGGCGCCCCGCCTGCGTCCGGCCGGCGCCGCTGGGGGACGACATGGGAGACGCGAACACGATCCTCGACGAGGCCGGCGCCCGGCATCTGCTGCGCCGCTCCGGCTTCCCCGCCACGCGCAGGGAGCTCGTCAAGGCGAAAATCGTTGGTCTGACCCGCCGTGCCGCGGCGGACAAGATCCTCGGCTTCAAGCCGAAGGTCTACCGGCCGAACGGCCGCGACCAGCGCCGCCAGCACGACAACTGGGTCCACACGCTACTCCGGACGAAGACCCCGGCGCAGGAGAAGCTCGTCCTCTTCTGGCACGACCACTTCGCGACCGGCATCGCGAAGCTCCTCGCGACCCGCTTCGACCTCGCGACCAAGCTCATGGCCGCGCAGAACAAGCTGCTGCGCGTGCACGCGCACGGCAACATGAAGGACCTCGTCAAGGCGATCGGCAAGGACGCGGCGATGATGGAGTTCCTCGACACGTCGCGGAACGAGAAGAGCGTCCCGAACGAGAACTACGCGCGCGAGCTCCTCGAGCTGTTCACGCTCGGCGTCTACGACAGCGCCGGCAACCCGAACTACACGCAGCAGGACATCGTGCAGATCGCGCGTGCGTTCACCGGCTGGCGTTACGACCGGCAGCTCGTCGCCTACCTCGACCACGGCAGGCACGACTTCTCCGCCGAGTACCTCGCGACGCGCGGCCCGAAGCGGATCTTCGAGACGACGGGCAACATCGGCGGCGCCGACTTCGACGCGAACGGCGAGGGCGAGCCGGAGATCGACACGGTCGACATCATCTTCACCCACACCGACAGCGACGGGCACAACACCGTCGCCCGGCACACGGCGCGCCGGCTGCTCGAGTTCTACGTCGGACCGGAGCCGAGCCTCGCGACGATCGACCAGGTGATCGCCGAGTCGGGCTTCACGACGACCTGGAGCATCCGCGACCTGGTGCGCGCGATCTTCTGCCACGACGACTTCTACGCAACCGGCCAGCCCTTCGGGCCGGGTGTGACCAAGTCGGTGAAATGGCCGATCGACTTCGCGATCGGCTCGCTGCGCCTCCTCGGGATGAAGCTCTACGGCAAGAACAAGCTCATCCCCGGCGGCAGCCGCACCCAAGTCTTCACCCACCTGCAGAACATGGGGCAGACGGTGCTCGATCCGCCGAGCGTCTTCGGCTGGGACTGGGAGACCGCCTGGCTCTCGAGCTCGACGCTGCTCGCGCGCTACAATTTCGCGCGCGACATCGTCGCCTCGCGCAGCGTCGGCCGCTTCCGCCCCGAGCGGCTCATCGACATGCGCCTCACGGACCCGGCCGAGATCGTCGAGCAGGTGCTCGACGTGCTCGACGTCGCTCACAACTTCACAGCCGCGGACCGCCAGGTGTGCGTCGACTACTTGACGGACGGTGGCACGCTGACGCCCGACCTGTCGAGCGACTTCTACGTCAACAAGAAGCTGCGCGGCCTCTTCGAGCTGGTCATGAAATCGCCTGGCTACCAGGTCTACTGAGGCGGGGGAGGGGAATCGATGGCCATCACGCGACGCCAGTTCATCCGCCGCACCGGGCTTGCCACCGCGGGGACGCTGCTCGGGCCTTCGCTGTTTGCGACGCCACTCGTCCGTCGCGCCTTCGCGGCGCTCGGCGACCGCTACCTGGTCGTGATCTTCCTCGACGGCGGCAACGACGGCCTGAACACGGTGGTGCCGTACGACGACGGCAACCTCGGCGGCGACGGTTTACGCACGGCCTACGAGGCCGCACGCCGCGCGGGCAGCCTGCGGCTCACCACGCAGCAGCTCGACGCGACCGTTCTCGACCGCCCGGGCGACCTCGACGCGACGGGCTCGCTCCTCGCGCTCCACCCCGGGCTGATCGGTCTCAAGCACCTGTACGACGCGGGGCAGCTCGCCGTGATCCAGGGCTGCGGCTACCCCGACTACAACCTCTCGCACGAGGAGTCGCGGATCATCTGGCAGACGGGCAACCCGCTCAAGCTCGGGCCCCTGTCGGGCACCGGCTGGCTCGGCCGGCACCTCGCGGCGACCTACGGCGCGACCGAGATCCCGGCGGTGACGATCGCGAATTCGGTCGCGGCGGAGCTCCGCCAGACGACGACCAGCGTGCTCGCGCTGCGCCGTCTCTCGCGCTTCGGCTTCCCGTGGGACGGCTACGGCAACGACCAGGCCGCGAAGGCAGCCGCGTTCGCGGCGCTTCACGACGCCGCGGCGGCCGGCGCGCAGCCGACGCAGGCGTACATCGGCAACGCGGGCAGGGCAACGCTCGAGAGCACGAGCGCCTACCCGCCGCTCGACGACGACTACGAGAGCGACCGCGCGTCCTTCGACGCGGAGTACGACGCCCTCGACACGAGCCCCGCGGACAACCTGCGCGAGATCGCGAAGATCATCTACGGGGTGAGCCGCGGCGTCCCCGGGGTCGCGGCGCGCTTCTTCCAGTTCTCGTACGGCGGGTACGACACGCACGCGGACCAGGGCGGCGCGGTCGGACAGCACGCCAACCTGCACCGCGCGGTCGGCGACGCGCTCGAGCTGTTCTACCAGGACCTCGCCGACATGGGGCAGGCGGACAAGGTCCTGACGGTCATCTGGAGTGAGTTCAGCCGGCGCATCGAGCAGAACGCGAACGGCACCGACCACGGCTCGCAGGGTCCGATGTTCGTGATCGGCGGGCCGAACGCGGTGGTGGCCGGCGTCTACGGCAACCACCCGAACATCCACGAGTCGGACCTCGCGAGCGACGGCAACACCGTCTACCGGCAGAGCGTGAACGACTTTCGCTCGACCGACTTCCGCGACGTCTTCGGGACGATCCTCAAGCACTGGCTGCACATGAGCGAGGCGCAGATCCTCTCGAGCGTGCTGATCCCCGACGCGCTGCCCGGCGAGTACTGGACGCCCGCGAACGGGATCGACCTCGACATGGGATTCCTTCCTTGACGCACGACCGACGCCCGAAGGTTTGCCTCCGGGGCCGGTCGTGCGCTTGAACGGACCCCCCGACATTCCAGCCATCAGAGCAGGATCGTGCGAATGATGGTCTTGCTTCGCGCCCTGCGGCTCGCCTCGTGCCTCGCGCTTGCGCTCGCACCCGGCTCGTCCGCAGCCGCGGACTGCACCTGAAGCGTCGACCCGGGGAAGATCGACGTGATCTGGACCGCGTTCAAGTTCACCGACAAGACCGCCGTCTCCGGCCGCTTCAACACCCGCAAGGGCAGGGCACGATCGACATGAAGATCACGATGAACGGCGTGTCGCGCGTCGTGCCGTTCGAGTACACCGCGACGTCCGAGGGCGAGGTGTCGGCGAAGGGCTCGTTCGACATGCTCGACTTCGCGCTCCAGGGGCCGTTCGACAGCCTGCATGAAGCCTGCGGCGAGATGCATACGGGCCCGGACGGCGTCTCGAAGACCTGGACCGACGTCGAGGTGACGGTGCAGGGATCGTTCACCAAGAGCTGCTCCTGAGCAGCGCCGCGCGGCGCGTCCTCCGCGCGGGCGGCGTCCGCGCGGAGGAGTCGTCATGCCGCCGGCCGAACGCTACGCTCGCCACGATGCACGCGCTCCTCGAGTGGCTCTCGCCCGCCGCGCTCCTCGCGCGCGGCCGCACCGTCGTCGCGGAAGCGCTGCGCGCCGTCGCGGCGGGCCTCGGTGAAATCGCGGCGATGATCGACCCGCCGGGGAGCGCGGTCGTCACGCACGCGCCGCCGCCTGGCGCCGACGAGGCGCTGCCGCCGGGCGCCGGCACGCGCGAGCGGATCGCCGAGGCGCTGCAGCGCGCCCGCAGCCGCTACGACGCGGTGAGCGAGGCGTCGCGCCGGGCGGGGCAGGGATCTTGACACCCCGCCCCCCGCGCTGAGCAGGCTCCCCGGGCCGGACTCGAACCAGCGACCAATCGGTTAACAGCCGATCGCTCTACCAACTGAGCTACCGGGGAACGGGTCGCTCGATACTAGATGGACCCGTTGCGCGCAATTGAGGCCGCGAGCGATAGGCTTCTCGCCCGAATTGGTGTAACGGGTGCGCGCGAAGGAGGGCTGCTCATGCGACGATCGACGACGACTTCCCTGGTCCGGCTCGCCACGCTCTGCGCGACCGGTGCGCTCGGGCTCGCGCTCGCGGGCGAGGTTGCCGCGGAGCAGCACGAGGGCGGCACGGCCAAGGCGATGACGGCCAAGATCCATCCGGTCGCGGCGGACATGGACCGGGTGGACAAGAAGGTCACCTACGGCACGGCGAAGTTCACCGACGCCGGGGACAAGGTCGACGTGCTGGTCCAGGTGGCGGGCCTGCCGCTCGGCGGACGCGAGGCCTCGCCCGCATCGGACGGCGCTCCGGCGACCGTGCCGTTTCAGGTGCGCGTGGTGAAGAGCGGCGACTGCGCGAAGGCCGCCGGCGCGTCGGAGCTCGTCGCGCTGCCCGACCTGCAGGTGAGGGACGACGGCTCGGGGATCCTCATGGCGACGACCGACAAGGTGAAGCTCGCCGACCTCGCGGGCCAGGCCGTCGTGATCGGCGCCCCGGGCGACAAGACGCACGTCGGCTGCGGCGTGATCAGCGCTGACTGACGCTCGAGGACGGCGGCGGGATCGGCGTACTCCCCCCGCCGTCCTCCACACTCAGGTCTTGCCCGTGGGCGAACAAAAGGCGAATATCGTGGGGTGCCGGTCGCACCCCAGCTCGTCGCCGCGCTGAACGCGAGCCTGCCCGGCGCCGTCCGGCGGGGTGACGTCCCGCTCGTCCACGGTCGCCCCGGCGGTGAGGACGCCCGCCTGCCGACCGGGTTCGCCGCGCTGGATGCGGCCCTCGAGGGCGGCCTGCCGCGCGGCCATCTGAGCGAGCTCGTCGCCGTGGGGTCGGCGGGCGCGACCAGCCTCGCGCTGCGGATCCTCGGCCGTCTCACGGCGCAGACCCACGTCGCGGCGTGGATCGACGCGCCCGACGCGTTCGATCCGGCGAGCGCCGCGGCGGTCGGGATCGACCTCGAGCGCCTGCTCTGGGTGCGCCCGCCCGACCTGCCGACCGCGCTTGCCGCGTGCGAGGCGCTGCTCGCGATGGGCGGCTTCCCGCTCGTCGTGCTCGACGCGGCGCCACGGCCGCATGGCGCGCCACGGTCGCCTGCGACCCAGCGGCCGTCTGCGCGAGCGCGGCACGGGCGCGGACGGATCGAGACGTCCCTCCACCCCTGGGTCCGGCTGGCGCGCGCCGCCGCGCGCTCGCGCAGCACGCTCGTCGCCCTGCAGCACGTGCCGCGCGCCGCGGCGGCAAGCGGCGG
>FWPU01005350.1_pt1 | contig 28033 bp, 30 predicted proteins | sample 2228361 | NCBI WGS metagenome assembly FWPU01 (sample SAMEA103939777, study PRJEB20133) | metagenome
CAGTGATCAAGGCATGTCAGATGTATTATGGGAAGGGACGGGGAGCATTGATAGGGAGGGCAAAAGGAAATGAGGGGTGGCAGGAGGCTATATATTTGGCAAAGATATTGACTGGTGAGAGAGGCAAGGAGATAGGGAGATATTTTGGGATCAAAGGGTCGGCAGTGAGTGATGCGATCAGGAGATTTGAGGGGAGGTTGGCGAAGGAGAGCCAGTTGAGAGGGAGGATTGAGTTTCTGAAGGAAAAAATCTTATCTGAATTTTGAAGGTTTGACCCCAAACACTGTTTGAAGGTTTGACCCCAAACACTGTTTGAAGGTTTGACCCCAAACACATGACCCCAAACACATGACCCCAAACACAGACCCCAAACACATGACCCCAAACACCCCATTGCTGGTCAAAAGGTGGGTTTAAGGCAAAAAAATGCCTTCGTTTGGGACATATCCATATGAATTTCAATGAGTTGAACAGGTCCGACCCAGGAAAGAGGCCGACCCAGGAAAGGAAAAAATAAGCGCAAAGTATAATAAAAGAACCATGGTGCTGCGGTTAAAAAGAGCAGAAAGAGAAGAAAAAATTAAAGGGCCGCAAATCTTTGGGATTGCAGCCCTTTTTTAAATTTGGTGCCGAAGGCGGGACTCGAACCCGCACGAGCGGAGCTCGCCACCCCCTCAAGATGGTGTGTCTACCAGATTCCACCACTTCGGCTATTTCTCATCGCCAAGCTCGCCACAAATTATTTTTAATTCAATCTTTAATTTTTTGCCAAATCTAATTTATTCTCTGCGATCTCTGCCTACTCTGCGGTTAAATTCCTCTTGGTTTCGTCCCTCCCGAACTCTATTTCGTCGGGGGCTGAGCCGGGTTAATAGGAACTCCTTTTTCTACGGGCGCCGGGGAAACGGGAACCGTCTTTTTGGGCTTAGTTTCTTTGATTATGGAAGAACCAGTTTTATGACTGGAAACATAAGCTAAGCTAATAGAAGTAATCATAAAAATAATTGCTACAGCAGTGGTTATTTTGGTTAAAAAGCCACCTGGACCCGCCGAACCAAATAAAGTCTGGCTCGATCCACCGCCAAAGGCAGCACCAATATCAGCCCCCCGACCAGTTTGCAAAAGGACAATCATGATCAATAAAAAACATATAAAAATATGAATTATAGCTAAGGCTAAAGTCATTATTTTTCCCCCTTAAAAAGTTATATATATCATATTTTTTATTTAAGGGGAAGATTTTTTTGCGCTCTCTTTACTTGTTCTTGGACAAAGGCAGGCCTTAATGATCTGGACGAAAGAATTAATCTCCAAACTCGCCCCGCCTACTAAAGCTCCATCTACATCTTCCTGGGCAATAATTTCAGCGATATTGTCGGGTTTGACACTTCCGCCATAAAGAATAGACATGCCTTCTACTATCTGAGAGGAGAAGAGTTCCCCAAGGATTTGCCGAATATAGGCCTGCATCTCTTGAGCCTGCTGGGGGGTAGCCGTTTTCCCTGTTCCTATCGCCCAAACAGGCTCATAAGCAATTACCAATTCGTGGGCCTTATTTATCTTGATGCCAGCTAACCCAGCCCTGATTTGATTTTCAACTATCGAGAAAGCTTTTCCAGCTTCTCTTTTGGGAAGGGTTTCCCCCACACAAAAAATAGGAACTAAACCAATTTTAAGCAGAGCCAGTATTTTTTTGTTTATGCTTTCATCAGTCTCCCCAAAGTATTGGCGACGTTCTGAGTGCCCCACTATTGAAAAATAACATCCGGCATCTAAGAGCATTAGGGGGGAAATTTCTCCCGTATAAGCACCCCATTCGGCCCAAAAAACATTTTGGGCGGAAATCAATATAGGGGATCCTTTTAAAATTCGAGCCGCAGCCGCTAAGGCCGTAAAAGGAGGAGCTATTGCTACTTGCACTCCCGTAAAGTCAGTCGATAGTTCTTTTAATTTAGTGCAGAACTCTTCTGTTTCGGAGATACGCTTATGCATTTTCCAATTACCTATTATTAAAGGGGTGCGGGGCATTTTAACTATCCTCGGATTTTTTTAGAATTTGTTAGGGGGAATGGCGTAGAGCCTCAACTCCAGGGAGCTTTTTCCCTTCCAAGAGCTCTAAAAAGGCACCGCCAGCAGTGGATATATAAGAGAATTGGTGGGCATATCCGGATTGGTTAAGGGCCAAATTCGTATCTCCGCCGCCGGCTACGCTTACTGCTCCTGATTCGGCAATGGCCTGGATAAGAGCAAAAGTGCCCTTGCTAAAGGCGCTTATTTCGAAAGCCCCTAAAGGTCCGTTCCATAAAATGGTTTGGGCTCCGTGCAAGGCTTCTTGGAAAAGAGTGATGGTTGCTGGTCCTATATCTAAACCCATCATATCTGGGGGAATCTCTTTTACAGGAACTGTGCGCGTTGAAGATGAGGGCGTCATTTCTTTAGCTACTACGCAATCCACTGGTAAGTAAACTTTGGCGCCTCTTTGTTGGGCAGTTTTTATTATTTCTTTGGCCGTGACTAAGAGTTCTTCTTCCATTAGGGATTGCCCCACATCTAGCCCTAAAGATTTTAAAAAAGTAAAGGCCATGCCCCCACCAATTAACATCTTATCCACCCGCAAAATCAAATTTTGTAAAACTTCCAATTTTCCAGAAACTTTAGCTCCTCCAATAATGGCCACTAAAGGTCGTCTTGGTCCAACCATAACTTTATATAAATAGTTAAGTTCCTCTTTCATTAAAAAACCGCCGGCTTTTTCCTTAACGAATTTAGTTATTCCTTCCACGGAGGCATGAGCCCGGTGGGAGACGGCAAAAGCATCATTGACGTAAATATCAGCTAAACGGGCCAATTTTTCTGCGAAAGCTGGGTCATTCTTTTCTTCCTCTTTGTGGAAGCGAAGGTTTTCTAAAAGAACTATTTCTCCGGGGTTTAAAGTCGCGATCATTTTTTCTACTTCTGCTCCGATACAATCTGGGGCTAATTTGACTTCTTTTTTAATAATTTCTCCTAATTTCGCTGCTACGGGGGCTAAGCTATATTTGGATTCAACTTTTCCAGAAGGCCGGCCAAGATGGGAGGCTAATATGATTTTTGCTCCTTGCTTTAAAGCGAAGTCGATAGTGGGGAGGGCAGCCCTAATTCGTGTATCATCAGTAATTTCTCCTTTTTCATTTGTGGGCACGTTAAAATCAACTCTAATAAATACTCTTTTATTGACTAAGGACAGCTGATCGATGCTTTTAAATTCCATGGCCTTCTACCCCCTGTTATTTTTGAAAAATTCAAGGTTATATTAAACTTTCTTGAAAGATAAAGTCAATGATTTTTGATAACTTGCCCACCTTCACTTTGGGGCCCAAATCTTGGGCCGCATAAGAGGCCAGGGGCTCATTGGGGAATTAATACTCGCTCATTTACCCCCTGGCTTGTTGATAAAGTTCTGGCAATTAATATTTTAGAGTCATTATTGTTATTGAAAAATGAAGGTGGGCAAGAGAACGGTAATGTTGACTTAGGAGTATATATAATGATATTATAAATATTGTTAGAAAAGAAGCAGGGAGGCGGTAAATGTTTAAGATTGGCGATAAGGCAGTCTATCCTGCCCATGGAGTGGGGATTATCGAAGATATTCAAATTAAAGAAATTTCTGGAACTAAAAGGACATTCTATGTTTTGCGCATCCTCGATAAGGAAATGACCATTTTAATCCCCACGGATAATGCCGAAAGCGTTGGCTTGCGAGGAATTATCGATAAAAAAGAAATTCCCAAGGTCTTTCGCATTTTGGCTGAGAGAAATGGAAAAGCTGACTGTCAGACTTGGAATCGCCGCTATCGAGAATACATGGAGAAAATCAAGTCAGGGTCAGTCTTTGAAGTAGCGGAAGTTTTAAGAGACCTGGTGCACTTGAAACAAGATAAGGACCTTTCTTTTGGAGAAAGGCAAATGCTCGACCTGGCCCAAAATCTCTTAGTCAAAGAACTGGCCATCGCCAAAAACACGGCGGAGGAAAAGATCCGCCTTCGCCTCATAAACATCTTTAATACCTAAAAGCTTTTCTTATTTAAGTATCCTATAAGGAAAGGAGGTGAAACCAAGTGGGGATTTTTATTCTCAGAATTTTTCTATTGATTATAACGGCGGGTAGTGGCTATTTTATTGGCCAGCAGGTCTCTTCTTTAGCAAACTCTCACCTCTGGGGCTTGATTATTGGTTTACTAATTGGGCTCCTGGTAATATTTGGAGAGAGGAAGGTTAGAAAAGCGCCGCTCAAAGTAATCATCGGGGGGGTTTTAGGATTAGTTTTGGGTCTAATGATGGCCAATCTCTTAATTAGTGCTTTTTTAGCTGGCTTCTTCGAGAAGATCGAAGGAAGCCTTTCCGGTTACCTCCTGGTCAACAGCATTTTAGGTTATTTAGGTTTAATCTTGGGAATTAGAAAGGGAAAAGAATTTAATTGGAGCGAGCTTCCCTGGTTTGCTAAAGAGGGTAGCCATGGTAGTAATAGCCAGAAAGTCTTAGATACCAGCGTAATAATTGATGGCCGCATCGCGGATATCTGTGATACGGGATTCATGGAGGGAACTTTTATCATTCCTCAATTTATTCTGCAAGAATTAAGGCACATTGCCGACTCTTCTGATCCTCTGAAAAGGGGTAGGGGACGGAGGGGATTAGATATACTCAATAGAATGCAGAAGCAATCCAATATAGAAGTAAAGATTATTGACCAAGATTATCCCAAAATTCAGGAAGTCGATGCCAAGTTGATTGCCTTAGCTAAAGATTGGAAAGCCAAAATCATCACTAACGATTTTAATTTAAATAAAGTGGCGGAATTGCAAGGAGTGCCTGTCTTAAATATTAATCAGCTCTTCGATGCTCTTAAACCCGTGGTCCTTCCTGGCGAAGTAATGAATGTAAAAATTCTTAAGGAAGGTAAAGAACCTGGGCAAGGAGTAGCTTATTTAGATGACGGGACGATGGTGGTGGTAGACAATGCCAAGCGTTATATGGGTAAGAATGTGGATGTATCTGTGACCAGTGTCTTGCAGACTACAGCCGGGAGAATGATCTTCACGATTTTGAAGGAAGATGCTCCAGAGAATTTTTATCAGAATTTTAATCACTGAATAAAATTTAAGGAGCTTAAAGATGACCCAGAATTTCCGTGGGAAATTCTGGGTTTTTCTTTTCCATAGAAGGAAGCTACTAAAAAGTTAATTTGGAATAGATGGTGTCGAAATGAAACGAGTAGTGGCCTTAATTCCGGCAGCCGGAAGAGGAAGAAGAATAGGGGGTGTAACGCCCAAAACTTCCCTTCTCCTGGGCGGAATTCCTTTGCTCAAACATACTCTCCTTAAATTTGAAGCCTGTGAGGAGGTCGAGGAAGTAGTTCCCTTAGTACCCCCCGAGGAAGTAACTTTTTGGGAAGAAGAAATTTTATCCAAGAAGGAAATAAAAAAAGTACGGCGGATATTAGCCGGCGGCGAGGAGCGCCAAGATTCTGTACTTTTGGGGTTACAGGCAGTAGAGGGGGAGGCCGAGATAATCGTTATTCATGACGGAGCACGCCCTTTTGTGCCGCCAGAATTGATCAAAAAATCATTAGCCGAGATGGATAATTTTAAGGCGGTCGTTACCGCTCTTCCGGCCCATGAGACTATTAAGGAAATCTCCCCCCGAAAAGAGGTGATCAAAACCTTGGAGCGTAATTTTTTATGGCTGGTTCAGACTCCGCAGACCTTCACTTACAGCTCAATTTTCTATGCCCACGAGATGGCTCGGAAAGAAAATTTTTTCGGCACTGATGATGCGGCTTTGATCGAACGATTGGGCATACCCATCAGGGTAATTGAAGGTTCGCGACTCAATTTTAAAATAACCACCCCGGAAGATTTACTCTTAGCTGAAGCTCTGCTAAAATATCAGAAACAGGGAAAATAACGGCCCGTTTTAAAGAACAACGAGGCAGGAAGAAGTTCATTATATGCGTGTGGGTTTTGGATATGATGTGCATCCCTTGGTAAGCGGGCGTAAGTTAATCTTAGGGGGAGTAGAAGTTCCTTACGGGCGTGGGTTGGCCGGCCATTCTGATGCGGATGTTTTAGTCCACGCTATTTGTGATAGTCTTTTAGGGGCCTTGGGGGCTGGAGATATTGGTCAACACTTTCCCAATCATGATCCTCGTTTTCAAGGTATTTCCAGTTTGCTGCTCCTTAAAGAAGTGGGTGTTTTAATTGCCCGGAGTGAGTATTTAGTGGCCAATTTGGATGCCACGGTAATAATTGAAGAACCCAAGATTCTCCCTTATATGCGGCAAATGAGAGAAAACATCAGCCAAGCATTAGGAATTTCTTGGACGCAGGTTAATGTAAAAGCTACTACGGCTGAAGGATTAGGGTTTGTGGGCGAGAAAAAAGGGATTGCTGCCTACGCAGTAGCGCTTTTAGCTTCGTCCTCAAAATAATGATATGAAAAATAAGATCCGTGTCCGCTTTGCTCCCAGTCCCACGGGCTTGCTCCATGTGGGCAATGCCCGCACCGCCCTCTTCAATTACCTTTTCTCCCAGCAAAGAGAAGGAAGTTTTATATTACGTTTAGAGGACACTGACCAGCAGAGGTCAAGCAAAGAAGCTGAACAAGCTATTATGAATGATTTGCGCTGGTTAGGAATCAAATGGGATGAAGGACCAGATCGACGAGGTCTATATGGCCCTTATCGTCAATCCGAGCGCAGTAATATTTATGCCCAGTATGCCCAAGACCTTTTAGAAAAGGGTCTTGTTTATCGTTGCTATTGTCTACCTGCGGAATTGGAGGAAAAGAGAACGAGTTATTTGGCCCGGGGCCTAGCTCCCAGGTACGATGGGCGATGTCGAAATTTAACCCCCCAAGAGGAAAATGAACTAATCAGAGCTGGACGCTCTCCTTCTCTGCGCTTTCAGGTACATGCCAGAAATGTTGAATTCCGAGATTTGATCAAAGGAAAAGTTTCTTTCGCTGGGGTGGACATAGGAGACTTCATTATTATGCGCTCTGATGGCTTAGCGGCCTACAACTTTGCCGCGGTGATTGATGATACTCTTATGCAGGTTACTCATGTAATTCGTGGCGAAGATCATTTGGCTAATACGGCCCGCCAGCTTCTTTTATATCAAGCCTTAGAATTTTCTCCGCCCCTCTTTGCCCATCTGCCTTTAATATTTGGTCCAGACCGAACTCCCCTGAGCAAACGGCATGGGGCGACCGCGGTAGCTCATTTCCGCGAAGAGGGATACTTACCCGAGGCTTTGCTTAATTATTTAGCCCTATTGGGCTGGTCGGCAGAAGACGGTCAGGAGATCTTTGAGCTAAAAGAACTTATGGCAAAATTTTCTTTAGAGCGCGTGGCCAAAAGTCCGGCGGTCTTCAACCATAGCAAATTAAAATGGATAAATCGTCAACACCTAAAAAAAGTGGGCGGATCGAAAAGAGTGGCTATGGTGCAGCCGTTTTTAGAAAAAAAAGGAATCAAAGTGGAAGCGCATGATGAGACAATTTGGGCCAAATTGGTGGATTTATATTGGGGGGAGGTAGACACTTTGGCCCAGTTGGCGGAGGAAATTGCCTTTGGCGGTGAAGATACTCGGCCGCGCGAAGCGGAAGCGGAAACTCTTTGGCAAGAGAAGGGAAGTCTAAGAATCTTGGCTACTTTGCGGACTGAAGTAGAAAGGGTGGAGTCCATAGACCAAGCCGCTTACCGGCAGATAATCTTGAACTTAAATCAAATTTTGGGTCTATCTGGAAGAGGGTTGCTTTTACCGATAAGGGCGGCCTTGACCGGTAAAGTGAAGGGGCCCGAGTTAGAAAAAATTTTTCTCGCTTTGGGTAAAGAAAAAATTTTAAATAAAATAGATTTGGTGCTGAAGACCAAGAGAGCAGAAAGGAGCGAAGAAGGGTGGCCAACCAAGAGCTATTAGATTATATTCCCCGGTTTAAGAATGTCCGCATTATGGTTATTGGCGATTTAATGATTGATGAGTATATTTGGGGAAATGTCTCCCGCATTTCTCCTGAAGCTCCGGTGCCGGTGGTAAATGTAACGGGGGAAAATCTTTGTTTGGGAGGAGCGGGTAACGTCGTTAACAATATTTTTGCTTTAGGCGGAAAAGTCTTTATCGCTGGTGTGGTGGGCAATGACGAAATGGGACGAAAAGTAATTCATAACCTGCGCAAGATGGGCATAGATACCAAAGGAATAATCGTCGAGGCTCAGCGGGTTACGACGGTGAAGACGCGCATTATAGCTCATCACCAACAAGTTGTTCGGTATGATCGCGAAGTTATTCGCCCAATTTTAGCGGATAATGTTAAACTGATCATAGCGCTTTTAGAAGAGCAGCTTCCAAAGATAGACGCCGTATTGATTTCCGATTATGGCAAAGGGGTTATCTGCGGACCTTTGATGGAGCAAGTTCGGACTTTAGCTAAAGAAGCAGGGAAGATAATTGCCGTGGATCCGAAAGTGAAAAATATTCCTTTTTTTGCCGGTGTCACAGTGCTTACGCCCAATCATTTAGAAGCAGCTGAAGCGGCTGGTCGCTGGATTTATAGTGAGGAGGACTTGATGGCGGTGGGTAAGACTCTTTTGGAGCGTTTACAGGCCCAATCTATCCTCATTACCCGGGGGGAAAGAGGAATGAGCCTATTTCAGGATAACGGGGAGGTGACTCATATACCCACCGTAGCCAAAGAGGTTTATGATGTAACCGGAGCTGGTGATACGGTGATTTCTGTTTTGACGTTGGCCATGGCTTCCGGGGCACCTATTAAAGAGGCAGCTGTGTTGGCCAACATAGCTGCTGGAATTGTGGTGGGAGAAGTGGGAACGGCAACGGTCAAGGCCGGGGAACTTGAGGAGGCAGTGAAAAATGGCATCCAGATAAAGCGGCGGAATATTTAACTGACTCTGAAAAGGAGATATGATTGAGTATTCCCCGTCCACCTCAAAAGGTTAAATTGGTGATGAGTTTCCTGTATCATCAAGAAGCAGATTTTGGGGCAACAGCTCGAGCGGTGGAAGAGAAGTATGGACCAATTGATTTAGTTAGTGAACCTTTGGCCTTTGCTTTTACTAATTATTATGAGCCGGAGATGGGTCAAAATCTGCAGCGCCGCTTAGTTAGTTTTGCCCCCTTAATTATGCCGGAGGCGATCGTGGCCATTAAACTATGGACGAATGAATTAGAAAAACAATTTATTAATGAAAGAGGAGGTCGCCAGGTTAATATTGATCCTGGATATATAGCTGCGGCTAAGTTTGTTTTAGCCACGGGAAAGGATTATAGTCACCGCATTTATTTGGGCCAAGGAATTTATGGCGACTTGACTTTAGTCTTTAAAAAAGGGAGTTTTCAACCTTTGTCCTGGACATATCCGGATTACGGTTCACCCCCTTTGTTAAACCTTATTAACCTCTTGCGCCGCAAGTATCTTTGGCAACTGAAAAATATGGCGGCAAATTTGGGGCGGGAAGAGAGGAGCGGTGATGATTAAGTCTATGACGGGTTATGGTCGAGGCGAAGGGACAGATGAGAGCAAACGTGCGGAGGTAGAAATAAAATCCTTCAACCACCGCTACTGCGACGTGCAAATTCATCTTCCCCGCCGCTTAAACTCCTTCGAAGGGCAGGTGCGCAAGTTAGTTAGACAAAGAGTGGTCCGGGGTAGAATAGAAGTTTACGTGCAGATAGATGATGCTTCTCCTGCCGAGCAGAAGTTAGAGGTAGACTTAGACTTGGCCCGAGAGTATCTAGGTGGATTGCGACTGCTCCAAGAGAAGTTAGGTATTCCGGGGGAGATTAAGTTGGAGAGCTTTATTAACTTTCGGGAAATTTTTACCCGCCAAGAGGTGGAGCCTAATTTAGAAAAGGAATGGGCCGTATTGCAGGCGGCCGTTGAAAAAGCCTTAATCTCCTTGGATAAAATGCGGCAAGAGGAAGGAGCTATCTTAGCCCAAGATTTTCAACAACGCTTGCAGAGCGTAGCTGAGTTCCTGCACCGCATAGAAGAAAGAGCCCCTTTGGCTTTGCAATCCTATCATCAGCGCCTCCAGCAAAGAGTCCAAGATTTTTGTCTGGGAGAGCAGATTGATGAAGCGCGTCTGGTTCAAGAAATTGCTTATTTAGCGGAGCGGAGTGATATTAGTGAGGAAGTAGTGAGAATGAAGAGTCACCTGCACCAATTTGGCGAAATGTTGACAAGGGCTGAACCAATGGGGCGCAAATTAGAATTTATTCTGCAGGAGATTAACCGGGAAGCCAATACTATCGCGGCGAAAGCAAGTGATGCTGAGACAGCGCAATTGGTCGTGGAAATAAAGAGTGAGCTGGAAAAGATGCGCGAACAGGTCCAAAATGTGGAATAGAATGGGTCCAGAAAATTAAAGGAGATAAATTTTGGCCAAGCAGGAAAAGGGCATTTTATTTGTTGTTTCTGCTCCTTCGGGAACAGGGAAGACCACACTATGTCAGGCTATGACTCGTTTTTTCTCTGATCTTTATTATTCTGTCTCTTATACCACCCGTCTTCCCCGACCGGGAGATCAGGAAGGAAAGGACTATTATTTTGTAAGCAAAGCGGAATTTCAGGCCATGGTGGCGCGGGGTGATTTTGCCGAGTGGGCTGAAATATATGGCGATTATTATGGCACTTCCCGGGCCCTTATAGAAAAATTCCTCCAGGCCGGCCGACATGTAATTTTAGACATTGATGGTCAAGGGGCCAAACAGTTGCGCGAGAAAAATTGGCCGGGTGTATTTATTTTTATTCTTCCTCCTTCTTTAGAAGAACTCAAAAGAAGGCTTAAGAACCGTCACACCGAAACCCCTGGAGCTTATAGAGAGCGGATAAATAAGGCCAAAGTGGAAATTATAGAAGCGCACTGGTATGATTATATTATCGTTAATGACGTCTTAGAGAAGGCGCAAGAGGAGTTAAAGGCAATCATTCTGGCCGAACAATGTCGGCGGGCAAGGCAGGGAGATAAATTAGCTAAACTTTTGAGTCAAGATTGTGAATAAGATAAGAAGAGGAGGTATTACATGGCCCGAATCACCGTAGAAGATTGTTTGCGGCGCATGCCTAACCGTTTCATATTGGTCTTAATGGCCGCCACCCGTACTAAACAAATACTTAAAGGGTCAAAACCCAGAGTGCAGGCTGATAATAAAGAAGTAGTATTGGCTTTGCGGGAAATTGCTGCTGGGAAAGTGACGCTGGTGATGAGCAAAAACGGAAAAAACGCAGGGAAGAGAAATAATGACTAACTCTCCTCCTACCTTGAATATCACGGAGATCACCAGAAAGATCATTTTGGCTTTAGATGTAGCCCATCTAAAAGAAGCCCGGAAATTTGTTGAACTGTTGAAAGGTAAGGTTGGCTTCTTTAAAATCGGCCTGGAACTTTTTGCAGCCTATGGCCCGGAAGCTATAAAAGTGGTACAGGAAAATGGGGGTAAGGTTTTCCTGGATCTTAAATTTCATGACATTCCTCAGACCGTTTCCCGGGCTGCCGTCGAAGCAGTAAAACACGGAGTAGCCATGCTCAACGTCCATACGGCGGGGGGTTGGGAAATGATGCAAAAGACGGTCGAGAGCTGTCAAAGAGTAGCCCAGGAGTTGCATTGTTCTCCCCCTTTGATTTTGGGGGTAACCATTCTTACTAGCTTGGATGAAGGCCTTTTGAACCAGGTAGGCCTGGTTGGTCCCCTCCAAGAACGGGTAGTTAGATTAGCGGAATTGGCCCAGGCGGCTGGGCTTAACGGAGTGATAGCTTCTCCGCAGGAGATAAGCCCAATCCGCCAAAAGTGTGGACCTTCTTTTTTAATCATGACCCCGGGAATCCGCCCGGCCTTTAGTCAAGTGGAAAAGGATGATCAAAGAAGGATGATGACGCCCAAAGAAGCTATCGCGGCCGGGGCCGACTATATTGTCTTAGGCCGTCCTATACGTCTGGCTCCGGATCCAGTGGCCGCCATGGAAAAAGTTATAGAAGAGATTATTTCTTAATCTTTTAATTTCCCGGGCGAACATAGAGCGGCTATCTTGTGGCCGGAGGTAAGATGGTTATGTTTCTCCACGAAGGCCAAGGTGGAAAAATAATGGCCTGGAAGCGGCATTTAAAAGAGGAAAGGAACAAAGATATCAAAGTTCAAGATCTCTTCTTTAACATCGAAGATGCGGTGGCGCGTATTCTTAGGAACGCGGACGAAAGATCCTTGAGCAAGAGAAAATTCTCCAACATGCTCAATCCACATCTTGGCTTGCCCGGCCATAACGAAGATGATATCTTCTTGGGTTTCATGAACATGCTCAGGTATATCCTGGCCCACGGGAATTTTCACCAAAAAACAAGTGATGGCGCTTTGATCATGCTTTTGCGTTAAGAAGGGTTTAATGGCGATGGGTAAAAAAGGATGGGGTTGCCAAGATAATTCCGCCTCTTTTTTTAAAAAATTCATGATAGATCCTCCCTAAAAATAGGTGTTAATTAGACAAGCTGATCGTTAATTTGACAAATGAGCTACCATAGTATATTATTTTATTTTTAATCATATCAAGAGCCTCCGTCATAAAAGGAGGAGAAAAATGGAGAAAAGGGATCTGGAACTTATCCAAAAATACTTTGATGTTGATGCGGAACTTAAACGCTATGTGCAAGAGCATGAGGAATTCGAAAGAAGATTGGAAGAGTTGAACCGCCGGCTCTACCTTACTCCGGCGGAAGAAGTGGAGCGGAAAAAAATCCAGAAATTGAAACTCGCTGGTCGAGATCGCATCGAGGCTATTTTAGCCAAATATCGGTCACAAAATAATTCGGGGTGAGCTTTTGAAAAAAACTGGGGCAGAGATTCTTTTAGAATGTTTGCGGCAAGAAGGGGTAGAGGTAATTTTTGGATTCCCAGGCGGGGCTGTCTTAAACATTTATGATGCCCTGCTTAAGTATCAAGAAGAAATTCGCCACATCCTGGTGCGCCACGAACAAGGAGCTGTTCATGCCGCCGATGGATACGCGCGCGCCTCAGGCAAGGTTGGAGTTTGTTTAGTTACTTCTGGACCTGGGGCCACTAATGCGGTAACGGGGATAGCAACCGCTTATATGGATTCAGTTCCCTTAGTCGTCTTTAGTGGTCAGGTGCCGACGATGCTTATTGGCAATGACGCTTTCCAAGAAGCGGATATTGTGGGCATAACCCGGCCCTGTACTAAACACAATTTTTTGGTTAAAGAGGTTGATAAATTGGCTTTGACCATCAAGCAGGCATTTTACTTAGCCCGAACGGGCCGCCCCGGACCGGTCTTGGTTGATTTGCCCAAAGATGTGGTTGCTGATACTGCTGATTTTAGCTACCCTGGCAAGATCAAGCTCCGGGGATACAATCCCACTTACCAAGGTCACCCGCGCCAGATCAAAAAAGCGGCAAAACTCATCGCTAAGGCCCAAAGGCCGCTAATTTATGCTGGGGGAGGAGTGATCATTGCCAACGCCTCTAAAGAACTAACTACTTTAGCCCAAAAATATTCTATTCCTGTAACCACCACGCTCATGGGCTTAGGATGCTTTCCGGGCGATCATCCTTTGTTTTTAGGAATGCTTGGTATGCATGGAACTTACCAGGCGAATATGGCGGTAACTAATTGTGATTTACTTATTGCCGTGGGAGCGCGCTTTGATGATCGGGTGACGGGCAAAGTGGAAAAATTTTCTCCTAATTCCAAAAAAATTCACATTGATATTGATCCTACTTCTATATCTAAAAACGTTGTGGTAGATATCCCCATAGTAGGGGATGCCAAGAATGTCCTGCGCGCGCTCCTGAAGGCTTTAGAGGAAGAAGCAAGTCCTGATTGGTCTAAGATGCATAGCGAATGGCTTAAGCAAATTGACATCTGGGCCAAGACGGCCCCCCTTAATTATAAAAATTCTCCCGGCATCAAGCCCCAATTTGTTGTTCAGAAGCTTTACGAAATTCTTAAAGAAGTAGCCGGGGATAATTTTATTATCACTACGGAAGTTGGCCAAAATCAAATGTGGACGGCGCAGTTTTTTACTTTTACTAAACCACGCTCTTTACTCACTTCCGGAGGATTAGGGACAATGGGTTATGGTTTTCCCGCCGCCATAGGAGCGCAAGTAGCCTTTCCCGATAAGATAGTGGTGGATGTAGCAGGTGATGGTAGCTTCCAGATGAACATCCAAGAATTAGCCACGGCCGTTCAGTATAGACTGCCTGTGAAAGTAGCGGTGCTTAATAATCGTTGTTTAGGCATGGTTCGGCAATGGCAGCAGCTTTTTTGCGAAGGCCGTTATTCTCATACCATTTTCGAGTTAGTTCCTGATTTCGTCAAATTGGCTGGAGCCTATGGGGCAGTAGGGATGAGGGCGACTAAACCAGAAGATGTGGAGCAAGTGATTCACCAAGCCCTCTCTACGCCGCAAACCGTGGTCATGGATTTTGTAGTGGATCAGGAAGAATGTGTTTATCCCATGGTCCCTGCCGGGGCGGCCCTAACGGAAATGATCTTACTTTAAAAGGTAAAAAAAGATGAAACACGTCATCTCCGTCTTAGTGGATAATGAACCAGGAGTGCTTTCGCGCATCTCCGGACTTTTTAGCGGCCGGGGTTTTAACATTGAAAGCCTTAATGTTGCCGAAACGTTAGATCCGACTGTGTCCCGCATGACCTTGGTGACGCGGGGCAACGATCAAATAATCGAGCAGATTATTAAACAACTCAACAAATTAGTCAATGTGATCAAAGTCCAAGATTTAACGGGTACTGATTATGTGGAACGGGAGATGGCTTTGATCAAAGTTTCGGCTCAGGCTTCTTCCCGGGCGGAAGTCTTACGCATTGTAGATATTTTCCGCGGACGGGTAGTTGATGTTTCGCCTAAATCTTTTACGTTGGAAATAACAGGCGATGAAAAGAAGATCCAAGCGGTTATTGATCTCTTAATCCCTCTGGGGATTATGGAGACAGTGCGCACTGGGAAAGTGGCCATTAGCCGGGTAAAAAAGAACGGCGGAAATGAGCGTAGCAAAATTAATGATGAATAAAGTGGGTAATAAAAAAAGAAAAGAGGAGGAAAAAATGGCGAAGATCTACTATGACCAAGATGCCGACATAAATTTACTTAAAGGTAAAAAAGTGGCCATTATTGGCTATGGCAGTCAAGGCCACGCGCAAGCTCTTAATTTACGTGACTCAGGCATAAATGTGGTGGTGGCCGAACTGGAAGGAACGGAAAACTATGAGTTGGCTAAGAAACATGGCTTCCAACCGGTAAAAGCCGATCAAGCCTCGGCCCAAGGGGATCTCATTCAAATATTGACTGAAGATAATGTCCAGGCAGCGCTCTTCCAAAGAGATGTAAAACCCCATTTAAAGCCGGGGAAAACTTTGGTTTTTTCTCATGGTTTTAATATCCATTATAATCAGATTATCCCGCCCAAGGATGTAGATGTCATTATGATAGCTCCTAAAAGCCCCGGACACCTCGTGCGGCGTATGTTTGAAGAAGGGGCAGGGGTTCCGGCTTTGGTAGCTGTTTACCAAGATTACACCAAAAAGGCCAAAGAGACAGCCTTAGCTTATGCTAAAGGAATTGGATGTACCCGCGCGGGGGTAATCGAGACGACCTTTAAAGAAGAAGTAGAGACAGACCTTTTGGGCGAACAGGCGGTCCTTTGCGGGGGAGTAACAGAATTGATCAAAGCAGGATTTGATACTTTAGTAGAAGCAGGGTATCAACCGGAGATTGCTTATTTTGAATGCCTCAACGAACTTAAGCTCATAGTGGATATGATTTATGAGGGTGGTCTGGGATGGATGCGTTACTCCGTAAGCGATACGGCTGAATATGGCGATTACTATGCCGGACCTAAAATAATTACCCAGGAGACCCGGCAGACCATGAAGAAGCTCTTGCGGGATATCCAGGATGGTACCTTTGCCAAAAACTGGATCTTAGAAAACCAGGCCGGCCGGCCTTTCTTCTATGCGCGGCGGAAAGAAGAATCAGAACATCTTATTGAAAAAGTAGGTAAAGAATTAAGGACGATGATGCCCTGGATTAAACCCAAAGGAAGGTCGTGAGGAGAGCTAATTTGCGTATCCCGGTGGCCAAAGAGGGAATAGTTTTTATTCTCCCTTTGGCCATAGTCAGTATTTTTTTCTGGATTATCCAAGTCAGTAGCGCAGCAGTTTTTTGCGCGCTGCTCACCATCTTTGTAGTCTACTTTTTTCGTGATCCAGAACGATCGATTCCCCAAGAAGAAAAAGCTATTCTCGCCCCGGCAGATGGGCGAATAATTCAGGTAGAATCCTGCGTAGAAGAAAATTTCCTTAAAGGCCCGGCTTTCAAAATAAGTATCTTCATGTCTCTTTTTGATGTCCATATCAACCGTATTCCTTTTTCTGGGAAAATAGTTGATTTATTCTATCAACCGGGAAAGTTTTCTATCGCCAACTTACCTAAAGCCTCGGCTATAAACGAGCAGAATACTTTGCTTTTAGAGGCCGCTGATGGGACCCGCTTAGTTTTAAGCCAAATCGCTGGCTTGATCGCCCGCCGCATTGTTTGTTGGGTGCGGCGCGGAGATGAAGTAATTAAGGGACAAAGGATGGGTTTAATCGCTTTTGGATCGCGGGTAGATCTATATTTACCCTCCCGGACCAACCTGGTCATCCAAATGGGCCAGAAGGTCTCGGGCGGCCAATCTATTTTGGGGTTTTTGCCATGAGAAGGAATAGAAAAGAAAAACGCAGGCAAAGGAACAGTCTTAAGAAAGGCGTGTATATTCTCCCTAATCTTTTTACCGCAGGCAGTCTTTTTTGCGGCTTTTTTTCCCTGGTGCGCACTTTACAAGAGGATTTTTATGCAGCGGCCATCTTGATTTTAATTGCGGGATTCTTAGATGGTATTGATGGTAAAATCGCCCGCTATACCAATACCTCTACTCGTTTTGGTGTAGAATTTGACTCCCTAGCCGATGTCATCTCCTTCGGCGTTGCGCCTGGAATTTTAGTTTATGCTTGGGCCCTGGAGCCTTTTGGACGTTTAGGATGGTTAGCGGCCTTTTTATATGTCATTTGTGGGGCGATGCGCCTGGGGCGCTTTAATATTCAAGTGACCAATGTGGAGAGCCGTTATTTTAGCGGTCTGCCTATTCCGGCAGCCGCAGGCTTAATTGCGACGGTTATTCTCCTTTTTTATAATTTAGGAGATACGGGCGTGAGCAAGCATTTGACGATTCTCATCATTACTTATATATTAGCTTTTTTAATGGTGAGTACTATAAAGTATTATAGTTTCAAAGATCTGGAATTAGTGCGGCGTAGACCCTTTCACTGGTTAGTAATCGCCATTTTAATTATTATTGTCGTGGCCTATGAGCCTGAATATACCCTTTTTGGCCTTTTTGCTGTTTACGCTCTTTCTGGTCCACTCGTGTCTCTCCTTCTTTTTCGTCGGCGGCGGGTCTCCAAAACTCTGCTACCCGAAGAGAGAATCGCGTAGTAATCCAAGAGGAGTGGTAAAAGAATCTTGGCCAAAGGTGAAGTATCTTTAAAGGGAGGGAAAGAATAATGGAAAAAATACGCATCTTCGATACAACCCTGCGCGATGGCGAACAGTCGCCCGGAGCAAGTATGAATATTGAAGAAAAGCTGCGCTTCGCCCGGCAGTTGGAAAAGCTAAATGTAGATGTCATCGAAGCGGGATTCCCCAATAGTTCTCCAGGTGACTTTGAAGCGGTTAAGAGAATCGCTAAGGAGATAAGAGGTCCCCAGATTGCCGGTCTAGCCCGAACTACGCCAGAGGATATTGATCGAGCCTGGGAAGCCTTGCAATATGCTCGCCATCCTTTAATCCATGTCTTTATCGCCACTTCAGATATCCATTTACAATATAAATTGCGTAAGAGCAGAGAAGAAGTTTTAGAAGAAACTGGTCGGGCCGTGGCTTATGCCAAACATTACACTCCCGAGGTGGAATTTTCCGCAGAAGATGCTACCCGTTCCGATCCCGAATTTTTGGCCCAAGTAGTAGAAGCAGCGATCGAGGCCGGGGCCACCATTATCAATATTCCAGATACAGTAGGCTATATAATTCCAGCTGAATTTGCCCGGTTAATTTCCTTCCTTAAGGAAAGAGTTAAAAATGTAGATAAAGTTATCCTTTCGGTGCATTGCCATAATGATTTGGGGATGGCCGTGGCCAACAGCCTTACCGCGGTGGAGAAAGGGGTTCGCCAAGTGGAATGCACGGTAAATGGTATTGGCGAACGGGCTGGCAACGCCTCCTTAGAAGAGATCGTTATGGCTTTAAAGACGAGGCGGGATTATTTCTCTTACCGCGTGGATGTGATTACGGAACAGATATACCCCACCAGCCGCTTACTTTCCACAATTATCGGGATTCCTGTTCCGCCTAATAAGGCCATCGTTGGAGCTAATGCCTTCGCCCACGAAGCAGGAATCCATCAGGATGGGGTTCTCAAAGAAAAAACGACTTACGAGATCATGCGCCCAGAGACGGTGGGTATCTCCCAATCTACTTTGGTTTTAGGCAAGCATTCTGGCCGCCATGCTTTTCGGGAAAAAGTTAAATCTCTCGGTTATGAATTAAATGAAGCTCATCTAAATTTAGCCTTCCAGAGATTTAAAGAGGTGGCTGATAAGAAGAAACAAGTATTCGATGAAGATATAGAAGCTATTATCGCGGACGAGATTCTGCGCATCCCTGATTTTTATAAATTAATCAATCTCAATGTGGTCAGTGGTTCAGTTACTATTCCCGCGGCCACTGTCCAATTAGAGGTAGGTGGGAAGATAATTCAAGATGCTGGCTTTGGTGATGGGCCGGTTGATGCAGTGTACAAGACCATCTCGAAAATTACCAAGACCAAAAGTCGCTTGATCAAATTTATGGTCAATGCCATAACCAGCGGCACTGACGCGCAAGGAGAAGTGACGGTTATTTTAGAAGAGGGTGGCCCAAGAGTTACCGGGCAGGGCGCTCATACCGATATAATCATGGCCGCCGCTAAAGCATATATTAATGGGCTCAATAAATTAGAATACCATAAAAGAATAAAGGGGGTAATTAAATGATCCGGCCGATGACTATTACGGAGAAGATTTTAGCTGAACATGCCGGCCTGCGGGAAGTGGAGCCTGGGCAGCTTATTAACGCTCGCGTGGATTTAGTGCTGGGTAATGATATTACAGCTCCCCTGGGAATTGAAGAGTTCTATAAGGTGGGAGCTCAAAAAGTCTTTGATCCAGAAAAGATTGTCCTTGTCCCTGATCATTTCGTACCCAATAAAGATATTAAATCCGCCCAACAATGTCAGCTCCTGCGCAAGTTTGCTCAGGAACAGCAAATTACGCACTATTATGAAGTGGGGGAGATGGGCATAGAGCATGCTCTGTTGCCGGAGTTAGGTTTAGTTCTGCCTGGAGATTTAGTCATTGGCGCTGATAGTCACACCTGTACTTATGGAGCTTTAGGGGCCTTTGCTACAGGTGTTGGTTCTACAGACTTCGCTGCGGCCATGATAACTGGGGAGGCCTGGTTTCGGGTCCCCGAGAGCATCAAATTAAATTATCGAGGCAAACGACGTCCCTGGGTAGACGGTAAGGATTTAATCCTCTATACTATTGGCCAAATTGGCGTGGATGGGGCGCTTTATAAAGCCCTTGAATTTAGCGGGGAAACCATTGCCAATCTTTCGATGGATAGCCGCCTTACTATGACCAATATGGCTATTGAGGCTGGAGGAAAGAGCGGCATTATTGCTCCAGATAAAATTACTAAAGAGTATGTCCAGGGGCGGGCTAAGCGGCCCTATAAATTTATCTATAGTGACGGAGAGGCCAAATATGCCCAGATTATAGATATTGATGTGGGCCAGATTGAACCGCAAGTGGCTTTTCCGCATTTGCCCTCGAATGTAAAACCTATTAGTGCGGTGGGGCATGTGCTGATTGATCAGGTGGTCATAGGGTCTTGTACCAATGGGCGTTTAGAGGATTTAAGAATAGCCGCTCGTGTCCTCAAAGGCAGGAAAAGAGCGCCTTATACGCGGCTGATTATTATTCCTGCTACCCAGGGGATTTATCAACAAGCAATGAAGGAAGGTCTCCTGGAAATTTTTTTAGAGGCTAAAGCAGTCATCAGTACCCCTACCTGCGGCCCTTGCTTGGGCGGCTATATGGGAGTATTAGCTGCGGGAGAGCGAGCTGTATCAACTACTAACCGGAATTTTGTGGGGCGTATGGGGCATGCTCAAAGCGAAGTTTATTTGGCTAATCCGGCCATCGCCGCTGCTTCCGCCGTTTTAGGACGGATTGGCAGTCCGGAGGAGTTAGGATTACAAACTTAATTATTTAAGGAGGGTTCATGATCTTTCAAGGCAAAGCCTGGAAATTAGGAGCTAACATAGATACCGATGCCATCATTCCGGCCCGTTACCTTAATACAACTGATCCACAGGAGATGGCTACTCATCTTTTTGAAGATATAGATCCCCATTTTTTGTCAAAGATCAAACCAGGTGATATCCTGGTGGCGATGGAAAACTTTGGCTGTGGTTCCTCCCGCGAACATGCTCCGCTGGCTATCAAATACGCAGGCATTTCTTGTGTGGTGGCCAAGAGCTTTGCCCGCATCTTTTACCGCAATGCTTTTAATATGGGCATGCCGATTTTGGAAAGTGCTGAGGCGGCGGAAGAGACTCTCGCCGGAGATGAACTAATTATTGATCTCACCGAAGGGACTATTGAAAATTTGCGCACCAAAAAAATATACCGCGCTCAGCCTATTCCTCCTTTCATGCAAGAGTTGCTCGAGGCGGGGGGATTAATGAATTACGTAAAAAAATATAAGATGAAAGGATAGATAAGGTATGAGTTACCAAATAGCAGTTATTCCAGGCGATGGGACTGGACCAGAAGTAGTCGCCGAAGGGATAAAAGTCCTGCAGGCGGTGGCCGCCAAAGAGAATTTTAAATTGGAATTTATTTATTATGACTTGGGAGGAGAGCGCTATCTCCGCACTGGAGAAACTCTTCCTGATTCTGTCCTGGAAGAGTTGCGGCAAGTGCGGGCGATTTTTTTAGGAGCTATTGGCCATCCGCAAGTGCGGCCAGGGATATTGGAACAAGGAATTCTGTTGCGTCTCCGTTTTAACTTGGATCAGTATATTAACCTGCGGCCAGTGAAACTTTATCCGGGAGTGGAAACTCCGTTGAAAGACAAAGGCCCGGAACATATCAATTTTGTCATCATTCGGGAGAATACCGAAGGGCTCTACACGGGGGCAGGAGGTTTTCTAAAAAAAGGTACGCCAGATGAAGTGGCTATACAAGAATCGATCAATACGCGCAAGGGAGTAGAGCGTTGCCTGCGTTATGCCTTTGAGTATTGTCTCCAGAGAAACAAAGAACGAAAGCTCACTATGGCCGGCAAGACCAATGTGCTTAATTATGCTTCCGATCTTTGGGCCCGAACCTTGGCGGAGGTGGCTAAAGATTACCCGCAAGTTAAAACTGATTATGTCCATGTTGACGCTTTATGCATGTGGATGGTCAAAAATCCGGAGTGGTTTGATGTAATTGTTACGGATAATCTCTTTGGCGACATAATTACTGACTTAGGAGCCATTATTCAAGGAGGTTTGGGTATTGCTGCTGGAGGAAATATCAATCCCACTCCGGGGGGCGTCTCTATGTTCGAGCCTATGGGAGGATCAGCCCCCAAATACACGGGCAAAAATGTGATCAATCCTATGGCGGCTATCGCCGCTGGGCAGATGATGCTGGATTATTTAGGAGAAAAAAGCGCGGCCCAGCGCGTGGAAAAAGCTATGGTGCAAGTGCTCAGCCGCCATTTAAAAAGCTTAGCTGCTGGCGAGATGGGTTACCCCACGCAGGAGGTAGGGGATTTAGTGGTTAAATATTTATAGAGGAAAGAGTGCGCATTCGATTTTTAGGGGCAGCTCGAACAGTAACGGGGTCTTGTTTTATTCTGGAAATGCTTGGCCACCGCTTCGCTATCGATTGTGGCCTCCACCAAGGTGGAAGAGAAATGGAGGAGCGGAATTGGCAGATCGACCTTTACCGCCCAGCAGAGATAGAATTTGTTGTTATTACCCACGCTCATATTGATCATTCTGGACTTTTGCCTTGCCTGGTCAAGGAAGGTTTTCACGGACCCATATATGTTACTCCCCCAACTCAAGCGCTTTTAGAGATCATGCTTTTGGATAGTGCGCATATTCAGGAGGCGGAAGCTCAATGGCGAAATAAAAAAAATCAGCGGCAGGGAGAAAAGCACGTTTTTCCCTTATACACCCAACAGGAAGCGATAGCTACTTTCCCTTTTTTTGTCAAAAAAGCTTACAATGAATTTTTCTCTCCCTTTCCAGGATGCCAAGTCGTCTTTAAAGATGCCGGCCATATTTTAGGCTCAGCCATGATTGAAATAAGCTGGCCAGAACACAGCCTTGCCCCCAAATTAGTCTTCTCGGGGGATTTAGGGCGGCCTAACCAATTGTTAGTCGAAGATGCCAGTATCATAAATGAATGCGATTTTCTTTTCCTCGAATCTACTTATGGAGACCGGGACCATAAGAATGAAAGAGAGAGTTTAGATGAATTGGCCGAAGCTATCTCTTATAGTTACCAGCGAAAAGAAAAAGTTATTATTCCAGCCTTTGCCGTGGAGAGGACCCAGGAGATTATATACTCATTATATATCCTGTCCCAAGAAGGTCGACTTCCTTCCGACATGCCCATATTTTTGGATAGTCCATTAGCTATCCAGGCTACCAAAGTTTTTCGCGAGTACCAAGAATATCTTGACCGCCCTGCCCAAGAACTTCTGGCCAAAGGAGAAGATCCTCTTTCCCTCCCCCAACTGCACTATAGCTTAACAGTCCAGGACTCTATGGCCATCAATCAGCTCTCCGGGCCAGCGATAGTTATTGCCGCCAGTGGCATGGCCGATGCAGGGAGAATTCGCCACCATCTGCGGCATAATCTTTGGCGTGAAGGGGCGAGTATTGTTTTTGTAGGTTTCCAAGCCCAGGGCACTACCGGCAGGAAGATTGTGGATGGGCTGAAGCAGATTCGCCTCTTTCACGAAGATATCGCCGTCAAAGCGCGCCTTTTCACTATCAATGGTTTCTCGGCTCATGCGGGACAAAGCCAGATTTTAGCCTGGCTAAAGAATTTGCAGAAATCGCCCCGGCAGGTTTTTCTAATCCATGGCGAATTTTCCGCCCAGCAAGTCCTTGCCGAACAGATCAAGAAGCAATTGGGGTTTCAGGTTTATATCCCGGATTATTTGGAAGAAATAGAATTATTGGCTCCCACACATCCCCGGCGCCCCATTTCTCCCCCCAGAATTTCTCCACCTTTGGATTGGGGGACCATTTTAGGACAATTAGAGGCCAAGCTCTCCAACTTGCGGCGCCAGCAAAAGGATCTGGAAAAGAGGGCGCTTACCGAACAAATGGAAGTGGAAGAACGGTTGCAGGAAATTGACCGGGACTTAGCTAAAATAATTGCGGAAATTTGAGCTCTCGCCGCCAAAAGAGGGCCAAATTATTTTTTATGGGCCAAGGCGGCAATTATAATTGAGGCGGCAGCAGAATAAGAAAGATATTCGGTATTGATGACCAGATCATAACATTCCGGATCTTCCCAATCACCTTTAAAATACCGCTTAATAAATTCGCGATTGGCATTGTCGAAATGGGCGATCTCCCGGCGAGCCTCTTCTAATCCGAGCTGGCGCGATTGCCTTATCCGCTCTTCACGAAGCTTTAAAGGAGCCATGACAAAGACATGTAAAGTGGCGGGGAATCCCTTTAAGATAAATTGGCTTCCTCGACCATAAATTACTAAAGATTGATTTTGGGCTAATTCTTTTATCACAGATTCCAGGGCTTGCCGATAGCGGCGGTCATCGAGGGGCATCTGCCAAGAAGGAAGATAAGCACCTTCAAACCCCACGCCGAAATCATAGCTATGCTCTAAAGCCTTAGCTATGCGTCCTAAAAAGCTGCTTGGGGGCATTTCTTTAGCGATTACTTCCTGTTCTTGCCGGTGAAGCCGGGCTGCTACTTCAGCGATAATCTCGCGATCTAAGTAGTCAAAATGAAGTAAGGTAGCGACTTCTCTCCCTATCTCTGGTGCTCCACTTCCCAATTGACCCCGAATAGTTATTACGGCCATCCCCTGCCTCCTTAGATGGATTATTTCCCTCACTCCTCCCACCTGCGGGGAAGAAAGGAGAAAATATTTTTCATCCTTTAGCAAATTGTTAATCTTTAGCTTAGGGCTTATTGCTTAGGAAATTTTTTTCTTCATATATTAGCAAAATGATTATACAATAGCAATTCCCTATTTTAATTCTTAAAGATGGCGCTGATGACCCTGGGGAGGGCAGAAGAAACAAGATAAACCGGGGATCGTATGAAAAGACCGTTTCCTCTACTCCTTATTGCTTATATCACTGGCATCATTATAGGGAACTACTTTTTCTATCCGCCTAAGTTCGTTATCCTGCTGATTTTATCTACCTTAGCCTTGCTCGGCATCTCAGTTTTAACAACCTCCAAAAAGCCAGCCTTATTCCTTGCTCCCTTCCTTTTTTTGCTTCTTGGATTTTTATTTATTAATCGCCTTCTTTACCCATCTTTGCCCCTGAATCATCTCTTTTATTTTGCGGGCGAAGAAAAATATATTCTGGAAGGAGTCCTTTATAAATCCCCGGAAACTACAGGAGAGAAAACAAGGTTTTATGTGCGGGCTGAAAGAATTTGTGGGCCGGGCCAAGGTTTGAAGGTAGTGGGTAATATTCTGCTCACTGCTTTAGATAGCCACCATAATCTGCGCTATGGAGACCGAATTCGTTTTATATCGAAAATTTATTTACCTCGGAAAGCAACTAATCCGGGAGCTTTTGACTATAAAAAATTTTTAGCCCGCCGGGGAATTTATGTTACAGCTTACGTCCGATCAAGCGGAGAGATTAAGTGGGTAAATGGGAAGGCCGGTCATCCATTTTTTCATTTCATAGAAGCGGGCAGGGAAAAGATTAGAGATTTTCTGAACTTGAAGGCACCTTGGCCATATCGCGGAATTATAAAAGCCTTAATTTTGGGTGAAAAAGGGGATATTGACCGGGAAATAAATGACCAGTTTATAACAGCGGGAGTAAATCATATTCTCGTCATATCTGGCCTGCATGTAGCCTTAGTCGCCGCTTTTTTCTTTGGCCTGATTAGACTCGTCATGAAGCTATTTCCCTTTTTACTCCTGCGCTGTCCCCTAAATAAAGTAGCCGCGGCCGCGGCGATTGTTCCGGTAATTTTTTATACTTTCATTGCTGGCTTGGGAGTGGCCGCCGTAAGATCAACGATCATGATGCTCTCGCTCCTTATAGCTTTACTTTTGGACAGGTGGCGCGATCTTTATGATGCGCTTTTTTTAGCCGCTTTTTTCATTTTGCTAGTCACGCCGGGAGCTCTCTTTGACATCTCCTTCCAATTGTCTTTCCTGGCCGTTTTGGCCATTATCTACTTAGTGCCTCGCTTCATGGAATATTTCTCTTTTTTGAAAATCTGGCCATATAAAAGCTGGGTGGAAGAATTGCCTACTTGGCCAAGAAAGCTATTCTTTTATCTCCTGGCCAGCCTCTTAACCACTACGGCAGCTATTTTAGGTACCGGGCCAATTGTCGGTTATTATTTTATCTCCTGGCCAGCCTCTTAACCACTACGGCAGCTATTTTAGGTACCGGGCCAATTGTCGGTTATTATTTTAATCGCCTTTCTTTAGCAGGTTTTTTGGCCAACTTGGTGCTCGTTCCATTGTTGGGATTTGGCAATACTATTCTGAGTCTGCTTACTGCTTTTTTTATATTTTTGGCGGAGCCTTTAGCCGAATGGTTAAATTATGCTAACCTTTTAATACTTAAATTATCTTTAGCCTTAGTTGATTTCTTTAGCGCCCTTCCTGGGTCTTCCTGGCGAATTACTACACCCACTATTTGGGAATTAATCTTAATTTATGCATCTATTTTAATGGCGGCGAATCTTAAAAAGTGGAAAAAAAGCTTCCCTCTGCTTTTCAGCTTAATCGGCTTTTTAGGTCTTCTTCAGCTTTATAACTATTATTCCCAGATCCACAATAAAGAATTGCAAGTTACTTTTCTCGATGTGGGTCAAGGCGATGCCCTGGTTATATTTTTTCCGCTTGGCCAAGTGATGGTTATAGATGGTGGGGGTTCCGCGGAGAGCAGTTTCGATCCTGGAGAAAGGATCGTAGCCCCATATTTATGGAGAGAAAAGAGACGGACTATTGACTATTTAGTTAATACTCATCCCCACCCAGACCACCTGCAGGGACTACTTTTCCTCCTTAAGAATTTCCAGGTTGGCCAAGTTTGGACCAACGGCGAATTAAAAGAAGAAGATGCCTCTTGGGCTGAATTTCAGCGAGCGGCTGGGAAGAGACTGCAGGTCAAAGGACGAGAGAAGGAGACTTTGGATATAAACGGCGTGAAAGTGGAGTTTTTGCACCCTCCTTTATTGGGTAAAGAAAAAGACTCTTTTAGAGGAAACGATGCTTCTTTAGTTATGCGCCTTACCTATAAAAAAGTTAATTTCTTATTTACGGGAGACATCGAAGCAGCTGCCGAAGAAGAGATAACACGCCAGTTTGCTAATCTCCAGACTGCTGTGCTTAAAGTTCCTCATCATGGCAGCAAAACGTCAAGTACTTGGCCATTCATAGAAAAAGTTAAACCAGCTTATGCTGTTTTTTCGGTGCGTTCAGGGGGAAAGTATCCCCTTCCCAATCGAGAAGTCATAGAGAGATATGAATTAATTAAGGCCCGGATTTTCAAGACCAATCGGCACGGAGCTATTTTTTTTAAAACTGATGGAGAAAAAATTAAAGTGGAAACTTTTCTTTCTCCTTAAGGAGAAAAGATAGCATGGGCTTTACTGGAGAGAAAAAGTAAAACTTATAGACGATCAGATTTAAATTCTTGCCCACTTGCATTTTTCAAAAACAATAATGATTTTGAAAGATTAATTTTCTGAACTTTATAAAGAGGCCAGGGGGTAAATGAGGGAGCATCGGCGGGAGAAGAAGGAGTAAACACTGAAAGTCGGGTTTCCGCAAAGCGTTGGCCGACATAAGAAACAAGCTAACTCTTTGGCCGAAGCGAGCTCGGACTAAATAGGGTAAAAGTGCCTTATGATCCCGAATGAATCCCTGGTTCATCCCCTGGCCTCTTAGGCGGCCCTAGATTGGGACCCCAAAGTGAAGGTGGGCAGTGATTTAAATTGGATTGATTTTTTGAAGGAAGGCTGTTAATTTTAAAGTAAATTAATTCAATCGAGACAAAAGCCATGAAGGTGGAAGTAAGACTTTTTGCCAATTTCCGAGAATTTCTGCCAGCGGGAAGTGAGAAATATTCTTGCTTCTTAGAGGTTGAAGAAGGAATAACCATAGCCCAAATTTTAGAAAAGTTAAAAATATCTTCTTCAATTCCCATGATTACTTTAGTAAATGGAGTTCATCGACAACTTTCTGATTCTTTAAAGCCAGGAGATGTCCTGAGTATTTTTCCGCCCGTGGCCGGTGGCTAAACTTTTCCCCTATTTTTCTCATTAATATTTTGGTTTTTTTGTTAAGCTGGGAAAATCCTAACTATCAATAGTTTATCAAGTCTTTAGCCTGAACCCAGCAAAATAAGGAAATTATAACCGTCTATCGCTTTGGAAATCTATGGCAGATGGTTCGTCTCCTGGCCTCTTTATAAGGTTCCGGCAATTAATCTTTTAAAATCCTTATGGTTTTTGAAAAGTGCAGGTGGGCAAGGGAAAAAGACCTTGCCCACCTTCACTTTTGGGGGGTTTTATTGAGGGAGATGAAGCGTTGGAGTAATTTAGGAAAGGGT